>Ga0308165_1000433_pt1 | contig 79860 bp, 64 predicted proteins | sample PhyWR2_FD_201032 | JGI IMG/M metagenome (GOLD analysis project Ga0308165, IMG submission 201032) | Phyllosphere microbial communities from UC Gill Tract Community Farm, Albany, California, United States - DLSLW.R2 | ecosystem: Host-associated > Plants > Phyllosphere > Unclassified | place: USA... | reverse complement strand
ATTTTGGCATCTTCCTCTGTTTTCTTGATCAACAGGGTTCCGGTAATGGGTTTGTACTGGTTGTTTACCATCGCCTCGATTATTGAGGTATCTTCGGTTGATTCGATCTCAATATCGATGGTACCGCCGTAAACTCCGGAAGAAGGTCTTCCCTTAGCATCTACATCGCGGTTTAACGCATAGGCACAATGAAGCACATCGTACTCCTTGCCTGAAAAATTTAATCTAGCTTTGAAAGCCATAGTTTTAAAATTTAAAGGTTTATAAAATTGATTATTTGTAGCGTCCGCTACATCGCCAACTTAAAACCAAATATCAGGCCAACAATTCATATAACACTCATACAGAAGCATTAACAAAACACAAAAGCGGTTCAGAAAGTGTTATTACGAATTATAAAAAGCATTTTGTAAAAAATAAAATTGTGGAAAAATATTAATCCAGCCAAAATAGTATACAGCACATTGTTTTAAAGCAGACAAAAATTGGTTAATAAATCTACAAATTGCTGCACTTGTCAACATGATATATTGTAAAATAATGAGACAAAAAAAATCCCCCAATTAAAACTGGAGGATTTTATATTTTGGCCGGAATGGCTTAATGCTGCAATACTTTAGCAATTTCCTTTTCAATCGATTTGATTTCTTTGGGCTTTAAGTTTTTGGTAGCGTCTGCTTTTGTTTTTTTCTCATCAGCATATTTTACGCCTACCCTTAATGCTTTCAGTCCTGAAACGCCTTGCAATTCTTCCAGCTCGAGCTGCTCTAAATCGTCGTTTAAAAAGCCCTGAACCTGCATGTACTTAATGTACTCTAAATATTCTTTGGCCTCTTCGGGATTAAAGTAAACCATGGCAATTTTATGCGGCTGGGTTAAACGCTCGGCGGTACCTTTAACCAGTACTTTATCGATACGTTTTTTAACCACTTCGTAACGGATATTATAAGCACCTTCTACATCAAAACGGCGTTCATCATTCCTGAAACTAATGTCGATGGCATTTGAGTGGATAAAAATCAACTGCGTGGTTTCGAGCTCGCGTGGCATTTCTGCAATTAAACTTTTCGATAAACGCGCAATATCAACCATGGAAGTAAGCTGCCACAGGCGAATATTTTTCAGGTAAAGCAAATCGAAAGGTTTTTCGGGTGCAATTTCCTGACCAATGTAAATATCGTACTCTACCCCATCTGTTCTAAACTTGGCAAAATAGCAAGGATAAGAAGCCTGCAGCTTCGATTGCGATTTTTCGAGGTACTGACTTACTTCGGTATTGATGAGCTGCATGGAAACTTCGAGCTGCCTGCGGTTTTCGAATGCGGCACCGGTTTCGGGCACCACCACTTCGAAATACTGATCGATTACCTCGGCAGTTTTAGGGTGGTTACCTTTAATGATTGACAAGAAAGGATAAACCTCTACTTCCAAAAATTCGTTGAGCTGGCTTTCCTCGTTTGAAGAGGCAAAATCGCCAATGCGTTTAATCCAATCTTTACAGTTGAAAATCAGCTTATCAATCAGCTCTAAAGAAACATGCTTGCGGATGAGTTTCAAAGTATCAATCAAAGTATTTAACTGCACCTCCATATCATCTTTAAGCGCTTTGTTACGCTCGATGGTGGAGTTTCGGATATCGATGGCCCCAAAAAGCGGATATAAATGCTTGAAGGTAATGGTTTCGATCTCTTTTAACTTGTGGTAGCCATTATTCTGCTGTAGGAAATGCCAAACGGCCTCGTTAAATTTCCACTGTACAGAAGGCTGTAAAGCAGTAAATTTATCCATCAGGATTTCGTCCATTTTGGCATCAAACTCTTCAATACTGTATTGAAAAAGCTGGCCAATTAAAGGCAATGCGGGACGCAGCCTCGACAATAATTTATCGTCAACTGCTACTTCATCGTTAGAATACACCTCTAAAACCCCTGCAAGCTGCTTATTGTAGTAAATGGGCAGTACGGAATAAGAACAAACGCCGGCAGCTTTTAAGACCTTTAGAAAAGGATCTTTCTCGATCTGATCGTCGTTAATGGCGCTTACAAAAATAGACCGGGGGGTTTCCTTGTACTTATCAACGAGCGAATAAAAAACTTCTTCTTCTAAATTGGAAGCCTTTGCCGAATTGATGAGCATACTTTGCGAAAACTCCTGGTTATCGAAAACTAGCTTATTGTTAACGGTTAAAAATGGCATTAAGCCAAATTCGAGCTTGCTGTTGCCACTCAGTGTTTTTAATGCATGTATTACGTGGGTGTAGGCTTCGGTCTGGTAATTATGATCAACCAGCGCCCCGCGGATACCCTCAATAGAATGCTGCAAAGTAACATCGGTAATGGAAATGATGCTAAAACCTTCAAAACGAAAATCTTTTAAGGGCAGATGCTCTACCAGATATTCTAATTCTGTCTCTTCCTGAAAGTGTTTACCGAGTGCTTCAAAATTCAGCTCAGGTAAATCGCCCTTATGCATAATATCTACAAACTTAGTATCAGTTTGGATATTGTAATACTGCGTAAGTTTGGTTTCCTGATTTAAATGCGCATAAATAATTTCATTTTTAAGTACCGAGGTAAAATTATAAAAACGGGCTAAAATGGTATTGTAAATAAATTTCAGCTGTTTCTTTTCTACCGGCTCGTTATCTTTGGTTACCTTGTTTTTAGGATCATGATCTTTAAAAAACTGGTAAAAAGCATTGGTACTAAAAAAGATCTGATCGGGAATTGGGGTACTTAAAGCCCAAAACAAATCGTCTTCATTATCCATTAAAGGGGTTAAAATTGTAAAAATCAATTCTAACGTATCTTTATATTTCGATAAATCTTCGGCGCTAATGCCACCTAAAAGTACATCGTCTTTTTCTATTTTTTGAAGTAGAAACCTGTAAAATTCTGATTTTACCGATTTCTCTGTTTTCAAACGGCCCTTTAAATACTCCACAAGTGGACGAAAAGACAGACTTGATTCTACCTGGCAATGAATACATTCATTTTTATGTATCTGTATTACATTGGTGTTCATTGTATATGTTTTGCTATAGTGTAAAAATTATAGTTATCTAATTAGTTACTAATCGATTGCAAAGATAGCTACTACCCTGTGCAACATTAGTCTGCTGAACGTAATACTTCGATAAAACATCCATAATTATGTTACACAAATTTAGTACCTAAAATTTAGCGATACGTACGGATACCAGCCATCGCTTGAGTGTCCCATCACAAATCGCACAACTGTAAGTGATGCGGGAGCAAAATAAACCCCGCCACCAACGCCGTGGTGCCATATTGTTGATGGTTCGTCACGTTTCCAAACCCTGCCAACATCGTAAAAGCCCAATAAGCCAACTTGTCCGGGTAAAACGTAACTTACCAAATCGCCGAGCTTTGCCCTGAGTTCTAAGTTATTGTAAAACATGTGCTCGCCGGCAAACCTGAACTGGCGGTAACCTAACAAATTACCTTGTCCGCCTAAATATAAGGCCTGATAAAAAGCTGGCTTACCCACCGTAACCCCGCCACCAAAACGATCGGCGAGGATAAAGTTCTTCCTGCCATCTAAATTTTTATACAACGCAACACTGGCGGTAAACTGAGCAATCGAATTGGAGTATTTGTTTATGCCTTTATAGCCCAAAAGTTTAAAATCTACATAACTGCCGAGTGTTGGCAAAAGGTCGTTATCGCGGGTATTGTTGGTAAAGTTTACAAATGCTCCGGCAAACATTTTTTCGTTGCGTACAGTTAAACTATCTGATGAGTGCAGCTGGGCAGCATTTTCGATAAACCTGCCTGCATTATCTTCCTGATTAAGCTTATAATATTGAAAAGCAGGACCTACGCTAAAAGTAGATTTCGGGCGGCGCCAGCGGATGGCAGCATCTAGCTGATAGAGGTTAAAACGTGCCCTGTAATACCTGATATCATCGCCATGCTCATCGAAATGGGTTTCGTTGCCAAAGCCAAAAAAGTTTTGGGTATTGTTGGGCGCATTAATATCAGCTTTAACCACAATATCGCCTTTACCCAATGCTTTTAACCATTCGCCTTTATAGTTAAACCTGAAAGCTTTTGTAGAAAAGGAATGTAAAAACGAAATGGTTTGCGCGTTACCGTAAGGTTGTTTTCTAAAACCGGGATTGGTTTGTTTGTAAATTAAACCCAATAAAACGCCGTCATCGTTATTGTAACCTGCATTGAGCAACCAGCTATTGCGGCGGTACATATCTTTGGGGATATAGCTAAAGTTAGCGGTATCATTAGAGAGAATTTTCCTGATTTTATTTTGATCATCGCCCAGGTAAGTGGCCTTATCTGTGCGGCCATAAAGTTTTACATGACCGTTGCTGTTGGCAAAATCATAAACTTTACTACCCTTGCCGCCAATAATGCGAATTTTGATACCCGAATTTTTATTATCGAGGATCAGGCTGTCGTTTCCATTATGCATGTACACCCGAAGCTCTTTGGTTACTTTGGGATCGAAAGAACGGTTAAAGAGTTCATCTTTAATGTTACCTTCTTTCGAAATTTTATTGATTTTAACGTTCAGGCCATTTTCGGGTGCATCGGTAATCTGGATGCGCTCGTTTTTATTGGTAACTTCTATATCTACAATGCGGTTAAAGAAATGATAATACTGGTTCATTAATTTAGGCAAAGTGGCAATCCTGTTGCGCAATTGTGCCAAAAAGGCATCGTGATGCAGCGAATAGCTTGGCTCAGGCAGTTTCTTCAATGCTTTTTCAAAAACAGCATCGTTATAATTGGCACAAAAATCTTTTACAATCTTATCAAATTCTGCTTCACCGATATTGGCTGTCCAGCGGCTGCTGATTTCCCTCCCCTCCCATAAAAACCAGTTTACATTTTGTATGCCGCGTTCATAGCCCTGCATCATTGGTAATAGTGAAGATGATTGGGTATAACGCTGCAACTTGCCATCTGAACTGAAAAACACCTGGTCGCGATCGCGGGGTACGGGTGTATAGCGCGATCCATCTTTGGTTTTGGTTTCTTTCCAACGCCATTGGTCTTCGTGCCTGTCCCAGTCGCCTAGTAAAATATCAAAGGCCCTGGCTTTTACCCATGCTGGCCCATCCAGCCGGTTATCGTTATCTTCGGTTAGTTTTTTATCCATTTTAGGCGAACTGTCTGATTCGCCAACAGGTTCGCGTTCTTCGAAAAGGCATAAGGTATTGGCAAAAGCAGGTTCAAATTCGCCAAGATTATCATCGGGCGAAACCCAGCCAATAATTGGTGTACTGTGTGGAATACCGGCCGCTTTAGCCAAATCGGGCACAACCAGCGCCGAAAAGGGGTGCTGTGCCGACATGTTATCTTTAATTACATCTTTGGCAAAAGTTTCGCGTAAGGCTGCTGGCAAAAGCACTTCGGGGTATTTTTCTACACTGCGTAGCACATATTCTTTTCCATTTTTATCTTCTAAACGTAAAGAGCGCGATTGGTTCCCGCCACCACGTTGCGTAGCTTTTAAACCACCCATCATTTGCGAAACCCTGAGCACCGGCACCTTGGTGCGTTCGGCATATTCTTTACGGTAGTTTTCGCCAAAAATATAGCGGTGGAAACGCCCAACACTATCGTATTCGGGTTTTATACGCACAAAAATACTATCGGCTGTAATGGGTTTATCGCGGTTCCGTAATTTTTGACTAATGGTTTCGAATTTCTTAATATAACTGTAAACACGTTTAACGCTGGTATCCGAATAGATATAATATTCGTACCGCATATCGTTATTCATTAACTGATCGGCTACCACATAGCCCTGCTGCATTTCGTGAAAAAGCGAAGCTTTACCTTCTTTATTGGGCGAAACTTTTGAACCTGAGCCACTAATAATCTGTAAATGTTTGCTTTTAATTAATTGCAAACCGTGTTCGTGACCGGCCACGTAAGTAACGTTAGGGTAATCGCCAAATACACCGGTAACGGATTTAATCATATCCTTATAAGCAGGATGATTTAGGTCTTCGGGGCTCAATAGGGTTGAACGCAACAATGGATAAACTGAGCCCAAAACAGGCATTGGGATATACATGTTTTTGTTGAGCGAGGTTAAAGGAAAGATATGGTTACGCAAATTGAAATAGCCGCCATGTGGGCCGTAACTTTGAAAAGGATGGTGCGAAGCCAGAAGAATCATTTTATCCTTATTTTCTTCTAACAACTGCTCCATTTTAACGAGTATTTCATCTTTGGTGCGGCAGTCGCAATCGCCACTGTTGTTGAATTTATTGTACGGAAACAACCACCATTCACTATCGTAGGCAATGATGGTCAATTTATCGGTTAATTTAATGGCTATAGGATCGGGACAGCCGTTATCGGGAATCAATTTAAGCAAAGGGTCGTTCTGTGCACGGAGATAATCGCCCTGAGCATGTATTTTTGCGAGCCCTTTGGGACCTGATTTATCCCAATCGTGGTTGCCGGGTAAAAAGTATACCGCAGCGCCCATTTTACGCATGGGATCGAACTGTGAGTGTAAAATCTTTTTGGTATCTTCTTCTTCTATACTACCAGGCAAGCCCATTCCGGTTGGGTAAATGTTATCGCCGAGGTAGAGTACGGTAGTTTTTTTAGGAATTACTTGTTTGGCGGCATTTTTTAAATCCTGCATTTGCGCAGGATTCATTTCACCGGCATCGCCAAAAAGAATTACGCGGTATTTCACGTCATCCTGTGCAAAGGAAATGAGGTTGGTTAAACATAAGATTGAAAAAAGGGTAAATCTTTTAATCATATTCCGGTGTTTGTATAAAGATAGTTAATTTTAATTAATTGTTTTTGTGGTTTAATACCACATTTAGTATAGTTTTTTGAGGCTATGGCTATTCCTTTTTAACCATTAAGGAATTAAGGGCATTAAGGATTGTTTTGAAATGATATAAAAGACCTTATTTCAAGAAACGAGGCAATCTTACAACGGTAGCTACCGCTGTAAGATTGCCTACCTAATGCAGACAGGCTTCGTAGGCTGAAAAAGCCGTCTCGCAATGACGGTTCCTCTATTAGTTTTGGCAAGCAAACTTCTGACCTCCGACTTTCGGACTTCGGACTTTCCTTATTTTTTCAATTTAAACATTAAAATATTTCCGGCGGATAAGGTCCCTCCTTCGTTAGAAATGTACAGGTTATTGTCTTTATCGAAAGCGATGCCTTCTGGCTGGTTAAAAGCGCTTCCGGGTAAAGGATAAGTAGCCTTAACTTTGAAACTGGCATCGGTTACTACCAGCAGTTTATTGATTGATGAAAGCACATACCACTCGTTGGTAGCTACGTTTTTAGCCAATGCCGACGGGCGGAATCTTGATTTTGCAGCACCCGACATTTTTTCGATGTCTTTATGCGAAATGCCAAATTCACCGGCCGGGGTAAAAGTACCATCAGCGGCTACTTTAAAACCATAAATGCTTGATGATTTTGCTTTCGAATCAGGCTTACTGTCTTTAGTCAGGATGTAAATCATGCCAGCCTTTTCATCGGCAGCCAAACCTTCGTATTCTGCCTTAGGAACCAGATCTTTCGTTTTAACTACATTGGCTACTTCGGGCGCATTAATACCGGCAATGGGGAAAGTATGCAGTTCGCCATTGCTTTTTAATACCACTACATAGTTATTGATGATGGCGAGGTCTTCGTAATCGCCTTTACCACCAAATTTGGTAAACTTTGCCGTTTTATCGGTTAAACCGAGGTGAAAAAGATCTCCATCTTCATCCTGAATGGCAAATACCTCTTTAGCATCTCCGTTGTGGAAAACAATACCCGATATTTCGAAAAGGTTTTGCGGCATATTATATTTCACGGGGTTCGCTAAATCGTAAGGTAAAGCCGTTTTTGGTGCATCAGCGGCTACATCTTCGGTATTGGCTGTTTGCTTATCATCGCGGTTACTGTTTACACACGAGATGCCTAAAAAAGCGGTTGCAACCAAAAGGCCCGAAGCGATGAAAGTTCTTTTATAATTCATAGGGAGTTAAATTAATGCTTGTTTTTTAGTAATTGATAAATACCATGCTGCGAGCTTACAGGAGTACCATTGGTTTCGACCGGTATATTTTCCATGTGCTCATCAATACAAACAGCCTGTACGTTATCTTGTTTTTGAATGGCTACGATATCGATAATTTCCTGCTTAATTTGCGCATCGTAAATCGGGAAGCAGACTTCAATGCGGCGGTAAATGTTGCGGTTCATCCAATCGGCAGAACCGAGGTAAACATCTTCTTTGCCTAAATTATGGAAGATAAAAATACGGCCGTGTTCCAAATAGCGATCTACAATCCGCGTAACTTTAATGTTTTCGCTCATGCCCTGCACACCTGGCACCAACCGGCAAATACTGCGCACAATCATATCTACTTTTACACCTGCTGATGAGGCCTCGTAAAGTTTATCGATCAAAACCTTCTCCTCAAGGTTATTCATTTTAATGGTTATTGCCGCAGCTTTACCTTGTTTGGCATGCTCAATTTCACGGTCAATTAATGCGAGAAATACGGTTTGCAGGTTAAACTGCGCCACCAAAAGGTGCTTAAAATGAATCAGATCGGAAGCGCTGGGTTTTACCCTTTTGGCCAGGAAAATAAACAGGAGTTCTACTTCGCGCAGCATTTCTTTATTGGCCGTCATTAACACATGATCGGTATAAAATGCAGCTGTACTTTCGTTAAAGTTACCGGTTGAGAATAAACCTGAATAATGCATCCTGTCGCCCACCTGCCGTTTAACGAGGGCTACTTTAGCATGTACTTTTAAAGCAGTTACGCTATAGATAATATCAACTCCCACCTCGCGCATTTTCTTTGCCCATTTGATGTTGTTGGCTTCATCAAACCGGGCTTTGAGTTCGACCAAAACGGTTACTTTTTTACCATTTTTGGCTGCGCTGATGAGTGCATTTACAATTTTCGAATCGCTGGCTACGCGGTACAGGGTTACGTAAATTTCGCGTGTATCGGCATCAATGGCAGCTTCATTAAAAAAGCGCAAAACACTATCGTAACTCTGGTAAGGGGTGTGTACAATGATATCTTTTTTGTAAATGGCTTCGGTTAAAGAACCATTAATTAAATCGGTATTGCAGATTTTTGGCCAGCCCTCGTTTGATAGTTTCGGCACATTTACCGGAAAAGCCATAAAATCTTTGAGGTTGTGGTATTGCCCACCTTCTATCCTGTTGGCCTTCTTTAAATTGAAGAGTTTTTTCAGCCTGTCCATCACTTCATCTGGAATACCGGGCTGATGCAAAAAGCGCGTGGCTAAACCTGAATCGCGTTTTAACAGTTGCTTCTCGAGCTGATCGGACAAACTGCCGGGATACTCATCTTTGAGATCAAGTTCGGCATCACGGGTAATTTTGAAACTGTAACAACCGGTAACTTCCTGATCTGGAAAAATCCTGTCGAGATGGAAGCGGATAATATCATCCAGAAAAACAATAAAGGTATCCTCGGCGGTATCTACTTTGTAAAAACGTGGCAGCTGATTTGACGGGATATTGAGGATAACGGTTTGGGTTTCTGCTTCTTTTTTAAGCGTAACCAAAAAGTACAACTCATTATTGGCAGGAAAGAAATCTTTATTATCGCTTAAATAAACGGGTTGCAAAAAAGCCATTACCTGACTCAGGAAATAACGGGTTAGATTTTGCTGAATGGGACCCGGAATGGGTTGACCGTAAATTAAGTTGATCTTATTTTCTTTAAGCAGCGGGATTAATGCTGTGCGCAGCACTTTACCGTATCGTTGCTGCTGATCGGAAATAAACTGATTGGCAGTGCTTAATAAATTTTCATCTATTTTAATGTCGTTGTCTTCACGATTGCTCAATTTCTCCAACGCCAGCAAAATAGGCATGCGTACGCGGTAAAACTCATCGAGGTTGGATGAAAATATGGATAAAAACTTAATCCGCTCGAGCAAGGGCACGGTACTGCGTTCGGCTTCCATTAAAATGCGCTCGTTAAATTTTAGCCAGCTTAAATCGCGGTTAAAGAAAGTTGTTTTGGTTATTTGTTCCATTACAGTTTACCGTAAGCTGCATAAGCAATAACAAAAGCAAATACTGCGGCAATTAAGCCCCACATAAAAATGTTATAAGCCAGGCGGATGAGCTTGTATTTACGGCCTAAAACAACCCCTTGCGAGTACACATCAGTAATTAAGGTGCCGTATAAAAAGTCTTTATCGTTCATTACCTTAATCATCCCCTCGGTATAACTGGGCAAACTCATTTTATAAAAGTTACCAAAAAACAACAGGTTTACTTTTTTATTGTCCATATCTTCTTTGGTAAATTCTCCTTTGGGGATAGATGGACGGGTAGACAGGATGGAAACCACCACACAGGTTAAACTCACTATAAGCAAAATAAATGTAGGTATAATCAGGTTGCCATGGTCTTCGAGCCTGCGCAACAGTAAACTCACAATTAACGATAGCATAATGGAGTTTACGGTAATTAAAATATGGGCTTTATTATCGGCCATATCGCTCAGACGCTGGTTGTTGGCCGAGGTAATGCGGAACATGGTTTCGATGCCTTTATCGGGCCGGTCGTCTTTATCCTTCTTTTTCTTACCGGTAACAATTTCGGGAGCGAAATTTTTGGCTTCGGCCAGTTCGGTACTGATTTCTTCCTGAGCAGTAAGTTTGCTTTTCAACTTAGAAATATTGGCCTGTTTCTGATCGTTTAACAGCAAACCGGCATAATCGGTAAGGTAATGGTGCGACTCCATAAACTGGATATCTTTTTGGCGCCATTCGGTTTTGCTGATGTCTTTTTTGTAAATCAGTTCTACTTCTTTGTGCATGAGCTTGCCTTTGCTGCGAAAATCGGGCAGCCCGAGGTGAAAAAGATCGGCATCGCAAAGAATTTTATCGATTTCGTTGGTAGGTTGCTGTGGAATTTTGGTTGCCAGAATAGCACTTTTAACGCCATCGCGCACAGCTGTACTTACGCCATGTTTCTCTAAAAAATGATCGGCCATTTCGGCCCCTTTAGCCTCGTGGTTTAATGCATCTTCAAAATAACCGGTATCGTGAAAATAAGCCGCTACGGTTACGGTAAAAAAATCCTGCTCACTTAACTGGTAGTGGTTTGCAATTTGCTGAGCAGCATTAACCACCTCTTCGGTATGTGCTAAATTGTGGTAAACCAACCTCGGATCGTTATGGGTTTGGAAGTAATTGCTTACATGGCGGGCTACATCTTCCTGCAATTGTTTATAGTTCATGAGCGTATTCGGGCTGTGATAATGTATGGTTTTGAAGGAAATGCATTTTCTTTAAATGGATTAAAGCTAAAATTGTTTCGTTTTTACGATAATAAAATTACGCTAATTTAAACAAAAACAATGTCCATCTGCCTTAAACAATAATAATGCCTTTATTTTTTACATTGCTTTGCCATTGAAAAAAAATAACCAACAATCAAAAGGATACATTTCAAGAATAAAAATCACTTTTAAGAATCAAAGGTGCAAAAACAAAACTTAATGATCTTAATCTCTTAATGGTGAAGAGACTAAAGCTGAAAGCAGATCGTCATTTCAAGCGATACCTATCGGTTTGAAATGACGACTTACATTTTATTCAGGCAAATCCATCACCTGATCTGGTAAATTACCTCGTGTGCTTCCCAAAGGGCCGGCACTTCGAGCTTATGTACCAGTTTATCTAAAACAGCTGCAGGCACTATGGCATCGCGGTTTTTGTTCTGCTGAAACAGCAACTGATGTGGCACTTCGATATACACTACGCGTACTTTCGCTTTATAGGTATTAAAAAGTTCGATCAGTTGCACCCGCATTTGTCCGGTAATATTGGTCGCATTCCACACAAAAGGCTGTTGTTTGCGTAAATATACCCTGGCTTTTTCTTTGGCCTCTTGTATTACCCTGCCATTGCCAGCCTTATCGGTTGCTTTTATACCCCATTTCACCCGGATAGCATCTAAAGAAATAACCGGCCAATCGGCATAGTTTTGCTTGATAAAAGTATCTTTCCCTGCACCGGGAAGGCCACTCATGAGCACCACTTCGGCTTGCGGCTCATCAAAAGGCACATAATCCAGGTAGCTGTCTTCGTGCTGCAAATAATGTATTTTAGCTTCGGTTGAGACAAAAGATCGTGCCTGCCCCCAACACTGGTGCTCTTTACAAAATTCTTCGAAACAGGCTATCCGGTATAACATATCGTCCTGATCGATGCAGATCCGGCCAAGCATATCGGCGCGTGCCAGCAAAGCAAGCCATTGGGTATTTACCTCCATACTTACTTTTACCAAAGCTTTAAGCGGATTGGGCTTTTCGAACAACCAGATCGGAAAACCATGGTAACGCACGAGGCCAACAATCTGCTCGCGAATATGAAAAGGCACTCCCCCATCCAGATACAACAATTTACGGGCAAACTGTGCACCTTTACGTGCATGCCCGTTTGAGGTAATGCTCCCATCGGGTTCAAACACGGTTGTGCTGTACTTTTCTACATCGTGCAACAGCGCGGCTGTCCATAAAATTTCCTGCTCTTGTGCAGGTAAAGCTTTAAAATCAGCTTCATTTTGTAAGGCAGCCAAAACCATCTGCGTATGTATGGCCACATCGCCTTCGGCATGGTATCGTTTATCCTGCTCCACCCCGCTCATCCGTTTTACCCAGTCGAACTGCGTTTCGAGGTATTCCCAGTTTTTATTTTCGCTAAAGGTCCACATGTTTACCTCCTTCGTTAATTAAGGCTGCACGTTTCCAGTTTCTGGTCCAATGTTCATCGGTTTTAACGTGCCCCTTACGTACATATTTAAATACATTTTGGGCAAAGGCATCGGCCTGGTAGCCCGCGGCACTGCGGCTAACAATGCCCTCCATGGTTGTTTCTTTGTTATCGTACACATCGAATGGATCAAAAACGCCCCGGCCTGCAACCAAAGTCAGTATTTCGGTCTCAAACTGTTTTTGATCAACCGGCGTTTGTTCTGTTTTAAGCAGCGGCACCGTTGGTAAATCAATCAGTTTTGAATAAAATTCGGTTTCTTCCCAGCTTAGCCAGCGCCCATGCTCGCGGATGCCGAACACATAAAAATGATGTTCGAGTTTGCGGTAAGCAATGGAATGTGTGGCATATAAATTTTCCATAAAGAATTCCAGATCGCCCAGATCATGTTTTACCAGTTGCCAGAAACGCCTTAAACTTGCTGTCCACGGTGAAGTAGTTGGCGCCACGTGCGAGCGGGCAAAAACCCCATAACGGGACAGGCAATTGTTTTCGCCGTCTAATTTTTCGGTATGTATCAAAGTTGGGATCTGCTGTATATTATCCCAATAGTCGTGCTGTATCCGGTCATCGCTGGTTGTGCCCGGCGAAAACGGATAATGATACGTACGACCATATTTTTGTGAAATAGTCATCTTGTAATCAGTAAAAATAAAAGAAATAGTAATTACTCCCTTCCAGATTTGGAAAGGTCATTTAACATGAATGTGCAAATGAGATTACATGACGCAATGGATTATTATTTTTTAATACTGCTGCAAATGTAATAAAATAGCATAACATTCTAATTCATTTTCCTTACTAATCTATTTTAGCTCAACACGATACCATTTCGACAGGTTTAATTTTGTTTACTGAATTATGTTTTTAACCGCACATACTGGATATAATCGGTATTTACCGGATCAATGCCATGCTGTTTCATTTCTTTTGCAATTTGCGCCCGGTGGTAAGTGCCGTGGTTAAAAACATGCAGTAAAATATCGGGCACCGAAGTTTCGAAGGCTGTACCGGTAGAGTTTCGATATTGAATTGAAGGTAAAGACTGGTCTTCAGGGTTTTCAATGCGTGCAAGCCCCTCCCCGCTTTCGGCTAATAATGCGCTGCAGGTTTCTAAATCGTGCTGCTGCCAAACGCTTACGGTAGGCTGCTGGCCGTTAATGCGATACAACCAAATCATTTGGGCGTTCATAATATGGCTGAACAAGTTGATACACGATTGAGGCAATGCGCTTGAATGTGCTTTTAAAGCGGCCAGCAAAGTTGAATTGGCCCAATGGTTATAGCTGCAAAATTGTTGTAACATGGGGTTGGAATTTAATCGAGTATTTTATTCAAATTTTCTCTCAAAACAGGCATACGGTAATCGTTAGTCATTACTATATTGTTCTTTGCATCGAGTAAAAAAATGGCCGGAATAGCATTAATGTTATATTTTTTATAGATATCATTCTTATCTCCCGGCAAATTAGAAATATTTGGCCATTGCATCATTTCAAAATTCAAGGCTTTTTTCCAGGCATTGATATCGTGATCAACAGAAATACTTACCATATTTATTCCTTTGCTTTTATACTCATTATATACTTTTTTCAATTCGGGTATTTCTGCCCGGCAAGGCCCACACCAACTGGCCCAAAAAACTACTATAGTTCCGTTTTTGCCTTTTACCGAGTTCAAGGCAATGGTTTTTCCAGCCGGATCTTTGTAACTGAAAGCGGGAAAGTTAGCGCCAGATACCAGATTTTTGCTTTGCTTATTAAAGATTAATAAGCGCTTACCTTTTGGCGTATTGAGCACTTCCGGAGAAAACATTTTTGTGATTTCATTCAGTTCATTTGGCGTAAACAAATCAGCATTTTGATAAACATTTAACATTATCATCCAACTCGAAGTATTTTGCTTGGCCAGTGTTAAAAGCTTTTTTTTAAAAGAAATTAAGCTGTCGTTTTTAATACTAAAAGCTGCTGAAAGGGCTTCTTTATTTCCAGCTTTCTTTAAAGAGTCTATCCGGTTGTTCATTTTATAAACCCCTGGAATTAATAAACCGAACTGGTTCAATATCTCAGTTTCTGGTGTCCCGGTTAATACTAAACCTTTACTGTCCTTTATATCACCGGCAATATTCATTTTAGCGTTTTCAAGTATAAAACTACTCGACCGACCTTTATTTGTAAATTTATTCTGGAAAGAAAGACTCGTTTTCTTCTTCGTCAATGAATCAATGAAATAAATATCTGTTGACCATGATGGCTCAAGAAGAGTTGTATCCTTGTGGAAAATAAAATGATTATCGGTTATCAAAGCAGAATCGATAACAGGCCAATTTAAATTATTTACAGCATCTCGTTTCATCGTAGTCAGGTATACCATACGTGATGGAATATTTTTCACCGTCCCGGCGATTTCGTAAGATTTTACCTGTTGCCCAAAAGCAAAACGACCGATGAGTAGTAGGGCAGAAAGCGTTAAAATGTACTTCATTATTGATCTGATTTTATTTAAATCTAATATAAACCAAATTTAACTAGTAGTATAGTACTAATTATTGGTTGCTAGCCGCCACAATCTCCTGCAGTAACTCCTGTTCTTTTGTTAACAGGCTAATTTGATAATTAAGTTCGGTCTGCTTATCCAAACCAAAACGCTCACTTTTTTCGAGGCACTGTAATTCGAGTACGGATAAATAAGCCATTAATTGAGTTTCCTTTCCAGTTTTTGCCTTTAAACTACAAAATTGTAGTCAAAATTATTGTAAACTTTTTTTTGACTACAAGCAAATCTACTACAAAATTAAATAACCAGTAAATTAACGAATGACCAGCAAAGCAAAGCCTGGTTGAGAATAGCCACTATTTTATATAAAAATGATTAAACAATTAGACTAAAGATTTTTATCCAGAAAATCTTTTAATTCTACAGGAGAAAGTTCTGTTCTTACAATTTTACCTTTTTGATTAACTAAGAAAGTGGTGGGATATTTCTTAATATTATATTTTTGTGCCTCTACGCCGTTTAAATCAAGGTACTGTGGCCATGGCAACTCATATTTAGCAATAATTTCTTTCCAGTCACTTACAAATTTAGTTTTATCTGTAGAAATGCCTATGATTTCAAATCCCTTGTTATGATTTGCATTTCTGATCAATTTGTAATCATCGAACAGGGCAATGCAAGGCATGCAATGGCTATACCACATATCTACCAAAGTAAATTTATTATGTTTAAAATAATCAATGCTTAATTTACCTCCATTTATGTTTTCTACATCAAAAACAGGAATAGTTGCACCAACTGAAACGGATTTTGATGCGTCAATTATTTTATGAGCGCACTTGCCATGGGGTGAGTTCTTCAATTCAACTGATAGGTTTTCATAAGTTTCTCCCAGCGTATTATTATAACCAAATGTTAATAAGTGATACAATTTGAAAAGTGCATAGTGAGAATTAGGATGACTTTTAACAAATGCTAATAAAATAGAATCATTAATTTCGTAAGTTGATTTAAGATCGTTCATCGATTTTAGCATGAGATCATCGGGAAACTTCTGTCCATATATTTTGTATAAACTATCATACGTTAATCTGTAACGTAATATTTTTTTTTCGAAAGGAATAAACGCACTGTTGTACATTTTAACTTCTTTCATCACAAAATTATCGTTTTCAGGCAACTGGTTATTCAAAGCTGTGTCTATTGTAATTTTTTGTATACCACCAACAATCGCTGTACTTTCTGAAGTGTAGGTATCTCCTATCTTAAAATCTATCCATACAGGATAATCGACTACTCCTTTAAATTCAAATTTTCCATTTTTTATTTTGGCCACAGCCGGTTTAAAGTTTTGGGGGTAGAGTTGTTTGTTAGATTCTCCGTACCTAAGCTGAATCGTACCCGTATCAATATTTACGGTTCCATTAACGATAAATGCACTTAAATTTTGGGCTTGAACAAGAGATCCGAAGAATAAAAAAAGGAGGATTAGAAGAATTTTATGTGCTTGTTTTATCATAAAGGGTATAAGCAGTAATTTTTATTATAAGTTATTTTAGGCAAGGTAATTAATTGTTATTTTAAGTCGTCTGGTTTTTCAATCACGATAAAAAATCAGTGGGTAAAAAAAATTCGTACTCATTTTGATAAGATAGCTATATGTATTTCTGATTGAAGCATATTATAAATCACCTGGGAGGTCAAAAAAATGATCACTGAGGGTGAATAAGGGTAAAAATAATAAATAACTAATTAAATAGTAATTTATTAAATCTTTCTTCACACAAACGTTTGCCCTCAATCAAAAATCACACTAAAAAAATTAACTAAATTTTTATTAATCAATTGATTTTCAAAGCCATTTTAGACTGCTCAGCAATTCACTTCGATTCTCATCTATTTAAAACTACAACTACAATAAAATTTGCACCATAAAAATTTGTAGCTGTGTTTATTTAAAAATATAAGTTGTAAACAGGCAAACGTTTGCGCTTAGAAACTTATTTTTTTTCTGCTGCGAGTGGCTAACTTGAGTTGAGGTTAGCAACAATAATTTATTTTTCTATTGTGCTACGGTCTTCTATTTCGGGTTAGCGGCTAAGGATAGCAATCTTAAATTGTCTGCACGCAGGCAAAGTATTTCGAGTTGAATATTGGGGCTAGGTTAAGCAAAATGATCTCTTGTAATGACAAGACGATTGGATAAGTGCAACTTAATTAAAACAAACCATATACTAACCAAAATCACAAAAAATGAAAAAAACAACTTCATTTGCTGCAAGCATGTTTTTATTGCTCAGCCTTTTCTCCTGTAAAAAGACAGAAACCTTGCAAGACACTGCAGCCGCAGAAATTAAAAACAACATTGCCGTTACCGAAAGCTTAGGCGGCACCTCCCTAAACGTGGGACTGGGCGGTAATGCCTACACTGCAGGTACTGGCGGCTTAATTAACGATACGGGTTTACACAACTGGACTTCGGCCAGCACCATTACCAGTGTTTGGTTTCGCTTAGGCCTTACCGGCAGTTTAACTGTAGCCGTAAAAGGTACGGTACCATCAGGCAGCAGTAATATTAAGGTAACCATTAATGGTACCGTTTTTAACAAAACCATCACCGGTACAACGGCTACCACCACAACTATAGGCTCGGTAAACATTGCTGCAGCTGGTTACGTTAGGGTTGATATACAGGGGGTGAGCAAAACCGGTAGTTACTTTGGCGACATTTCTGATCTGGTAATCAGCGGTCCTACTGTTGCTTCGGGCGTGCAATATGCCAACACGGTGGCCGATTATTACTGGTCGCGCAGAGGCCCGTCGTGTCATTTAAACTACACTGTACCATCAGGTACCGAATGGTTTTACAGCGAACTGAACGTGCCAAGCGGTCAGGATAAAATTGGTTCGTACTTTATGGCCGATGGCTTTAGTGGTGGTTATTTTGGTATGCAGGTAAACTCGGCTACCGAAAGAAGGATTTTATTTTCGGTTTGGGATCCATCAACGGGTTCTACTACCCTGGTAAGAAAAGGAACGGGTGTAACCACCAACGGTTTTGGCGGAGAAGGCACCGGCGGCCAATCGTACATGCTATTTAACTGGGTGGCTGGTACTACTTATAAATTTTTATTGCAAGGTAAACCCGATGGAGCCGGTGGTTCTGATTATACGGCCTGGTTTTATGCACCCGAAAATGGCGTTTGGAAAGTTTTGGCACAATGGAAACGCCCGAACACTACCGCTTACCTAACCGGAGTTTATTCGTTTATCGAAAACTTTAATCCGGATCAGGGCTATTTACAAAGAAGCTGTAATTATGGCAACCAGTGGTACAAAACCAGTGCAGGCAGCTGGACGGAGGTTACGAATGCGAGTTTCAGTTATGATGCTACTGCCTCTGCAGAGCAAAGAATGGATTACCAGGGCGGGGTTACAGGCAATAGTTTTTACCTTAAAAACGGAGGCTTTTTTGCTACCTACACCAGCTATGGTACTGCTTTAAGCCGCACAGCAACAGGTACGGCACCAAGTGTTAATTTAACTACGTTACCCTAATTTATCCTATCCCGGGCATCCACTACAGGAGGCCTGGGATATACAATACTAACCAGAACTATGAAAAATAACTATCTGATTATCTGCTTAACGGGTTTTCTTTTATGAGTTGCAAAAAAGACCAATCGTTAACTGCAGCAAATAATACCAGCTTGCTAAAACCCAAAACGCTTGCCACCACTTCTTCATCAAGCCCAATTAAGCTAAAGGTTTTACAATTAAATGTTTGGCAGGAAGGTACAAAGGTAACCGGGGGCTTTAATGGCATTGCAGATGCGATTGTGCAATCGGGTGCCGATATTATTACCTTAAGTGAAGTACGCAATTACAGCAATTCTAATTTTAGTGCCAGAATTGTTACGGCATTACAGCAGAGAAACCTCACCTTTTATTCGTTTAAAGATGATAATGTGGGAATTGTATCCCGATATCCGATTGCTTCATTTAAAGCGGGTATGTACGGCAATTCGTTTGATAAAGCCATTGTTAAACTCAATGTTAATACAGAAGTTGCAGTGTATTCGGCGCATTTAGATTATTTAAATTATGCCTGTTACCTGCCCAGAGGTTATAATGGTAACAGTTTCCAAAAGATAAGTCAGCCGGTTACCGATGTAAATGCAGTTTTGGCTTCAAATCTACAATCGAGCAGAGATGAAGAAATAACTGCCTTTATTAACGATGCGAAGCTGCAAAGAGACAGTGGAAGAATTGTGATATTAGGTGGAGATTTTAACGAACCTTCGCATTTAGACTGGGTTGATGCACAAAAGAACCTGTTCGATCATCATGGCACGATTGTACCCTGGCAAGGCAGCGTGGCATTGTATGCAAAAGGGTATAAAGACTCGTACCGGGTTAAAAATCCGAATCCTGTACTGGCCCCCGGATTTACCTGGGCAGCCTTTAATACGAGCGCCAGCTTATCATCGCTTGTTTGGGCGCCAGATGCTCATGAAAGAGACCGCATAGATTATATTTATTATGCGGATAACAGCAACAGGGTTAGTGTTGATGAATCTATTGTGTTTGGTCCGTCTGGTTCTATTGTTCGTGGTCAGGGTTACGAAGATGCCACTTACACCAATCCTTTTGTTATTCCAACCGGAACATGGCCTTCTGATCATAAAGGTGTAATTACTACTTTTTCGATCACCTCAGTACAACCGACTGTAGGGGTAAATAAAGCTGCTTATTCGACTGGAGAAACCATTAAAGTAAATTTTGCAAACGGCTCTACTGATTCATACGCCTGGGTTGGTATTTATCAAAACGGCAAAGTCCCTGGTAGCAGTAATTATGCAACGGCCTGGAAATATACCAATGGCGTTGCAACCGGAAGCACAACACTAACCTTGCCTACCAATAGCCCATCGGGTACTTACTTTGTGGCTTATTTTAAAGATAATGGTTATGTTGAAATAGCACCAAGAGTTTCTTTTACATATGGCAATTAGTAATTGATTAATTTTTAATACCAAATTGAGTGAATTTTGAATGATAGAATGGGCTTCGCATCCAAAACATTACAACATTACAACATTTCAACTTTCCAACATTAAATCAATCAAAATTCACTCATTTAACACTTATTTTACCATCAAGGAATTAAGTAAATTAAGAAAGCTTGCTCAAATTATAATCAACGGTTCTTCGACAGAGCTATCATTGACAAACCCGTAGAAAAATCGTCATTGCGAGGAGGAACGACAAAGCAATCTTAATGCGCTCGCTAAGTAGCTATCGTTGTAAGATTGCTTCGTCGGCTAAAAAAGCCATCTCGCAATGACGAATTTTCGCAAGTATTACACATTATTTAAGAATGATTGAATCTTGAATGAGGGAATGGTCTTTGCACCCAAAACATTCCAACTTTACAACATTCCAACCTTAAAACATTCGCTATTTTTCCTTCACCTTCTTATCGTACTCTTTTTGCAAACCGGCCAGGGTTTCATCATAACCTTTTCTATCGATAAAAGCTGCCGGGTTATAGGCATCGCCGGGTTGGTGTTTGCTATGGAGGTTAAACTGGCTGGCATGCGATGATAGCCAAATATCGAATGAAAGCTTTTTCATGGCTGCAAGCGTATAGGCATAATCTTTGGCAATACCTGGGTAAGCGCTAATCTGATCAAATTTCTCGTGGGTTACAATGGTTGGCATATTGGCAATGAGCACGCGATACGTTTTTTTACCATCCTTCACATTTACCAGGAAACTACAAGAACCTTTGGTATGGCCCGGGTGGTGCAACAGTACCAATGCCGTGTTACCTAGTTTAACCGAATCGCCATTTTTTAATAACCTATCGGCCTTTAATGGTGCGTACGAACTTACCTTACCGCCCAACGCATAATCGGTACGGCCGCCATTGGCCAGTACATCGGCATCTTTTGCATCAATTACCAGTTTGGCCCCTGTTTGTTTTTTAATGATACCCATGGCACCCATGTGGTCGAAATGGGCTTGTGTGGTCGAAAGAATTTTAATATCGGCAAACTTAAAACCCAAAGCTTCTACATTGGCTTTAATCTGGCCGGCCGAATTGGCCAATCCGGTATTGATGAGGATATGACCTTTTGGGGTAGTAACGAGGTAGCAGGCCAGATCGTAAGTACCCACATAATACAGGTTACCCACAATGCGGAAAGGCTTGTATGGTTTAGACCACTCGGCAGGATTATTGGCCGGTTCTACCACCTGTTGTGCAGAAACAATGGTGTTAAATAATAGTACGTTAAGCGCAATCAGGGATGTTTTTATAGATATCTTTAGCATATACAAAGATTTAAAATCTCCACTAAAATGTGGCATTTTTGGCTATATTTTTCTTTTAATATGCAAACACCACTTTAATTACGCTTTAACATTTCGGTAATAATTGGCTTTAATGCCAGTGCCCAGGTTTTATAACCTTCGGGTACTAAATGTATGCCATCGCCACTGTATTTAGTAGGATCTAAATCTCCGTTCGGCAATAAAAATGGTATAGCAATGGACTGGTATTTAAATTTGTTGTGCGGTTGCTTAGCTAATAAACGATGTACTTCTTCATACTTTTTCCTCCGTTCATCGTCTTTCTTTAAACCTACAGGTAAAGGGCCTAAGAGGAGTACTTTTGTTGAAGGCATGTTTTTAGCGGTCCAGTTGGTGATTTGATTAATGCCGGCAACAATTTCTACAGGGCTATCGCCGGCCGAAATGTTATTAACCCCAATCATAACCACCATTATTTTAGGTTTTGCACTGGCATAATTACCATTTTGCAGGCGCCAAAGTATATTTTGGGTTCTATCGCCGGATATACCTGCACTCTCCCATTTTAAATTTACAAAAACGCTGTCGAAGGCTTTGAATCCGGGTTTGTAAGGCACGTAATTTCTATGCCCTCCGGTGCCCTGCGTAATGGAGTTCCCTAAAAAGAGGATATCAAGATTTTTTTCAGCGGCCAGCAAACTATCTATATTCTGGTGCTGCGCCCACCAGTCTTTATCTTTTGTCCAGCCTGCTCCCGACCTGTATTCGGAGCCCGGCGCTGCAATGGCTGCAAAATTAACCTTTTGCCCGGTTGCCCTTAAAATGAAATCGGTAATGGGTGTAGGGTTTGGCAGGCTGTGCGGATGGTGGTTCACATTAGGCTTGTGGATTACTTTAATATCACCGCCGTTTTCGCGTATTGTTTTTTCGAAAGGCGTAGTATTTTCGGCTATGGGCACCACATCATCTACATCGCCAACTACATGCAGCATCGGGAAACCCAGCCTGGCAATTTTTGCCGCATTATCTAGTGGATTTTTATCAAAACGGTTCGCTTCCTCATCGTTTAGCTGGTAATCTTTTTTAACCAGCTCCCAATCGGTTTTACTACCCGGGCCTTTCCCCTTTCCTCCGGGCCAGCTTTTTAAATCGAGTACAGGTGCATCGGCATAAATACAGGCCACTTTTTCGGGGTTGGCCAAAGCCCAATTATACACATATACGCCACCACGGCTCATGCCTTCTAAAGCTACTTTTTTGTTTAATCCACCTTGCTGCATCAGTGCATAAAACTTGTTCCATAAAGTAATGGCTTCGGCATTGCCAAAAAGTTCGGCAACATCGCAGTAAACCACATGGAAACCACGTTCGAGCAGCGAGATATCGGCCTGAGGTTCGTGCCCCCAGAAACGTGCACGCCATACCCATGGATGCCCTTTAGCCGCTACTTTGGGTTTAACGACCTTACAATCGCGGCCATTATATTTAAAGCTGGTACATTCAAAACCGTAGAAATTGGTCAGTTTTTTTTCGGCCTTTATTTTGGTTAAAATATCGAAATTCTCAGTGCCCTTTTGTATTATGGTTTCATATAAGCGCGATGCAATAATGGTAGCACCTAACGAGGTAGGATGAATTTTATCTGGAAAAAGGTCTTCTTTATCAACAAATAAGGGATGGAGGTTAATGAGTTCCAGTTTTTCGTCAAAAGCAATTTGCTGTATCATCGGAATGATTCGATTTACCAGTACACGATCGTAAATAGAACTGGTATCGGCATTAAATGTAGCCACTGGCGCAACCAAAATAATCCGTGGTTTAGTGGGCAACTGCCTGAAACTATTGATTAGCTCTTTGTACGTGCTTTCAAACTCATTATATTTGTCTCTATTCGGTCCCTTACTATCATTGGTACCCAATTTAATGAGCACAATATTGGGTTCGCTTTTTAAGGCTCCGGCATAAGCCTTTGTTTTCCAGTAAGGGTTAATGGTATTTTTTAATAAAGTAGCGCCGCTATGGCCAAAGTTCATTACCTGATAGCCGTTGCCCAACATATTTTGTAGTTGTGCAGGATAACTGTTTTTTTCGCGGTTGGCAATCCCCATACCATACGTAATGCTATTGCCTACACAAGCTACTTTAATTTTTTGTTGGGCAGCCAGGTTAAGGCTGAATGCTAGTAAAAGGATGGCGATAAAGATCTTTTTTTTCTTCATTTGATTTTTATTCTTAATTGGCTTTTGGCCATGCTACAGGTTGATTATCAGTTTTATTAACAGGCATCGGCGCGTTCCACGTTTTAAGTTGCAAACCTAAAATATTGGTCAGCTCTCTTGTTTTCTGAGGATTTTCTGCCGATAAATCTTTCATTTCGCCAATATCGCTACGCAGGTTATACAACTCTCTATGGCCATTGCGTAGGTTATAAACCAATTTCCAGTCTCCCTTTCTAATGGCACTAAAGTAGTTAATTCCTACTTCTTTAGCGTTGTTCCATTTATTTGGGTAATGCCAAATTAGGCTCCGGTTGTTATCGGCATAAGCCTGATTTTTTAACAGGGACACAAAGCTTTTACCATCTACCTGTTGTACGGTTTTATAATTTTTAATTCCTGCCAGTTCCAACAGCGTTGGAAAAAAATCTTCGATAATAACATACTGATTGGTCACCATTGCAGGTTTAATCAATGCTGGGTATTTCACAATCATGGGTTCGCGGATTCCGCCCTCGTAAACAGAACCTTTGCCTGCTTTTAAAGGTAGGTTTTGGGTATGTTCCTGGCCTCCCCGCTCACTGGCTAAACTTAAGCCGCCGTTATCACTCATAAAAACAATCACCGTGTTTTTTTCCACCCCTTTTTTCTTCAGAAAATCCATTATGTCGCCAAGGCTTTTATCCATCCCTTCTACCAAACTTGCATATCTGGCTTCAGTACTATCAATACCCGCATCCAGATATTTCTGCAAAAACCTTTTATCGCCCTGAATAGGTACATGCACGGCATAATGAGCCATATTTAAGAAAAAAGGTTGTTTATTTTTAATTGGTGCGTCGAGTGTTTTTAATGCTTCGAGTGTTAAAGCCTCAGTTAAAAAAGTTTCACTACCAAAGTATTCTTCCATATCTGGTACGGCTCTTGGTGTAGCTTTACCCGTAATATTGCCATAATTTTCTTTCGGTAAATAGCTTTGAGGATTGCCTGCGGCATGACCGGCTATATTTATCATAAAACCCATATTGTAAGGGTTTGCACCTGGTGTACCTGCTGCTGCCCAATGCGCTTTACCAACATGAATGGTGAAATATCCTGCATCTTTTAGCAGCTTAGGGAAAGGTGTAGCATAAAAGGTGTTGGCAATACCCGCAATTGGACTTAACCCGTTAAAATTCCACTGCGTTGGTAAAAATTGTTCGTCTGGTGCATCGGTATTTTTATTTTTTTCGGTATTGGTCCAATTGGTAATGCCCGCATGTGCCGGATTTACCCCGGTAAGCATGGCCACCCTGCTGGGCGTACAAACAGGAGCTGCGTAGGCATTGGTAAATTTCATACCCTCTTTTGCCAAACGTTCCATATTGGGCGTTTGGTAAAGCTTATTTAAGGCTGTTGTTTTATCCCAAAATGGTAGTGATGTATCTTGCCAGCCCATATCATCAACCAGAAATACAATAATATTTGGCTTTTGCCGGGCATAGCTAGTCAAAAAACTAGTCGCTATAACCACCACAACAAGAGCCGATTTTAAAGAGGACTTTCTCATTTCGATGCTTTAATTATTAACTGCTGATGAACTAGAAAACTGAATACCAATTTGGCCAGATATTGATAACCTTTAATATTGGGGTGTACCCCATCGCCAGCTGTTATCAGCTCTGTTTTTCCTTTAAAAGGTTTGGTGAGATCCAAAAAATAATAATGTTGCAATTTTGCAATTGCCCTTACCCGTTCCCGAAGTTCCCATATCCTTGGGCGGCGTATTTTTAAGTCATGGAGTCGCTCGGTAGTCAGTCCCATCGTTTTTAAAGCGAAATCCAATGGACTGCATACAATGATCTGGCAGTGGGGATTAATTTCCTTAATATGGTTAATATAATCTACGTAGTCCCGTTCATAATCCACAATATGTTCCCAGTTATATCGTGGTTTACCTACTGTCTCATTTGTTCCGGCTTTTATAATTACAATATCGGGTTTATAATCTTCAAGCCCTTTCAGCTGTTGCCACAAATTGGGGCTTCCGTACTTAATGATGGTTGCACCACCAATACCAAAATTTTTGACTTTATAATTAGCAAAACCAGTATTATGTAATAAAGTTTCCAAAACTGCAGGATATGATTCTGATTCCGGATGTTCGGTTCTGGCACCGGCAGTAATACTATTTCCTATGCATGCAATTTTGATGGTATCACTTTGGAGTGTTGAAGGGACAGCAGCCTGAGCCTGCCCTAAAATCCACGGTATAATAAATAAAAGGGTTTTTTTTGAAAGTTCTTTAATAAATCTCATGTCTAATAAATTGAAAATATTTTAATGTTTGGCACAGCAATTCACTTATCTAAATATTTTTGTAAAACTTGTTTTCGCCCTGCATGCTCGATTTCTGAAAGAAGCAATCAGCCACTATGGTAAGTGTATGTTGGCACCTGGAGTAAAACATACGATAACAGAAGCCTTTTTTAATTGCGGACGCTATTTTCTGATTGAACATAATATATTTTAAAGAAATTGATTATTGGTTGATTAATGGCTTGCTGCACAACTAAACGCAGTTGCTTTGTTGTTACTGTTGTAAATGTCTGGATCCGTTTATTGCCAATTGAAGTACCTTCGCAAACGGTAAGCCATTTATTGCCCACTTTAGCTTCGATACTATACTTTCTAATCCGTTCACCCCGGGTAATATCTTCGCCTATTTCTACCTGGTTTATATTTTGTGCTTTAGCTAAATTAATGGTAATAATTTTTCCTTCGCCCCTGCCTGTAGCAAGCGGATTGGCAAAGCGCTTGTTAATTTCGGCGCCAAATTCGGCTAAGCGCTGTACATCTCCTGCTGGCAATACACCTGTATTATCAGGCGTTAAACCTAAAATTAAGGTGGCATTACGGCCAACAGATTTATAATACATATCTACCAGATTTTCTAAGGGGTATACCGTTCCTTCGTCGCCTGGTTCCCAAAACCATTCGTGACGGTTTTTATCTCCACGCAAAGGGGCGTCGGCCATGGCAGGCATCCAGTATTTCCCATCCGGATCGCCATTTTTTAATAAGGCATAATTGTTGGCCGAAATGGCTTTGCTGGTACTTTCGCCAGTGCCGGTTGAGGGGTAAGGAAAAGTAGCCCAGCAGGGATAACCAACCATACCACTTTCTGAGCCACCCCAGCGTGCCTCGGCCAGTTGTTCGTTGTGGTAGAACAAGGCATTTGGCTGGTATTTTTTTACAATAGGCAAAACATCAGGCGCACCTTTTGCCGGGTCGCTGGCACCACCATCGAACCAGATTTCGAACAGCTCGCCATAATTGGTACAAATTTCTTTCACCATACCTTCAACCATCTTGTTATAATATTTTTGTCTTTCCTGCTGGATAATTCCGGCTCCGGCAACTTTAAAATCGTGTACGCCAAAAAAGGAATTCCACCGGATGCCCAGGTAAATGCCGGGTTTGATATCATGTTTACGGCAAGCATCAACAAAATCTTTTACCAAATCAGCCTTACCATCACGCCATTTTAGGGCCTTTAAACAATAAGGATTATAGTCAGATTGAAAAATGGCAAATCCGGTTTCGTGGGTAGCGGTTAAAATGGCAAATTTAGCTCCTGCTGCTTTTGCCGATAGCACCCATTGTTCTATATCTAGCTGTTGCGGATTAAAAATATTATAATCGTAAACGGGTGTATTTCGGTTAATGTTTTGTACATATTTTGTGGTATCAAATATGTGTAAATCGTAATGAAATACCACTCCAAGCTCAGCCTTTTGCCAGGCTAATTGTTGTGCATTGGGCAGCGGGTGGATTTGGGCGAATACAACTTGAAAGAGAGATAAGCTTATAAGAAAAGAGAAAAAATATTTAATCATTAGTTTGATATATTATCGTGTTAATACACTTAAATTGAGCTAATCCCACTTTTAAGCACACACTGGTATATGAATTAGCAACCAGGATACTGGTTTAATTTTTAATGTTTTTTGACCGACAAAACTTTTGCCGCCTTTTTGTTTAAAACCTGATGCCCGCTCATCTGTTTTTTCGAGGCTAATCGTTTTTTTACAGGAAACAATAACGCTTGCGAGCAAAATAAAGGCAAGCCATTTCAAGCGGGTTATTCTTTGTTTTTCATACTTTAAATAGTTTTTAAAGATAATTGTGGTTCATTGTCAATTCTCGTTTCTTCTTAGCATCGTAATTTATATCAGGTGATTCAATTTTATTTAATCTCTTTATTCTGTTATTAGGTTGATTTTACCCAGAATCAACTTTGCTCATAATAATTACTATAGTTCTTGTTGGCTCGCCACATAACCGTTTGGCCGTACTACAGTTATCACGGCCTTTCCTTCATAATCTTTCGCGAGTTTCATTTTTATTTCCTGTCCCGGTTTTATGGTGGGCAAGTTTTGAGGTTTTTGAGTGGCCCAATTATCGGTTCGGCTCGATACGTAAATTTGGTATCCCTTAACGGTACCCAGGTAAATTGGGCAAGACTTTGTTCTGCGGCGGCAGGAAGGCGGGTGTAGAAATTGGCACTATCGGCATTTTGCCAATACTTTCCTTTTAATACAGGATAAGTTGAAGAAATTGGGTTAAACCACTTTAGCGCTGTAGCGTTTTGAGCCTGGCTTGTGCTGCAAATAAGCATGAAAACTGCGAACAATAATTTTTTAAGCATTGAGGTCATTTTGGGATGTGATTTAATGAATGTGTACGCATATGGGCTTGGTAAAAACACAAAAAAAGGCGGGTAAATCTCAGCAATGTACCCGCCTTTTTAGTATTAATAGCCTTCGTTTTGTGGAGCCAGTGCCGGATCTTTTTGAACCTCGGCAGCAGGAACAGGTAAATATTCGTACCTTTTTTGCAAAGAGTTAGCCCTTAACGGCGCCTCTGCATTAATGGCAGTTTTCGCTACATCGTACCAGGTACCCCATCTTACCAAATCAAATTTACGGTGGCCTTCACCCACCAGCTCAATTCCACGCTCTTTATAAATGGCTGTTCTAAGGGCATCCTTAGTAAGCACAACTGGTAGCAGTTTGGCACGTACATGTACTTTATTAAAAGCTTCAAGCGCAGTGGTAATATCGTTGTCTTCATTAGCTGCTTCAGCCAGCATCAGTAACACATCTGCATACCTGAATACGTAAATATCCAAGCCGCTGTTGCGCTCATCGGCATCAAGTCGCCACCATTTAGGGCCAAACCAAACATCAACATTAAAAGCAGTTTCGGGTGTAAATGCCGCGCCATTATAGCCTGTTGCAATAATAGATGCTTTTCTGGCATCACCCGCTTCGAAATTATTTGCATAAGCTTTAAACGGAACGTAGCTACCATACCATGATTTCGATTTAAAAGGCTCCACGTTCACTGTTTTTTCAGGAGAATAAAATGCATGCTGATAGCTATTGAGGAGGTCTTTTTTAAAGTCTATCTCAAAAATACTCTCCTCATTAAATTCGTTATCGGCCTTAAATACATCGGCATAATTATCTAACAAGCGGTAACCTTGTATGGCTTTTGCTGTTGCAGCTGCATTTTTCCAATCCTTGTTCCACAAATAAACTTTGGTAAGCAAAGTTTGGGCAGCGCCTTTTGTAGCTCTGCCTTTATCAGCTGCAGGATAGGTTGCCGGCAAAACTGCAATAGCCGCATTCAAATCTGCTATCATAAACTTTCTGATATCGGCAGCAGCGGTGCGGGGCAACTTTCTGGTTTCATCTACGTTCAGGTAATTTTTATCCGTTACCAAAGGTGCATCTCTAAAAATGCCTGTTAGATAATAGTAATACAAAGCCCTTAAAAATTTCGCTTCAGCCACAGATCTGTCTTTTATTGCGCTACTGCCCGATTGTGGCACTTTATCTATTACCTGAGAGGCGGTATAAACACCTCTGTAACAACCATTCCACATGGTTTGGGCATAGCCGGCATTTATCGGACTAATATCAAGGGGACCTTTAACGGCTTTAGCGAGAATATTATCACATTCCTCATCGAGATAAGACCAAAGTTCTTGCTGAAATAACCGTTGCGGATGGCTGCCCACCAACCAAAAATAAGCACCATTAACACCTTGTTTTGCATCCTCGTCGGTTTTAAAAAACTGCTCGGGATTTAAGAAACTTTTAGGCTCTTCTACCAATGCTTTTTTGCATGCGGCAAACGATAAGATGGCAATAAATAATGTGGCTATATATAAATTCTTTTTCATTGTAATAAACTTAAAGGGTTAAATTAAATCCTAAAGCATAGGTTCTGTTCTGCGGATAATTGGTATAATCGAAGCCCCTTAAAATAGAACTTGTTCCATCTCCATTGGTTTCGGGCTCGTAGAACGGATATTTGGTAATCAGGAACAAATTTGTTCCGGTGGCAAAAACATTAAGCCTCTTTATCCAGCTCACACCAAGCTCCTTTCCGTTAAGCTCATAGCTTAGTGATAAAGTTTTTAACCTCAAAAACGAACCATTATACACCCATCTGGTAGAAGTAATGTAATCTCTCGAATTTACCCGCGGGATATCTGAATTTGGATTTGCAGGTGTCCACCTGTCTTTAATTAATTCGAACTGGTTGGTTAGAGGTGCTGATGTATTGTAAAAAGCATCCGAAACATTCATTACTTTATTGCCAAATGAACCCTGTAAAAATGCATTTAAAGAAAGTTTTTTATAGGTGAAGGTATTGCCTAAGCCACCATAAAATTTAGGATTTGCATTACCAATAATTCCATAATCGGCTACTGTAAACTTACCATCGCCATTTACATCTTTATATAATGGATCACCCAGGCGTGGTGTTGCACGAGGATTTACCGATCCGGCAGGGATACTTGTTGATTTTTGGGTGCCCATATAAGTTGCGCCCCAAAAAGTACCTACAGGCTGCCCTACAACCAACCGGCTAATGGTAGAGTAACCGCCAAAACCAGTACTGGCTACATCAAAACCATCTACCCCGCCTAAATCAATTACCTTGTTTCTATTGCCTGATACATTAAGGCTCGTTTCCCAGCTAAAATCTTTGCTGGTGATGTTCCTCGTAGTAATTAACAATTCCAATCCTTTATTTGAAATGGAACCGATATTGCTGATTTTTGAAGTAAAGCCGGTTTGCGTAGGCAATTGCTCACTCAACAACAAATCTTTGGTAGTTTTGTCGTAATAATCAATTTCTACGCTGATTCTATTCTTTAACAAACCAAATTCCAGACCTAAATCAAACTGACGTGTAGTTTCCCATTTTAAATTTGGATTAGGCAGGTTGGCAGAGGTATAACCTAAAATCCGGGCATCGCCAATAATATATCCTGATTGGGTTGCCAATGAGGGCAGTGAAGAATAAATGTTAATGGCCTGATTTCCGTTATAACCAAAACTTGCGCGTAGTTTCAGGTTGTCGAACACATTGAGGTTTTTAATAAACTCTTCGTCAGATGCTTTCCAGGCTAGGGCAACAGCCGGGAAAAAGGCGTTTTTATGGTTTGCTGCAAATCGCGATGAACCATCTAACCTTCCGGTTACGGTTAGCAGGTATTTGTTTTTAAACGAATAGTTAAAACGGCCCAGATAAGACATAATGGTATACTTTTCGTAGCCCGAAGTAATGTTAAAATTCTTCTGATCTGTTGCACCAAGGTTGTTGTAAAGAAACAAATCGGTAGCGTACTGGCTTGCAAAACCTCTTAATCGCTCGGTATTTCCGGTTTGGTAAGAAGTTCCGATTACTGCATTAATGTGGTGGTCTTTGGTAATGTCTTTATTATAGCTGACCGTATTTTCATTTAACCACATTAACGAATTGGCAGTAGTTACATCTGCAGCGCCGCCTGTTTTGGCATTTGCTCGGGTTGGCAAGCTGCCAGGATTGTAAATATTTATTTTGTTAAAGTTCAGTTCAGAACCAAAAGTAGATTTAAATGTAAGGCCTTTAATAATCTCCCACTCGGCAAATAAATTACCAATTACATTTGAATTAATGGTATTGTTGGTAGGTAAAGTACCCTGAACAACCGGGTTATCATAAACCAGCGGATCAAAAGGACGTTTGCTGTTAAAAGTGCCATCGGCATTATATACTGTTCCGGTTGATGGGTATGCTAAAGCAGATTGGGAGTAGTTTAATCCTCCTAATTGCACGGTATTATTTTTTGTTTCGGCCCTGCCGGCATTAAAAATTGCACCAATTTTTACGTTTTCTTTGATGCTTTTATTCAGGTTAGCCCTAAACTGATAGCGTTTAAAGCCAGAGTTGATAATTACCCCCTGCTGATTGTTGTAATTTCCAGACAGGTAATAATTGTAACCGCTATTACCTCCTGATGCACCCAGTGTAATGTTTTGCATGGGTGCAACCCTGGTAATTTCTTTTTGCCAGTTGGTACCTTCGCCCAGCGATTGTGGATTGGCATAAGGAGCAGGTTGCCCCAAATCTATTGCGCTTTCGTTGGCCAGTTCGGCATATTGGGCGGCATTAAGCATCGGGATAAGCTTCGGTACTTTTTGCCAGCCGGTATATACATCCAAATTAATATTATCCTGTCCAACGGCACCTTTTTTAGTGGTAATCAAAATTACCCCATTGGCTCCCCTTGCTCCATATATGGCTGTTGAAGAGGCATCTTTAAGTACCACCATCGATTCAATGTCTTCGGGATTGATGAGGTTAATATCTCCTCCGCCAATTAAACCATCAATTACATAAAGCGGCTCGTTATTGGCATTAATGGAATTACCACCCCTGATCCTGATGGTAGCACCTGTACCGGGAGCACCACTAATAGCCGTAACCTGAACACCTGCAGCTTTACCCTGAAGCATTTGATCTACGCGGGTAATAGGTACATTTTTTATTTCTTTTTTTCCAATTGTAGCAACCGATCCGGTTAAATCCTGTCTTCTGGCTGTACCATACCCCACTACCAGTACCTCACTTAAATCATCTTGTGTTGGCACCAGTTTTATAGTCATTGGCGATTGGTTATCTGCTTTTACTTCCTGGGTGGCGTAGCCTACATACGAAATGACTAAAACTGCATTTTCGGGTACATTCTTTAGTGTAAACTCTCCATTGTTGTTTGTAGTTGCCCCATTACTGGTATTTTTAACTTTAATGGTAACACCAGGTATAGGTATGCCCTTTTCGTCCAGAATTTTACCCTGAACATCGGCACGAGTTGCAGGCAAAACAACAGGCGTTGTTTCTATCCGTCTTTGAACCACAATAACCGGGTCTTTTATGGCATAGGTTAAAGGCTGATTGGTAAAAACAAATTTTAGCACTTTCTCTAAAGGGCTGTTGTTAAACCTAACATCTACACTTTTTGCTTCATCCAGCATTTCCTGTGAATACAAAAAGGTGTAACCCGTTTGTTTGTTGATTTCTTTAAAGACTTTATCGAGCGAAATATTTTCTTCGTTCATGGTAAGCTTTTGCGCATTTACAGTAGCATTAACCTGTAAAAAAGCGACCATTAAAAAAATAATCGTAAGTTTCATCACTAGCATTATTTGATTTACAGGGACGCAGAGACCCCATAAAATTCTATTATTAAATTTCATACATTTGGTTGTTTGGGTTTTGTAATGGTTTGTTTATCGCAATTGTATTACAGGTAAACCTTAACATCAATCGGGGGTGCCGCAAACACTCCCGGTTTCTGTATAATTTACCTTAAGTGTAGATTTAAGGCATCACTATAATCCTCCTTCCTTCTATTTTAAAGTGTACCAAATTGGTTAGTGCCAGCAAATCCAGCACATCGTTTATATCGCGGTAACGGGAAATAGTACCCATTAACCGTTCGTTGGTAACCGCACCTTTGTAAATTACCTCTACATCGTACCAGCGGCTAACCCTTCTCATTATGGTTTCGATCCGCTCATTATCAAAAACGAATAAGCCGTTTTTCCAGGCAATAGCCGCCTGCGCATCTACTACCCTAAGCTCAATTTTATCTTTTTTAAGCACCGCCTGTTCGCCAGGTTTAAGAAATAAAGCCTTTTGGTTAGGTGCATTTACTTTTACACTACCTTCGAGCAAAGTTGTTTTTGTACGTTCGTCGCCGGGGTAGGCACTTACATTAAAATGCGTTCCATAAACCTGTATTTCCTGTTCGCCGGTAGTAACTTTAAATGGTTTCAGCTTATCCTTAGCTACCTCAAAATAACCTTCGCCAGATAATATTACTTTACGTTCGTTACCGGTAAAACGGGCAGGAAATTTTAATGATGATGATGCATTGAGCCAAACTTTTGTACCATCGGGTAAATTGATTTGATACTCGCCGCCAACAGGTGTTTGAATGGTATTAAACTGGGGTGCCTCTGCCTCTCCGTTAGTACTGTTTTTTGAAGCAGAAAGGGCTGTATAAATTAGTCGCCCATTGGCTCCTTTAGTAATGGTAACGCCCGTTTGTTGAGCAATTTCGCCAGTATTTGCATCAGTTAGTACTATTTTTTGACCATTGGCCAGCGTTAATGTTGCACTGTGTTTTCCGGGTTTAATTACATTTTTTTGTACTGCAGTGGTAAGCACTTCCTTTTGAGGCCTTTGCATAAAAAACAACAGGCTTACCGTAAAAACTACCAGTATTGCAGCGGCAATTGCAGCCACTTTACGATAGTTTAAACGAATTGTTTTAACCGGAGTTTTGTTTTGCTGAATGTTCTCCCAAATGAGTGCCATTTCCGTTTCCAGATCTTCATCAATGGGCTGGGCACTGTGTTTAGCTGCACGTGCATTATACCAGGCTTCTACGGCAGCACTTTCCTCTTTGGTGCATAAACCCTGATCGTATTTTTCAAGTAATGCCAATACTTTTTCGTTTTCCATTTTTTCAGGAGAGCAAGTACTCCCTTATATTGATAGGACACGCGAAGCTATTAGAGGTGGTATTTTGTTTTTAAAAAAAATAGAAAAATTTCTATTTACCTGCTAAACAAGGGCTTTAAATTTAGTGGATATTGAAATAAACCACTAATACAGATAATGGAATCCCTAAGCGATGACGAAGAATATGAAGCGCTTTATTAATTTGTTTCTTTACCGTTAAATCGGAAATATCAAGCTGTTGAGAGATTTGAGCATGACTAAGATTTCCGTTGCGGCTCATTTCGAAAACCCGCCGCATTTTTTTGGGCAATAATGCCACCTCCTGGTCAATAAGCCGTTTAAGCTCGTTAAAATTTACCTGGCTATCGGTACTAAATTCACCTTTTTCGTAAAAATCGCCCAATCCGGAGAGGTAAGCTTGTTTTGATTTTTCTTTACGGATCAGGTTCAGCACACTATTCCTCGTTGAGCGGTATAAATAGGCATTGATATTGGTTGTTGCTGCTAATGTTTCGGCTTTGTTCCAAAAACTGGTAAAAACTTCCTGAACGATATCCCTCGCCTCATCGCGGTTGTTGAGCATGTGGCGGGCGTGCAAATAGAGTACAGACCAATATCGATTGTAAATTTCGGTAAATGCATTTTCACTGCCCAGTTTTACTTGAGCAATTAAATCAGTATCCGAAAGTGTACCCCGATCATTCATCAAAACAGTTAAAAGTCAAAGCGCTTTTATTTACAATTGGTTAGATATAGTGCGTTAAATATAGAAAATATTCTAATAAGGGCTAAATAATGTTTACAAAAACTAAACAAACATTTGTAAAATGTAGTGGTATAGCTACAACATTTAAACCATGCATAAAAAAGCCCTTCAGATGATGATCTGAAGGGCGATATTTTTATCAACAAAATCTTATGGCGTTGTATTTAAACTGGCTACCTGTTTGCTTTTTCGGGAGCGCATGTAAATTACCAATAAGCCAAAGGCTACAATGAGGATAATTGGAATGGTAAGCGTAGCCTGTAAAACTTCTGGTCCGGCCAGGTTTTTGGCTTCGCTAAGGGCTGCTCCCTCGGTTGAGTCGCCGGCTGCTTTCAGGTAGCTACCTAAATCTGCTCCTTGTGGCAGGTGTTTAACAATCAATCCATCGTAAAAGCTACCCATAAAAATGGTGTAAATTGATACAGCGAACATTCCTGCTCCCCCCATCAGGTTTAAGCCCAATGCGCCCGACTGTGGAATATTTTCGGCCACAAAGCCAATCATGGTAGGCCAGAAATAGCAAACACCAATACCGAAGATAACCGCAGCAAAGAAAATAGCGTTTCCGGTTAAGGTGCTTAGTAAATAAAGCCCGGTGGCAGCAAATATAGCCGACAACAACAACACGCCCTGAGGAGCCAGTTTTTTAACTACCGGCTCGGCAAAACCTCTGCCAATAACCATAATCCCCGTGGTTAGGGTAAGCAGTAAAATGGCATTGCTGGTTACGTTTTTAAGCAATAAACCAATCCATTGGCCGGTAAACAACTCGGTAATGGCGGTACCAAACATGCAAACAAACATAAAAATAAACAGTGGCGATATAACGGCTTTATACATATCCTTGCTCGAGAAACCCGACGATACCCGCTCGGTTACCGGGAAATCGAGTTTCGAAAACAGGTAACCGTAAATTAAAGTTGGGATCAGCATCATGGCTACCTGTATTTTCCAGCCCAGGCCAATTTGCGTAAAGAAAGTAACCAATAAAGTACCAATTACAATACCGCCGGGAAACCATAAATGGAAGTGGTTTAAGCGCGTGGTTTTGTTATCGGGATATAGGGTAGCTACCAACGGGTTACAGGCTGCTTCTACCAAACCATTGGCAATACCGATTAGCAGGGTAGAAAAAAATAAAGTCCAGTAGCCCTGAGCGTAAATGGTAAGTATAATGCCCGCAAGATGAAACAGAAAAGCCAGGACGAGCAATCGCTTCATTCCGATAACATCAACAATAAAGCCGCCAATTACAATGGCCAGCGGAAATCCCCAGAAAGCGGTAGCGGTAATGGTACCCAGTTGTGTTGCGTTTAACTGAAAATCGATCCCCAGTTGGTTCATCATTCCGGCACGGATACCGAACGATAGGGAGGTGACCAATAGCGCAAGGCAGCTTGACCAAAATAATTTGGTCGTTTGAATTTTACTCATAATTTGGTTCTATTTGGTTTAGTTTATTATTTACAGGTGTTGACACTTGTAACACAATTTTAATCAATTTTTCGGAATAACCGTTAATCACACAGCATCAATACGTTTAATTTAACATTAGCCGACTGAGCTGATAGGTACTTCCGGGATGAGTAGCAAAACTATACCGGTTGCCTATATGGTTTACAGCTACAGGCCGGCCACTTTCGGTAACCTGAATATCCTCTCCTTTCCAGGGGTTATCTACGTAGCACCTGGTGCCCTTTTCGCTCTTTATTTCGAGCTTCGTTACACTTGTTCCGTCATAACCGGCAGAAACGAGGAAGGCCCCTTTGGTACGCAAACGGGTAAACGATGCCTCCTGTTTAATCCAGTTCGGAAATAAATACAAGGTACTATCCAGGCTTTGCAACATCATGGAGTTAACCGTTTCGATCAGGGTGGTTTTCTCTGCACCGTGGTGACCATCGTTAATTAAAAAATTGGCTTTGGCCCTGCCCACCTGTGCCTTTAAATTTTCGACAATAATATCGGGATTAAAACCTACCCGGGCAGCCATGATATAACCACTTAAGCCCAAAGCATTCATGGAGCCCAGGAAACCATTTTGCGAAACCTCATAATATTCGACGGTATTTTTGGCAATCTGCAAGGTATCAGGGTTTGAAAGTAAATTGATTATTTCGCAGGGATATATGGGATGCATCTGGATCATGTGGTTAGGTAAATCCCAACCGGCTTCGTTCTTGGCAAAAACAGGCAAGCCCTGGTTTGGGGTTTTAGTGGGCTGTATTACTTTGTATTTGGGTAAATGTGTCAGAATATCTTCCCATAAAGCCCTGCGATTGGCATCTACATTCAGCTGCTTGCTGTATTTAAGCAGTAAACCAAAGGTTTGTGCTACAAAACCGAGGTCAGACGGTGGGTTTAAATCCCAGCTGCTTTCGTGTGCACCAGTGGTGATAGAGTAACGGTAAGAATCGCCGTAAGCCTCCTTTTTAAGGTAATCTTCATAAAAATCGCCACATTCGCGGATATAGGGATAAGCTCTTTTCTTCAGGAAATCGACATCGCCGGTATATTCGTAATACCAGCTAAAAAGCGGTACATTGAAAGGTGCATTTACGGTTTGCTGCCAATAGTAGTTGTAAGGTACACCAATCCCCAGTCCCCCTACCAAAAATAACATACCCCGTGCCGATTTACCTGCCAGCGAGGGATGCACACTGCCAAGGTCGGTTTGTGCTCGCTTTTTTCCGTCGGGCACAATAGATTCGATAAAATTGTAGAAAGGCTTGGCAATTTCGGGGCGATTGGCCGAAAACACACTGTAAAAACCTGCCTGACTGTTGTAATTTAAGTGGATATCGCCATGGTACATCATTTTATCGTCCATATTCCAAACCCCATACATGCCGCCACAAGCTGGCGAGTGCCCGTTGTAGGCCGATGCCAGGAAATAAATGGAAGACAGGTAATGCCTGTTGAGCAAATCATCGTTGGTTTCTACGTACGAGCGGTTCCACATATCTTTCCACCAGGCTACTTTAGCTGCTTTTAAAGCACCAATGCCTGCATTATTAATTGAGTTTAAGCGCGTATAAGTGGCAGCTAGCTTAGCATCGTTGTTTTTTCCACCTCCCGAAAGGTAAGTAACCACAAATACCGGTTTTGCATTGCTGAGTACAAATGCAGTATTAACGATTGATTTGGAAGCTAAACTTAAAACCGAGCTTGCACCCACAATCCGCGTAGATACACCTGCTTTTGAAATCCACCTTACACCGCTTGTTTTGGTTTGGCGTGTAACCTGCCCTACCTGCTGCTTAATTTCGGCATGGGTTGCATAGGTAGCGGTAGTGGTATCGGCAAATGTTTCTACCAATATGTTTACCGGTGTTTTTGATGTGGTACTCAGTTCGGTAATAATGATATTTTCGTTTACGGCCATCCAGCTTTTCATTTGTACGGGCTGGGCGGTAGCTGTTGTCATGCGCAATTCGTTTCCAAGCTGATCCATCTGGTAATTAAAGCCTGTGCTTTTGGCTGGCGATTTCACGGTAATTTGAACTCCCCCTACCGGCAATGCTGCAGGTCCGTTGCCCGCCCAATCGCTCCAGCCATCGGTTACAAAATCTACTTTGGAAAGGTGAAAGGTTTGGCTGTTATTTGCAGTGTGGCACACTACCCCAACATCGCCATTACCCATATAAGGCCCAATGGGTGCATTGTTGGTTTTAATGCTGTCATAGCCGAAAGGTACATTCCAGGTAGCGGTAAGCAACTGCTTCTTTTTGGCAAAAAATGCTGCATCGGCTTTGGCCTGTTTGGTAGCTATTATTATTTTACTGGCTTTAATTTGTTGCGCCTGTACCTGAAAGCCCCCATTACATAAAAGGGCGATGGCACCAAGCGTTAAAACGTGGTGTTTGATGGTGGTTAACATATTTGGTTAATTTGTGTGTGTTGCCCTAAATCTGGTTTAGATTTGGGCATTTGAAGAAACGCATTTATTTGCGCAGTTTGTTTAGCGATTTTGCCAAGATTTTAAATGATATTGGCAATATGTACGTACATATACTCAATGAACAGAATACGGTTATTTTTTTACCATGTAAGCCATTGAAGGAAATATAAGTTTATGCAGGCTTATTTATCTTAAATGGTTAAATACGGACGGGATTACAAATCCCGACCAACGAGTTTAAATGGTTAAAGAATAGCTTTAGCAGAAATTGTTGTACATTTTTTTACCACCTCAGACAGCTAAGGCACTTTAGCCTTTTGTTATGCTGAGCGCAGCAAAGTATCTCTGAAAAATATTATGTCTTAACAAATACGGACGGGATTACAATGTGCACTAACGAGCTGTTGTCTTTATTTAAAAATTAGAATAAAGATATTAGCGAAAACAACTACGGAAATTCTCCAGCAATTAGTTGCTGTAAAAACATCGCTATTCTTTTTTCTGCTTAAAAACAGATATAATCCAATCGCTAAAAGCAACAAAATCTCCATTAAATAGAAGAACCAAGCCTCATTACCAAACATTTTAACAGAACAAGAACCGATAATTGACCAGATTATGGAATACAATATCCCGAAAGATATTGAGCGGAAAATTCTTTTTTCATTTTTAACAGCGAAAAGATACCAGCAAAATACCAAATAATAAAAAGCCAATAAATAACAAGATACAAGTGCTGGAACAACCGATTTCGTTTCCAATATTATAGCTGAAATAGCAATCCCTCCAAATATTAGTTCTTCGGGTTTAAATCCTTTTTTTAACAACATAAATTACAATACGGACAGGATTACAAATCCCGACAAATGGGTAAATTATCCAATACCTTTATAATTTTCATTTTTAACCTAACTAATTACCTTTTTTAGCTCATTTATTAATATCAGTAAACCATATAAAACTAAAATTGCAGCACCTAAAAACACCTTTAATTTAGCAACAAACAGCATATCACTGGTTTCATATTTATAAAATTTATTTTTTAACATTATGAAAATACCCAGTGCTACTGATAAAACCCCAACAATAAAAAAACAGAAAATTCATTTTTTCTTTCAAATATAGTAGATACCTTATTCTGTAAAACCGCGCATTCTTAAAATCGAGAAAAAGAGCGCCATAGATACAAAAAAATATAAGATTGTAAAAAAGGCACTTAGATTTCTACGCTTTTTCGTTTCGCCTTTAAATTCATTGATAATCAGCTCCTGAGTATCTAAATGAATCATCAAATACCTGAATAAGATAAATAACGGTATAACTAGTATTAAGCACAATTTCGCAAGTCCTTGTATTGCAAACAAAGTAAATTTATGCTGATGTGTTAATAAAAGAATTCCTTTTAAAATTGTTAGAGTATTAATGAAAAAGAAAACGAAAAGCACACCGTAAGTTTTAAAGAAAGGAATTTCGCTCCCATCCTGAAAATATTGGTAAAGGCGATAATAGTAATATCTGACTATCCTCATTGAATTTTCTATTCCCTAATTATAAAACTACAAAACTGTTTAAAAAAGATTGCTTCACCCCAGCCCATTATCCCTTCCCTGCTGTTCGCAATGACGAATACACACCGCTACTCTCGCATAAGCAAAGACTTAATTCCTCAGATCTTTCCGTACCGCAATGCCACGCAACCATTAGCCAAAGTTTGTGTGCCTGCCAGTTTTAAGCCCAAATGTGCTGGTAACTGCATTTCAGCAAACAAACGTCTCCCCGTTCCAACCATTAGCGGATGCACCACCAGGTGAAATTCGTCTACCAAACCCAGCTCAATTAACCTGGCTGGCAACTCTACGCCACCAGTTGATATAGCTTTACCCGGTTGTTGCTTTAGCCGCAGTATTTCTGCTTCAAGGTTATCGCCAATCAGGGTAGTTTGCTTATCGTTCACCTCCTTTATCGTGCGCGAAACCAGCACGCGGTCTAAACCCGAAAATACCCGGGCGAAAGCATTTGCAGCCCTGCCCATCGATTGGGTTTGGGCAACTTCAGGCCAGAAAGGCACCATCAGTTCGTAAGTTTTGCGGCCATAAATAATCAAATCTACCCCTGCTAACAATTCCCTGAAATAATCCTGAATTTCATCGCCACCAGTAAATTTAGTGTGATCGCAGCAGCCATCTAATGTGATGTTAATACCATAAATCAGCTTTCTCATTCGGGTTAGTTTTATCTGGCTTAAAATTAGGAAATATAGCGATAAAGCAAACACTAAACCACTAATACCTACGCCACTGAGTTTAACATCAGCTAGTATTTGGTTAATTTTTGTTAAATGAGCATATTAAATTTTGCAAAATCATTTTTTTTTGCTCTTTTAAAGAAAAAAACACGAACATGGCAAAAAGCGTTTTGGTTGTATTGCTCTTCATCATCGCATTGGGCTGTAAAAAAATTGGCGATGATGATACCACTCCTTATAAATGGAAAAGGGATTTGTATCGGGCAAGGGTTCAAAGTGAGGGGCCAGCTGTATTCAATTCTAAAGATCCAAACGTTGCCAGAAACCCTGACGCCATCTTTGTAAGCTCGAGCTTTGTTATTTTAACTGAGCACCGCAGAAATGAACAACAAGACAGTATTTTTAATGCCAGTGGCAGAACGCAAGCTTATAAATACGAGAAAGCAGACAATTAACCATAGTCAACCATTCCAGCCTGGTACATCATCAATCGCGTTATCAGTTATTGTTGCCCTGCTGTACTTTTAAATCTGCAATGATTTTCCCCTACCGCTTTGGCTGGCTAATATCATTCAACTAAATTACTTTGTCATCTTTTTGGTTCGGGTAATTAAAATTGCAACCTTTGTAAATAAAAACCTGGTAACATGCAGATTAGCCTAGACATCATTTCAGGAAAAGGCAAATACCTTTGCGGATTCTTCCTGCTTTCGTTTATCACGGTAATCTGTCTCAGTATGGCAGATCATAACGATTTTGATATGGCCAGAAGGGAAGTTTTGCTTCGTAAAATCGGACACGAACTACTCTTACAATCGGGCGACGGTACATCGAGAGTGATGCCTGTAAAAAAGATCTCCGAAAACGAGTACCAAATCAGTTTTGAAAAGGAACTTACCTTTCGAACAGATTCTCTGGTGAATACTACACGGCGTTTGCTGGCTGGAGACCCGCTGGCAAGCGATTATGTTGTAAACGTATTAAACACTGGCAAATCTGGAGTAGCTTATGGATATGCAATAACCAAAAACAAAAAAGATGACATTATAGCCTGCAAAGGCAGATTGCAGCCTAAAGCTCCTTACCTGATTAACATTAAATTTAAACCAACAGGCATAAATACGGCAAGAAACCGATATCTGCTGGGCAGTTTACCACTTTTAGCATTTGTAGGCTTAATTTTTTTAAGGTCGGTTAAACCGCGAAAAGCTTTAACTGAGAAGGTTCAGGGTACGGATCTAATTTCTTTAGGCATAGCCTTGTTTGATGCGAAAAACCGGAAGCTGATGGTAAATGACAAAACGATAGACCTCACCGGAACTGAAACACGTTTACTCCTCATTTTCGCCTTATCTCCTAATCAAACTATCGAAAGAAGCCGCCTGCAAAAAGAGATCTGGGAAGATGAAGGCGTTATTGTGGGCCGCAGTTTGGATATGTTTATCTCCAAACTCAGAAAAAAAATGGAGTTTGACCCGAATATCAACATTGTTGTAATACGCGGCAAAGGTTACAGGCTCGAAACCAATGCGTAAAAAATTGGATTCATACAGCGAGGTATTTTATCGCTAAATGTTTTTAATCCTTAATTAGATAAGGACCTGATGATTTCCAGCCAATTTTTCTGTTCGAGAGCAACCAAGTGCGTCCTTTATCGTTATTGCCCTGATAAAACAAATAGGTTTTGCCGTTACTATCCTCAAAAATACCCGGGTGACCAGATTCGCTGGCATTCCATTCGCCTGGTTTTCCATTAGCCAGAAAAGGTTTATCACTTAACCTCGTCCAACTAATACCATCGGTACTTTTAGCAACCCCAATTTGCTGTGGCACATTGTTGTAACTGCCTGCATAAAACATGTACAGGTATTTGCCTTTCTGAATAACCGATGCGGCTTCTATACATTCGCCCTCCCATTGATATTTAGGCGATAAAATTGCACTATCTACAGCCTGCTTCCAATCGTTTCTGTTAAAATTGGTATTGCCAGGTGCAACAGCCACCCCCTGTTTTTGGATTTTACCGGTAGCATCGCGGGTAGCGAAGTACAGGAAATACTGATTTTTAAACTGATAAATATCAGCATCTATAGCCCTGCCATTTGTCCAGCTTCCTGTTGGATGAAATATAGGATTGGTTGCATTTCTGGTAAAATTTAAGCCATCATCAGCAAAAGCATGGCAAATGGCATCTTTTTCGAAATTGCCATAAGTTTGATAAAAGATGTGCACTTTCCCATTGATTACTTTAGCACAAGGTGCGCAAAGCCCTTTGCTTTCATAGGCCGCTTCGGGATTAACCTCACCAATCTTTTTCCAGTGATAAAGATCGCTGCTTTCAGAAATCCCTATTTTCCAGCCATCCATCCCATTACCAGTTTTAGGGCTTTTAATTGAATAATACATCAGGTATTTGCCCTTAAATTTGATAACAGACGGATCTTTGCTGAATGGTACGCCTGTAGCAGTAGTATCGGCATAATACATTGCGGGATGTTGGGCCTTCACGATAAATGCGCAAAACAAAATCGAAATGGATAAGATATATTTAAGCATGCTGATAAAAATATTTGGTTTGAAGATTGGCCCTATTTGGCTGCCGGAAAAGCAACAACTCTACGGCTTTCTTTTCAAAGTAAGGGATTTAGCTTCCCTTTGGTAATACATTCAGTCTCAATATTTCCACTATCTGTATCAATTTAAATGCTAAATGGATGAACAACAGAATCTGATTCATATCTTTAAAAACCATGGTTACTAGTCTGAAAGTATGATTTAAAAATTTTATACCTTTAATAATCAGCTAAATGAATATGTACTGATATCACTTCTGATCTTAACGACCATGGATCAGAAAAAGTTAAATTTGATAAGCAATCTCATTCATATTAATGGAAACCTTTACCCACATTAAAACTGTACTTGGTATTATTTTAGGGCTCAGTATCACGCATTCTTTAAAAGGTGTGGTAAAAATTATTGAGCATCCCGATCGGTACAAAGTGTATACCACCCATTTGTTATGGGCTTTTTATATGTTTTTAAGTACGGTATATTTCTGGTGGTTTGAAGTGCATTTAACCGAAATAAAGCATTGGGATTTTTTGAAATATCTCTTTTTAGTGATTTATGTAATCACCTATTATACGCTGGCAGCCTTGCTTTTCCCTGAGGATATGAAAGATTATAAAGATTTCAGGACCTATTTTTTATCGCGAAAGAAATGGTTTTTCTATATCCTGGCCGTACTTTTTTTATTCGATGCCTTTGATACTTATTTAAAAGGATCGGCTTATCATACAGAAATGCTAAAAGTATATCCCATAAGAGAAATCATCCATATCGTTGCCTGTTTGTTTGCCGCGAGGACCGATAATAAATGGGTACATTTGTTTACGGTTTTAGCATTTATTACTTTTCAAATTTTCTGGATCTTGAACTACTATATGAATGGCTAATTGGAACATAATCTGTTTAGTCCCACAACACCTCCTGATATTTGAGTGTTTTACGAAACGTTGCTTTATCAACCGAAGAAATCTGCGTTTTATATGTCCCTTCAAATAACAGTACGGCTTCGTCAAAATTTCTTATCCCGGTGTTGTAAACCTGCAGCAGGTATTGAGCCGGATCGCTTTTTAAACCTGCAAAAACACCTTCTCCCTGAGAGTTCCACAGGATGGTTTCGATGAGTTCGGCATGATCTTTTGCGCTGTACTTATATAAATACAGCATTTGGCCTGATGGTTTGGTGCCCCACCTTTTAATCCGGTTCTGTAAATATTCCCACTCGCGCTGCACCTCCTCTTTCTCATACTCTACATAATGTTCTTTTTTAGCAAAAGAAGCACATAAATTATCGAAATAATTTTTGCCATTAAAGGGATTTAAAAAATTAACATTGCCTTTCACTCTATAGGCAATAAGCCCAAATGCATCATTGCTGCCGGCATCCTGACTAATATCCAATAAGGTGGTGATGCTTCCACCGGTAATTCCGCGCCAGTTATTTGTGGTAAAACTGTAGCAGTATTTATTCCAAAAATCCTGCATCAACAGCGATTTCGCTTTCATATCATCCGATCCCATGTTCGAAATATCAATACCCTGGAGTTTAAAAAACTTGCACCAGTAAGAAGGCCACTCTTGTGCACCACATTTATAGCCCGTTGTTGCATCGAATACAATATACTGTGCATCGTTTTTTGACGGCGGTAATATTTTTGGGGCATTAAACTGTGGAAACGCTTTAATTGCTGGTACTGCTTGTACTGCCAGAGGAGCATCTGCATATTTTAACTGAAAACAAAGACGCTCAAATACGAGCAGGTCTTTATTTTGTATGTGCAGCGCAATACTCCTTACCGGGCGCTCAATGGTATTATCGGTATATTTATTTTTGTAATAGTTTCCATATTTAAGTGCACGGCTCTGTACCACGGGTTCTAAAAAAAACAGGTACACTGTCGATGTCCTGATTTTTTCGTGTGTGATAAACTGAAGGTCTTTCCATGGAATATTGCGATAAGTACTGCTAACCCGAGCAAATTTTTCAGTACGCGTAAAACTTACCGACATAAAGGTATCGAAACTATGCGTGAGGCTATTACATCCGGCATCGATAGCATTATTGTAATACTGCAGTTCATCAGAATAACTCGAACTGTTGATCAGCTTACTTAATTGTGCTGCAATTTGCGTACGCGACTGTGAATATACCTCTATGCTGCATAGTGTTAAAAGTAGTACGAACAATGTACCGGCATAATTTTTAAAAGATTTGTTCATGGTCACATGTAATTAAGGCTATCAGTTATTAGACTGCTTTTATCACAGTCTTTGCAACCAAAAATACTGTGCTTGTTTTAAATGTTATATCCCCATTAAAGGGTATATATTCAGCTTTCAAACTACATTAGAAACCAGTTTTTCTCAAGTTTTTTATTTATTTTATTTTATAAACAAATATTTTTACACCAGGAAAAAGATAATTTAATCCATCTTATGAAAGCATTTGTATCCCTGTTATTGCTAAGTTTTACTGCTTCTATATCGCTACAGGCACAAGAGTTGGATAGCATCAGGTTTAAAGTAGCTGCTGCACCAGAGTGGACTAATCTGTTTAACAGAACGGACGGTTGGTTTGGGGGCGACGGGATTTACAGCATTGTATTAAACGGGAAGGAATCATCGCCGCCTAAAGCGAAAAAGACATTGTTTATTTTTAGTGATAGCATGATTGGGAAGGTAAACGGTGGCAAAATGGAACCTAATGCCGTAATGATCCACAATGCGGTAGCGGTGCTGGATGGTAATGAGCCCGATCCCAATAAAATCAGTTTTAGCTGGAAAAAGGTCAATCAAAAACCCGAATCTATTTTTGTACCCAAAACACCATTAACGCAAGCTGGCGACTATTACTGGCTTGGCGATGGTTTTGTAAACCAGGAGCTGGATAATGCCACTTTCATTTTTGGTTACCGCATTAAAAGTACGGGCGGCGGTGCTTTTGGCTTTGCCGAAGTGGGCAATACTTTAATCAAAATTAAGGCGGGCGAGGCTTTACCTTTTCAAAATTACGAACAAAAAGATACACCTTTTTATCTCGAACACGATGGTGAAACAGGTTCTTTTGGGGCCGGCATTTATATTAATACGAAGCAGACCGGCGAAGTAAATGCTGATGGTTACATTTATGTGTACGGTACTTTCGGGAAAACCAAGAAACTTTTGGTTGCCAGGGTGCTGCCAAAAGATTTTGAAAACTATAGCAAATGGAGTTACTGGGACGGAACCAACTGGCAGGCCGACATTAAAAAATCGGCAGCGGTAACGGATCAGGTTTCAAACGAACTCAGTCTTTCGCAACTGCCTGATGGACGTTACGCACTGGTATTTCAGCAAAGCGGTATTGGCAGGCACATCTGTATGCAACTGGGCAAAACTCCTTACGGCCCTTTTGGTAAAATAATTAAACTGTGGGATACCTCGGAAGCCATTGAATTAAAATCATTTTTTACTTATAATGCAAAAGCACATCCTGGTTTATCCAAAAAAGGAGAATTGCTGATTAGTTACAATGTAAACTCATTCGATTTTTTTAAGGATCTGCAAACGCATCCTAATCTTTACAGACCGAGATTTATCAGGGTGAAATTTGAAGGGATATAAGACGGATACGAATTTCACCCCCCTTCAAGTTATCCTTAAAGGGGTTTAAAGCAGTGGGCGATACGAGGGAAAACTTGAATCGTTTTATAGATGATTTAAAGGTTTTAATTGATTTAAGAAGGAATCAAAACAAGGATACAGCGTAAAAGTTGAACCAGAGAATAAAATAAATGGAGCTAATTAAAAATCTTTACACCCGTTAAACCCTATATCGTCGAGGCATCAATTACATATCTATATCGAGCTTCCTTTTTAACCACCTTTTCCCAAGCATCGTTTATCTCTTCAGCCTTGACAATTTGTACCTGCGGATAAATTTGATGTTCAGCACAATAGTCAATCACTTCCTGTGTTTCTGGAATACCCCCGATTAAAGAACCATTAAAATTCACACGATTGAAGATCATATTGAAGTTATTGATAGTCAATTCGCCATTTACTGGCTGCCCTACTTGGGTAAAATAGCCATAAGGTTTTACGCAAGAAATATAGTTGGACATATCATAAGCATAAGGCACTGTAGAAAGCATATAATCTAGCTTGCCAAAATAGGGTTTCAGTTTTTCTACACCATCTACTACAATCACTTCTTTAGCCCCGAAGCTTTTAATATCATCTATTTTAGATACTGATGTGGTGAATGCATATACCTCTGCTCCTTTTGATACTGCTAGTTTTATGGCGATATGTCCCAAGCCACCAATACCGATCACACCTACTTTTTCACCTTTTTTAATGTCACGTCTCATTAACGGAGAATAAGTGGTAATGCCTGCGCAGAGCAGAGGAGCTGCATATTTCAATTCAATGTTTTCAGGAATTTTAATGGCGAAATGTTCTGTTACTACTATATTGTTGGCATAACCACCTTGGGTAATTCCTGTAGGTGAAGTTTTATCTGGTGCGCCGTAAGTTCCTACCATCCCAGTGGTTTCACAATGATGCTCCTCGCCATTCTTGCAGCTGTTACATTCCATACAGCTATCTACCATACAGCCAACACCTGCTTTATCGCCCACTTTAAATTTACTTACATTTTTACCAACTGTGGTTACGATACCTGCAATTTCATGTCCTGGAACCTGCGGATAAACTTGTTTTCCCCAGTGCCCTTGGATTGTATGGATATCTGAATGGCAGATACCAGAAAACTTGATATCAATTAAAATATCATTGTCTCCAACGGCTCTGCGCTCAAAGCTCCATAATTTCAAACTGCTTTTCTCGTCTGTTCCTGCGTAGCCCTTAGCTTTTATATTTGCACTCATTTTTATAGATTTAGGTATTTGTGAAAATATTTGTAGCGGACTGGCCAGCATTAAGCTAGCGCCTGCAATTGTTGCCTGTTCAATAAATTTCCTTCTTGATGGCTGTTGATTATTTTCTTCCACTACCATAATTTTAGATTTTGTATTAAATTCAATTATTGGATGCTGAAACCGCCATCAACAACCATGGTATGACCGACCACAAAACTCGCTGCATCACTACTCAACCAAACTACTGCATTGGCAATTTCTTCGGGACGCCCCAAACGACCACTAGGCACAGTTTCCAACATCGCATCTAATACATCCTGTTGACCACCGTTAATCATTCCATCTAACATTGGTGTATGGATGATACCCGGACAAACGGTATTTACGCGAATTCCTTGTTTAGCATATTCAATCGCAGCACTTTTGGTCAATCCAATTACACCATGTTTGGCTGCGTGGTAGGTTCCTCTTTGGTTGCCACCTAAAATTCCGCCAATGGAAGAACAGTTTACGATAGCACCTGAACCTTGTTTTCTCATCTGCTGTAGTTCATATTTCATGCAACTCCATACGCCGCCAAGATTTACACTTGTTACCTTGTCAAAATCTTCCCTTGTTTGGTCGGCAGCGCCTGCCAATTCGTTTTGGATACCCGCATTGTTAAATGCCGCATCCAAGCTCCCGAAAGTTTCCACGGTTTTATTCACCATTGCTTCAACCTCTGCATCATCAGAAACATTACACACAATTGCAATTACATGATATCCTTCTGATTTTAATTGTACCGCCGCTTTATTCACCAATTCCTCGCTCAAATCAGCTAATGCAACCGAAGCGCCAGCCTCTGCAAATGCTCTTGCCGTAGCAAAGCCTATACCTTGCGCTGCACCTGTAACCAGTGCAACTTTACCTTCCATCTGTTTCATATTCTTTGTCATTAATACTATTGTTAATATTATTATGGGTGCCTCTTAAGTTCAGCACTTATTTCACCATACAAATATCCAAAGTTGATAATCTGCATTATTTATACAGGATACGGTTTGATTTACCAGTTTTACTGATTATGGCTTTATTCCTAGAAAAATGAGCTGACATCGCTAAATTTGATCAATAAATGATCAGATTATGAAAGCAATACATCGATTTGATAATGTCAAAGATTATAACGACTCCGTAAAAGTTGATACACTTCATCCACAGGTTAGTGTGATTAAGTTTGATGGAGTTCCAATCATCCTCGACTCGAAAACACAGTATGGGGTATATGCCATCTTTCTAAAAGATATTAAATGTGGCGACCTAACTTATGGCTGCCAACCCTATGACTATGAAGATGGCACCTTAGTTTTTATCTCTCCTGGACAGGTGTACAGCGTAGATAGTGGCGGAAAGGAGATTATACCCACAGGCTACGCACTGGTTTTTCATCCTGACTTTATAAAAGGCACGACATTGGGTAAAACCATCAAAGACTATAATTTTTTCTCCTATGAAGTTAATGAAGCGCTACACCTCTCCAAAAAGGAAAGGAGTACGATTGTAGGTTGCCTGAAAAAAATTGAAGAAGAAATTGATCAAAATATGGATAAGCACAGTAGAACACTCATCGCCTCTAATATCGAGCTATTGCTGAATTACTGCATGCGTTTCTATGATAGGCAGTTTATGACCAGGGATAATGTGAACAAAGACATTCTGGTACGCTTTGAAAACCTAATGCTAGATTATTTCAGTTCGGATAAAGCACAAACATTAGGCTTACCAAGTGTAACCTGGTGCGCAGATCAACTCCATCTATCTGCTAATTACTTCGGAGATTTAATTAAGAAAGAAACCGGCAGCACAGCATTAGATTATATACAACACAAACTAATAGACGAGGCAAAAGCCAGAATTTTTGATAACAGAAAAACGATAAGTGAAGTTGCCTATGAGCTTGGCTTTAAATATCAGCAACATTTTACCCGATTGTTTAAGCAAAAGACTGGCATCACCCCAGTTGAATATCGGTCGCATAATTAAAGTTAAACCTATAAAGTTTGAAAATTCCATGAATGATAAGCTAATTAGGTTAATGACATTCAGAAAAATCACTTCATTCTAATATCATTTTAAAAAGCAGCTAAAGAATTCGAATTATACTTAGCATGGTCTTCCCAACAAGGCTCGAACCAAAATAGGCCTTTATTTGCTTTAAATGAAGGCTACAAAACAACCTTAAAACACACAAAAAACCCCTTCAAGTCATCCTTAAAGGGGTTTAAAGCAGTGGGCCCACCTGGGCTCGAACCAGGGACCAAAAGATTATGAGTCTTCTACTCTAACCAGCTGAGCTATAGGCCCGGAAAAAAGCCTTGGCTTTTTTGCGAGTGCAATGTTACAAATTTGCATTCAATTTTCGAAAATGTTTTTCATTTAAAATTAAAATATTTCGCATACAAACTCATTTTCAATTGCTTAATTTACAATTTTAAAATGGCTTTAAGGTTCTTTAAGGGTTGCTTAACTTGTTCAGCTATCAAAATCCACGCATTTTGTGGATAAAACAGCCTTTCATCTCTTACCAAATGCGTACCGAATAGGCTATTTTTGTACCAGATATGAATACGCCCGATCCGGACAACCAACTCCTTTTAGATTTTTTAGCCACAACCAACCAGCCTGTGTTTTTAACGGGCAAGGCGGGTACCGGAAAAACCACGCTCCTGCGTAAAATCAGAGAGGTGACCAAAAAGAATTATGCTGTGGTGGCCCCTACCGCTGTTGCTGCCATAAATGCGGGCGGGGTTACGTTGCATTCGTTCTTTCAAATTCCTTTTGGGCCTTTGGTACCGGTAGTTGATGAAAATACAGAAGTTCCTGTTAAATATTCTGACGAGAAAACCAGGTTGCTCCGCTGTCTTGATCTTTTAATTATTGATGAGATCAGTATGGTGCGGGTGGATATTATCGATTTTATCGATCGTACTTTAAAAAGGGTAAAAGGATCGAACCGCGCTTTTGGTGGCGTGCAAGTGCTCATGATTGGCGACTTGTACCAGCTTTCCCCCATCTTTCATGATGCCTGGCACATATTGGGCAGCTACTACCAAAGTCCTTATTTCTTTGAAAGCCTCATTTTCAAATCGACTGCCATGCTTACGTTTACCCTGGAGAAGGTGTACCGCCAAAGCGACCCGGTGTTTCTGGATATTTTAAACGGCATGCGCGAAAATAACCTCAGTGCTGCTTTATTAGCCAAACTAAACGAACGCTACGATGCTTCGCTAAACCAGGAATGGAAAGACGACTACATTACCCTAACCACCCACAACCAGCTGGTAAACGAAATCAATAAGGGTTGCCTGGAAAAACTGGATGGCGAAATATTTGATTTTGATGCCGTGGTAAGTGGCGATTTCCCGAAAGATGCCTACCCTACTGATGAAAAACTACAGCTGAAACTTGGTGCGCAGGTTATTTTTATTAAAAACGATTCGTCGGGCAAAAAACAATATTACAACGGTAAAGCCGCAAAGGTAACAGCCATTAGTAAAGATAACATTAAGGTTGCCTTTACAGATGGTGGCCGCGAAATTGAAGTAGAAAAAGAAATCTGGCAGAATGTTAAATACAGCCTCAGCGAAGAAGACAATAAGATAAACGAAAACAGCACCGGCTCTTTTGCGCAGTATCCTTTTAAACTGGCCTGGGCCATTACTGTACACAAAAGTCAGGGTTTAACTTTTGATAAGGCCATACTCGATGTAAGTACGGCCTTTACACATGGGCAGGCTTATGTTGCGCTAAGTCGTTGCCGCAGCCTGGAAGGTTTGATTTTGAAATCGCCGGTAGTCAATCAAAATATCATTACCGATGCCAAAGTAATCAGCTTTACCAACACCAGCCACCAGGAAAAACCTACCACCGAATTATTGGAGCGCTGTAGCCAGCAATATGCCTGGGGATTGATACACGAGCTCCTTGATTTTTCACTGATCGGCAAAGACTGGGAAAAACTGGGTCGCTCCAAACTGATTGATAAAGACGAGAAAAATGCTTTTTTAGCCTTATACGAACAGGGAAATCAAATATTACAAAACGAAATTTTTAAAGTAGCCCGCAGCTTTATAGCAAAAGAGTACGCCAAGGTTTCTACCTCAGGTCACCCGGCAGCAGAAAGCACCTTTATGGAGCGTTTGCAAAAAGCTTCTGATTATTTCATTCCTAAAGTGCAGCAGGTTATTGCCCTGATGGACAGAATTGTGGCCATTAATTTCTATAACGATACCCATTCAGATAAGTTGCTAACCTTGCTAAAAGATTGCAAAGATGCCTTAAACATTAAACTGGCTTTGTTTAAGATTTCGTGGAACCCTTTTTCGATAAAAAACTATATTGATACCCTGCATGCCAGCAGCAATAAACAGCCTGGAGAAAAGAAACAACTAAAATCGAGTATCAAACCAAAAGAAATCAGCAATCCGCAGGTCTACAAAAACCTGGTTGAGTGGCGAAAAACCATTGCAACACAAAGGGGCACTGCCGACCATGCAGTTCTCTCTGATCTGGCGCTGCTTTCTATTGCCGAAAGGATGCCTCGTACTACCGATCAGCTGGCTGCATTAAAAAGCGTTGGTATTGGCAATGCCAAAGAACTTGGCCAGCAAATTACCCGTATTGTTAATGCCCATTTAGGTACCAGCGAGTTATTTTAAAAAAGTTTAGCCTGCTAAATGTTTTTTTAATACTTTCGCAACCCCATTTTAGTCGCCACACTTTATAGCAAACCCATGAGCAAGTTTTTATACGGAATAGATTTTGGAACAACCAATTCGGCCCTTTCCATTTACGATGAAGAAAAAAGAGAAATTGTAGATACCATTTCCATCCCTTCATTAATTTATTTTACCGAAACCAAAAGCATGGTTGATGGCGAAAGTCACATTGTAGGCGAAAAAGCAATTGATGCCTACCTCAATGATGGCATGAAAGGAAGGTTTATCAAATCGATTAAACAAATCCTTTCGCGCACTACTTTTACCGAAACCCGCATTCACAATAAACGCTATACCGCATCCGATCTGGTAACCTTGATCCTCAAAGATTTAAAAGATAAAGCCGATCAAATTATTGGCGAAGATTGCCACAGGGCTGTTATTGGTCGCCCGGTTTTCTTTGATGATGACAGCACCATGAAAGATACGCTGGCACAAACCAGACTGAAAAAGGCCGCCGAAAGTGCAGGCTTTAGTCAGGTTCGCTTTCAGTTCGAACCTATTGGTGCCGCCTTTGCCTACGAAAAAACCATTACCAAAAAGGAACGCGTATTGGTAGCCGATTTAGGTGGTGGAACAACAGATTTTACTTACCTGGTGCTCGATCCGGATAAGGTGGGCAGCAAAGACCGCAAAAACGACATGATTGCCTCCGGTGGTATTTATATTGGTGGCGATAGTCTCGATTCGGCCTTTATGTGGGAGAAAGGAACACCCTATTTCGGTAAAAACACCATGTACGAAGCCACACCGGGCAAAGTATTAAATGTACCCAAATCGCTTTTTGCCAATATTTGCACCTGGGACAAAATGAACTTCTTTAACGGTTTAAAAATCCAGAAGGAGATTGAAGAGTATTACTACTATTCCGGCAATGATCCTAAATTTAAAAACCTGATTACCCTGATCGAAAATAACCTGGGTTATTCGTTGTTCAGATCGATCGAAAAAACAAAAATCGAGCTATCAGACCAACCTTCATCCAACTTCGCTTATTCCAATATGGAAATCGAAATTGATGAAGATATTTCAATAGCGCAATACAATAACATTATCGAAAAAGATATCCAAAAAATTGAAAAATACCTCGATCAGTTTATGGAAACCTATCAGGTAGCACCTCAGGATATCGACTGTCTATTTTTAACCGGTGGAACATCGATGGTGGCAGCCGTACAGCAGCTTTTTAAAAATAAATTCCCGCACATCCCGCTAAACTCGGGCGATAACTTTAAAAGCGTAGCCAAAGGATTGGCTTATAGCGGTTACTTATTTGAGGATTAAGATTTCAACAATTACTTATATTTATTCATTCTTAAGTCGCGAATGCATAATTTAGCTCTTGTAAAATTGGTGCGACTGAATTAAAGATGCAGCGAGCAAGGCCTTACGCGTTAGGCGCCATAGCAATTAATGTGGTGAGGTCGGGAAAACCTGTTTTCTTGAAGAGATGAAATCGAACAGATGCCCATTTCTTTGCCAGACGCACCAATTTTCAATTCAACAGCACCTGCTTGCTAAACTGAAACACTGATATCCCTTTATACCGTTTAAAACTGCTGTTAAAGTTAGCGGTTTGGTCAAAACCGAGTATGGCAGCTATTTCATCTATCGTATACTCGCTATGGGTCAATAATGCTTCTGCTTCGCGCATAATGCGGTCTTTAATTAAAGCTGCCAGGCTTTTACCTAAAACACGGTCTAAAAAGCGGTTTAATTTACCTGCACTCAGCCCCATCCCTTCTGCATAAAACTGGATAGCACGTTCCTGCTTGTAATACTGCTCCAAAATAGCCCTGAAACGCAGTACCTGTTGCAGTTCATCGAGGGTTAAAGCGGCAAGGTAGCCATCTAAACCAGCGGTGTAACCTAAAAATAACGATAAATATTGTGCAAGAAAAGGAAGGTCTTTGCGGGCATGGATTTCCCTGCGCAACTGATCCAGCAAACTATAAGTCTTGATTGATTCTGGCTGACTTAAATCCCTGAAGGATAAGTTGATGAATAAATTTTTAGCCATTGGATCTAAATGCTGTAATAAAAATTCGGCATACAGCAAACTACTGAAACTAAGCCAGTAGCCTGATTTAATTTCACCCTCCAACCTTACTAAACCTTCTTCGGGGATAAAAAATATTCGCCGGTTTTCCAGTATATAATCACCAGAGTTCATGCACAAAAAGCCTGTACCTTCTTTAACAATCAGCATACGCATAGGAAAAGCTGCCAAAAGCGCACGCTCTCTCTTAAAAATTCCGCTAATTGGCTCCAGCTGTATCATAATAAATTAAAAGGATAAACATCAGTAAGACCAAAATTATATTATCTGGTTACATGCTAAAGATAAAACTTATCAGCCTGTATGACAAATACTATAAAAAATAACCAATCTACTTATTTATAAAGCAGTATCCGGCTGATCAATTACTTGTACGTTTATGGCAACCAATAGAGCCTGATGCAGCTCAAAAGAAACATTTAAGCCAGCTTTTAATTCAGCTCCATTTAATATTGCAGTACGGTAAAACAAAACCTCTTCTCCGAAATCGGTTTTAATTTTACCAAAACCCTCTGCTTCGCTATAACATCCTATTATCCCCACTTGTTTTATCATCCTGGTTCGAGCTCATTTTACACAATAGCCTAAAAAACTATGCCAAAATAATTTTAGCACGTAGCGCATACACAGACCCTGATTCGGGAAAATAAAAAAATGACAGACAACTATTTTTATAGGGGGAAAAGCGGAGTAACCGGCTTTATCCTGTTCGCGTTAATTTCAAGATATAGAACCAACATTATGGTTCAATAAAAGAAATTAAGCCAACTTTACATTAATGGCATTGGGGCCTTTTTTGCCCTGGGCAATTTCGAACGTTACTTTATCGTTTTGTTTTACTTTATCAACCAGGCCTGTAACATGAACGAATACTTCTTCGCCATTTTCGGTAATTACAAATCCAAAACCTTTAGACTCGTTATAAAATTTTACTGTTCCTTCCATTTAATTTAGATTTTAAACATAAACATACAAAAACTATATCAACTCTAAGCCATAGAATAGTTTTTGATTAGTTGAGAGCACGGAAAACGATTAAAAAAGGCTAAACTATAGATATGTTTTTACCTTAACCTTGCTTTTTAATGCAGCCGTAATATTTTTAGCCACAACACCTCTTTTTGTAATCTGGGTATCGAAATCTACCGAACTACCTACATACAAACCTTTTGCCCTGCAATCTGCAATGTCGAAATAAATGCTTTCGGCAACCAGCAGCTGAGAAATTAGTCCAAATCCACGCTGTTTATTATAAGCAGTAATAACTCCTGTCATACAAAAATAGTTTAAGTGTTTAGCCATATAAATATAAGGTTACTAATACTATACAATTACCGCAGTAGATATACGGTTAAAATAAATAGATAACCTTACCCTACTAGTTGATGTGCGAAGGCCTTTTGATCCTGCCAAAATGTTAAATTTGGTATACACACAACCTACAGTTGTTAACCAAATTTAAAACCATATTGGGGGCAGCCTGTTAATAATACACATTAACTTATTAAAGACATGAAAAAATTAACAAGAAACAGTTCGGAAAAAGAACTAGATAACGTAAAAGAAGGCGACAACATTCAGGATGACACCGGAAAACAGGGAGAAGTGGCCCATATCGAAATTTTAAAACGCCGGAGAGAAAAACAATACTACTATAAACTTAAAAACGACGGTACTATTCTGGTCATTAAGCAATGCCAGTTTTAAGTTGCCTTTGGACATAATAAATATCATTTTATTTAAAGGTTTTTATTATCGTCAGCTGGTTTATATGAAGGCTATTTTGGCAATAAGCATTAATTTTGATACAATGTATCGGTTGCATAAAATAATATCCTATATTTACGCAACACACCATTAACCAAATAAATGAAAACTATTGTTACACTATTGCTATCTGCTGCTGCCTTAATTTCGGCAACAACGCTTAACAAAAACACCTACCAAAGTAAAAAAACATCCTTTTTATCATTTGATAAAACCGACACCCCCGATCAGGACCGTTTTGTAAAAGTTACCCTGGCACAGGGCGAATTTACCGAACCTACAGAAATGGCCGTTTTACCTAATCTGGATATTTTAGTTACCCAGCGTAGAGGTGAAATACTGATTTATAAAAACCAGACTAAAAAGCTTAAAGAAGCAGGCAAAATCGATGTTTATTTTAAAACAAATGCCCCTGGTGTAAACGCCGAAGAAGGTTTACTGGGTATGGCTGCAGATCCGAAATTTGCCATCAACAAATATGTGTACCTTTTTTACAGCCCCTTTGATAAATCGGTAAACCGGTTATCGCGCTTTAAACTGGTTAACGACCAGATTGTAAAAGAATCAGAAAAAATCGTTCTTGAGTTTTATTCACAACGCGATATCTGTTGCCATACCGGTGGTTCAATCGCTTTTGGATCTGACGGATTATTGTACGTATCAACAGGAGATAACTCCACTCCTTTCGATGCGCCGAATCAAAAATATGTAAACCGGGGCTACGCTCCGCTTGATAACCGCAAAGGTTTTGAACAATACGATGCCAGAAGATCGTCGGGAAACACCAATGATTTAAGGGGTAAAATTTTAAGGATTAAAGTTAATGAGGATGCTACCTATAGCATTCCGGATGGAAATCTTTTTCCTAAAAATGATCCAAAAAGCCGTCCCGAAATTTACGTAATGGGTAACCGCAACCCTTACCGTATTTCTGTCGATCAGAAAACCAATTTCTTATACTGGGGCGAGGTAGGCCCTGATGCCAGTGATGACGACGCCTTAAGAGGCCCCAGAGGCTACGATGAAGTTAACCAGGCCCGTAGAGCTGGTAATTTTGGCTGGCCTTTATTTATAGGGAACAATTATCCTTACAAAGCTTACGACTTTACAAACGGCGAAAACGGCAATGCATTCGATCCTGCTGCCCCGATAAACAACTCGCCAAACAATACAGGTTTATCACAGCTTCCACCAGCTCAAAAAGCATTTATCTGGTATCCTTATGGCTTATCGAGCGAATTTCCTCAGGTTGGTGCCGGCGGCCGTACCGCTATGGCAGGCCCGGTTTATTATGCCAATGCCAATTCGCCATACCCGGCTTATTACAACGGAAAACTGATTATTTACGAATGGGTACGCGGATGGGTAAAAGCAGTAACCATGAATGCTACCGGCGATTACATCAGCATGGAACCATTTTTAGCTAATGTTTCACTTGCCGCACCTATTGATATGGAACTGGGGCCCGATGGAAAACTGTACATTTTAGAGTATGGTAAAGGCTGGTTCTCTAAAAACCCCGATGCGGCCATTACCCGTATCGATTATATGAAAGGAAACCGTCCGCCAAGTGTAGAAAGCTTAGACATCGCTAAAACAAGCGGTTTACTACCTTATAAATTAACTGCAACGGTGAAAGCTAAAGATCCTGATGGCGATGCACTTACTTATGTGTGGAACCTGGGTAAAGGCATTATTAAAACCACTGCCACGCCAACACTGCAATATACTTATACCAAAGCTGGCGAATACCCGGTGAGTGTTACCGTTATGGATAAAAGTAAAGCCGCTGCCAAAAGCCTGGTAATTCCGGTTTTTGCCGGCAACGAACACCCTGCTGTAGATATCGTTTTAGCCGGAAACAAAAGCTTTTATTTCCCTAACAAAGTAGTAAATTATAAAGTACTGGTAAGCGATAAAGGTGCAAAAGTGAACAATAACCGCATTTATATTTCCAATACTTACACACAGGGAATTGACATGGCTGGTGCTCAACTAGGCCACCAACAAGCTGCACAAACAGCCATTGGTAAGGCACTAATGTTAAAATCTGATTGCAGTACCTGCCACAAAGAATCGGCAGTTTCAATTGGTCCTGCTTTTGAAAAAGTGGCTGCCAAATATAAAAACGACAGTAAAGCGGTTGATTATCTGGCCTCGAAAGTAATTGGTGGTAGCCACGGCGTTTGGGGTGAAGTGCCAATGCCTGCCCACAGCGCCATGAAAGAAGCCGAAGTGAAAAAGATTACCGAATGGATTATGACGTTGGGTAATAAAGAAACGGTTGCAGCTTCGTTACCTGCTTCAGGCAAAATTGTACCACCGGCCAATGTAGATAAAAAGAAATCGGTAATGACGCTTAAAGCAAGCTATACCGACGCAGGTGCCAAAGGATTAAAACCTTTAACCACCACCAACTTAATTAACCTCAGAAGCAGCGTAATTGATGCTGACGACATTAAAGAGTTTAAAGGTTTTGAAAAGAAAGATATTTACGGTGGCGAGAAACTGGTGCTTACCCGCGACAATGGCTGGATAGCTTTAAAAAACATCGATTTAACTGACATTGCCAGTTTTGGTTTTTCATTTGCCAACCTGGCTCCAGGCACAGCAGGCGAAATTGAGATCAGATTAGACAGTAAAGATGGGGCTTTGGTAGGAAAATCGACATTTACCAGCGCTACACCTGTAAACCTGCTCACGGATGGAAAACTTCATTCCCTTTATTTTGTATTTAAAGGCGTAAAACCTGAAGATAAAAATAGCAAGCTCATTATTCAGTCAATAGTAGTAGCGCCAAAATAAACAGCAAGCCCGGAACAGCAAAAAGTTCCGGGCTTTTTTATTGCAAAAAGATGGCCATATATATACTTCTTTTAAAACAGCAATAATATCTTTGCAACAAAATTGGTAGCACATGCAAAACATTAAAAACATCATTTTTGATTACGGCAACGTAATATTCGATATAGATTTCAGAATCGCACAGGCATCTTTCCTAAAACTGGGTATTACCGATGTAGAAACCTTTTTTGCACATAAAGCACATAACAGCTTGTTTGACGATTTCGAAACCGGTGCCATTTCTCCGGCCGAATTCAGGGCAGGAATCAGAGCAGCAGCCAACCAACCACAGCTTACCGACCAACAGATTGATGATGCCTGGAATAGTTTATTGATTGGTACCATACAGCAAAACCACGATTTACTATTAGCCGTTAAAGCCAAATACCGTACGTTTTTATTAAGCAACAATAACGAAATCCATTACGACTGGATTATCAATTACCTGCAGACTACTTTCAAAATGAACAATTACGACGATTATTTTGAAAAGGCTTATTTTTCGCAGCACATGAAACTGCGCAAGCCTAACACCAATATTTTTGAGCAGGTACTGAAAGAAAACAATTTAAACCCAGCCGAAACCTTATTTATTGATGATAGCCCGCAACACATTGAAGGAGCCAGGAAAGTGGGATTAAATACTTTACTTATGACAGAAAAACCAGCGCAACTGGCCTCGTTTCTGAAAGCGAATGGAATTTTGTAAATTAGGGTATGACAGCGAAAAAGTTTACATCACTTAAAGAGTTCTATCCTTTTTACTTATCAGAGCATAGCAACACCACTTCGCGCGCACTGCATTTTATTGGCACTGGCCTGGTGGTTTTGACTTTCTTAGCTGGCTTTCTCTTTCACAACTGGCGGTTTTTCCTGTTAATGCCATTGGTAGGTTACAGCTTTGCCTGGGTGGGGCATTTCTTTTTCGAAAAGAATAAACCAGCCACTTTTCAATATCCGGGTTACAGTTTAGCCAGCGATTTTATTCTGTTTTATGATCTGCTCACCGGGAAACAAGGTTTTGTGGTGAAGAAGTGATTTCAGTTGGCAAAACATTGAAACAAATTTATCTTGAGACATCTGCATAAAAGAAAATCGTCATCTCGCCTGAAGCGCAGCGAAATGGAGAGATCTAAGTAGATTTCTCGACTCCGTTGCACTCCGCTCGAAATGACGACCCGGGTACAAATTAGCTAAAAACTAACCTACAGTTTCCTTCTTTTCAACTCTCTTTCAATCAAACCTAGTTCCCTACCCGTTTGGCCGGCAACTGAGGTATTTTCCTGAGCCCTTCTAAACAAATACGGCATTACCGCTTTAATTGGCCCATAAGGTACATATTTGGCCACATTATAATTCGAATCGGCGAGGTTAAAGCTTAAATTATCGCTCATACCTAACAATTGTGCAAAATATACGTGTGCGTGGTTATGGTCAATATTTTTTTCTTCAAGCAAATAGGTTAACAAACGGCTGCTATCCTCGTTATGCGTTCCTGCAACGATTGCAATTTCCTCAATATGATCTACACAGTAACGTAACGATTCATTGTAATCGCGGTCAGACGATGCTTTATCTGGTTGTATCGGCGAAGCATAGCCCATTTCGGCTGCGCGCTTACGTTCTTTTTCCATGTAAGCACCACGCACCATTTTAACACCTAAAATAAAGCCATCAGCTTTGGCAATTAAATGGTCGGCTTTCATATCAGCCAGTTTATCGTGACGGTACATCTGGTAAGTATTGTATACAATAATGCGTTCGCGGTTAAATTTACGCATCATATCTAAAGCCAGTGCATCAATGGTATCCTGAATCCAGGTTTCTTCCGCATCGATCATAATTGGTACGCCCTTATCGTAAGCTGTTTTACAGATTTTTTCGCAACGCACTTTTACCTTCTCGTATTCAGCTTCTTCAGTTGCCGTTAGGGTTTCTTTCGCATCTAATTTTTGCAGTAATGCAAAACGGCCAATACCGGTAATTTTAAATACAGTAATCGGAATTTTAACGTCACCATCAGCACGAACAATGGTGCGGATAATTTCTTCACAGGTTTCATCAAACACCTGCTCTTCTTCTTCCCCCTCAACCGAGTAATCTAAAATGGTACCTACTCCCCCTTTATGTAACTGATCTATCGCTTTATCACACTCGGCAATGGTTTCGCCACCGCAAAACTGCTGAAATATGGTTGCTTTAATAGCGCCTTGAATCGGGAGTCCGATGTTTAAAAAGAAATTGGTAATGGCCGGGCCAACTTTGGTTAGAAAATTATTGGCAATGATTTTAAAAAGCCAGTAAGCTTTTCTTAGTTCTGTATTGCTTTTTTGACGGAACGCAACTTCCGTATTATCGAAATTTGGTTGCTTATTGGGGGATAAATCCATTTGTTATCTATAAATTAAGTCAGATTGGTGCAAAATTATAAAAAGCATTCATTGTTAAAACTAAAAAGGTTTAAATAATCGTATTTTTGCAGAAAATGATACAATTCAAATTAGAAGGCGAATTTATTCCATTAATTCAGCTGTTAAAGGCTACCGGATTGGTGGGAAGCGGCGGCGATGCCCAGGCCGTTGTAATGGACGGTTTAGTTAAATGTAACGGCGAGGTAGATTACCGCAAACGTTATAAGGTTAGAGTTGGCGATATTATTACTTTTGGGGAAAATAAAATAGAAGTTATTTAATGGAACCACTAACCAGCGCAGGCCACTCCGTTTATTTCGAAAGTAATTTAACAGCTTTAAAAGTACTTTTAGAAAGCAACAAATACAGCAAAGTTTTTGTACTTGCTGATGAACATACCAGTGAAATATGCTTACCGCTTTTTCAATCAATTTTAGATTTTTCTGAATTTGACCTGATTGAAACTGCAGCAGGCGAAGAAAATAAAAACATCGATTTCTGTATCGGCATCTGGAAAACCTTACTGGATTTTGAAGCCGACCGCAAAAGTTTAATGATTAACCTTGGTGGCGGTGTAATTACCGATATGGGTGGCTTTATTGCTTCTACCTACAAACGCGGAATCGATTTCGTTAATATCCCAACCACACTCCTTTCGCAGGTTGATGCCTCAGTAGGTGGTAAAACCGGAATTGATATCGATAACGTTAAAAACATGGTGGGCACTTTTACCCTGCCACAAATGGTTTTTATCGAAACCGGATTTTTAAAAACCCTGCCAGAGCGCGAACTTTTATCGGGCTTTGCCGAAATGATTAAACACGGTTTAATTTACGACAAACCTTATTACGAAAAATTAAAGGCGAGCAACTATTTAACACCTGCAGCTGAAGATATTTACCGTTCGGTTGAAATTAAAAACGAAGTGGTAACCATCGATCCACACGAGAAAAACCTGCGTAAGATTTTAAATTTCGGGCATACCATTGGTCATGCTATTGAAGGTTACTCGCTAACTAACGATGAAAACCCGCTAACCCACGGCGAAGCGATTGCTATTGGTTTTGTGTGCGAAGCTGCGCTTTCGATTAATAATAGTACCCTTACAACCGAAGAACTGGAAGATATCAGCAAATATATTTTATCGTTATATCCTAAATACCACATCAAAAAAGAAAGCTACGATACGCTTTTAGAATTGATGAAAAGCGATAAAAAGAACGAAGATGGTAACATTTTGTTTTCTTTATTAGAAACAACAGGCAAATGCGCGTTTAACTGCCGTGTAACCAAAGCCGATATTTTAAGCAGTTTAGATTATTATAACAGTTTATAACATGAAGTTTACCGGAAGTGATATTTCTGTAATCGGGCTTTTTGGTTTCGTAATCGTTTTAACCCTGGTTGAAATGTATTTCAGCTACCTGCACGACAGGAAATTATATACCAAACGCGATACCTGGACCAATATTTACCTGATGACGGCGGCCATTGTAATTAATCTGGCTACCAAAACAGGTACTTTTTTCTTATTGCAATATTGCTACCAGTTCCGTTTGTTCCAGATTAGCAATGTTTGGATTTACTGGCTGGTATTAATTTTAGCCCAGGATTTTTTGTACTGGTTTTTACATACCGTGGGTCACTACGTGCGCTTTTTCTGGGCCATGCACGTTACCCACCACTCATCAGAACATTTTAACTTAACCACCGGTTTCCGTTCTACTGTTTTTGAGCCTTTGTACCGGGTATTCTTTTATCTGCCACTGGCCTTTATGGGCTTTACAGCGGTTGATATTCTTTTTGCCTATCTGGTTACCCAAATTTACGGCAACCTGGTGCATACACAATACAATATCAAATTCCCGAAATGGTACGAATATATTTTCGTAACCCCATCGCATCACCGCGTGCACCACGCCAGCAATGTGCGTTACCTCGATAAAAACATGGGCATGGTTTTAATTCTTTGGGACAGATGGTTTGGAACCTTCCAGGCAGAACTACCCGAAGATGAAGTAAAATACGGTTTAACTACCCAACCTACTGATACAGGAGCTGTAAACATCATTTTCCACGAATTTATTGCCTTAACGGCAGATGTTAAAAAAGCGCCAACCTTTATGGATAAAGTAAAATACATTTTCAATCCACCTGGATGGAGCCATGATGGCAGCACTAAAATTGCTAAAATTATGCAACAGGAGCTCAGAGATGCAGAGGTGCTTGAAAAAGCAAAAAAGTTAAATTCAGCACAACCCGAATTAAGTTCGACAGTTTAAAAATAAGCGGTCTGTACTACGGGCCGCTTTTTTTTGATTTGACCCCTATAGAATAGATAAACAGCGTCAAAATATTTAAAGATATAATTCGTATTTTTGATATAAAGTTTATTGCTATGACAACATTGACCATACAGGTTAAAGATAACGATACAGAATTTCTTTTAGAGGTACTAAAAAGAATTAATGCGAAAGTGATCCAAACTTCTAAAAAGCAACTTTTACTTGATGGCATTACACAAGGAATAAGAGAAGCAAAAGAAATCAAAGCCGGAAAAATTGCACCATTATCATTGAAAGATATATGATATGGCAGAAATTACGATAGTCTACTCGCCAATTTTCATAAAAAAAGCTAATCAACTAAAGAAGAAACATTTTTCGTTAATAAATGATTTATCTGAATTAGAATCCATACTACTCAAAAACCCAAAGACAGGTACCGATTTAGGCAATGGCATTTTCAAAATAAGACTAGCTGTAAAAAGTAAAGGAAAAGGCAAAAATGGTGGTTATAGAATAATTACCTACTTACAAGTTGAAAATGAAATCAATATGATTTACATTTATGACAAATCTGAAGAGGCTACTATCACTAAAAAGGATATACAGAAAATAATTGACACCTTGTGACACAGGAACATTCTCGCTAGTTAAATCAATATTTTACAGAATTTATACCATGCACCAAAACGGTCTAAAATCAATAAAATTAAATTTTATTAAAAATATTTTCAATTTCCTATTGACAAATTAAATTTTGTTACTACATTTGGCTCAACAAAAAAAAGAAATGCAAATTACAAACACATATTACTTTGGTTACTTTTACTATTTTAGTAAGAGCCGGGGCTAATATGCAAAAAGATATATAAAAAATATTAAAATGTATAAGAAAGTCCCGGCAAACAGCCGGGACTTTTTTTGTTTAACGCAAAAAATGGAAACGACAAAACGAGTAGCAATTCAGGGTATTAAGGCCTCTTTTCACGAAGAAGCAGCCTACAAGTTCTTTGGTAAAAGCATTGAAACTGTAGAGTGCAATTCATTTAAAGAAACCTGCGATAAGCTTGAAAAAAACGAAGCAGATTTCGTGGTAATGGCCATCGAAAACTCCATTGCAGGTAGCTTATTACCAAACTACACCTTGATTCGCGATTACGGTTTCTCGGTTGTTGGCGAGGTGTATTTGCCTATCCAATTGCACTTAATGGCTTTACCTGGTGTAAAATTCGATGATATTAAAGTGGTAACTTCCCACCCTATTGCCATCCGTCAATGCATCGATTTCTTTTACGATTACCCACATATTAAAATTGTAGAAAGCAACGATACTGCAGCCTGCGCCAAACGCATCCAGGAAGAAAAACTGACAGATACGATGGCAATTGCAAACAACTTAGCTGCAGAACTTTACGGCTTAAACATTTTAGAGCGCCGCGTAGAATCGAACAAGAAAAACTATACCCGTTTCCTGATCCTGAAAAAAGACAAAACAGACGAAGGCAAAAAAATAAATAAAGCTTCTATCTGTTTCCAGGTTGGGCACAAAGCCGGCTCGCTGGCCACCGTGTTAAACATCTTTGCCGAACAGGATGTAAGCTTAACAAAAATACAATCTATGCCGGTATTAGGTAAAAGAAACGAATACTACTTTTACGTCGATTTAGAATGGCCAAGCACCGAAAAATACGATAAAGCAGTCAGGAAAGCATTAAAATACACCTCGAACTTTAATATCCTCGGCGAATATCAGAAGAACGATAAAGTATAAGAAAGTCGGGAGTCCGAAGTCAGGAGTCCACAGACAGAATAGCAGAATATTAAAACTTGTAATAATAAAATAATTAAATATAACTCCGGACTTCCGACTACGGACTTCGGACTTTTAACACCCAATCATCATGAAACTAAATTTAAACATTCAACCTTTAAACACCTGGTTAAACGTAAACAACGAACCATTAATCATTTCTGGCCCTTGTAGTGCAGAAACCGAAGAACAATTATTAACTACCGCACATTTATTGGCTGCAACTGGTAAAGTATCGGTTTTAAGAGCAGGTATCTGGAAGCCACGTACCCGTCCGGGAGAATTTGAAGGTATTGGCAGCATTGGTTTAGAGTGGTTAAAACGCGCTAAAGCAGAAACCGGTTTACCAACAGCAGTTGAGGTTGCAAATGCGAAACACGTTGAAGAGGCTTTGGCAGCAGGTGTTGACATCCTTTGGATTGGTGCACGTTCTACTGTAAACCCTTTCACCGTACAGGAAATTGCTGATGCTTTAAAAGGTCATGATGTTCCGGTATTGATTAAAAACCCGGTTAACCCTGATTTACAGTTATGGATTGGTGCAATTGAGCGTATAAATGGCGCAGGTATCACTAAAATTGGTGCTATCCACCGCGGTTTCTCTTCGTTCGAGAAAAGCTCTTTCCGTAACGAACCAATGTGGGAACTTGCGATCCAGTTAAAAACACTTTGCCCTGATTTACCGATCATCAACGATCCAAGCCACATTTGCGGTAACCGTGAGTTAATCCCTTACATCTCGCAAAAAGCATTGGATTTAGATATGCAAGGTTTAATGATCGAATCGCACGTTGATCCTTCAGTAGCCTGGACAGATGCTAAGCAACAAGTTACACCAGCTGCTTTATCAGAATTGGTTGACCGTTTAACTGTTCGCGAGCCAGAGGCACCAAACGAAGCTTCGGCTGATAAATTAGCTGATTTACGTAAATCAATCGATAAAATTGATGATATCTTATTGCAAAAATTAGGTGAGCGTATGGCTATCGTAGCTAAAATCGGTGAATTTAAACGCGATAACCAGGTAACTATTTTACAGGTTAACCGTTGGGATGCGATCATTCAAAAAGGTCAGGCATTTGCAAAAGCATTAAAATTAGACTTAAACTTTACCGAAAAATTCTTAGAATTGGTACACGGTGAGTCAATCCGCAAGCAAACTGAAATTATGAACGCTGGTAAAGCTGAGCAAGGCATTGCTGCTGAGCAACATACTGAGGTTAAAGCATAGGTAAGCTTAAAGCTCAAAGACTAAAGCTAAAAGCGGTGTCTGACAGCGATGTCATCCTGAGCTTGTCGAAGGAATATGACGATTAACAATATATAATGAAGTGTCAGGTGCTTGCATCTGACACTTACATTTGAGCATAAAACAGAATAAAAATGTCAAAAAATGCCTTAGTTTCTTTTAAAGGAACCAAGAATATTAACACGGAAATCCAATTAACAGGCTCGAAAAGCGAATGCAACAGGGCGTTAATTATAAGCGCTTTAAGCAAGAAACTGGTTCAGGTAGAAAACTTATCGAATGCAGCTGATACCGTTACCTTAAATGGTATATTAAACAAGTTGGGCGTTGAGAGTGGTGAGTCTGCATCAGATTCCAAACTAAAAACTGCAAACTCTGAACTGGTTGATGTAGGTCCTGCGGGTACCGCAATGCGTTTTCTTTCAGCCTACCTTTCGGCTAAAAATGGTAATTTCTTGCTCACCGGAACCGAGCGCATGAAACAACGCCCGATCGGGATTTTGGCTGAAGCATTAAAAACCATTGGTGCCGATATTTCTTATGCTGAAGCTGAAGGTTTTCCGCCATTGAATATTGTAGGCCCTTTAAATCAAAAAGCAGCTGCTGTTAAAATTAAAGGTGATATCAGCAGTCAGTACATTTCTGCGTTGTTGATGATAGCGCCAGTGCTGCCTCAAGGTTTAACTTTAGAAATTGAGGGCGAACTTACATCTAAGCCTTATGTAGATATGACTTTAGATATGCTTGCAGAAGTGGGTATAGCACATACCTGGACAGACAATTTAATTTCGATAAAACCACAGGCATTTAAACCGGCTACGCTTGTTGTAGAACCCGATTGGAGTGCGGCATCGTACTGGTACAGCATTGCTGCATTAGCCGACGAAGCAGAAATCAGTCTGCCAGCCTTAAAGGATAAAAGCTTACAAGGCGATAGCCAGATCCAGAAAATCATGAAAATTTTTGGTATCGCAACCAGCAAAACAGAAAACGGGATTTCAATCAGCAATCTTGGGCTTTCACTGGATATCAATCAGGTGTTAGACCTTAAAACCTGCCCCGATTTGGCACAAACCATTGTGGTTATTGCTGCAGCTTTAGGCAAAAACATGGCTTTTACAGGCTTAGAAACCTTAAAAATTAAAGAAACCGACCGTATTGCGGCTTTACAAAATGAACTGGCAAAAATTGGTGTTACTTTAACCGAAGATAACCTGGTTTACACCTTAAATACCGACAACCTTCATTTCCCTGATAAAATTACCATTGCAACCTACGAGGACCACCGTATGGCAATGGCCTTTGCTCCACTTGCTTTACTCATCAACGAAGTTGAAATTGAAGAAATGCAGGTAGTAGAAAAATCTTATCCATATTACTGGGAGGATTTAAAAAAGGCGGGGTTTGAAGTAGAGGAGATTTGAGAAGTGAGATTTGAGACAGTAGATATGAGACACCAGACTGAGAAAATCTCAGATCACATATCTCAATGCTAACATCTAAATTAAAATAATTAAACTAAAAAATTGAAGTTAGATATGATAACAGGGATATTTCTCAAATCTCATATCTAACTTCTAACATCTAAAATAAAATATGGCAGGTAACTCTTTCGGACAACTTTTTCGCATCACAACCTTTGGCGAATCTCATGGCGTAGCTATTGGTGTAATCATCGATGGCTGTCCGGCGCAGCTCGATATTGATATGGATTTTATCCAATCAGAACTGGATAAACGCAGGCCCGGTCAGTCGAAAATTACGACGCAAAGAAAAGAAAGCGATACCGTTCAGGTGTTATCGGGTGTTTTTGAAGGAAAAAGTACCGGAACACCAATTGCCTTGCTTATTCCAAACGAAGATCAGCGATCAAAAGATTATGGCCACAATGTGGATGTGTACCGTCCGAGTCATGCCGATTACGTTTATGATGCCAAATATGGTATCCGCGATCACCGTGGCGGAGGCCGTTCATCAGCGCGCGAAACTGCTGCCCGTGTAGCCGCAGGAGCAATTGCCAAACTGTTTTTAAAGCAACAAGGCATTGAAATATTTGCACACGTAACTGCTGTAGGAACAATTGAAGCACCAAATCTGGAAAGCAACGATTTATCGGCTTTACTTCAAATCAGGGAAGAAAATATTGTGCGTTGCGCCGACCCGGCAACTGCGCACGAAATGGTCGAGTTTATTGATGCCATTCGCAAAGATGGTGACACCGTTGGCGGAAAAATAAGCTGTGTGGTAAAAGGATGTCCGGCAGGATTAGGCGAACCCGTTTTTGATAAACTCCATGCCGATTTAGGCAAAGCCATGTTAAGTATCAATGCCGTTCATGGCTTTGAATATGGCTCTGGTTTCGCAGGCAGCGAATTAAGAGGTTCGCAACATAACGATATCCCCCAACCTAAAGCAGCCGATGCTAAAGTATTTAAAACCACCACCAATTATGCAGGTGGTATTTTAGGCGGTATTTCTAACGGGATGGATATTACTTTCAAAGTGGCTTTTAAACCAGTTGCTACCATTATGCACAACCAGCAAACCATTAATGCTGCCGGCGAAGCTGCCGAAATTAAAGGTAAGGGTCGCCACGATCCTTGTGTAGTGCCACGCGCTGTTGTAATTGTAGAGGCTATGGCTGCTTTGGTTTTAGCCGATCAGTTTTTAAGAAATAAAGTAAGTACACTATAAATCCTATGATGAAATTCCTGCCCGTTCTACTCGTTTTTATTAGTATAAATGCATTTGCACAAAGCTATTCAGAAAAAATTGCAAAGCACAGGGAAGCGTACAAGCAGGATTTTATTACCGAAAGCCGATCTCCATTAAAGAAAAAAGACCTGGAAAACCTCCATTTCTATGATGCAGACAGTACTTATAAAGTTTTAGCTGATGTGGAGTTGCTGCAAAATGAAAAGGTTTTCAAAATGCCAACCTACGATGGTACGAGTAGCGATTATTTCAGGTATGCACATATTAATTTCAACCTAAATGGTAAAAAACTACAAATGACTTTATACAAAAGTGTTGCGCTCTCGGCCAATCCGGTGTATAAAGATCATCTGTTTTTGCCTTTTACCGACGAAACCAATGGCAAAATCACCTACGGTGGTGGCAGGTACATCGATCTCGATACCAAAGCAATTGCCAATAACCAAATCGAAATAGACTTTAATAAAGCCTATAACCCTTATTGCGCCTACAGCGAAGGCTATCGCTGTCCCGTACCACCCCAAGAAAACGATTTACAACTGGCCGTTGCTGCTGGAGAAAAGTTATATACCGGCGAAAAGAAACACCGCAAATAATTTCCTTCCGGGAATTGATAAAAAAATACGGGGATTTACACAATAATTCACTTTTTCGATTAAATTTGAAACATTAAGTGTAAATCCCTTGTTCTCTAACTAAATTAGTACTATCCCTAAATGACGTATAACTGCTTAATTGTTGATGACAACGAAATAGAAAGAGATGCCATAGAAATGCACCTCAAAAAAATCCCTTCATTAAACATTTTAGCAGTTTGCAGTAATGGTATAGAAGCCTCACAAATTTTAGCTTCAACCACAGTTGATATTGTTTATTCGGATATTGATATGCCTGAACTTTCGGGTATGGATTTACTAAAAAGCCTTAAAAAACAGCCTCTATTTATATTCGTTACTTCTTTTAGCGAGTATGCTGCCGAAAGTTTTAACCTGGATGCATTAGATTTTATTGTAAAACCAGCTACGTTTGAGCGCATACTTAAAGCAACCAATAAGGCTATTGAATATCTTGAACTCAAAAAGCTTGTAGGAAAAGAAACGATACATGAAGAGCAAGTGGCTAGCGAGGAAGACAATCACTTCTTTTTCAGGGAAACCAAAGGCATTACCAAATTAAGGTACGACGATGTAATTTACATTGAAAGTATGGGCGATTTTTCGAAGCTCTTTACCAGCACCGATAAGCATGTGATTTTGGTTAGTTTGAAGAATCTGGAGAAACAATTACCTTCCAGGTTTTTTGCCCGTGTACACAAACAATACATCATCAATGTTAACCATATTGCTACCTTAACCAATCATGAGGTACATTTAGATCACAATTTTACAGTGCCCATTAGCGCAACCAACAGACAAGAACTGTTAGAGAAATCGATTGATAAGAAAATCCTTTCGCGCTTTTTGAAGTAGTTATTTACCCAGTAAGATTTTGAAGTAACTACCACCTGCCGGATTAACGCCTGCACTGATTTTACCGTTCATGATGGAAATGAATGTTCTGCAGAGCAGTAAACCCAGTCCGGTTCCTTTTTCTTTATTGGTACCCGGTGTACTTACTCCGCCGCCAAGATACCCTGGTTTATTAAAATGATCGATTTGAACCGGAGTTAACCCAATGCCGTTATCAGTAATTTTAATTTCCAAATGATGGGTTCCATTGTCACAACTAACTTCAATATGGCCTCCGTTCGGCGTAAATTTAATGGCATTGTTCACTATGTTACGGATTACCAGGCCAAGCATATTTGCATCAGCCATACAAGTGGTTCCTGCCGGGATTAAATTCTGCAAACTCAGCTCCTTTTCGCTGGCCTGATCCTGCAGCGAACCCATTACTTCGTTTACCAAACCCTGAATATCCAATGTTTCTAAACAAGGGTTAAAACCATGCATCTGACTGGCAGCCCAGTTGAGCAGGTTTTCCATCATGGTAGAAGTATAGGTTAAGTTATTTTTCAGCGATGCCGCATAACGGTTTAATTTCGCCTGCTCAATGTTGCCACCTTCGAGCAATTGCATAAACGAAATAAGCGAATTAACAGGCGTACGCATATCGTGGCTTACCACACTAAAAATGCGGTCTTTTACCTTACTCAACTGCTCCAGCTCGCGCTTTTGGTTATTGATAATTTTGTTAAGCCGGGTGGTTTTGCGCTGGTTAAAAAAGATTACAACAGCAATAATCAGAATTAAGGTTATGGCAATGGTAAGCAATAGTTTTACGCGTTCATCGAGCTTAATTTGCTGGCGTTGTTCATTAATCTTTTTATCTTTTACCTCAGCCGCTATCTGTGCCTGGAACCTAACCTTTTCAAATTTACTCTCCTGCGCCAAACGCTGAATATCCAGATCGGCTTTTGCTTTTTGGAAAGTAAGCAAATCTAAAGCCTTTTCTTTATCACTCAGAGCCAGTTGTTGCCTTTTTAATACCAGCTCCTGTTGCTGCCTTTTTAACTCGCCATCTGTAATTTTTTGTTTAAGCAGGTAATCGCGCTCCTTTACACTAAAATCCAGCTGCATTTGCCTTCTGGTAATTTCTTTTTCTTTTTCCTGATCGAAAATCTGATCTCTCGCACCAATATATTGCCTGTAATAGGCCAAAGCTTTGTTATAATCTTTCTGTTTTTCGTAAACAGCACTTAGGCCTAAACAAGATTGTTTTTCGATATCGAGCAACCTGTTTTCTTCGGCAATTTTTAAGCTGTGGTTAAGTAAAACAATAGCATTGCCAAAATCATTTTCCTTTTGATAATAATTGCCCAATGCGTACAAACTGGAAGCGTAACTTTCCTGATCTTCGCCATCCCGGCTTAGCTCAACCGATTTCTGGTAAGATTTTAAAGCCTGTTCCTGTTGCCCTATCGAACTGTAAAGATTGGCCAGATCGCGTTTAACACTTGCTACCAGGCCAACATCCCCGATCGTTTCTGATACCTTTAACGACTTGTTATAATACTCCAGGGCAAGTTTCACCTTCTGCCCAGGTAAAACGTTCATTTCTTTTAATTCGCGGTCTGAGGCCTCAAAATAGTTGTTACCGATTAAGCCATAAACAACGGCTACCCCCCGCGAATTTTCGCCTTCCTGGGCAAATACTTTTAACGCCATTTTGAGGTAAACCAATGCCTGACTCTGGTTGCCCAGGCTTTGATAAATGCCCGATATGTTGGTGTAGCAACTTGCCATATCGGTTTCGTTGCCTAGTTTTTCATAAATGGCAATTGCCTTTTGGTTAACTTCTAAAGCTTTAACATAATCGGGGATACTGCCATACAAAGCGCCCAGATTAAGATAGGTACCTGCAGTCATATCCAAATTACCAACGGATGCAAATTCGTTAACCGCAATTAAGTAATTTTCTTCTGCCTTTTGATAATTAGACCTGCCATGATACATTAAACCCCTACGGTAATAAGCCATAGCCGAAAATTTCTTCATGTTTTTTTCGTGCGACAGCTGAATACTTTGTTTAAGATATTCTTCGGCTTTATCAACATTTTTCATCCGCATGTACTGGCGGTACACTTCTGTCAAAATTTTTATTTTGGAAGAATCGGTCTTTAAATTTTTTTCGTTGAGATATAGAAGACTGTCGAGTTTTTTTTGTGTAGCATTAGGCTGGGCAAAGCCGTTTAAGCTCAGAAATAAAAACAAAGTAAATGCAATACCTATCTTAAAGAAATAAGTTTTCTTAATCAACCGATTGAAAACAAGGTGTTTATTCATCCTATAATTAAAACTGGTGTTTAGTAATTAAAGGATAAACAAAAAACTTGCATCATACAGCAATCTCCAATGGGGATGACTTGGAACATACTGAAATAACAAAAATAGGGTTTGGTTTATAAATGTATATAAAAATCCGATCATTCGGTAATCGGATGTTTACTCCATAGCCAAAAAATCCGGCTCATTTATTCCATATAAGAATATATGCCGGGTAATAAAATGATTGTCAGCTAATTAATATACTTTAAAAAAGTGCAGGATATTTATTTGGATTGGCGTCGTGCATCATCTGGTAAATGGTTTCAATTACATCATCAACCGAAGGTTTGCTAAAGTAATCGCCATCTGAGCCAAATGGCGGACGGTGCGGCTTTGCTGATAATGTTTTGGGCTGTCCATCCAAATGAAAATAGCCTTTTTGTTCTTCGAGTACCTTCTGTAAGATATAGGCAGAAGCACCACCAGGTACATCTTCATCTACCACCAACAATTTGCTGGTTTTGGCCAATGAGCTCACACAAACATGGTTAATATCGAAAGGCAAAAGGGTTTGAGGATCAATAATTTCGACAGAAATACCTAAAAGTGCCAGTTCTTCGGCAGCTTCCTGTACAATTTTCAAACTCGAGCCATAAGAAATTACGGTAATATCGGTACCTTCTTCCAGCACCTCTGCTTTACCTAGTGGCACTGTAAATTCGCCAACATTAACCGGTAATTTTTCTTTCAAACGGTAACCGTTCAAACACTCAATTACTACGGCAGGTTCATCAGCCCTGAACAAGGTGTTGTACATCCCTGCTGCCTGGGTCATGTTGCGTGGTACACAAAGATGCAAGCCCCTTAATGAACCTAACAGCATGCCAATTGGCGAACCTGAATGCCATACGCCTTCCAGCCTGTGGCCACGCGTACGCACAATAACCGGTGCTTTCTGGATACCTTTTGTACGGTAAGATAGCGACGCTAAATCATCGCTCAGTACGTTTAGGGCAAATATTAAATAATCTAAATATTGTATTTCGGCAATTGGTTTTAAGCCACGTAATGCCAGGCCTATACCCTGCCCCATAATGGTCATTTCCCTAATACCGGTATCGGTAACCCTCAGTTCTCCATATTTGGCCTGTAAACCAGCAAAACCTTGATTTACATCACCAATATTACCCAAATCTTCTCCAAAAGCCACCAAACGCTGGTCGCGGGCAAAGTTTTCGTTAAAGCAGGCATTGAGCACTTCGCGGCCATCAACCATTTTAGAAAACTCATCGTATATGGCATCTACCACCGGGATCATATCGGGGCTTTCCATCCCATCGGTATGTAGTTTTGAATTATAGCGATCGTAATTAAGCGGTTCTTGTTTCTTATACCAGGCTAAAAGTTCATCACGCTCTGGCGAATGAATACCAGCCGATAAACGGATTGCCTTACGCGCCGCTGTAAAAACTTCCCTGCGTTGTGCATCGGCAGTTGCAGCCAATGTAGCTGCAATTTTAGCCAATTCGGGCTGGTGTTTGGCCACAGCCCCCACTAAATCAACAACTTGCTTGTGCTCGGGTTTAATACTATCTAAAAACTCGTTCCAGGCTTCTTTTTGTGCATTGCGTACAAAAACCTTGGCTTCTTTTTCAATTTCCAGAATTTCTTCTTCTGTTGCTACTGCCGAATCGAGCATCCAGCCACGCATTTTAAGGATACAATCGTGCTCAGTTTCCCAACCCAGGCGTTCTTTCGATTTATACCGCTCGTGCGAACCTGAAGTAGAGTGCCCCTGCGGTTGGGTAAGCTCTGTAACGTGGATAAGAACCGGTACGTGTTCATCACGACAAACCTTAATGGCCTTTTCGTAAACTTCGCATAGCGCAGGATAATCCCAGCCTTTTACTTTATAAATTTCGTATCCGGGATTTTCCGGATCGCGTTGAAATCCTTTTAAAACTTCAGAAATATCTTCTTTAGTAGTTTGATATTTTGCGGGCACAGAAATACCGTAAGCATCATCCCAAATAGAGATGGCCATAGGCACCTGTAACACTCCAGCAGCGTTAATAGCCTCAAAAAATACGCCTTCTGAGGTAGAAGCATTACCAATTGTACCAAAAGCCACTTCGTTTCCATTAACCGAGAAGTGCTTTAAATAATCGAGTTCTTTATTCTCCCTGAATAATTTAGAAGCATAAGCCAAGCCTACCAAACGGGCCATTTGCCCACCGGTTGGTGAAATATCGGAAGAACAGTTTTTAATTTGGGTTAAATCATTCCAGCTGCCATCTTCGTTAATGGACTGGGTTGCAAAGTGACAGTTCATTTGCCTGCCGCCCGAAAAAGGATCGGCACCATTAGCCGGATTGGCATAAAGCTGTGCAAAGAATTCTTTAATTGTTGAAATACCCGTCGCAAAAGCAAAGGTTTGATCGCGGTAATAGCCCGAACGCCAATCTCCGTTCTTAAATGCTTTCGCCATCGCTACCTGAGGTACTTCCTTACCATCGCCAAAAATGCCAAATTTAGCCTTGCCAGTTAACACTTCCCTTCGTCCTAAAACACTGGCCTGCCTGCTCTCAACCGCTATTCTGTAGTCGTTTATCACGATTGATTTAAAATCGTTAAAACTCAATTCAGCAGCATCAATAGCATTGGTAATCAATTTTTCATTCTGCATAGTAATCAAAGATTGGTTGCGGCAAATATAGACAAAATTAAAAGTTTGCCTTTATCCTCTTATGTAAAATTATATATGGAATTGTAAAATATAATTGGAATAGTTTTTGTTTTAGTTTGAAAACATTAAATTTGTTTGAGTAATTTAAAAATAAAATACAACCACATAACATGAAAAAGATCTTAGTATTATTCGCTTTTGTATTAGGTTTTGGTATTGCTGCAAATGCACAAACCAAGCCTGCAGAATTTAAGTTTGAGTCGGAAACGCATGATTTCGGTAAAATTGTTTTAAACAAACCGGTAACTTACGATTTTAAATACACTAACGTTGGCGAAGAGCCATTAATTATCAGCAAAGCTGAAGCAAGTTGCGGTTGTACAGTTCCTAAATACACTTCTACTCCACTTAAAAAAGGTGAAACAGGTGTAATTTCGGTAACTTTTAATGCAGCTGCTGGTCCATCTTCTTTCTCTAAAGCAGTAACCATTACTTCGAATGCTAAAACACCGATTAAAGTACTTTACATTAAAGGCGAAACTGTTGCACCAGCTTCAAAGTAATTTTTTAAACGATATTATTTTAAAAAGTCCCGATTTGTATCGGGACTTTTTTATTTTTGTGCCATGCCAAAAATTTCACAAAAAGGCGTTCAGATGCCTGCATCGCCCATTAGAAAGTTAACTCCGTTTGCCGATAAAGCTAAAAAAGACGGTAAAAAGGTTTACCATTTAAATATTGGCCAGCCTGATATTGAAACACCGGAAGGGATGTTGAATGCCATTAAAAACATTGATTTTAATGTTTGGGCCTATACGCCATCAGAAGGTACCCTTGCCTATCGCTTAAAACTTACCGAATACTACAATAAACTGGGGTATAACATTAGCCCGGAGAATATACTGGTAACGGTTGGTGGCTCTGAAGCCATTACCATCGCCATGCAAACCTGTGTAAATGAGGGTGATGAAATTATTATCCCAGAGCCTTTTTATGCCAATTACAATGGTTTTGCCTGCATGAGCAACGTGGTAGTAAAACCTATTTTATCATATATCGAAAATGGTTTTGCTTTGCCCCCAATTGCAGAATTTGAAAAGCTGATTACCGAAAAAACCAAGGCAATTATTATCTGCAACCCGAATAACCCAACTGGTTATTTGTACTCGAGAGAAGAGCTTGAAGCGTTAAAAACACTTTGTGTAAAATACGATTTGTTTTTGTTCTCAGATGAGGCTTACCGCGAATTCTGCTATGATGGCCGGGAATTTATTTCTCCGATGCATTTAGATGGCCTGGATGAAAACGTAGTAATTATGGATACTGTTTCTAAACGTTACAGTGCCTGTGGAGCCCGTTTAGGCTGTATAATTACCAAAAACAAGGAAGTAATTGCTTCGGGATTAAAATTTGCACAAGCGAGGTTAAGTCCGGGTATGGTAGAGCAAATTGCTGGTGCCGCTGCTGTTGATACGCCAGACAGTTATTTTGAAAAGGTAAATACGGAATATACTTTACGCCGTGATACTTTAGTGAGTCGCTTAAACAACATTGATGGTGTTTACTGCCCTAACCCAGGCGGTGCATTTTATGTGGTAGCAAAATTCCCGATTGATGATGCTGATAAATTCTGCCAGTGGATTTTAGAAGAATTTAACCATGATAACCAAACAGTAATGATGGCACCTGCTACAGGTTTCTATTCTACACCAGGCTCGGGTAAAAATGAAGTTCGTATGGCCTATGTATTGAATACTGATGATTTAAATGCAGCCATGGATTGTTTGGAAATCGCTTTACAACAATATCCGGGTCGCGTTGTTTAATCGTTGAAACTGTATAAATCGGTTAATTGTTAGAAGAACAAAGCAGTTAACCAGTTTTAAAGTTTAATTGTTGAAACTGCATAAATCGGTTAATTGTGAGAAGAAAAAAGCAGTTAATCGGTTTAAACAATTCACCAGTTAATCTTATACAGTTTGCAGTTTACAATTTTTCTGTTCACAGTTTTAAATGCCAAATATTAGTTTACAGCTATTATTTGGCATTTTATTTGTACATTTGCCTCTGGTTAATTTGTTTGATGTGTTTCCGAGATTAGGTAACTTCAAACTGATAACTGCAAATTTGACTGGGGCCGTTCTTGGATTTGACAGGGTGGCGAAGGTTATGTTAGCATGCAGTGCGTTGTTCGGAGAGCACTTAAAGTGAACGATCACATTTTAATTGGCGAAAATACTTACGCCTTAGCTGCCTAGTTTAGAACTACGCTAGCTTTTGTCCCTCTAACTGCTGCATTGTTGGGTTAGAATCCGGGGCATCGAAACAACAAAGCTGGCTTTAAGGAGATACGACTTAAAGTGAGATAAAGTATCTAAGGATCTAAATAAGGTCGGTTTTCAGCCCGTTTATTTCCCGAAAATCAATTGAAAAATAAGCATGTAGAAGGTATAATTTATCTCACAACTGGACAAG
>Ga0308165_1000430_pt1 | contig 80234 bp, 54 predicted proteins | sample PhyWR2_FD_201032 | JGI IMG/M metagenome (GOLD analysis project Ga0308165, IMG submission 201032) | Phyllosphere microbial communities from UC Gill Tract Community Farm, Albany, California, United States - DLSLW.R2 | ecosystem: Host-associated > Plants > Phyllosphere > Unclassified | place: USA... | reverse complement strand
AAAGACTCTATATATTCGGCGTTTGCGCCATTAAGATAAGATAATTTATCCATTATTAACTGTTTACTATAAGCATTACAAAATTAGAATTTTACCTTATATAAATGGCAAAAATCTCGATTAAAATGAGAATTACTGAATGTGAAAATTATTGAATGTCCGAATGATAAAAATACCACTTGTATTAACCGATAAAATTTCAATTCTATCATTCAACACTGTATCATTCAATCCCAACAACTATGATGCCCAAGTTAAGGAGTAATTGCCTTTTGGATCAAGGTTTTTGATATTTTTATCAAGATCGAAAACACTTTTTGTTTTCTGATCGTTACCTACACCAGCTACATTAGCCCAGTTGCCCCAGTTACTTGCAGGATTATAATCAATCAGCTTTTCTTCAAAATATGCTGCGCCAAAAACCCAGCTTACTTCTAAATTATTAATCAGATATAAGGCAGCGGTTTGTCTGGCAATATTCGAAATAAAACCGGTCTGATTTAGTTCTGTCATCACGGCATCTACCACCGCAAAACCTGTTTGCGCATTCTTCCACTTACTGAAGTTATCCTGCTCATTTGCAATATCAATCAAGCCCTGGCTGCCAAAGCCATCAGGACTAAAAAACGTATTGCCGTATTTTTTGAACATGAAACGGAAATAATCCCTCCACAACAATCCCAGTAAAATATGATTAAACATGGCTTTGGTGTTAGGTATACCTTCCATCTTTTTAATTTCCCAGTACACTTTTCGTGGCGACAAACTCCCCATGGCTAACCAGGCTGATAATTTTGAAGCCAGGATTAAGTTTTTAGTGGTTGCAGCCTGTTGCATGGCCACAATCACCTTTTGAAGATGAGCCAAACCTTCGGCCTCGCCACCCACAAATTCAAAATCTGAACGTTGATCCTTTTGTTGAGGTGTAAGATCAAGGTCTGCTAAAGAGGATAATGTACCCCAATCAATAACTTCGGCTACATTAATCCGATCAGGTGCTGCAAAACAAGGTTTAATAATAGAATCGCGCTCAATTTTTTTCTTAAACTGATTAAAGGCATCAGGAATATCCTTGATCGGAAATGGTAAATCTTCCTTATTATATAAGGTATGACCAATAAAATGTTTAAGGTTGATACGTAATTTCCAAAGTGCATTTTCTACCAAAGTTGAAACATGCGTTTCTTCGCGTGCTACTTCACGGTGATGGTAAACTTCGGTAATCTCATATTCCTGAACAAGCTGAGGAATAATATCTTCGGGGTTGCCTTCGGCAATTAGCAGGTTACCGCCAATCTGTTTTAAAGCATTGCGTAATCCTAAAACACTTTCTAAAATAAACTGTGCTCTAATGTTACCTGTTTTTAACGTACCGTATTTTGTTTCGCCAAAAGAACGGCGATCGAGAATGTAAACAGGCAAAATCGAATCAGATTTAGCAATTGCCTCGACCAGCATTTCGTTATCATGCAAGCGAAGATCATTTCTAAACCAGACTAAAATTTTTTTGGACATCTTTTATCGAAAAGGGTGTAAGAACGCTTTACAAATTTATCTTATTTTTCTTCTTCATCAAACCCCTGAATAATTCTTTACAAATAGGAAACAAAAAAACTATTTTATGGAAAATGAGGTGTAAACACATCTTTCAATCAAATATTGATCTCAACACACCTTAATAAAAAACTATGAAACGAATACTCATCAGCCTGTTATTCCCAATAAGTGTATTTGCGCAGCAACAGATAAAAAGTAAAGCTATACTGGAAAGTGTAACGGTTTACAACAATGGCGCACAACTTTTACATAAAGGAAAAGTAAATCTTCCAGCCGGAACATCAGAAATTGTAGTCAACAATATTTCCGGGCGGGTAAATGAAAATTCGATCCAGGTTAGTGTTTCGCCGGGAGTTACCATTTTATCCGTTCAATTCAATAAAGATTTCCTGAATACCGATGCTGCCAATCCCGAAATTAAAAAACTGAGCGATAGTGTTAAGATAGTAAGCAACGAATTAACCAAAACAAAAAATGCAAAAGCCATTGAAGAGCAAACGTTACTTTTACTCGACGAGAACAGAAAATCGGGTGGTACAGCCAATGGAACAAATGTGGCAGAACTGATTAAATTAGCCGAATATTACCGCACAAAAAATGCAGAAGTTAGGAATGCCATCTCAGCACTCACGCTCATAGAGGATAAACAAAACCAAAAACTGAACGCATTGCAACAGCAAATTTCAGAATTAAGGAACAATCCCAATCAACAGCTTGGGCAATTGGTTCTTCAGTTAATGGCAAATGAAAATATAGATGCTGATTATCATGTTTCATATGTTACACCAAATGCAAGTTGGCTGGCCAGTTATGACATAAAAGCGGTGAGTACCTCTAACCCATTGGCAATAGTGTATAAGGCTGCCATTACACAGAGCACAGGGCTCGATTGGAAAAAAGTTAAACTTTCTTTATCTACCGGTAACCCAAATTATAACATTACTGCACCCAATTTAAACCCCTGGTTTGTATCCTCCAATCCACAACAAATACGGATCAGAGGAATGGCTTCACCAATTGTAGAAAAAAGTGAACTAAGTGAAGTTGTAGTTACGGGCTATGGTGCTGAAAAAAAGAAAAATATTACCGGTGCAGTTTCTACGGTGAACAATTATACTACTATTAATGAGACTCAGTTGGGCGTAACATTTGATATTGACATCCCTTATGATGTGAACAGCGATAACAAACCCCATACCGTTGCATTTAAAGAATATGAAGTGCCTGCCAAATACAAATATTATGCTGCTCCAAAACTAAGTAGTGATGCTTATTTACTGGCTGACGTGACCGACTGGGAAAAACTAAATCTCCAGGCCGGGAATGCGAATATTATTTTTGAAGGCACGTATACCGGAAAATCATATATCAACCCAGCAAACATTTTAGATACACTGAGTTTAAGCATGGGAAAAGACAAAAAGATTATAATCACAAAAGAGAAACAACAGGATTTTAGCAGCACAAAGTTTATTGGCACGAATAAAAAACAGATTTTTACTTATCTGATCAAGATTAGAAACACTAAAAAAGAAACGATAGACCTGTCACTTAAGGATCAGTATCCGCTCTCAACAGAAAGTGATATTGAAACCGAATTGTTAGAGAATAGCGGCGCAGAGGTAAACAAAGAAAACGGAATGCTCTCCTGGCAGTTAAAAATTGCACCTAACGAGACCAAAACGATCAAATTAAGCTATTCGATTAAAGCCCCTAAAAATAAAATCATTGCGGGACTGTAGTCTTTAGTCTTTAGTCTTTAGTCTTTAGTCTTTAGTCTTTAAAAAAACCCTTTCGTATCTTTAGTGTTTTAAAAAGATGGCTAAGAAAATTCTGATTACCGGGGCTACGGGACTTGTGGGTACTGAACTGAAAAAGCACTTGCTTAGCAAGGGTTATGAGGTGAATACACTTTCCCGAAAGAAAGATAACGATGTGAACAATTTTGTGTGGGATGTTTATAAAGGGACTATTGATGCTGATTGTTTAAATGGCGTAGAAGCCATTATCCATTTAGCAGGAGAACCGGTTGCTGATAAAAAATGGACCGATGAACGCAAAAAACAGATCATTGATAGCCGCGTAAAATCGACAGAATTACTCTTCAAAACCATTAAATCAAAACCTGATCATCAGCTAAAATCTTTCATTTCTGCTTCGGCAGTTGGCTTTTATGGCGATTGTGGCGATGAAATTTTAACAGAAGAAAGTCCAAACGGTTATGGTTTTTTAGCTGAATGCTGTAAACTTTGGGAAGATGCCGTAGATCAGGGCAAAAAATTGAGCCTCCGGATTGTAAAACTCCGGACTGGAATTGTTTTAAGTAATCATGGCGGTGCTTTACCACAACTGGACAAACCTGTTAAATTATTTGCCGGAGCGGCTTTAGGCACCGGCAAACAATGGACGCCTTGGTTGCACATAGACGACATGGTTGAAATGTACATTGAGGCCATCGAAAACCTAAAAATGGAAGGCTGCTACAATGCCTGCGCTCCTTTTCCGGTCACCAATAAAGCGTTAACCAAAGCTATTGCCAAACAGCTTCATCGTCCTGTCTGGCCGATCAAGGTACCTAAAAAAGCATTGGAATTGTTATTGGGAGAACGTGTTGAAGCCGTTTTAATGAGCAATAATACTTCAGCACAAAAAATTCTGGATGCGGGATTCAAATTTAAATTCACACATTTGGAGGATGCTTTGAAGGATTTGTACCCCTAGCCCCTAAAGGGGAATAGTACATTTTTCAAGAACAAAAAACTCAGTAACACAAATCTAATTTATGCAAAATAATATAAGCGATGGAAAGACTAATCCCTCTTTAGGAGGTTTGGGGGTCTTTTGGTTCCGTCGCGATTTACGTTTAGCAGATAATGCCGCTTTATATCATGCCCTAAAAGGCGATTATCCGGTTTTACCACTTTTTATTTTTGACAAGAATATATTGGATAAGCTGCCCAAAGATGATGCCCGTGTCACTTTTATTTATCAGACCATTGAGGATTTAAAAAAAGAACTTCAGCAACAGGGGTCAGATTTACTGGTAAAATATGGTGAGCCTGAAAAGATATGGCCCGAAGTTTTAAAAGAGTACAATGTTAAGGAGGTGTACACCAATCACGATTATGAGCCTTATGCCCGCGAACGTGATGATAACATGGCTGAGTTTTTAACCAGCGAAGAAATAGCCTTCAAAACATTTAAGGATCAGGTAATTTTTGAAAAGAACGAAATCTTAAAAGCCGACAAAACACCTTATACCGTTTTCACCCCTTTCTATAAACAATGGCATGCCAAACTAAACGATTTTTATGTAAAGGCTTATCCAACTAAAAAATACTTCAAAAATTTATTACAAACCAAACATCTGCCGCTCCCAACTTTAACCGAAATGGGATTTGAGAAGAGTAATTTGGATTTTCCTAAAATCAGTTATAAAAGTAAACTCGATAATTACGCAACAGAACGCGATTTCCCTGCACTTGATAGCACTACACGTATCGGCCTGCATTTACGTTTTGGAACATTAAGCATTCGGAAAGCAGTTAAAGATGCATTGGAAGCAAAATCAAATGTCTGGCTTTCTGAATTGGCCTGGCGGGAATTTTATATGACTATCCTTTGGCATTTCCCCTACTCCTCTTCAAATTCATTTAAAAAACAATACGATAAAATTAAATGGCGTAACAACGAAACCGAATTTAAAGCCTGGTGCGAAGGCAACACTGGTTATCCTATTGTAGATGCCGGGATGAGACAGCTTAACCAAACCGGCTGGATGCACAACCGCGTGCGTATGATTGTGGGCAGTTTTTTAACTAAACATTTACTCATCGATTGGCGCTGGGGAGAAACCTATTTTGCTGAAAAATTATTGGACTATGAAATGGCCAGTAATGTTGGCGGCTGGCAATGGGCAGCTGGATCAGGAAATGATGCTGCCCCTTATTTCAGGGTTTTTAATCCAGAACTCCAGACTAAAAAATTCGATCCCAAATTCGAATATATTAAAAAATGGGTGCCAGAATTTGGCACCAAAAAATATGCCCAACCAATAGTTGAGCATACTTTTGCAAGGGAAAGGGTTCTAAAAGTTTTTAAAGAAGCTTTATCTAATTTGTAACCTTTACAATTTCAATATCGAAATCTAATACAGCATTAGCTGGAATAGAGTTAAACCCACTAGTTCTATAAGCAAGATCAGAAGGAATGAAAAGTCTAACCTTTGTTCCCGCTTTAAATTTAGTAAGTAATCCCCATCCTGCTATTACACTATTCAATGTTGTAGAGAAGGTTCCATCTGTTGAAGAGTCAAAACTGGTACCATCTAAAAATCTTCCTGTATATTTAAGTATGAGTGTACTTTCATTAGTGATTACATCCGAACCAGTTCCCTCAGTTCCAACAATATAGTATACTCTACTTAAGTCTTTAGTTGCTATTAAATTTTTAGCAGTTAAATAACTTTGGATCTTCGCATCATCTAATAACCACTGTTTACGGTATGGATAAGTTTTAACAATAAAATCAAGATTTTCGTTCGAAGGAATAGGACCGGCACCGTTTCTACCAAAGCCTAGATATGATGGCAACAAAATCCTGGCTGTACCTCCTGGTTTTAATTTAAGCACAGCTGCTCTTAATGCGGGTATATTATAAGTAATGGTTGTTGATAAGGCCGATTGAAAAAAGCTATTTAAATATCCAACATATGTACCCAAGTTACCGTTTGCCGGAGACTGAAGATAAGTTGTTCCGCTCGTCATAGATTTAACCGTTACATCATACAATACCGAATCTGTATTTAAGAAAAGCGAACCATCAGTAGGGTTTGTAACCTGAAAATAAAATCCTGTTTTAGCAGAATCAGGCTGCATTTGAGTCAAATTGTTTTTCGATATATATGACTTTATAGCCTCATCATCAACAGTTTGAGCAGTATCATATTCTTTTTCGCAAGAACTGAAAACTACAGTAGCCAGTAAAAGTGTAAATAGGCCAAGTTTAGTAAATTTGTTCATTTATTATTGTACGTCTGTAAGTGTTATAGTAAAATCAAGTATTGAATTTGCCGGAATCAAAGATGAGGGTGATTGTGTTCCATAAGCATAATAAGACGGTATGATCAATCTGATTTTACCCCCTTTTTGTATTTTTTGAATCCCAAACTGCCATCCTAAAATAACATTTCCAAGTTTAAAAGAGATTGGAGTTCCTTTGGAACTATCGAAAATAGTACCGTTTAATAATCTGCCTTCATAATCTGCAGTAATGACCGTTGAATTTAGATAACTTACGTTACCTGCCCCAGGAGCTATAATCTGATAAAAAATACCACTTGCATCTTTTGTTGCCGGGATATTATTAGTTTTTACAAAAGCACTTATTGCAGCAGTATCCGTTTTAAATTGAGGTGTAGGATCGTAAGAATCATCAATAGACACATTTTTCTTACAAGCTGCAAAGCACCCTGCAAGACATAGCAATAAAATAATATGTTTAAACTTAACCATCATCCGCAAAAATAAGCTTTTAATACGGATGCTACAATTTTTAACCTATTTTAACAATTTTAAAGAGTATAAAAAGCAAAGAAGTACTTTCAAAAAATTGATAATCCAAATTTTCTTTGAATTCTTTGGTCTTTAATCTTATTGTGTATTAGACAGCTGTATGGTAAAATCCAATACTGAATTACCTGGGATTGATCCAACAGCTCCGCTTCCATACCCTAAACCTGGTGGAACAATTAACCTGATTTCACCACCTTTTTGGATTTTAGGAATGCCTATTCTCCAGCCTTGTATTAATTCGGCAAGATTAAAAGTCTGCTCTTTGCCACCACCATTATCAAACACAGTTCCATCTAACAACCTGCCTTCGTATTTAATCGTAATTTTAGTATTACTGGGGTAAGTAAAAGAACCTGAACCAGGTTTAATGATCTGATAATATAAGCGAGAGTTATCTCTAACGGCATTGATATTATTTTGTTTAATAAAATCAGTAATCTGTTTTTCAGGATCCTCATCTTTTTTACAAGATGAAACTGCAGCTACACATAAAAAGAGTATAGTGAGGAATCTAAATTTAATCATGCGCGAAAATAGGATTTTAATATTATAAAGGTAAGGACTTATTATTTTTTCAACTTCTGTTATGCTGAGGCACGAAGCATCTTTTTCATCGGTTTAAGATGCTTCGTACCTCAGCATGACAATGTATTATAGGCCTCTGCAGAATAAAAAAAGGGTTTAAGGTTTAGGTATGCACCCAATCCTTAAACCCTCCGCCTTTCAGCCCTCTACCTTAAAAAATATATTTATTTGCTTCAATAAGCTGCTGTGCAACTCTTTGACGGGCATCCTTTACATTAAACGGCTCTACTTTTGTAAATCGGCGCAAGCCGACCAACATCATCCGTTGCTCATCACCTTCGGCAAAAGCCCAAAGTGCTTCTTTACCTGCTTTGGCAACACCGTCAACCGCTTCTACTAAATAAACTCTTAATAGATCCAATTGGCCTGCAACCGCTTCTTCGCCGCGGGTACTTGCTAATTTTTCTGTTCTCAATAGTGCAGATTCTAGCACATAAACATAACTGGCCATGTCGGCAATGTTCATTAAAATTTCCTGCTCTTTGCTTAAGGTCATCATTAACTTTTGAACCGCAGCACCAGCTACCATTAAAGTTGCTTTTTTCAAATTCGAGAGTACTTTTTTCTCTGCAGCAAATAAGGTAGTATCTTCTTCACCAAAATCAGGGATGCTCATCAATTCGGCCGCAACTGCGGTAGCTGGCGTCATTAAATCCAATTCACCTTTCATGGCGCGTTTCAGCATCATGTCAACGGTTAACAACCTGTTAATTTCGTTTGTACCTTCGAAAATCCGGTTGATACGTGCATCACGGTACGCCCTATCCATTGGCGCATCAGCACTAAATCCCATTCCACCGTAAATCTGTACACCTTCATCTACTGTGTAGTCTAATGCTTCAGAGCCCCATACTTTTAAGATAGCGCATTCTACCGCAAATTGCTCTACAGATTTTAATCTTGCTTTGCCCGATTCCATTCCGCCTGCAACCAGTTGATCGTAAGTATCATCAATATTCTGTCCGGCACGATAGTTTGCCGAATCAACTGCATAAAGTTTAGCAGCAATTTCTGCAATTTTGAAACGGATCGCACCGTATTTAGAAATTGGACGACCAAACTGGATCCTTTCATTCGAATAATTAATCGCTGTGTTCAAAGTTGCTTTTGATGCACCAATAGCAGCCGCAGATAATTTGATACGGCCAATGTTTAAAATATTTACTGCGATTTTAAATCCATTTTCCCTATCGCTTAGCATATTCTCAACAGGTACCAGGCAATCATTAAAGAAAACCTGACGGGTTGAAGATCCTTTGATCCCCATTTTGTGCTCTTCCGGATTCATGGTGATGCCACCGAAATCTTTCTCTACAATAAATGCCGTTAAGTTTTTATCATCATCAATTTTCGCGAAAACGATAAAAATATCGGCAAAACCACCATTGGTAATCCACATTTTCTGACCAGTAATGATATAATGTTTACCATCTTCACTTAATTTGGCTTTGGTTTTACCAGAGTTCGCATCCGAACCCGAGTTTGGCTCAGTTAAGCAGTAAGCTGCCTTCCATTCGCCCGAACCTAACTTAGGGATATATTTTGCTTTTTGTTCTTCGTTACCATAATATAAAATTGGTAATGTACCAATTCCAGTATGAGCAGAAAGTGCTACAGCGAAAGAGTGTCCGGCACCTACCACATCTGCAACCAACATGGAAGTATTGAAGTTTTTACCAAAACCACCGTACTCTTCCGGTACTGAAACGCCAAGAATACCCAATTCGCCCGCTTTGGTTAAAAGTGTTGGCATCAATTCAGGATCTTCCTGTTTGTCAATTTTATCTAAATTGGGATAAACCTCAGCCGCCAGAAAATCGCGACAGGTTTGTGCAATCATCTGCTGCTCTTCATCAAATTCTTCAGGGATAAATACTTCCTGATAAGTGGTATCCTTAATTAAGAATTCACCGCCTTTAATTGTCTTTTTTTCAGTTGTTTCCATTTTAATAGTATCTAGTAATGAGTATCTGGTATCAAGACAAAGCTTAACACTAGATATCACCAAATTTTAATATTGGGCAGCTATTATCAGGCATCAAAACTGTGTTCAAAAACTTGATATCGCTTTATTATTTTGTTTTATTATTTCCTTTTATTCAATTTTCTTTTATTCAATCCTGACACTTTATACTCAAATCTTAATGCTTACACTTTGATACTTCTATCCAAAGCATAAACCATTTTTTGAATCTCAGTAGTTTTCTCCATCAAATCGGCTGATAATTCATCATCTAGTAATTCAAGTCGATTTGAAATAATCAATTGTGTCTCTAACTCAAAAGCTGAACCCTGGCTTATGTTCAAAAAATATTTGAATTGAGCACCACTTCCTCTACCAGAACCCTCAGCTATATTCGAAGGAATTGATACCGAACATCTTTTCATTTGCGAAATCAATCCAAATCTTTCTTCATTCGGCAAGAGCGATGTCGCTTTATAAACTTCAACAGCTAAGTCGATTGATTTTTTCCAGACTTTTAGTTCTTTAAAATTATGCATATGCTTTAGTATTAAATTATGAATACAAATACGCTTGGGATGATTTTATAAATTGTTAGAAACCTTTTATTCAATCTCGATACTTGATACTCATATCTTGATACTATCTAGAACAACTCAAATATCCCTGCGGCACCTTGCCCGGTTCCTACGCACATGGTTACCATTCCGTATTTTTTGTTTTGTCTTTTTAGTTCATTCATAATCTGCACGGTAAGTTTTGCACCAGTACAGCCCAGCGGATGCCCCAATGCGATTGCACCACCGTTTACATTAATTACCTCTGGATTTAAATCCAATGTTCTGATTACAGCTAACGATTGTGAGGCAAAAGCTTCATTCAGTTCGATTAAATCGATATCTTCTTTTTTCAAACCAGCTTGTTTTAACGCTTTTGGAATTGCCTCAATTGGTCCAATCCCCATAATGCGGGGCGGAACACCTGCGACACCATAACTTACCAACCTGGCAATAGGCTCGGCATTCAATTCCTTCATTTTCTTTTCAGAAACCACCAAAACAAAAGCTGCACCATCAGATGTTTGCGATGAATTACCTGCGGTTACACTCCCAACTGCATCGAATACAGGTTTCAGTTTCGCCAACTTTTCTAAAGTAGTATCAGCACGTGGTCCCTCATCCGTATCAACCACATAAGAACGGGTTTTCTTTTTCAGGTTGGCATCCAGGTAATTTTCGTTCACCGTAATTGGCAAAACGCCATCTTTTAAATGGCCGTTTTTTATAGCGTGAATAGCTTTCTCATGAGATTTTAATGAAAAAGCATCCTGATCTTCACGACTCACATTATATTCTTTGGCTACAGCTTCGGCAGTTAAACCCATGCCCCAATACCAATCTGGATTGTTTTTTGCAACTTCTGCATTCGGCACCAGTTTCCAACCGCCGAAAGGCATTCCACTCATTACCTCAACGCCACCTGCAATGATACAATCGGCCATGCCAGCCTTAATTTTAGCAACTGCAGTGGCAATGGTATCTAAACCCGATGCACAATAGCGGTTCACTGTAACACCAGGAACTTTATCGGTATCTAAACCCATTAGGGAGATCATACGGCCAATATTTAAGCCTTGCTCTGCCTCTGGTGTAGCGTTACCTACTATTACATCATCAATCTGTTCGTTATCTAAATTCGGAACTGATGCCACTAAAGCCCTGATTACCTCTGCGGCTAAATCATCAGCTCTTGTAAAACGGAATACGCCACGGGGTGCTTTACCCACTGCTGTACGATATCCGGCTATAATATATGCTTCCATTGTTTAGTATCTAGTAGTTAGAATCAAGTATCAAGACTTAATTCTAGCATTATTATTTTATTTGTTATTTACTATGAGTAATTTTTTTCGACAATCGTATCTTGATACTCTTATCTTGATACTGATATCTCAACATTCAACTCACTAATTCCTCAACGGTTTCCCTTTTGTAATAATACTCTGAATCCGTTCTAAAGATTTCCTTTCACCTGCAAGTGATAAAAATGCTTCCCTTTCCAAATCCAATAAATATTGCTCGGTTACTTCTGTTGGAGAAGATAAATCGCCACCGCACATCACATAACCTAATTTTTCGGATATTTTTTTATCGTGCTCAGAAATAAAATGCCCGGCATACATGCTATTAGCGCCAGCATAAACAATTCCTAAACCTTGCTTTCCTAATACTTTAATATCATTACGTTGTACGGGTTTAGTATATCCTGCATCGGCAAGTTCTATCGCTTTAGCTTTTGCATCGGCCAGTAAACGGTTCCGGTTCATAGAGATCGAGAATTTATCTTTTTGCAGATAACCCAGTTCGTAGGCTTCGTAACCTGAAGTGGAAACTTTAGCCATACCTATGGTTAGAAAGCGATCTTTCAAGGCATTCTGCACAATCTGATCGTCTTTAAATTCATCAGAAGCACGCAAAGCAAACTCTTTAGTACCACCACCACCAGGGATAACGCCCACACCAAATTCAACCAAACCCATATAAGTTTCGGCCGATAGCTGTACGTGATCGGCATGTAAGCTAAACTCGCAACCACCACCTAAGGTTAAATTATGTGGCGCTACCACAACCGGGATGGAAGAATAACGAATACGCATTGAGGTATTCTGGAACATCCTGATCGCCATGTTCAATTCGTCCCACTCCTGCTCTACCGCCATCATAAAAATCATCCCCACGTTTGCACCTGCAGAAAAATTTGCCCCATCATTCCCGATCACCAAACCGCGGTAACCTTTCTCAGCCATATCAATGGCTTTGTTGATACCTGAAATTACATCACCGCCAATGGTATTCATTTTAGTGTGGAATTCTACATTCAGAATACCATCGCCCAGATCAACAATGGAAACGCCTGAGTTTTTCCACAGCGTTTTATTTTCACGAAGGTTATCTAAAATGATAAACTCATCGGTTCCTGGTAAAGCTTTATAACTTTTAGAAGGGATATCGTAATATTTTTTAACGCCATTTTCTACTTTATAGAAGGAAGTATTTCCGGCATCAAGCATTTCGTGCACCCAAACTGCCGCTTTATTTCCATATTGCTCCATTCCTTCGATGGCTTCTTTTACGCCAACGGCATCCCAAAGTTCGAAGGGGCCAAGCTCCCAGCCAAAACCAGCTCGCATGGCATCGTCAATACGATACAATTCATCAGAAATTTCAGGGATTCTATCTGATACATATTCAAATAAACCGAAAGAAGAATGACGGAACAATTCACCTGCCTTATCTTTTCCTTTGGCAAAAATCTTCATACGATCACGAAGGTTCTCCACCGGCTTGGTCATTTCTAAAGTCGCCGATTTTACTTTTTGCTGAGGCTTATATTCAAGGGTTTTTAAATCTAACGCCAGGATTTCGGTTTTACCGTCAGCAGATTTGGTTTTTTTATAGAAACCTTGTTTAGTTTTATCGCCAAGCCATTTGTTCTCTTCCATTTTTTGCACGTATGCAGGAAGTTTAAACAAATCGTGTGCTTTATCATCCGGACAGTTATCATAAAGCCCTTTAGCCACCTTAATCATGGTATCTAAACCTACCACATCAGAGGTACGAAAAGTAGCCGATTTTGGTCTGCCCAATGCTGGCCCGGTAAATTTATCAATCTCTTCTACTGTCAGATCCAGTTTTTCAACCAAGTGTAAAAGTGCCATGATGGAATAAACACCCACACGGTTGGCAATAAAAGCTGGAGTATCCTTACATAAAACAGTTGTTTTACCTAAAAACTTATCACCATAATGCATCAGGAAATCAACAATTTCTGGCTGAGTATGTGGCGTTGGAATAACCTCCAATAATTTTAAATAGCGGGGCGGATTGAAAAAGTGTGTTCCACAGAAATGCGATTTAAAATCTTCACTTCTTCCCTCAGCCATTAAATGGATAGGGATACCAGAAGTATTTGAAGTGATTAAAGTACCTGGTTTACGGAATTGCTCTACCTGCTCGAAAACTTTTTTCTTGATATCAAGATTTTCGACTACGACTTCAATTACCCAATCGTAATCGACAATTTTCGACATATCATCGTCGAAATTTCCAGTCTTGATTTTATTTAATGCTTTTTTGGTATAAACCGGCGATGGATTTGTTTTAACAGCCGTTTGTAAAGCTGTATTTACAATCCGGTTTTTTACAGCTGGGTTATCCAGTGCTAATCCTTTTGCCTGCTCTTCAGGGCTCAAATCTTTAGGGGCAATATCCAATAGCAAAACCTCAACACCAATATTGGCGAAGTGGCATGCAATACGCGACCCCATAATACCCGACCCTAAAACTGCAACTTTATTAATGCTTCGTTTCATTATCTATTTGCTTTTCATTAATCTGATAGAACCATTTATGTAGTTACCTACCAAACAGATTTGATTATTATAATTATTAATCGACAGTATAGGCTACTGTGATATCATTTAGTTTGATAAGCAGGTTAATAAAAGTCTCTTTTTCCTTTTTTGAAAAATGCTCATCAAGATATTCATTAAATTTTCTCACAACTCCCTTGGCCAAATGTTTTTTCTCTTTACCAAAATCAGTCAGAAAAACCTTTACCGAACGTTTATCACCTGCAGATGTTTCACGGTAAATGAGGTTAGCCTCTTCCATATTATTTAACATCCTAGACAAACTGGTTGCCTTAACCCCAAGCAAGCCAGCTAAATTCGAAACTGCAGTTCCTTCAGCATCATCAATATTAATAAGCATGTAACCAATGGCCTGGGTAATCCCAAAACCAGATGCCATTTGATTGTACTTATTAAACATATTTTGCCAGGCAAACTTAACATGGTAATCTATGGTTTGTTGTTGTTTCATTTTCACTAATTTATTATGCTTGCATAACAAAGCTAATGAATGTATTTTGTTAATGCAATAGAAAAATTCAAAATATTTGTCAAATTTTTCTTATCATAGTCATACACAAAATGAAAACACGTTATATGTTAAAAATGAAACAAACAGTCTTGTTTAGTCTATTCATATTATGGGCTACAATTTGCCAAAGCCAGGTATCTTATTTCGGAAAAGCCCTGTTAAACAGTCAAAAATTAGAAATTTTTAAAAAAACAACCACCTTATTTACTTTACAGTATGCTGATTACGCTGAGCTGGAAAAATTTGATCAGGCCATTAAAAAAAACTGGACCATTACACCATATAAAATTATTAAGCCCGAAGAACTGGCCCGTTATGATACGCTTGCAAATTATTCAGTTTTTTATTTCGATGCTTATGCAGAGGAGTCAGATAGTGTATCCAACGTAGATATAATTTATGCGCTGAAATTATTAACGCCGTCTAAAAAACCAAAAGTAAAGGAAGAAAGTATATTGGCAACAGTTGCACTTTTTGCTGACCCTAATACAAATCTGCTAGTTAAAACGCAAGATCAACAGTATGGCACTAAAAAAAGTATAAAAAATAATATTTTATCATATTTCTATAACAAATCTAGTTTCTTCAATTGGTCGCCAGGCTTTTTAACGGGCTATTTAAAACAGATTAATGATGGATTGCTCGCAAATGAAAACTGTAGTATAGATTATCAATTTTACAATAAAGTACGCTTGCCTGAATTGGCAAAGGAAACACTTTATATCCCCCAATATATTAAGGAAGTGTTTTCTTCAAAATTAACACTTTTACCAGCATCAGGTATTATTGCTGAACCTTATAATTACAAACTTAAATTTATACCGTACAAAGAGCTTGATAGTTTAATCCTGAATAAAACTACCAGTGTTAAATATGTAGTTTACACACAGCGATCCAGCGATAAAATAATCAGTGTATATGATAGCAAAGACGATAAAATTATTTATCAGCGCTTTTATCCGCAATCACCAAATTTTGAGATGAATGATTTAAGTGAGATTAAAAAGGTAATTGTTTCACTTAAATAAGTTGAGTTCAAATAATATCTATTGCGCTGTCATTCTGAACGCAGGGAAGAATCCCTGACAGAAGAACCACTATTCTAACAATCGCACAAGGCCATTTCACAAAGTCTGCATAATAAAGATCCTTCACTTCGTTCAGGATGATAAATTCGCTTTTATAATACTAAGCAAAAAGCAGCTGGTTATTATAAACAAAATCTCTTAAACCAAAAAAGTCCCGATTTTCATCGGGACTTTTTAAATGCTGTTAAAACAGACTAGTAAAGAGTAAACTCTACACGACGGTTTTGCTGACGGCCTTTTGCTGTTTTATTGGTAGCAATTGGTTGGCCCATACCGTAACCTGTAGCTTCAATACGTGATGCATTTGCACCTTGAGAAACTAAGTAAGCTTTTACAGATTCTGCTCTATCTTTCGATAAACGCAAGTTTAATTCTTTTGAACCTGTATTATCTGTATGACCAGCTAATTTTAAGCTAAAGTTTTTCTGGATTAATAATGCAGCAACTCTGTTTAAAGAAGCATAAGATTTAGAACGGATGGTTGCTTTACCTAAATCGAATTCCAAGTTTTTAATCGCTTCGTTAACCACTTTACGATCTTCTTCAGTTACGATTACTTTTTCTACAACTTTTTCTGGAGTTTTTAACGGACAACCGGCACCATCAACAACAGTTCCTGCTGGTGTATCCGGACATTTATCTAATTTATCAGCAACACCATCTCCATCTGTATCTTTCAGGATGTCGTTCATTTCTGAACGTAGTTTTGCATTTTCAGCTTTTTGAGCATTCAAATCAGATTTTAAACCATCTGCGGTTTGTCTTGCTTTTAATGCTTCATCATAAGTTAAAGCTACCGGATTGTGGAAAGCCAATTGCTTTCCGGTACCTAAAGCAAATTCTAAACCAGCATATGCATAGTTGTATTTATCATTACCGCCTCTGTAGTAACCGTCTAAGTTATCGCCATCAAGGAATGTAATTGTCCAACCTAAATCGAAGTTAACCGCATCAGAGATTTTAAACTTAGCACCTAAACCTACAGGAATAATCAATTCATTGATGTTTTTATCTCCTGCATATAAAAAAGTACCACCTGCTGTGGTAATAGTAGGCTTATAACCTGCAATACCAGCACCGGCAGAAGCATAAAGTTGTAAAGCATTCTCTTTTTTAAACATATCGATATTGAACATGTTTACTACAGCATTTAAACTTCCTGAATAAGATAATTGAGTATCGAAAGCTTTTACAGGAGAGTTGTTTACCATACCATTTTCATAAGGCTCGGTATTATCGCCTTTCAATTTACCACGAACTCCATCTAAGCGAAGAGAGAAATAAGGTGTAAATTGTTTTTTAATGTAAAGTCCATAACCGAAACTTGATTTGTTATTACTGAAATCATTTTTTCCACCCAATGGTGATAATGGTGTAAGTACACCGGCGTTTACGCCGACAGACCAGGTTCTGAAAGTTGTTGTTGAAGTTGCAGGGCTATCTTGAGCTGAGGCAACCGACCCAATTAATAAACCAGCAAGTGCAACTGGTAGGGTTTTGAATAATTGTAGTTTCATAATTTTCTGTATAACGTTGGATAGCGTCTCTCTGTCTTTACAATTGCCATACCAAAAATACAATTGGGTAAAAATACTTATCAACTTTTCAACACTAATTACCTATGAAGCAAACGTGTAGAAATAAAAAAATAGTTAAAAAATTAAGCACACCGCTAAAAGCGGCTCATTTTATGGATTTCTATAAAAACTTAAGTTTCAGACTTCAAAATCTGTTTCAACAGCCATTTTACAGATCAATGCTGATACCGGGCGTTTTAAAAGCAATTCTGAATAACAGATAAATATTTACAATTCTCTCCTTTTGGTCGATTATCACCTGATGTTTATCTACTTTATTATATATCAATTGATATCACCGGCAAATTTCCATCTGGTACTAAAATTTTCTGGCAATTGCTGGTTGGTTAATAAGGCTCTTACCATTTCTACGGGCATATTATTTTCGTGCAATATGCGATTATGAAACTCAACATTGGTCATTTTACCGCTTTCTACCAATTCTTTGTGCAACGCCCTAAATTGTAATCCGCCTAACATGTATCCAATTTGATACAACGGCCCATACCCACCGGTAAACGATCTGCGTACTTCAGCAGCTGCATTGGCACGTTCAAAACCTACGCGATCTACTAAAAAGTCGATACACTGCTGAGGTGTCCATTTACCTAAATGGTAATTCATCGAAAAAACAATACGCGCACAACGGTGCATGCGCCAAAAAAGCATTCCAATTTTATCCTCAGGAGTTTTTGCAAAATTCTGGTCCCACAGCAACATCTCCCAGTACAGCGACCAGCCTTCCGTCCAGAAAGGAGTACCAAATACTTTGCGATAAGGCTTGTAGCGGCTTTGCATATAATATTGAAGGTTGTGTCCCGGAATAAGTTCATGAAAAACTACGGCTCTTGAAAAATGCCTGTTATTACCGCGCAGGGTCATCATTTTCGCATCTTCGCTCATGTCTTCCGTCGGATAAGCAATTAATACGGATTCGCCACCCAGAAAAAACGGAGCAAATAATTGTTCCTTCGGACTTAACATGCGCATACGCCAGCCTTCTTTGGCCAGGGAAGGAATGGCGATGAGTTTATTTTTTTCTACAAAATTGATGGCTTCATTGGCTAGTTCATAAACAAGTTCAGGCTGTTTACCTAACTCAGGATAATCGGTTTTTACCTTTTCCAATGCTTTTTTCCAATCGTTACCAAAGCCCATTGATTGGGAGGCTTTTAGCATTTCGGCATCACACCAGGCAAATTCCCTCATTGCAATAGCCTCAATCTGCCCAGGTGTATAAGCAATCATCTCATCGTTTAAACTGCTTAATAGAGCCGTTCTTCCTATCGGATTACCAATAATACCACTTCCATCATCTTTGGCATTTGAGGGTTTAGCTATTTTATCCAGTACAGCAGCGTATTCCTTTAATGCATCTACTACATCCGGATAAACTGCTTTTGTGGCTTTGGTAAATTGCGGATCGTAACCATCATAAAATTTATAAGCTTCAGTAAATACAGTCAGGTATTGATTCACAGTTTGTTTTGCCCAGGAAGCCTGTACCGGTGTCACAATCAAATCTTTATTTTTTACTGCCTTTGTGGTTTTCTGAATAGCCTCTTTCAGTTGTTCAAACTGTTGTTGGATAATTTTACCGTCTTGTTGTGTACCAATCCTTCGTTTTGCCTCAAAATCTAATACTGTTTTGGCAAAAGGCAAAGTAAAAATATTGCTTTTAAATTCGGCGTATTGCTGTTGCAAAATGGCCGAATCTGATCGGATATCGCGTTTAAGCAAAATATAATCTACCCTTTCGTTTGCAGTTAGCTTTTTAAAAGGCAATGCCCTTAACTGTTTTTGCCATTCGGTATAAAAGCCTTCCATCCGCTTAAAGTATTCATGCGATTGCTTCAGCGTATATTTACGGTTAAGCATGGTCTCGTCTGATTGGTATTGATTAATCAGTGGACTTACCAGGCTGGCTTCATTAGTTTGAGCGCGTGATTGTACCGCAACGGTTAGAAACAAAAATATAGAAAATAGTTTGCGCATAGCGATCTGGTCATTTTGAATTGGTTGATGCAATATAACTAAACCACTAAGTATTGCTGCAGGGCAGCTATGTAACTTATTTAAAGATATTAAATTAACTCAGGCAGATCGTACTTTGTTACGCTAAAATGGCTTACCAGCCAATAGCTTTATCATCCCCTCTCGGGTCAGCACCACCCTGATAGTTACCCCAGTTTGTCCTTAAAATGGCATCAACCCTGCCAATTGGGCCTCTTTGCAAGATTTTATAACCTTTAGCTTTTAATTTTTCTATTGATAAGCTATCGATAGCATCTTTTTCTATATACACCTCATCCGGCAGCCATTGATGATGAAACTTTTTAGCAGCCACAGCAGATTGCATAGACATATCGAAATCGATTACATTAATAATGGTTTGAAATACAGAAGTGATAATGGTTGATCCGCCTGGCGTACCCACCACCATAAATAGTTTTCCATCTTTCTCCACGATGCTCGGCGTCATAGAGCTTAACATTCGTTTATTGGGCGCAATGGCATTTGCTTCTCCCCCTACCAAGCCATACATATTGGGTGCGCCAGGTTTAACAGAAAAATCGTCCATTTCGTTATTCAACAAAAAACCAGCCCCTTTTACGGCAACTAACGATCCGTAAGAACCATTTAAAGTAGTGGTAATGGAAACGGCATTTCCATCGCGGTCTACAATCGAGAAATGTGTGGTTTCTTCGTGTTCTGCACCTTTTATTTCGCCGGCCAAAACAGCACTGCTTGGTGTTGCCGCTGCCCAGCTAAAGTTTGCCATACGGTTTTTGTTATAGTCGGCGCTCAACATTTGTTGTTGTGGAACCGCATAAAAATCAGGATCGCCTAAATGTGTAGCCCGATCGGCATACACTCTTCTTTCAGCTTCTACCATTACCTGTACGGTTGAATCGGCGTTATGCCCCCATTTTTTTAAAGGATAAGGCTCTACCGATTGGAGCAATTGGATTAAGGCTATACCTCCACTCGAAGTAGGCGGCATGGTAATAATTTTATAACCTCTATAATTCCCAGTAATGGGTTTGCGCCAGGTAGCGTGATAATTTTTTAAGTCTTCTTTTGTTATGAGGCCTTTGCCACGCTTCATTTCTGCCACAAGCGAATCGGCCACAGCGCCTTCATAAAAACCTAACCTGCCTTTTTCCTGTATCTGTTTTAGGGCATTACCCAATTCTTGTTGAATCAGAAGATCATTTTCCTGCCAGGTTTTTTCTAAATTCACAAAGGCCGTTCCATTTGGATTAAAATCCATAAATTGTCTATGCAAACTATTCAATTCACCAGCCTGCCGTTTGGTAATTTTAAAACCATTTTGCGCCAGGTCTATTGCTGGCTGCAACACTTGTGACCAGGAAAGCTTTCCATATTTCTTGTGTGCCTCCACCATACCATCTACTGATCCTGGTACGCCCGCAGCTAAATGACCATAAAGACTTTTATCAACAATTGGATTGCCAGCCGAATCGAGATACATATCTCTGCTGGCAGCCGCGGCTGCTTTTTCTCTAAAATCTAAGGCATTTATTTCGCCGTTTGCGCCCCGGTACACCATAAAACCGCCCCCACCAATATTCCCTGCGTTTGGGTAAACCACAGCAAGAGCGAACTGAACAGCAACAGCTGCATCAACTGCATTTCCTCCCTTTTTTAAAATAGCTATCCCCACTTGCGATGCTTCGGGATGGGCAGAAACCACCATTCCATTTTTATATTCACCACTGTTGTTTTTGCCCAATTGCCCGGTTACACAACCAGCCAATAACAGCACAACACTTAGGTATATTAACGGTCTTTTAAAGTTAATGAGGGGCCTTATAGCTTTCTGCATCTTTATATATTTTTTCGATTACCTCATTGTTTTTCTCGGTAATTACTTTTCTTTTCAAACTTAATTTTGGGGTAAGCTCGCCACCATCTATGCTCCACTCTTTAGGTAACAGTGCAAATCTTTTTACCTGTTCCCATTTACCAAAACCCACATTTGCGGCTTCGATAACCTCATTATATTTAGTGAGTACCTGTTCGTTTTTAATAATCTCTTCATTCGACGTAAAGGTAATGCCTTTTCTGCCTGCCCAGGTTTTTAAGGTTTCGAAATTTGGAACAATAAGTGCAGAAGGGAATTTCCGGTTTTCACCCAAAACCATAATCTGTTCGATAAAAATTGATTCTTTATATTTATTCTCCAGCATTTGTGGGGCAACGTATTTACCGCCTGCTGTTTTAAACATTTCTTTTTTACGGTCGGTGATTTTTAAAAAGCGACCATCAACCAATTCTCCGATATCTCCGGTATGGAACCATCCTTCCTGATCAACCGCCTCATCAGTTAAGTCAGGTCGGTTGTAATAACCTTTCATCACCTGATGTCCTTTGGTTAAAACTTCACCATCTGGCGCTATTTTAACTTCCACACCTTTAATTACTTCACCAACAGTACCAAACATAGTTCCGCCTAAATGGTTAACCGTTATTACTGGTGAGGTTTCGGTTAGTCCATAGCCTTCAAAAACAGGCATACCAGCCGCCCAGAAGATTCTGGCTAAACGCGGATTTAGTGCCGCGCCGCCTGATACGATCACTACAATTTCGCCGCCCAATGCTTCCTGCCATTTTTTGAAAACCAGTTTACGGGCAATCCCCAGTTTGAAATTATACCAGCCCCCCGCATCAATGGTATATTTTTCTGCTAAAGCTACCGACCAGAAGAAAATTCCTTTTTTAATTCCTGTTAATGCTTTACCCTTTTCCATTATCTTATCATACACTTTTTCGAGAAGCCTTGGAACAGTCGAGAACACATTGGGTTTTACATGCTGAATATCGGCTACAATAGTTTCCATACTTTCGGCATAGTAAATTTCTGTGTGATTGAACAGATACAAATAAATGATCATCCGCTCGAAAATGTGTGATAAAGGCAGAAAACTTAAGCCTTTTTTAACCCCTTCTGGAATAACCACAGCCGAGTTTACAAAATTTGCGACTAAGTTATTATGCGTTAACATTACTCCTTTAGGTGTTCCTGTTGTACCAGAAGTATAAATTAAGGTTAAAACATCTTCGGGTGTTACTTTTGCGCGATATTCTTCCAAATCAATATCGGTACCCGCCTTGCCCAGTTCAATTAACGTATTCCAGTTTTCAGTTTCCGTAATCTCATTAAAGCTATAAATCTTAATATCCGGATTTATGGCATCGGCACAAGGTTTAATTTTTTTATACAATTCTCCATCAGCTACAAAAATAATGGCGACTTCTGCATCTTTTAGAATAAACTGAATATCATGCTCGGCCAAAGTTGGATATAAAGGAATCTGATAAGCTCCGATCTGGTTGGCTGCAAAATCGGCAATATTCCACTCAGGCCGGTTATGAGACATTACCGCAACCCTACCGCCTTTGCCTATACCCTGTTTAATTAATCCACGACTTAGGTTATCTACAGCATTACAAAAATCGACTGTACTATAATTTATCCATTTTCCGTTAATTTTTCCGCTAATGAATTCCTGCTTAGGATTTTCGAGGCTGTATTTCAAAAGATCAAAAACCCGTTTAATTTCTGCCGCCATATGAATTGTATATTATTTGGTTAAGTTAAAAAAATCAAACATAATGATTGCTACCTATTATGCCTTTTTAATGAAAATAACACCTCGTAGTTATTAAAACGCTGTATTTACTTTCTGTTAAAATATTTTAATAAACTTAGTGATTACAAAATTACTATGCAAGCATTGTTTTTGTCCAACTGAATTTTTACCTAAAAAGTATAATCGGCATTAAAGTTGCTAGGGGATATACTTTAATTTAATAAAAAAGTACTATGAGAAAATTATTTACAATTTTAGGATGCATTGCATTATTTGCATTAACAACAACTAACGTTAAAGCGCAGAATTACAAAAACGCAATTGGTGGTCGTTTTGGAAGTTACAACGGTGTTTCTTTTAAAACTGGCCTAAATAAAGGCGCAATGTTAGAGTTAATTGGGAATTTTAGAAGTAACAACGGTTTTAGCTGGGTACAATTAACAGGCTTATATGAAGTCTATAATCCAATTAAAGGTGCTGAGGGATTAAATTGGTACTACGGTGGTGGTGCAAGTGTTGGCTCTGTGAAAAATAAAGTTATTGATGAAAGCGACATTTACTTAGGTTTAAACGGTGTTTTAGGTTTAGATTATAAATTTAAAGGCGCTCCAATTAACTTATCATTAGATTGGATTCCTACTTTAAGATTAACTCCTGATACTGATTTTTACAGTGGAGACGTTGGTTTAGGCGTTCGTTTTACTTTCTAAACATTAGAAAACATTCAAAAAAAACCGTTAAGAAAACTTTTCTTAGCGATTTTTTTGTGTCAAACTTTTAACGCTGGAAGATTCGGTTAAGGTTTTAGATATACTTTTAAGCGGAGGGCGTTTGGCGCTAAGCGCTGAAAAGCTAAAGCTGAAAGTCCAAAGACTAAAGCAAAAATATAAGGGCATAAAAAAATCCCGTGAGAAATTAATCTTACGGGATTTTTTATACATACTGTTTTAACTTTAATTGATATTTTAATTATTGATAACACAAGGTAAGCCGTGTTTGGAAACTCATTGCTACATTTTTATTGTTACACCGTGCAGGTACCCAGTTCGGACAGGTTTCTAATAATTTGATCAGGTTACGATCCAATTGCGTATAATCTTTAGGTAGTTTGTTGGAAATGCCAACGTTTTTTACACGGCCGGAAGCATCTATTATAAACGTTGGAAGAACAATTGATTGTAAACGTCCATTATTTACTCCATTTAATGAAACATTTGACATAAATTTATAAAATTTAGCAATTCCGCCTGGATACTCTGGCATTGTATCTACTTCTGAATACACGAAGAACTTCAATTGTTTGTTATAATAACCTTACAAGATACTTGTTGTGCAAAAACTTGATTATCCTTCAAAAATGAAAAGGTTAGAAGGCATAATATAAACAGAAAGAGCTTTATCATATTCGGTATTTGTTAAACAAATATCTTTAATAAAAAATCCTGTAAGAAATTAATCTTACAGGATTTTTTATGATGTTTTATATTAACTGTAAATTGAAAACTTTTAACTGAAAATTAACTAAATACCCGTCCATTTTTTTAATACTGCTTTTTGTGCTGGAGTCGCATTTTCGTTTACTGTGGTTTTTAAACGCACACCAGGATTTTCTTTCAAGGTTAAAGAGATTTCTTTTTCAAGACCATCGCGTCTAACCTTAACTTTCAATATATCGCCAATATTCTTTTTACCTACCAATGGGATTGCATCTAAAGAAATCATCGGGCTTTTTAACCTTACCGTTGCTAGTGCATCACTTAGTGAGGTATCATCTAAACCGAGTACCACATCATTTACGTTTAACCCGCTGATCCAGGCGGCGGAATTTCTTGTGGTAGATGTAATTACCAAACCATCGTTGGTCAACTGGCCAGCAGCACCTGTAACCGGTTTGCCTGGAGTAGCATTTTCTGTCGATACATCTACACCAGCATAACCGAAGTATTTTACATATTCAACATCATCTACTCCATTCACATATTTTGCCCAGAAATTGGTAAAACTGATCCCAGCTATTTTCTCTACCATTGCTTTAAACTCTGCATCGGTATAACCGCGTTTTAAAGTTTTGCATTGCAGGTACATGGCTTTCATTACATCATCTAAGCTTTTAGCACCTTTGGTAGCGTTGATAATTTCGAGATCCATTAAAATGCCAATCACTTCACCTTTATTATAATAAGAAATTGAATTGTTTTTTGAGTTCTCGTTCGGGCGATATCCAATAATCCACGCATCATAACTAGAAGAAGCTGCCGATTGGTATTTGGCACCCGGGGTATTTAAAACCGTACCTACGCCACCTGCTAAATCTTTCAAAAATTCGTCCACGTCGGTAAAACCGGCACGGTGCATATATTTGTTCTCATAATAAGAGGTAAAACCTTCGGCAACCCAAAGATTGGTGGTGTAATTTTCGTTATCGTAATCGAACGGACCTAAAGCGACAGGGCGCAAACGTTTCACATTCCATAAGTGGTGATACTCGTGTGCAACCAAACTTAAAAAGCCTTTATATGCTTCAGCAGTATTGTAAGCATTTCTTGTAGCACCTAAAGTAGTAGAGTTTAAGTGCTCTAAACCGCCTCCACCTTTTAAGAAATTATGAACGATAAAGAGGTAATATTTATTCGGGTTTTCGCCATAAACTGCAGTTTCTTTTTCAACAATTTTGGCCATATCTACTTTCAGCTTCTCTTTATCATAATTACCGCCACCATACATGGCTACTTCGTGGCGAACGCCCGCGGCAGTAAATTCGAAAATATCCTGATTACCCACTTCAATAGGGCTATCGTAAAGAATATCAAAATCTGTGGCTTTATAAGTAAACTGCTCATCGGCAACCGGAGTTAAACCAGTAGAAACTTTGCTCCAGGTATTGAAAGGAATAATTTTTACCGTACTTGGCGATTTGATCATGCCATCAGGATGCATAAAAATCCCTGTTGGGGATAAGAAAGCATGAGATTCGTCGATAAATGGTGTACGCACTGAAATTTCAAATGCGTAAACCCGGTAATTGATCCGGATATTGGCAGCTTTTGCCGAGAAAATTCTCCAGGTGTTTTTCCTTACCTTTTCAACCTTAACGGCCTTACCTGCTGCAGTAGCCTTAAATTCTTCTACACTTTTTTCAAACTCGCGAACCAAATAGGAACCTGGTGTCCAAACCGGCATTTTTACATCTACATAATCTTTTACCAAGCCAGAAATATTCATCTGAACTTCAGCATAATGTGCCTGCGGCTCTTTAAAAGATACCTCAAAGCCTATTTTTACCTGCGCCTTCGCTGCCATAATACACGTTAGTAGTAAAACTAAACTTAAAATTGATTTTTTATTAAACATATTCACTGTGTTTTGCTGCAAATTTAAATTTATTGATGAGGTTTTAATATAAAATAGCTGAATGTGGTGTAAAATAGTTGTTTCCGTCCGTATTGCGTTAGGTATTCGGCGATTGGCGGAAAATGGAGAGAACTTAGCCCGGAACGTCATCAAACCTCAACTTATTGAGTCAGACTTATTATCTTGCACCCCAACTATGGATTTCCGACTTCAGACTTTGAACTAAAATCGGTAACATCCTTAATACAACAAATTTAGGACTAAACTATTTGGATATTTTTACGCTCTAATTCTGGAACATTAATCTTATTTTAATGTTTGGAATACGCACACACAAATATAAACATGAAGAAAAGATATATTATCTATGCTGTTTTAGCTATAGGCTTGGCCTATCTGGTATATTACAGAATTAACGCAAATAAAAAACTTGAAGGAAAAGGTGGGACATCTGCAGGAGCTGGAAAAGGTAAAGAAGGTGGTAAAGGAGGTGCTTCTGCGCCATTGGTAGTTGATGGAATCATCGTAAAACCGGTATCTTTTGACAACGATTTGGAAGTAACGGGCGCCATTGATGCAAACGAGTCTGTTGTATTGAAAAGTGAAGTATCCGGATTGGTTACAGGCATCTATTTTCAAGAAGGTACAACAGTATCGAAAGGAAGTGTGCTGGTAAAAGTAAACGACAGAGATATCCAGGCGCAATTGCAGGATGCGCTGACCAAACAAAAACTTTCGGGTACAAACGAGAACCGGGCAAAACAATTGTTGGCCAAAGGGGCAATCAGTCAGGAAGAATACGATACTGCCCTTGCAGATTTAAAATCGTTGCAGGCACAAGCGCAATTAATCAGGGCGCAACTAGCCAAAACGACTATCCGGGCACCTTTTACAGGTCGGGTGGGTTTACGCAGTATTTCTGCTGGTACTTATTTAACACCTGCAACGGTAATTGCCAACCTGGTGAGCACCAATCCGGTTAAAGTTACTTTTTCTGTTCCGGAGAAATATGCAGGACAGATTAAAGTGAATTCTGAAATCATATTTACTACCGATGGTTCTTCCAAAGAAAATAAAGGAAAAGTTTATGCCATAGAGCCAGGGATTAATGCCGCTACCAGAACATTACAAATCAGGGCATTGGCACCAAATGCAGACAATGCGCTATTACCAGGATCTTTCGCCAAAATTAAACTGGCGCTAAATACCCTTCAAAATGCTATTCTCATTCCAAACGAAGCAGTTGTTCCGGTATTAAAAGGAAAAATCGTGTACATCCAAAAAAATGGTAAAGCAAAAGAAGTTAAGGTAGAAGCCGGTACGCGTACCGATGAAAACATTGTGATTACATCAGGATTAAAAGCTGGCGACACGGTGCTGACCACCGGATCAATGGCTTTAAAAAAAGATGCCCCTGTAAAAGTTCATTTGGTTAAAGAATAATTATGAGCATCTCAACCACGAGTATAAAAAGGCCCGTTCTGGCCATTGTGATGAACTTATTGATTGTCCTTTTCGGGATAATCGGCTATACATTTTTGGGTGTTCGTGAATACCCTTCAATTGATCCAACCGTAGTTTCAGTAAGAACCTCTTATCCTGGGGCCAACTCCGATATTATCGAATCGCAAATTACGGAACCTTTGGAAAAATCGATCAATTCCATCGACGGGATCCGGAATATTTCTTCATCTAGTAACCAGGGAACAAGTAATATCACCATAGAGTTTAACCTCGATAAAAATATTGAGGAGGCCGCGAATGATGTGCGTGATAAAGTATCGCAAGCTGCCAGAACTTTACCTAAAGATATTGACGGTTTACCTGTTGTAAGTAAGGCAGATGCCAACTCTGATCCGATTTTATCGATGACGATACAGAGCGATAAACGCAACACGCTGGAGTTAAGCGATTTTGCTGAAAACGTAATTGCCGACCGTATCCAAACCATTCCGGGAGTAAGTAGTGTACAAATTCAGGGGCAAAGGAAATATGCCATGCGGATCTGGATGGATCCAAATAAATTAAGTGCTTACGGCTTAACCTCGCAAGATATTGTTACTGCATTAGACAATGAAAATGTAGAGCTCCCTTCAGGAAAAATTACCGGGGCTACTACTGAATTAACGGTTAAGACCTTAGGAAAACTAACAGACGAAAGTCAGTTTAACAACTTAATCTTAAAAGCCGACAGCAATCAGGTAGTTAAACTTAAAGATGTAGGCTATGCAGTTTTAGGGCCAGAAAACGAAGAAACCATTTTGCGTGAGTCGGGCAGACCGATGGTGGCCATTGCCATTATCCCTCAACCTGGAGCGAATTATCTTGACATCAGTAAAGAGTTTTACAAACGTTTTGATAAATTAAAAGCTGACATTCCACAGGACATTAAGCTAAAAGTAGCTTTAGATAATACCTTGTTTATTAAACGTTCGGTAACAGAGGTGGCCGAAACCATTGGTCTATCGCTGGTTCTGGTTATTTTGATCATCTATCTCTTTTTTAGAGATTGGGCCATTGCTTTCAGGCCATTAATCGATATACCGGTGTCGCTCGTTTTCACTTTCTTCATTATGTACGCCTTTGGCTTCTCAATCAACGTATTGAGTTTACTGGCCATTGTACTGGCTACAGGCCTGGTGGTAGATGATGGTATTGTGGTAACTGAAAATATCTTTAAAAAGGTTGAAGAAGGCATGTCGCCTTTCGAAGCAGCAATAAAAGGATCAAACGAAATCTTTTTCGCGGTAATTTCGATTTCTATTACACTTGCTGCAGTATTCTTACCGGTAATTTTCTTACAGGGTTTTGTTGGCCGTTTATTCAGGGAATTTGGTGTGGTAATCGGCGCTGCTGTATTGGTATCTGCCTTTGTATCCCTTACTCTAACCCCAATGTTGAATGCCTACCTGATGAAAAAGGGTGGACATAAACCATCAAGGTTTTACAATTGGACAGAGCCTTACTTTGTAAAGCTGAATGATGCCTACGAATCGAATTTGAATAAATTTTTAGATAAAAGGTGGCTTTCCATCCCGATTATTCTGGTATGTATGGGCTTAATTTTCTTATTCTGGAAGATTTTACCAAAGGAAACTGCTCCTTATGATGATAGAAGTGCAATCAATATCAACGTAACCACACCAGAAGGTGCATCTTTTACCTATACGGATAAGTTTATCATGAAACTGAATCAGTTGGTGATTGATTCTGTTCCGGAGAAAAATGTGAACATTACGATCACCTCACCGGGTTTTGGTGGTTCGGGTTCGGTAAATTCTGGTTTTGTAAGGATGGGTTTAATCGATCCGGAAGAACGTGAACGTTCGCAAAAAGACATTGCGGATATGCTTACCAGGGTGACTAAAAAATATACCGAAGGTAAAACCATCGTTAACCAGCAACCTACCATTTCCGTTGGCCGCCGTGGGGGATTACCCATTAGTTATATCATCCAGGCACAAAATTTTGAAAAGCTACGAGAGAAAATCCCATTGTTCATGGATGCAGTGGCCAAAGACCCTACATTTACGGTTTCGGATGTGAACCTGAAATTTAACAAACCCGAAATTAATCTAACCATAGACCGGGATAAAGCGAAGAATTTAGGGGTTTCGATTTCTGCCATCGCACAAACCTTAAATCTGGGTTTAAGTGGACAAAGGTTTTCGTACTTTTTTATGAACGGCAAGCAGTATCAGGTAATTGGTCAGTTTGATCGGGGCGACAGAAAAGATCCATTGGATTTGAGCTCGGTTTACGTACGTAACGATAAAGGCGAACTGGTTCAGCTCGACAACGTCGTTACTGCTAAAGAAGAAAGTAGTCCGCCACAACTGTACAGGAACAACCGTTTTATTGCGGCTACTGTTTCAGCAGGTTTAGCGCCAGGAAAAAGTATTGGCGAGGGTATAGATGCAATGGATGCCATTTCTAAAAAAGTATTGGACGAGACATTCTCTACTGATTTAAGTGGAGAATCGCGCGATTTTAAAGAAAGTTCATCAAATACTTTCTTTGCCTTCGGTTTAGCCCTCCTATTGGTCTATTTAATCCTTTCGGCACAGTTCGAAAGTTTTAAAGATCCGATTATCATTATTTTAACGGTACCAATGGCCGTTGCCGGTGCATTTTTATCGCTGTGGCTCTGCGGACAAAGCTGGAATATTTTTAGCCAGATCGGAACCATTATGTTAATTGGACTGGTAACCAAGAACGGTATTTTGATTGTCGAATTTGCCAACCAGTTGAAAGAAAAGGGTACTCCTATACCAGAAGCCATCCGTGAAGCTGCTGTTTCGCGTTTACGCCCGATTTTAATGACCAGTTTGGCCATTGCGATTGGAGCTTTACCTATTGCCTTAGCTTTAGGTGCCGCTGCAAAAAGCAGGATGAGTATGGGAACCGTAATTGTAGGTGGAACATTGTTTTCACTGGTATTAACCTTATTTGTAATCCCGGCTATTTACTCTTATTGGGCAAAACCATACAAACCAAACAAAGAATTAAAAGAAGCCCATCGTTTTGAACAAGAAGCTTTACACACTGAAGAATAAGATGAGCAAGAAATTAAAAATATTGATCCTGTTGTTAAGCCTGTCGCTTTCGGGCTTCGCACAAGAAAAACTGAGTTTACAGGAAGCCATTACGGTTGCTTTACAGAATAATTACGACATCAAAATCAGCAAAAACCAGATCGATATTGCAAAGAACAACGCCAATATTGGTAATGCGGGGATGTTGCCCAATTTAACCGGAAGTTATACCAATGGTGGAAGCATCCAAAACACCCGTCAAACACCTGCAACAGGCCCTGACCGGGTAATTACAGGTGCAAAAAGTACCAATAACAGCTATGGTGCCGATTTAAACTGGACCATTTTTGATGGCTTCAGCATGTTTGCCAATTATGACCGTTTGAAAGAATTGCAAAAGCAGGGCGAATTAAACTCCCGCTTAACCATTTTAACCACCGTTGCCGATGTAATTAATGCATACTATGATGTGGTGAGGCAACAACAACTGGTTATTGCTGCTGATAGTGCTATGGATGTTTCGGTATTGCGCACCAGTATTGCCAAAACTAAATTACAGCTTGGTCGTGGTTCTAAACTTGATGTATTGACAGCACAGGTTGATTACAATACCGATACTTCAAATTACCTGCAAACCAAAAATGCTTTACAGGTAGCTAAAATTCGTTTAAACCAGCTAATGGTTCGTGATATTGGAACAACATTCTCTGTAGAGCCGAATATAGATGTAGATAAAGGCATCTTATATAGTAAAATGGCCGAAATGGCCGGGCAGCAGAACCCAAATGTGCAAAATGCTTTTATTAATCAACGCATCGCTTCCTTAAACTTAAAATCTATTCGCGGGGCTCGCTATCCGTCAGTTAGCCTAAACTCAGGTTACAGCAGAGCAAATAGTACCAGCCCAACTGGCTTTAACCAAAAATTTGCTGCTAATGGATTTACTTATGGCGTAACGGCAAGTATCAACTTATTTAATGGTTTTTTACAAAGGCAAAATGAGCGAAATGCCAGGATAGATATTGAAAACTCAAGTTTAACCTTAAGCAAAACCAAACTGGATGTAAACTCGCAATTGCTTACGGCTTATCAAAATTACAGCACTTACCTGGATCTGATTAAATTAGAGCAGCGAAACGTAGATATTGCAAAAGAAAACTTAGATATCACTTTAGCAAAATACCGTTTAGGTAGCATCGCTCCCTTGGAGTTAAGAGAAGCACAGCGTAATGCTATTGATGCGCAAAACCGTTTCATCGAAATGCAGTATCAGGCAAAAATTGCCGAAACGAACTTAAAAGCAATTAGTGGAAATATTGATTTATCGAAATAGTTTATTGTTTCATTAGTTATTGGTTTACTGATTATTCCTGGCTCCGTAATTGTGAAGCCGGGCAGCCACGCACGTATGCAATCTTTTAAAGAGAATCCTAATTAAATTGGCATATTGATAGTATAATTTTTGCAATTAACTAAACAATTCGTTAAATTTATTACTGTTATCTATCGCCTAATGGAAAACAGTCTGATCAATATACTTCAAATGCATTTTGCATTATTGCAGAGCCAACCTTTAACCGGGGGTATTGTTGCAAAAAACCTACGCATTACCGATAACGGCAGTGGTGAACTCAGTTTATATGGTGATTTTACCATTACCTTAAAAGTATTGGATTTAACAACCAATGGTGCTCCTAATTTAAATAGTTTAATGACCTTTACGCAACAGGTCATTTCGAATAAGTTGCGGGGTGGTGGGTATAAAAGTGGGGTAATATTTTTCGAATACAACGCGACAAGAAAATCTTTTAACTTACAAAAGAACCATACCTACTCCATTCGTTATAATTTTAACTTTAGGGTAAATGTTATACAAATTGATACGTTAAGCCAGTTAAGAGGTAACGATTTTATATTAGCTGTGGTAGATGGCATCGGCCATCAGTTTACAGATAAGTATGGAAGACAGCATAGCTCGACAGGGCTTACCCAAGGTAGTGATGGTGGAGGTCCAGCGGTTGTCAGTTATAGTAGTTGGTTAAAAAACAAATATACAGGTGTTCATGAATTTTTTCATACACTTAATTTAGATGATATTGAAGATGCTGACCAAAAGAATAGATTAATGTATCATTTGGGTGATAATATTGGTCAGTCTCTATCTGATACTGAAAGAGGCACCATGATGAATTTTATAATGAGAGACTTAAGGGATATGACAAAAATCACTTATTCAAATATTACGCTCAACACAGTAAATAGATTAAGAACATTTTTAAATAATTCGACAAATGGCTTCAAATACAATAAGGCTAAGTTTCGTTAATTTATTGCTAGTTGCAATTCTATCATGCACAACTAAACCTAAAAAAATGACAAAAATGTCTGTCACAAAAAAAGTGATTGATACTTGTAAATATTATGCATATGATGCACATCAAATTGTATCAAATCTTAGTTGTAAATCCTGTCATTTATCTCCCGATCTTGAAGAAAGAGATGATAGAGGTTGGCCAACATTCCGTGGTTTAGCCGCAATGGATAGTTTAAAGCTTATTGACTATGTATTCACAAAAAAACATAAAGGTTCATACAGTAAAAACGGGGCATTTAAAACAACAATTATGGACACCTTAAATGAATGCGAAATAAAAAGTGTAATCCGTTATATAAAAGACTCTGGAAGAGATATCCCAATGTCTAGCCAATAATCCTACCAATGGTTTCAAATACAATAAAGCTAAGTTTAGGTAGTTTATTTGTCTTATTATTTTTCAATTGCAAAAATACGGAGAAGAGGAATAAAAATGTGATCAAAATATCTGCGGATACTTGTAGATATTACAGATATGATGCCGGCCAAATTATTTCTAATCTGGGTTGTAAGAACTGTCACCTATCACTTAACATTGAAAAAATTGACGATAAAGGTTCAACTACATTTAGAGGCTTAGCAGCTATGGATAGCTTAAAGCTAATTGACTATGCCTTTACCAAAAAACATAAAGGATGGTACAGCAAAAGTGGTCCTCTTAAAAGTGCAAAAATGGATACTTTGAGTAAATGCGAAATAAAAGGTGTTATACGTTACATTAAAGATTTTGGCAGAGATATCCCAGTGTCTAGCCAATAATGTTAATTAAAATTATTTAATCAGTTTAAATTTGCAAAGTATTGATAATCGGAAATTTAATTTTATTTAAGAATTCATCTATTTTCCAAAACCGTTTAACAGAAGTAACGAAATTATTTCAGGTATAAAATTCTATAATTAATTTTTATATTTAGTGCCATGATACTTGTTGCAGATAGTGGCTCATCAAAAACCGATTGGATGGGCTATCACAATGGCGAAACCATTAAATTTAGCACCCCTGGAATAAATCCTTATTTCTTAAGTGAACAAGAAATAACCAAGCTGATTTCTAAAAATGAATCTTTATTACAATATGCCGATGAGGTAAAAGAAATTTACTTTTTTGGAGCTGGTTGTTCCTCTCCCGACAAACATGAAGTAGTCTCAAATGGTCTGTCAGCCGTTTTTGGTAATGCTTTTATTTCGGTAGACCACGATCTTCTGGGTTCGGTATATGCGACCTGCGGAAATGCAGAAGGTTTAAACTGTATTTTAGGTACCGGATCGAATATCTGTTATTTCGATGGAAAAAAAATCCATGATGGACACCATGGCCTGGGCTATGTTCTTGGCGATGAAGGTTCTGGTACTTTCTTTGGGAAAAAAGTGCTTTTAAGTTATTTATACGATAAAATGCCATTAACGTTAGCTGCAGAATTTAAAAAGTCTTTCCCCGCAGAAAAAGAGCAGATTATTACGAATGTGTATCAAAAACCTTTTCCTAATATCTATCTGGCAGGCTTTAGCCGCTTCATGGCTGATCATAAGGACCATCCATTTATTCAGGACATTTTAAGAAGCGGATTTCAGGAGTTTGTAGATACGAATGTTAAAGACTATCCCAAACACAAAAATGTACCTTGCCACTTTGTAGGCTCTATTGCCTATTATTATCAGGATGCACTTATCTCCGTATTGGTAGAAAATGGGATCGAGCCCGGTAAGATTTTACAAAAACCGATAGATGAACTGTTTAATTTCATTTTACATAAAGAGGGTATCATACAGCAGGCCAGCTAAACCAAAATCTGCTTTAAGCTATAATAAATTATTAAAATATGCTTAAGATTGTAAACATATCCACAAAAACTTTTGTTATACTTTTAAGAGCATATAATTGCACACACATATGAAGAGAATACTGGTAGTAGATGACGATATTGAGGTTTTAGAAACCATACAATTAATACTGGAAATCGGAGGGTTTAAAGTTTCCGCACTGAATGATGGTGAAGAGATTTTTAACAGAATTGAAAAATTCAATCCAGATTTAATCTTACTTGATATCTCTCTCGGGCATATTGATGGTCGTGTATTATGCGAACAGTTAAAATCGATTGAAAGCACTTCCAAAATTCCAATTTTACTTATTTCTGGCTTATACGATCCAAAAGATTTTACAACCTTAAACTACGGTCAGGACGATTTCTTATCAAAACCATTCCAAATGGATGTGTTGCTTAAAAAGATCAGTAAAATCCTATCATTGGAAGAAGATAAACCAAGTTTTCATTTAAATTAATTTCCATCCGGATCCAAAATATTAGCCAGAAAGACTTTAATCTTCCTGGCTTTTTTATTTTTATCTTGTATCTATCTTAAAACAAAAAACTGAATATCATGAAACCAAGTGAAGAATGGTTGAAGACCTGGAATGAAAAGCGTAACCTGCTGGCTTGCCCAAACAACCTTAACGATTATTTCGAAGAAACAACTGTAGGAGGAAAAAAAATCGATCATCTTGAACTTGGCAGCGTTTCCATCCCAACAGGCGATATTTTGGTACGCGATCCATTGGTTTATATCCAAAAAGATGCCGAGCCTTATCTGATCAAAGTACCAACAGGCGAATTTCCCGTTACTGCCGCTGTAGTGGTGCCTGATGATGATGATTGTGCCCGTTATGCCGCGGTTAAGGTACAGTTTACCGCTCATGATGCCATCAGGTTTGAAGAAGCATTAATCGGAATTGAAGATCTTGTTGATTTTAACGAAGGTGAATTTTTCGGGTTTAATGTGGATGCGGGTTTAGGATGTGTTTTAGATAAAGAAACATTAAAACATTTCTGTGCTTTCCAGGATAAATTTCACAACGAAAATCCAGGTAAAAACCTATACGATGACCATTTCGCGATACTTTTTGCCGCTAATTACGCCGAAAATCCTATTTATCAACGCGAAGCCGGTGACTGGATCAACTGGAAAATCCCAGGAACAGATTATCATATTCCATTTTTTCAGAGCGGTTTCGGTGATGGCACCTACCCTGTTTATTATGGTTTTGATGTTGAGGATAAGGTGTGCTCGCTAATTATCCAGTTTATTGATATTGAGTTGGCTTATAGTGAGGAAGAGTAAATTATGATTATTAATGATGGTCTGTGCGGCAATATCATAAGTTCAAGTCTCAGCAACAAGCAAAATAATTTAACCACAGATGGGAAGGATGCACACAGATATAAAAATCCGTGTTTATCTGTGTACATCTGTGGTTAAAAACCCTTATCTTCTTAATTTAAGTACATTGGTCTGTGAGGACACAGACCTCGGCATCAGACTGAACGACTGTGCTTAACTTAACAACATAGTGGAAATAAAGACTATGGGATAGGCACTATGAGTGGAAACCCCTCCTACTGGCACAGCACTACCTGATCTAAACCCGATGGAACGAATGCCCCGGATTTTTCATCGGGGCAGAAGGTACAGCGGGGCTAACATTGATTGAAATACTAGCTTTGCTTTCCAAATCATTATAAAACTATGAAATAAAAAGAGTGGCAAGAGTAAATAATGAAACTTGTACTGGTCTGTGAGGACACAGACCATGGATTATACGATGGAATAGGCGCTATGAGTGGAAACCCCTCCTACTGGCACAGCACTACCTGATCTAAACCCGATAGGACGAATGCCCCGAATTTTTCATCGGGGCAGAAGGTACAGCGGGGCTAACATTGATTGTGAATAAAGGTTTTGCTTTTCAAATGATTATAAAACTATGAAATAACAAGAGTGGCAAGAGTAAATAATGATACTTGTAGCGGTCTGTGAGGACACAGGACCAAGGATTAGATTTCTCGGCTGCGTTGCACTGCGCTCGAAGTGACGATCGCTTTTGAAGCTTTACCAAAAAATTAATCATTCTTCTACATCCATTCTTTTTCCACCTCTCGTTTCCCATCTCACGTTTTCCATCTTACGTTTTCCATCTCAACTGTCATTTTGGCAAACAAATCCTTTTGGAACAACCCTTGTTATGCTCGATATAGATTTAAACAATTTATTTACATATGAGCATACAGGAAAAAGGAAATATTTCGATACATACCGAAAATATTTTCCCAATAATTAAGAAGTTTTTATACTCTGATAACGAAATTTTTCTTCGTGAGTTAGTTTCTAATGCAGTAGATGCTGTCCAGAAAATTAAAAGACTAGGTTCATTAGGCCAGTTTAATGGCGAAGTTGGTGCACCATTGGTACAAGTTTCGGTTGATAAGGATGCTAAAACCATTACCATTAGTGATAATGGTTTGGGAATGACGGCGGAAGAGATTAAAAAGTACATTAACCAGGTTGCATTTTCTGGCGCAAGTGAGTTTGTAGAGAAATTTAAAGATGCTAAAGATGCCAATGAAATCATCGGTAAATTCGGTTTAGGTTTCTATTCAGCCTTTATGGTTGCAGATTTAGTGGAAATTCAAACTTTATCATACCAGGATGGCGCTGAGCCTGCACGCTGGGTTTGTGATGGAAGTACAGAATTTGAAATTACTGAAGGCACTAAAACTACCCGCGGTACCGATATTATCCTCCATGTAAACAAAGATTCGGAAGAGTTTTTAGAAGAAAGCAAACTGCAGGAAATCCTTAATAAATACGCTAAATTTTTACCGGTTCCAATTAAGTTTGGTACTAAAACAGAATCGGTTGAAGATGGCGTAGATGAAGAAGGTAAAGCTAAATATAATGATGTTGAAGTTGATAATATTATCAATACCACTAACCCAATCTGGACAAAAGCTCCTGCAGATTTGTCAGACGAGGACTATTTAAACTTTTACCGCGAGTTATATCCATTTAGTGAAGAACCATTGTTCTGGATTCACTTAAATGTTGATTATCCTTTTAATTTAACAGGCGTACTGTATTTCCCTAAGTTGAAAAACGATTTTGAAATGCAACGTAACAAAATTAAATTGTACTCGCGCCAGGTATTTATTACCGATGAAGTAAAAGATATTGTTCCTGAATTCTTAATGTTATTGCATGGGGTAATCGATTCTCCTGATATTCCTTTAAATGTATCGCGTAGTTTCTTGCAGGCCGATAGCAATGTTAAAAAGATCAATAACTATATTACCAAAAAGGTTGCCGATAAATTAGGTGAGTTGTTTGCTAAAGACCGTAAAGCGTATGAAGATAAATGGAAAGACATTGGTCTTTTTGTAAAATACGGTATGATTAGCGAAGAGAAGTTTTACGACAAAGCCAAAGATTTTGCTTTGGTGGGAAATACTAAAAACGAACTTTTCACCCTTCCTGAGTATAAAGAAAAGGTATCTCCTTTGCAGACTGATAAAAACGGAACAGTAGTGTATTTATATACCAATGATGCCGCGAAACAAGATGCGTTTATCCAGTCAGCCAATAAAAAGGATTATGATGTTTTAGTGCTGGACTCGCCAATCGACAATCACTTTATTAATCAGTTAGAGCAAAAATTAGAAAAAACATCGATTAAACGTGTTGATTCGAGCGTTGCAGATAAATTAATTGAGAAAGACGAGCAGAACGAACATGTTTTAACTGAAGACCAGGTAAAAGAAGTAACGGCTATTTTTGAAAAAGCCATAACCAAACCAGGGATGCAGGTAGAAATTGTGGCTTTACATCCTGAAGAATTACCCGTAACCATCACTATGGATGAGTTTATGCGCCGTATGAAAGATATGGCTGCTATGGGCGGTGGAATGGGCTTCTATGGCCAGATGCCAGACAATTACAAGGTTGCCATTAATGGAAACCACAAGTTGATCAGTAAGATTTTAAATGCTGATGAAGCAGAACAAAGCACCTTGGCTAAACAAGCGGTAGATTTAGCATTATTGGCTCAGGGTATGTTAACCGGAGCAGAGTTAACCGCCTTTGTAAGCAGAAGTGTAGAATTAATTTAACAGGAAATCCTGTCATTATTTAGAGGGAGAAACTGATTCAGTTTCTCCCTTTTCTTTTGCTAAAGCGCATAAAAAAGTCCTGATCAGATCAGGACTTTTAGATGGAATTTTTTGGGAACTCTTAGATTAAATTAATATTGTTACCTTTTGGCTACTACTTTAGTTTTCTGATCTACATTGAAATAATCTTTATGATCTTCTATCATTTTAGCAATAGTAGCTGCTTTGGTATCCGTTATTTTAAACTCAAACAATGGCTCTTGATTTTTCTTTGATCTCACCATTTTTTCTGTATAAAAGCGATAAACCAAGCCATTCGTTAGTAAGCCATATTTTGCTTTTGTTTTACGGAAATATTTGGATAGGCGTGAATCGTGAATATCTAAATTATCATTGTGGTGTTTACATTCTACGAGAATTGCAGGCTCACCATCTTTCATAATGGTATAATCAACTTTTTTACTTTTTTTAACCCCGAAGTCTAGAACAGCTTCAGATTGAACCTCAGAGGGGTCAAATCCCAAGATTTGGATAAAAGGCATAACTAATGCATTCCGTGTTAAATCCTCAGATTGAACTTGTGGAAGCATTTTCTTAATTCTTACGGCAAACTGCCCGATTTCGTCTTTCAATTCCATATTGTTATCTATTTTAGGTAGTTAATTTTTTAAATTATATTGGTTAAATACCGAATTTGCAGTGATAATAATTTGGTCTAAACTTTGTTTGTCAAAAAAGTTTCTGTTCAACATGTCAACCATATAGGTTAGTTTGTTGATGTCATTTGCCTGCATCGTAAACTGAAAACTTTTCATGCCATCTTTTATAGCTTGTTGAACGTAGTTACGTACAACCAAAAAAGATTTTCTGAACGCATATTCGCCATCTAACTGGCCTTTAGCAGGCTTCTGTCCATCAAGATTGCTATATTCATTTTGCATTCTCTGATACATATCTGAATTGATTCCTTGATTTTTTAGAACCCCCTTGTAGTAGACTTTATTCAGTAAATACTCGTATTCGTTGTTTTTCATGTGGATGCTTGGTAGATGTAGGGAATATGTCTTTGCTTTTTGGTATTTCTTTTTTCTTTAATCTAACCCAGTATTGTATGGCCTGTTTTTAATTTTATTATCTACAGGCTACACAAGATTGGGCAGGCAGATGTTTTCATAATTAGTAGTTTTCACCGCTAATTATTTTGTTTTTGGCAAACAGTTTAAAGATTATAAAAAGAAAGGGTGCAGATAATTTTTTTACATCAACCCTGTAGAATATTACACGAAACCCTGGTTTTTTTTAGACAAAACCGGATATGAGTTTTTTTTGGGGTGCAATTGTTAATTCAATTCATTTTTATTTAACTTGCATTCAAATCAAATAAACACACATATTTATACTCATGAATCTAAAATGCGTTGTTATAGACGACGAGCAACATGCAATTGAAGTACTAACTGACCACATTGCAGAAATGCCTGGTTTAACAGTTTTTAAAACTTTTACCAGTCCTGTCCAGGCACTTACTGAGATAAGTATTGAGGACGAAATTGATTTATTATTTATGGATATTGATATGCCGGGAATCAATGGATTGGAACTGGCCAAAAATATCAGAGAAAAAGCAAAATATTTAATTTTTACAACCGCTCATCCCGATTATGCTTTACAAGCATTTGATGTACAATCAGATCAGTACTTATTAAAACCTATTTCTTTTGCAAAATTTGCATTAGGTATTGATAGGATTTTAAAAAAGGAATCCACTAACAGTAGTAAAACTACTACGAAAGAAGCTGATCAGGTTGCAGCCCTTTACATCAAAGGCGATCACAAATATGCTTTTTCCAACATCGCTATTGATGAAATACTTTATATCAAGGCACTCCAGAATTATATACAGATTGTTACTAAGTCTGAAATCCACACAACCTATCTTACACTTAAGGAAATTGAAAAGGCCTTAGAAAACCACCCTTTTATCCGTGTTAATAAATCGAACATTGTGGCTAAATCGGCAATCAAAAAAGTAGATGGAAATATAATCCGTTTGGTAAATAACGAGATGATACAAATTGGCGAAGGTTATAAAGAAACTTTCTTCGCCTATGTACAGAGCAGTTTATTAAAATCGAACCGAAATCAATAGATATATTAAAATATAATATTGCTAACCGTTCCAGTCATAATGATAGTTTGACTTTGATCACCAGTTGGGTGTGTTGAAAAATTGTTTTGATCTTTAATGTTTTTATAAACAAAAATAGTTTTTTTAGCAAGTTTAGTTGTGTGTTGAACTTTCATGATATAATATTTTATGTGTTACTTATTGTTGGTATTAATTTATGTAAAGGTGCAACTCAGAACATAACACAACCAGTTTTTTACACAAACCCCCATTTTTAGGAGGCCAAAACCTTAATTTAATATATAAAAAGCAATAAAATGATTTTTTTTACCCTCAAAAAATTCTTTCAGAATTATAAACTTCATTTCTTAATTTGGGGAATTTATATCATTTATGAGGTATTTATCCTAGGCCTATTTTCAAAATCTTTTAAGCAGCCGGGGGTTTATATTATCATTTACGTAACTAATGTTTCTGTTTTTTATGGTTATTCTTTTTTTCTAAATAAGATACTAAACAAAAAAAATTACATTTTAAAAGTAGTAAAGATTTCGTTACTGATATTGTTAGCGAGTTCATTGTATACTTCAGTTACCATTTTATTAAGCGCATTATTTAGAGCAGTTGGATTAATTATAGTCCCGGCTCCACTGGCAATTGATATGGCTTTCATTCTAAGCTGTACTTATCGTTCATTATACTTCATTGGCTTCGCAACTGGTTATGTTTATCTAATTAAATCATTCCAGGATCAGAAGAAAGTAGAAGCATTGGAACGGCAGAACCTGGTTACCCAAATAGAAAAACAGGCTTTAGAAAACGATCTGGTTCAATCGCAAAACAATTATCTGCGCAGTCAAATCAATCCACACTTTTTATTTAATACATTAAACTTTATCTATAATGATGCCCGCAAAAAGGCACCCATGGCTGCAGATGCCATTATGAATCTGTCAGAAATGATGCGTTATGCCTTAAAACGCCCTGAAGCTTCAGAGATGGTTCCGCTGAGTGAAGAAATAGAGCAGATTGAACACCTGATCAATCTCCATAAACTTCGAACGGCTAATACCATCAACCTGGAACTTGAAGTAATGGGCGATATGTTTGGATTAAGATTTCCTCCGCTTATCTTATTAACGTTGGTTGAAAATATATTTAAGCACGGAAATATTTCACACTCTACCCAACAGGCGGTCATTAAAATCACTTACGAAGGAGACAAGCTGAATATCAGCACCATAAACATGATTAATGATAACAAAGGCAAACAGACAGAAAGCCATCATGTAGGAATTGACAATGTTGGCAAGCGCCTGAGCAGTTTTTATGGTAATGATTATATATTCAGGTATTATAAGGATCCACTTAACCGCTTTATTACAGAAATAGATGTGACTGTGGTTAATCCGTTGGCCAGGTTAAACCGCTAAATTTTTGTTGCATTCTGACGCTGAATATCTTTTAGTAAAAAATAGTATATCACCATTTCATGTGTTCGCTGATCCTTATTAAAGAGTCTGTTTACGTGCATATGTATTAAATCGGTTAACAACTTTAACACATTTTCAGGCGCACATTGTGTAAGAATCCTGATAAAAGAGTCTGAAAACACACTAAAGCCCTGCTCCTGTTCTACTGTTAACGCTGTCCATTCTGTTTTTCGAAACTCCTGATAATGAATATTTAATTGTTTAAAATCGGTTGCATCTAACCGATGCTCTTCATTAAAGTTATCAGACATTAATCTCACAACCTTATTGACTGCGGCCTTATCTATAAGGTTAGCTCCGATAATTTTTGCGACCAAAAGGCTGCACAATTTATATTTGTTAAAATCATCAGTCTGGGTTTCTAAAAGCGATACTACAAATGCACTATCTACAGCGAAGTGCCGTTCAACATCTTCAATTATATTACTGCCGTAACGTTCCAGCTCACGCTTGTAGGTTTTAATCTGTACATCAGCTACCAAACCTGAGTTTAAAAGCGATTCGAGATCATCCATGAGCCTTGATATTAACAACTGCCCATCTATTGGATTGTTTAGCTGAATCCTAAACCGGATGTGGTTTCCGTTTTCATTGTAACGGATAAAAAACCACGATTTTACCTGATCTGAATAAGTGGTCAGGAACGGTGCTATGACTTCCACCAAAATCTGATCACTACGTTGCTGATGGCAATAAATTTCGAAATAAAGCCATTCTTTACCTGGCAGGAAAAATCGGTTTACCCCTACATTTACTGATGTTTCTACCAAGCCACGATAAATTTGCTCATCATGACTTATGCTCAAAACAAACTGTGCCAAATAGGGCTTAGCTGCTTCATCAACTACGATGCTATTTTGAGGGATGAGTATCTCTTCAATGTAAGTACTGCCTTGTTTTTGTAAATATTGTAGAAAAGCATTAATATCATCGTCGTTTTGCAGTGCAAAGCATAAAGTTTGATCGGACATACCGGCTTTAAAATATTCGCTAACGCCTAAATTGTTTAGGTATGATCTACATTCTGCGATGGGTAGCAACTTTTGATCGGCTCCTAACAGGGCTTCTTTTTTAATTTTCCATTTATTACTGCTTAAAACTATATTCTGATATTGTAACCTTGGGTAATAATCCAAATCAGGGTAAATGGTATCGAGCGGAAAGGAAAGATTTGTTTGCAAGCCTTGATGTTGCAAATCGCACAATAACCTAAATACAGAAAGATCTGAACGGATGTAGTTGTAGGCAGAAGCCATTCTTGGCACCAGTCGTTTATTTAACTGCTTAGAGCGAAGGATAATCTCTGTACCCCGAACTGAGATTTGTATATCATTTAAAGCAAGTGGAGCGGTTGAGGTATCAAAATTTAATATCGACAATTGATGCCCGTAGATTAACTTCCGCCGGTTTACATTATCTACGTTGGCTTCTACCATATAGGCCACATCAAAAAACAACACCCCGGGATTGGCCTGCTCTTCAGCGGATGCAATGTCTTTAGCGTACTGCTCTACCTCCCCGGCTGCCATGGTAAACCTTCCACTTAGTGCATTTGAGGTTACTCCACCGATCTGTTCTATAAAAATCAAATCATCATGAACAGACATTACCATACTGAATGAATTGGGTAATGCTGCAGTTTTTTGATTCGGTGTTAAGACAAGTTTGTTCAGATAAACTGTTTTGCCTTTCTCAAATTTTTGTTCAGTCAGATAGGGTTTTAGTGCTGTTCTAATATTTTCCGCCTCTGCTTTTTTGGGCAGCTTATTGTTAAAGCGCGTGATAAACCCGCTATTTTGCCCCGATTGCTCCAACTCATCGTATCCTACACCCATTTCAGGATCAAGCGCCAATAAAAGCGGCACCTCCCGATCTTCGAATTTTTTCTTAAACCGAACCTGAAACTGGCTAAGGGCATCACGATCTTTAGCAGGCATTATATTATGAAGCATACTGATCAAACCTGGAATGGCCTGAAGCGACCGTTCATTAATACCACCAGACAAAGCTATGCGTTCCGCGATAAGATATTTTGGTAACTCAGCCGCGTTAGCAATCCCTAATCGCTCAAAATAATCATCTCCGATAATATTGGGATCGTAGTTGGTAAAAACAAGCTGTAAATCGTGCATATCCTGCAGCAAACCAAACAGTGCCTCTACTTCAGTATCACTTAAATTTAATTGTTTTACCAGATCATTAAACCTGAGTGGCTTTAGGCAAGCAGTTAATATTTGTATTACAAAATCGTCCTGATCCAGCTCTGCCAGTTCGAAAACACCATCAGTACAGGCTATATAGCGGATACTATTGGGTGTTAAATAATAACTGCTGTTACTAAATATGAGGCAGTTCTTTTGCAACAGATCTGCCAAAGGCAACTGAATATTATTTTTATGGGGCCAATCAATCAGTTCCCGGACCTTTAAAGCTTCTTCAACTACTATTCTGCTTTCGGATGGTTTAATGGCATTATTTAACAGACTAAAACTGGCAAAAGTGCCATAAGGGGTCGCTCTGAATTTTGCACGGTTAAAATATTTCCAGATGGTAAAATAAACCTTAGGTGGAAGATCTTTGAGTTCGATTGCCTTTACTTCTTTTATGGTTTCGTAAAAGGCTGCGGAAGATATTGAAATGGCCAGTTTTAATTCCTCCCAACAATCTGCCAGTTCGGATTGATATGAAAATTTAGGTGTTCTAAAAATTACGGTTGGTCGGATATTCAACTTCATTGTATTTAAATGATGCGTGAAAATTACAAAGATTAATTTAAAAAGTTATCAATTGACAGTTTTCAGTTTACAGCTAACTACCAACTGAAAAATTTTATACGGTTAGTAGGGATTTACACCCCTTCATTAACCAAGGATCTTTTTCATTTAGTGGATTGAAATCCACAGCACAATAGGTCGGGATTACAAATCCCAACCAGCACAAAAAAAGCCATCTTCTTTTCAGGAAGATGGCTCGCATAGCTGTTAGTATATCTTATTTTTTAGTTACTTTAAATTCTGTTCTTCTGTTTTTAGCTCTTCCTTCAGGATTATCTTTTTTCTTACGTTTTACAATAATTTCGTTTGGTGCAATTGGCATCGATTCTCCATATCCTTTAGAAGTCATTCTAGCAGCGGCAACACCTTTACTTTCCAAATAATCTGTACAAGATTTAGCTCTTCTGTTCGATAGGTCTAAGTTGTATTCATCTGTACCAATATTATCAGTATGAGAACCTAGTTCGATTTCCATTTCAGGATTATCTTCCATAATCGGGATCAGGAAATCTAATACTTTTTTAGAAGGCTCGGTAAGTTCTGTACTGTTAAATTCGTAATAAACATTATCCAAAGTTATCGGGATACCCAATTTGAAAGGGCTTAAACAATAATCTTTATAAATCAAGGTATCTGCCTTTGCCAGTTCTTCGTAAATGTAGTTTTTAGTAATTGAGAAATAATTATCTTTTGCAAAAAGCAATTTCACCGGTCTTTTCGAATCTACTTTAAAATTGTAAATCCCATCGGTACCTGTAGTTATTTTCTGCGATCCTTCTGCATTTGTTAAAGTTACATTGGTACCTGCCAAAGGCAATTTAGTTTTACAATCGGTTAAAAGGCCTGCAACAGAAAGGTATTCTTTTTTCACTTCAAACACCTCCAAACAACAAGATGATTCGCGATCAGAACTAATGTATCCTTTTGTTCCTTTATCATCAGTTGCGGTAAAGTAAAGATCATCTTTTGAAGAGTTGAACGGATAACCGAGATTTTTAGGCTCAGACCAATTTACCAGATCGCCCTCTGACTCAAAAAAATCAAGGCCACCGAAACCAATACGTCCGTCGGTACTAAATAATAACTTTTTGGTTAATGAATTGTAATACGGTGCACGTTCGTCATCTTCGGTATTAATTGCTGGTCCAAAATTTACAGCCTGCCCTAATGAACCATCTTCACGTAAAGCACAATACCAAAGGTCGAATTTACCATAACCACCACTTCTATCAGATGAGAAAAGAAGGAATTTACCATCGCTGGTCACAAAAGGTTGTGAAGAATTAAAATCTCTACTGTTTACCTGTAAACCAACGGGTTGCGGATCTGCCCATTTATCACCTGTTTTTTTAGAAGAGTAAATAGCATATTTTTCTTTATCCTTCCAGGCGGTAAAGTACATTGTATTTCCGTCAGGGGTAAAAGTAACCGCAGCAATTTCCATGTTTTTAGGGAAATTGATATCGATTTTTCTTACTGCTATATCTGCCGAAGTTAATTCGCCTTTAGCTGCATAGATATTGTTGATGAATGGATTGGTTTTAGTTGATACCTGAATTTCTCCTGCATCTGTTTTAACCATATCTTTTTTACTACCCACAGCAACCGGACGTGATGAAGTGAAATATAATTCGTTATTGATTATAACTGGCGCATAGTTAGATCCTAAACCATTTACATTGCCAGGCACCTTTTTAACCTGTACTATGCGTGGAAAGCGCATTTCTTCGATTGCAAACTTACACGACTCAATTTCCTTTTGCGCTTCTTTAGCCAAAGCATCGCCAGGATTTTTCTGGATAAACTGCTGAAAAGCATCAATAGCCGGATTAAATTTTTTATTTGCCCTTAAGCTTTCAGCATAATAATACAGCGCCTTTCTAAAACGAGTATTCGTAAAGGTTATCGCTATAGCATAATATTTTTCAGCCTCGTTAAATTCCCTATACAGCCTGCTGGATTCTGCAAGGTTATAAATCGATCCTTCATAATCTTCTATCACTTTATCATCAGAGGCTGATTTTCTTTCTTTACCATATGGTAAAATGGCCTGGGTACTATCGCCGGTAATTTTTAAGGCCTTTTTATAAAAGGTAGATGCCGCATAATAATCCTTATTTTCGAAATAAGTATCTGCAACCTTTTTATAATTTACCACATACTGTGCGTTTGCAAAACCGCCAAATGCCACTAACAAAAAGAGTAATATTTTTTTCATCTTTCTAAACTTGTTTTCAATGGTGCTGAAACGATCATGATTTTAAAGCATAATAGTTTCATTTGAATAATTATAATCGTGGGCAAAAGAAGTTTGGACCAATGATGCCGTTTCGGCCAATTAATGAGATGGAAAGCTCTAAACCACCGTTACTGTTAGAGGCACGGTTAAAAGTAGAGGTATTTACATCATAACTTAAGCCGAAAACCATATTCTTTAATTGTAAACCAACAAAGGCAATTGCCGCATCTTTATTGCGGTAGTTACCCCCAAATAAAATATTTGCGGATGGATTAACGTTAAGCTGTGCATAAGCGCCTAACGAAACTTCGTTTGTATTACCCTGGTACATAAATAATGCGTTAGGCACAATATCCAACAAATCCGAAGCCTTGATTCTTGCCCCACCATGAGCAGTAAAACGAACCGGAATACGTGAATTTGAGCCAGAGAAACGATCCATAGGGCGGGTTAAGTGTGCTGCACTTGCACCTAAAAAAACGTTTATGTTCTTGTTCGGATCGCCATCAAAAAACATAATACCTGCGTTTACATCGGGAACCAGCGATGATTGAGAGGAAAGCGTTTCGCCATTCATCATACCACCATCATAACCTGAAACTGGATTAAACTGATTGCCGAACCTGGCCTGAGAGAAATCAAAACTACGGTTAATTATACCCGCCTGTAAGCCAAAGTTCACCATCTGCAAGCCTTCGGCACCAAACCGCAAACGGTACGACCCCGATACCAGGGCAGAGAGGTAGTTAAAATCCAGCTCTCCAGCCCTTTGATTTAAAATAGTTGCACCAAATGCCAGGTTCTTTTTGGGAGCCATATCGAAAGATGCTCCACCTGTTAAAAAAGAACTGTTTAGCGCACTCCACTGCTGTTTAAAGTTTACAGTTGCACGATAATCGCCATCTATTACCCCCGTTAATGCCGGGTTAAGGTATAACGGATTTGCATAGTATTGTGAAAAATGCGGATCAGTTTGCGCAAAGGACTTTGCTGTACACAGCAGCAATCCTAGCACTGCAACATATATTTTTAAAGCCGATAGTATTTTCATGGTCTTTGATTTTATCTGTTTATTATTAATCCTCTTCTTATCTAATCAGCGTAACTGTACCTTTTCTCATTGATGTTGTTCCATTAGTGAATGTAATATCAACCATGTACACATACACACCGATTGGCTGATTTACACCTTTAAAGGTTCCATCCCATCCGTTTGCTACATTGTCTGATTGGAATATCAACTGACCCCATTGCGTGTAAATATTCATTTTCGCGCTTGATATGGTATTACCGTAGATTAAGAATATATCGTTTTTACCGTCGTTATTTGGTGTAAATGCATTTGGTATATAAACCTGATCTTCAAAAGGATTAGCTGCTTTGCCAGTTGCTGAACCGTTCTGACTGGTTTCACACTCGGTTTGACCTTTTGCCCTTACCAGGATATTTACGTTTTGATCTGGTTTCAAGCCTGATACCAGGTAAGTTGTTCCGGTTACTCCACCTGTAGGATTAATCCAGGTTAAACCATTATCTAATGAAACCTGGTACGCTGTAGCACCTGCAACCGCAGCCCATGCAAAAGTTATACTGTTTGATGTAGTACTTTGTACAACGACTACTGGTTTATCTAATACCGGCAGTACCGTTACTGTAACTGCTGTTCTTGCTGGACTTGCACAGCCACCTACTGCTACTGCCTCTACATAATAAATTGTAGTAGCACTTAAGTTTGGTAGGGTAAAAGTTATACCTTCTGCCAATACCGCTCCGCCTGAACTTGCAGCGTACCATCTGTAAACTAATCCTGTTACCGGGTTATTTACAGTTAATATCGTTGAGCTACCTGAACAAAGTGTTCCATTTGCGGCTGTTACTGATGCTGGCGCAATTGGTACTGGTAGGGCAATTACATTTACCGGTGTTCTTGATGATGAGATACAGGCGCCATTTGCTCCTTCAACATAGTAAGTGATGTTTGCATTAATCGCAGGTGTTGTAAAGTTTACACCTGTTCCTGCCAATGTTCCACCTACCGCTGCTGTATACCAGTTATACATTACACCTGTTTGAGGGCTTGTAACTGTTAATGTAGCTGAGCTTCCTATACATACATTAACTGATGTTGATGCTACTGTTGGTATAGTTGGTTTTACGTTAACTGCTACTGTTACTTTAACACGGCCTCCGTTGTTGTTACACCCACCTGTTCCGATTGCTGAAATATAGTAATCTGTTGTTGCAGCTAAAGCTGTTACATTGAATGTAGTACCAGTAAATAATAAATTACCTCCAACTGCTTCATCGTACCATTCGTAAGTAACACCTGCCTCTGCATTGGCTATTGTTAGTGTGGCTCCATCTCCTGAGCATATGCCTCCATTTGGAGCAGATACTACCGGGCTGTTTGGTAACGCATTTACAGTAATGGCTACCACTCTTGCTGTTGCTGCAGTATTTTCACATTTATTATCGCCTTTAACCGTTACATAATATGTTGTGCTTGCCATTAACACCGGGGTAGTAAATACCGGGCCGGTAAATACTACTGTATTTAGCGCCGCATCGCTATACCATGTAAATATTGGATTGGTTACCGTTGTACTTGTAGCAGCCAATGTTGCTGCTGAACTGGCACATATTGATGTTGATCCGTTTACAGCTATATCTGTTGCCGCAGCAATTGGATTAACAGTAATGGTTACTGTTTTCGCATTAGCTGCAGTATTCTCACATTTATTATCGCCTTTAACCGTTACATAATACGTTGTTGTAGTAGTTAATACCGGCGTTGTAAATATGGGTCCGCTAAAGGCAACACTTGTTAATGAAGCGTCTCTATACCATGTAAATACAGGGTTGGTAACTGTTGCTGAACTGGCATTGATTACAGCAGTTCCGGAACCACATACACTCGCTGGTGTAGATAAGGTAATATCTGCCGTTGTTGCGCCAGCATTAACATTTACGGTAACCACTTTTGCATTTGCCGCAGAACTTTCACATCTGTTATCACCTTTCACTGTGAGGTAATATTTAGTTGTTGCGGTTAACGCTGGTGTACTAAAGGTTGCGCCTGTAAATACTGGTATTGTTAAAGCAGCATCGCTATACCAGGTAAATACCGGGTTAGTTACAGTTGTGGTGCCCGCCACTAAGCTAGCCGACGATCCTGTACAAATGGTTGCATCAGCCGCAGTAACATCAGTTGCAGAAGCTACAGGGTTAACTACAATGTTAACAGACTTAGCTGTGGCTGCACTGTTTTCGCATTTATTATCACCTTTAACCGTTACATAATAGGTGGTATTGGCAGTTAATGCTGGTGTAGTAAATACTGCTCCTACATAAGCCACGTCAGTTAAAGTTGCGTTGGTGTACCAGGTAAATATCGGGTTGGTAACTGTTGTGCTACTTGCCGTTAGTAGTGCTGCAGATCCTCCGCATATATTGCTTGATCCATTTACCATAATATCACTTGCAATTGCTATTGGGTTAACTTTTATGGTAACTGTTGCTGCATTTGCTGCAACGTTTTCACATCTGTTAGTTCCTTTTACGGTTACATAATAAGTGGTTGTAGTGGTTAATGCCGGCGTAGTAAATATTGGTCCGGTAAAGGCAACGCTTGTTAATGAAGCATCATTATACCAGGTAAATATTGGATTGGTTACTGTTGTTGAGCTTGCATTAATTATAGCAGTACCCGATCCACATACTAAAGTTGGTGTAGATAAAGTAATGTCTGCGGCAGTTGCAATCTGATTCACATTTACAGTTACCACTTTTGCAGTAATACCTGAGTTTTCACATTTGTTATCACCTTTAACTGTAACATAGTATTTAGTTGTTGCCGTTAATACCGGGGTAACGAATGATGTACCCACGTAAGCTACTGAAGCCAGGGCCGCATCATTGTACCAGGTAAAGATTGGGTTAGTTACTGTTGTAGTACTGGCTAACAAAGTAGTAGCCGATCCTGAACAGATGTTTGCATCATCAGCTGTAATATCCGAAGCAGTTGCAACAGGATTAACCGTAATGGTAATTACCCTTGCGGTACCAGGTGCATTTTCACATTTATTATCACCTTTTACAGTTACATAATAAGTGGTTGTGCTGGTTAATGCCGGCGTAGGATAAGTTGCACCCACGAAACTTACATTGGTTAAGGCGGCATCACTGTACCAGGTAAATACCGGGTTAGTTACTGTTGGCGATGTTGCACTTAATACAGCAGATGATCCTGCACAAACTGATGTGCTTCCGCTAAGGATAATATCAGTAGTAGTGGCCAATGGATTAACCGTTACAGTTACTGCTTTAGCATCTGCAGCATTGTTTTCACATTTGCTAGCACCTTTAACAGTTACATAATACGTAGTTGTGGCTGTTAATCCGGTTACGGTAAACGTTGGGCCAGTAAATAACACGCTGGTTAACGAAGCATCGCTGTACCAGGTAAACACTGGCTGCGTTACCGTGGTGCTCGAAGCCATTAACATTACGGTAGAACCTGAACAGATTTGGGCATTGCTCACTGCAATGTCAGCAGCGGTAGCAAAATCCTTAACGGTTACGGTAACTACCTGAGCGTTGGCTGGTGAATTTTCACATTTGTTATCACCCTTAACAGTTACATAATAAGTAGTGTTTGCATTAAGTGCAGGTGTAGTAAAACTAGCGCCAACATAGGCTACTGTAGTTAAAGCAGCATCACTATACCAGGTAAATACCGGGTTAATTACTGTTGTGGTTGAAGCAGACAGTGTTGCTGTAGATCCTTTACAGATTGAGGTAATTCCGTTAATGGCAATGTCTGCATCAGTTGCTGCCGGATTAACCGTAATGGTTATCGTTTTAGCGGTTGCTGCAGTATTCTCACATTTATTATCGCCTTTAACCGTTACATAATAAGTGGTTGTGGCATTAAGCGTTGGCGTAACAAAGCTAGCCCCGGTAAATGCTACAGTAGTTAAAGCTGCATCACTGTACCAGGTAAATACCGGGTTGGTTACGGTTGTACTTGTTGCATTTAAAGTAACTGAAGCGCCACCGCATATGGTACTCGTTCCCGCTAAGTTTATATCAGCTAAAGTGGCAACAGGGTTTACTGTTATCGTAACCTCTTTTGCATTACCAGCTGTGTTTGCACATTTATTTGTTCCACTAACAGTAACATAATATTTGGTAGTTACACTAATGGCTGGTGTATTAAATACTGCACCTACAAAAGCTACCTGGGTTAAAGCAGCATCACTATACCAGGTAAACACCGGACTGGTTACTGTTGTACTGACTGCAGTAAGTACTGCTGTTCCAGAAGCACACAACGATGTAGTTCCGCTTATTGTTACATCGGCAGCAAGTGCAGATGGATTAACAATAATAGAAATTTTGGCACGTGTTGAGTTTGAACAACCTGCTCCACTTACGGCTTCAACATAATAATCGTATGTTCCTGCTGCGAGAGATGCGGATGTAGTAAAGCTACTGTTGTTGGTTACCAACATATTTCCGGCTACAGCCGCATCGTACCAGTTATAAGTTACTCCTGCAACGGCTTGCACACTTAAGGTAGCAGGTGAGCCAATACAAGTTGTGGCTGGGTTGTTAGCTGATGGAATGGGCGCTACTGGTGGAGTTAAAATAGTTACTGTTACTTTGGTTCCCAGAGTCTCACAACCATTAGCAGTTGCCGTTACTGAATAAGTATAAGTTCCGGCAGTTAAGGAAGGATCTGTTGTGAAAGTTACCCCATCTTTTCCTGTCTGATAAGTTGAGCCTAAGTACCATTTGTACACTACGCCTGCTTGTGGGTTCTGCACACTTAATGTTGTGGATGAACCTTGACAAGCACTTGCTGTAGCAGCATTAACTGTTGGCGTAGTGATTACACGTTGTGCATAATCTAAATTAACAGATGTTAATGCCCCTAACAAACCTGAACTTAACCTCAGTTCTGCTCCATCAAATTTACTGGCTGGAACGAAAGTTAATATCGCAGATGTACCGCCAGATAATAATTTTAAGCTAATTAATGGGTTAGCAATAGAAACTGCATCGTTATTGCTGGTTGTACCCTGGAAAGTAGTTACGGTTAAGTTATTTAACACTCCTGCCGAAAGCAATGTCCCTGGAGTGGTAATTTTTACTCTTAAGGTATCGCCTACATTTGATAATCCTGTAAAGCCAACCTGGTGATAAACAGATGCACCAAGTAATCCCACTGGGATAACCAAACTGGATCCTGTATTAATATCATTATCAACCGCAAAAGTAGGGTTAAAAACACCGGCTAGTAAAGCTACCCCGGTTACGCCACTTGTAACTGTTGTTGTAGCTGCTCCACAAGGCGTAGTTATCGGTGTACCGTTAGGAATTACAGTAACCGTTACGGTTGCCCTGCTTGTTGCAGTACAGCCTCCAGGTATGGTAGCCTCTACATAATAAGTTGTTGTTGCACTTAATTGTGGTGTTACATACGTTTCACCAGTATGTACCGGAACTGTACCGTTTGCAGTAGTGTACCAGTTAATGGTTGCACCTGCTGTACCAGAAGTTGCCTTTAATACCGCAACAGCACCTTCACTGATGGTGATAGAAGGTGGTGTAATTACCGGAACATCAATAGTTCCTAAAATAACTTTACCTTCTGTTCTTGCTGATGAAGAACCACAGCCATTAACTGCTGCAACAAAATAACTGGTATTTGCAGTAATTAAAGGTGTTGTAAAGTTATCGCCAGTGAATACTAAGTTTCCACCTACCGCAGCATCGTACCAATTATAGGTTGTACCTGCAATTGGATCTTTAACCTGGAAGGTAGCTGATGTATTCGGACAGGTATTAACCGATGCCGAAAGCAGATCAGGTGTTACCGATGCAGGGTTTGTAGTTACGTTTACAATTGTTTTATAGCTTACACATCCTGTTGCAGAAACTGCTGCAACATAGAATTTAGTATTGCCTGTTAAAACCGGAGTAGTAAAGGTGATACCATCTTTTCCACTTATGTAATTACCGGTAGCATCATACCACCTGTAGGTTAAACCTGCTGATGGATTACTTACCTGCAATTGAGCGGTTGAGCCTAAACAAGCAGTAACGTTAGCAGCCGTTACTGTTGGCGCAAGCAAAATGCGTTGTGCGTAATTTAAGTTGATTGAAGTTAATGCACCCAATACACCTGAGTTTAATCTTACTTCTACTCCATCAAAAACGTTCGTTGGAACAAAAGTGATTAAGGCCTGTGTATTACCGTTCAACAACTGAACATTTAATAAGCTATTGTTTAAAAATTGCGAATCACCATTGCTGTTCGTTCCAACATAAGTGGTGATGGCCGCATTGCCTAATAATGAAAGCGACAATACTTTTCCTGGCGATGATACCAATACACGCACGGTATCACCAACATTAGATAGTGACCCAAAACCAACCCTTTGATAAACTGATGCTCCAAGCGCTCCAACAGGCATGACCAGTGAAGATGCGGTTTGAGTATCGTTATCAATCGCTAAAACTGGATTAAATACACCTGATAATAAGGCTACGCCTGTAACACCACCAACTTGTGTTGTTGCAGCTTCGCATGGTACTGGATTTGGCGATCCATTTCCATCAACGGTAATGGTTACCTGAATACGGCTTGCCGAAGTACAACCATTGGTAGAAACCGATTCTACATAATAAGTTGTAGTAGCCAACAGCGGCGGTGTAACATAAGTAGCACCTACATAAACAGGTATAGTTGAAGTATTAGAAGTATACCAATTGAAAGTATTGGTTGGATCTGCAGAACTAGCCGTTAAAATTGCAGTTTGTCCTGCACCAACTGTTGATGAATTGGCAGTTACCACAGGTAAAAGCGGACGAGGATTAACTGATACCGCAGCTGTTGCACGTGCAGCACTTGTACAGTTTCCTTGAGAAGCTTCTACATAATAAGTGGTGGCGGCTGTTAAGGCCGGAGTTTGGAATACTGCGCCTGTGAAAACCAGGTTTCCACCTACCGCAGCATCGTACCATTTATAGGTTATTGCAGCATCTGGATTGGCAACTGATAAAGTTGCTGATGATCCCTCACAAACGTTGGCAATTGTTGCCAATACTGGTGTTGGTAATGCAGGTGTAACAGTTACAGTTACCGGGACTCTTGTTGTATTTGGACATCCTGCTTTGCTTACCTCAATATAATAAGTTGTAGTAGCCGTTAATGCTGTTGTAGTAAATGTTTCGCCAGTGGCTAATTGTGTGCCACCAGTTGCGGCATCGTACCATGCTAATGATGTACCACCGTTTGCTGTTGCAGTTAAAGTTGCTGTACTTCCTGCACAGATGGTTTGTGCACCTGCTGTTACCGTTGGGTTAGGATAAATTACAGTAGCACCATAAATATCTAAACTGGTTAATGCCGATACTAATGCCCCAAAGCTTACCTGTACCCTATCGTAAACACCTCCGGCTAAAATGGTAGCCGAGAAACGAGAACCTGAAAGTAATTGAAGATTTAATAATGATGAATTTAATTGAACTGATCTAACCACTGTTGATCCGTTCAATACGTTTACAGTAACATTACCCAATGCCGTTAAATCTAATAAACCACCTGGTAAAGCTAAATCTAAACGGATGCTATCAGTTGCAGTTCCAGCATTAGGGAAAATTAATTGCTGGTAACCTGATGAACCAACACCTACTGACAACGATATCCGTGTAAAATTAGATGGATCCGCATCAGTAGAGTTTCCGGCTCCGGTTATTCCGCACAATAAACAAATTCCGTTTATACCTGTGTTTTGCAAATTAGCAGCGTTACATGCGGTACTACCACCGTTATTTAATACAGTAACAGTTACTGGTACTCGGCTTGCACTTTTACAACCGCTGGTATTTGTAGTCTCTACATAATAAGTAGTAGTTGATGATAATATTGGAGTAGTAAATGAAGTACCAGCACCTACCTGTGTTCCACCTGTAGCAGCATCGTACCATTGAATGGTATTTCCAGCGTCTGCTGTTGCCAATAAGGTAGTAGATTGACCTGCATTTATTACCTGGTTATTCGTAGTTACGGTTGCGGCAGTTGCTGGAGGGTTAACAGAAACGTTAACCGCAGTTCTTGAACTTACTGCAGTTCCTGATACTGCCTCAACATAAAATACGGTTGGAGCGGTAACTGCAGGAGTTACAAAAACACCTGTGTTATTAGTAACCAATGGTGTACTGCCGGTAGAAGCATACCAGCTATAGGTTACACCAGCTTGCAAATTGCTTACACTTAGTGTAGCCTGACTTCTAGCACAAATAGTTGCTGCAGCAACCACTGGCGCATCAACCGTTACAGTTAAGCTATAAGTTGTTGTTGCTTTGTTTCCGTTTGCGTCTGTTGCAGTTAAGGAAATTGAAAAGGTTCCACCTAAAGTTGGTGTTCCTGTAATTTCTCTTGTTGCGGTATTGAAACTTAATCCCGGAGGAAGGTTTGTAGCTAAATAAGTATATGGTGCTGTTCCACCGGTTACCGCGGGTAAAGTTTGTGTTGGGTAAGGTGTGCCTACAATACCGTTAGGTAAAGTAGCACCTGGTAATGACAACACACCTATTACTTTAAGCGCGTAAGTATTACTTGCTGTTCTGCCCTCACTATCTGTAGCGGTAACACTAATCGAATAATTTCCGGCCTGTGCAGGCGTTCCGGAAACTGCTCTCGTTGCTGGATTAAAAGTTAACCCTGCCGGAAGATTGTTTGCTACATAAGTATATGGCCCAACGCCACCGGTTGCCGATGGCAAGGTTTGCGTGGCATAAACTGTTCCTTCTGTTCCATCAGGCAAAGTTGCTGCAGGTAACAATAAAGGATCAACTACTACAATTGTATAGTTATTGGTTGTTGTTTTTCCATCGGCATCTGTAACTGTTACCGGTATGGTGAAAGTTCCGGATTGCGTAGGTGTTCCGGTAATTTCTCTTGTTGCCGGTTTAAAAGCTAATCCCGGAGGAAGACCCGTTGCAGCATAAGTATATGGTGTTGAACCACCTGTTGCAGACGGAATAGTTTGGATAGGATAAACTGTGCCAGTTGTTCCATTGGCTAAAGTAGCCGCCGGTAAAACCAACGGATCGGTTACTTTAAGCGTATAGTTAGCTGTAATCGTATTGCCATTAGCATCGGTTACTGTTACCGGAATCGTAAATGTTCCGATTTGAGTAGGCGTGCCCGTAATTTCTCTGGTGGCCGGATTAAAAGTCAATCCCGGAGGAAGCGCAGTCGATGTATATGTATAAGGCCCGGTTCCACCTGTTGCAGCTGGAACTCCGTTTGTTGTATATGTTGTGCCTGTTACACCGTTAGGCAATGCTCCGGAAGCTAAAGCTAAGGCTGGCGTTACAGTTAAAGTGAATGTTGCAGTTGTACTACAAGCTTTTGTATCAGTTACTACAATATCAAATGTTGGATTACCTGTGGCAGTTGGCGTTCCACTTATCAGGCCACTTGGCGATAAAGTTAAACCAGCTGGTAAGGTACTACCTGCAGCTAAGGCATAAGTATAACCTGGTGTTCCGCCAGAAGCAACAGGAAGCTGCTTATTGTATGGAGAGGCAATTGTTGCATTTGTTAAAGTTGTACCTGCAAATACAATTGCCGGATTAACGGTAATTACTACCGGAACCCTTGTTGTATTTGAACAGATCCCTTTAGTTACCTGAACATAATACGTAGTAGTTGTTGTTAATGCCGGAGTAGTAAAGTTTGCGCCTGTTCCCACTTGTGTTCCACCTGTTGGCGCATCGAACCAGGTTAAGGTTGTACCACCATTCGCGGTTGCACTTAATGTTGCAGTGCTGCCTGAACAGATCGATTGTGCACCAGCTATAAATGTTGGGTTTGGATAAACTACCGTTGCGCCATAAATATCTAAGCTCGTTAAAGCGGAAACCAGTGCACCAAAGCTTACCTGAACCCTATCGTAAGCGCCACCCGCTAAAACAGTTGCTGCAAAACGATTGCCTGATAATAGTTGAAGACTTAATAATGCACCGTCTAATTGAACTGTTTTTACAACCGTAGTACCATTTAATATCGTAATGGTTACATTATTTAAAAGACCAACATCGGCTAAACCGGTTGGTAAAGCCAGGTCTAAACGGATGCTATCTGTAGCAACACCAGTAGAAGGGAAAATTAATTGTTGATAACCCGTTGCGGTAACGCCTGCAGCAAGAGAAATCCTGGTGAAGTTGTTTGCATTGGCATCAGTAGAGTTACCTGCACCATTTATAGCACATAATAAACAGATCCCATTAATACCAGTATTCTGATTGTTTGCTGCATTGCAAGCTGTTGCGCCGCCGCCATTAATTACAGTTACAGTTACCGGAACGCGGCTTGCACTTTTACAGCCATTGCTGCTTGTGGTTTCTATATAATAAGTTTTGGTTGCAGATAAGGCTGGCGTAGTGAACGAAGTCCCTGTTCCAACCTGCGTTCCCACTGATGGAGCATCAAACCAGGCAATGGTATTTCCAGCATCAGCAATAGCGGTTAAAGTTGTAGTTTGTCCGGAGTTGATTACCTGGTTATTAGTCGTAACTGTGGCTAAAGTTGCCGGTGGGTTAACTGAAACCGTAACCGATGTTCTCGAACTGATTGCTGTTCCGGAAACAGCTTCTACATAAAATACAGTTGCTGAACTTACTGCAGGCGTTACAAAAGCACCGTTATTGCCAGTTACTAATGGTGTACTTCCTGTAGAAGAATACCAGTTATACGTAACGCCAGTTTGAAGATTGCTTACAGTTAAAGTAGCCGTACTTCTGGTACATACCGTAGCTGAAGCCACAACTGGTGCATTTACCGTTACGGTTATGGCATAAGTCGTTGTTGCTTTATTATTGTTAGCATCTGTAGCGGTTAAAGCAACATTATAAGTACCACCTTGCGTCGGTGTTCCGGTAATTTCTCTTGTTGTCGGATTAAACGACAATCCCGGAGGAAGGTTTGTTGCTGCGTATGTATACGGAGACGTTCCACCTGTTACAGCAGGTAATGTTTGCGGTAAGTAAGAAGAACCAACAATACCGTTAGGTAAAGTTTTTGTTGGTAAAATTAAGGTACCATTTACTTTAATTGGATAAGTGTTACTTGCTGTTTTACCCTGACTATCGGTAACTGTAACACCAATTACATAATTACCTGCCTGGGTGGGTGTACCTGTAACCTCTCTTGTAGCTGGATTAAACGATAATCCGGCAGGGAGATTAGCACCTGCATAAGTATAAGGACCAACACCACCTGTTGCAGCCGGGAGAACTTGTGTAGCATAAACAACGCCCTCTGTTCCATCTGGCAAAGTTGCCGCTGGTAATACCAATGGGCTATTTATAATAACACTATAATTTGTAGTTACCGTTTTTCCATCAGCATCTGTAACCGTAACGGGTATAACATACGTTCCAGGTGTTGTTGGTGTACCGGTTATGGCTCTGGTTGATGGATTAAAAGATAAACCTGGTGGAACACCTGTTGCCGAATAAGTATAAGGCGTAGTTCCTCCGGTTGCACCTGGAATAATCTGTGTAGTATAAACTGTTCCTGTAGTGCCATCAGCTAAGGTTGCTGCAGGTAACAATAAAGGATCAGTAATTTTTACGGTATAATTAGAAATAATGGTATTACCGTTTACATCAACAACCGTAACAGGTATCGTATATATTCCAGGTTGGGTCGGTGTTCCGGTAATTTCTCTTGTTGTTGGATTAAAAGTTAAGCCAGGAGGAATACCTGTTGCGGTATAAGTGTATGGCCCAGTTCCTCCAGTTGCAGCTGGTATAGTCTGTGTTGGATAAACAGTTCCTGTTAAACCATCAGGTAATGCGCCCGGTGTAAGTACCAATGCTGCGGTAACCGTTAAATTATAATTCGCGGTTGCTTTACAGCCTTTGGCATCAGTTGCAACTACAGAAAAAGTGTAAGCATTGGCTACGGTTGGTGTTCCGGTAATTACGCCAGCTGATGACAAGCTTAAGCCTGTTGGTAATGTACTTCCTGCAGCCAGGGCATAAGTATAACCCGCTGTTCCACCTGTAGCTACATCTAATTGTTTAGCATAGGCAAAACCTGGAGTGGCATTTATTAATGTTGTCCCATTAAATATAATTTGTGGATTTACAGTAATTACAATAGGTATTCTTGCCGATTCAGTTGTACAGCCTACTCTTCTTGCAGCAACATAATAAGTTTTAGTAGCCGTTAATGCTGGTGTAGTAAAAGTACCATTAAAAGCAACTGTTTGTAATGCTGTCCCTCCTTCTATTGCTTCATACCATCTTAATTCGTTGGCATTTGGAGTAGTAGCGTTTAAAGCTACTGTAGTATTATAACATGCAGCAATTGCTGTACTTGCTGGCGTTGGCCTGCCCGCAGAGCGGATTACTCCATAAACATTGATAGTTTGTGTAAGGTTTAGCGCAACTACAGATCCCAATGTAACCTTCACCCTGTCGTACACTACATTTGTACCTGGAGAAAAAGGTATCGATACTGGTTGCCCGCTATTTAGTAAACCTAATAAATCCAGATTTAAAGTAGCTGGGAATGAGCCTGTATATACCTGGGTACCGCCATTATATGCGGTTATAGAAATGTTTTGTAAAAGCCCTGCCGTTAGTAATGCAGGAGAAGCGCTAAGCCGAAGGTTTATATCCTCACCAGGATTTGATGCTGTTGCAAAATAGAAATTTTGGCTAATGGATGATCCCACGCCAAGTACCCCTAAACTAAGTTGAGAAAAATTATTTGGATCTGAATCTATTGCCCTTTCACTATTTGTTACGCCAGAACTTCCCAGCTGTAAGGCATCAAGCGTAATCCCTGTTCCTTCATAACCTGTAGCAAATGCCTGGGCACAAGGATCAGTACCAGAAGTATAAAAAGAATAATAAACCTTTGTACTATTAGCAACTGATACCAAAAGTGCATTGGTTACATCTTTTATAAATACCCTATCATAAGCCTGTGTAGGAGTTATTGCGATATAAAAAAAACCATTTGCGTCTTTTACCAAACGTAGATTATCTGAAGAAAATCCATTAACACTGTTACCGCCGATTGGGGGAACTGCAGAAGCACCGTTTCTGGCGCCCACCTGAAATGAATGGTTTCCAAGAACTACCGTTCCGCCTACATTAGCAAGTAAGGTCCCCAAACTCCCTCCTAATAAACTGTTCAGTACATCTCCGTCAAAATCTATTCTGATATAAGATGTTATTCCCGCAGCTACAGCTGCCGGATATTTTAATTCCAGTTCGCCACTATAAGAGCCTATACCAACGGCAATTCCGCCATACGAATTAACCGTAGCAAACGTATTGTCGTTTAAAGTTGCATTTAGTGCATTGTCCACTCTGCTCTGAGCAGATACAGTATTTGCAAAAATTTTAGTTTGAGCATACGATTTGGTAGAGAAGAGCGTTAATAGAACGATGAATGCAACACAAGTATTGCGAATTATCCCTATTCGGGACGAGAAAGTACGGGTTTTCATCATGTCAGGCGTTATTTAGAAGACTTACTATGTACTACTGTTTGGTAATTTTTTTAGATGACATTATATTATCATGACAAATCTAAATCTAGAATAGCTACCTATCCTATCCATTACTATTCATTTTTATCTGGTTGCATTTCATTCATTTTATTCATACACGGCTTTCTTAATGAATAGATTTCTTCAATTGTGAAATTATGATGACATTAGCTGAAGTCATCCCATCTGTTAATTAATGAACGCTAACGACCTCCTTATAGAACTCCGGAAGTTTGTCCTTTTAAAATCAGGTTTGAGAAATATCGACCCGGCTCATTGTAAGATTATATCTGAATATGTATATCAGGAAACCAAAAACTACGTAAGTGAAACGACGATCAAACGATTCTTTGGCTTTGCAAACACACTACATAAATTTTCCTTATTTACTTTAAATAGCCTGTCGCAGTATATAGGTTATAACGATTGGGACTCCTTTTGTAAGGACAAGAAAAACCAAACCACCTCTGTTCAAAGCATCTGGCAGGATTTAAAGCTTAAAGCACATGCCCTTACAGAGGTATCGTTAATTGCTAAAAAAAATAATTCAGGTGTACCATTTAATGCTACTGCGAACAGAAGTTTTTTTTATCCTGACTTTGACTATTTCTTAAAAAACAATTATCAGTTTACAACCATAAGTGCCCAACCAGGTCAGGGGAAATCAATACTGCTTGCACACATGGTAGAGCATTTTTTCTTTTCAGAAAATGCCCCTTATAAAAACGATATTGTTTTACTAATTAACTCTGCTAGCCTTAATACCATTATTCAAAATGGAGGTACTGTAAAAGAGTGGTTTTTAAAAGAATTTAAATTTGGAAGCCTTAGCGAATTAATCAGTTTTTTTAAAAAAAATCCTGAAAAAAAGGAAGGTCGTTTTATTATTATTGTTGACGGTATTGATGGACATTTAGCCAAAAGTCATTATTTTAAAGCATTTATAGACTTCTTATATAGCATAGAAGAAAATAATTTTGTTAAGCTCATATTCGGATTGCGAACGGATAGCTGGATTAATCTTCAGCCTGCTATTTATGGTTCTGCATCTTTAACTAAGGCCTGGTATATGGGCTTATTTTATGATGAAGACACGCTAAGTAATGTACCATCGTTAAATGTTGAGGAGGTACTCTACATCTTAAGCCAAATAGAAAACAGGATTATCAACAGGGCAGACGTAAGCTTGGCCCTGTTAACCCTGTTTAAAACACCATTCTGGTTACAGGTGTATTTCAAACTCAAAGATGAGCAACAACACCTTGAGCTGAATAACCCATTATTATGTTATGAATTAATTAGTTATTTTTTAGAGAAGCGCGTGTTTATGGCAAAAAAAAGCACCGAAAAAATATTTCTCCTCAAAAAAATAAGTGATAGCATCTCAGAAGGAAATAAGAAATTAAGGGTTGCTAAAGAAAAAATTCTGAGCTACATCAATTGTTATCCCGATGCATACGCAGAACTTTTAAATGCTGGGATTATCATCGAAGAAAAAAGGTTAAGTACAACCATTCCTACAGAAATTGTCCGCTTTTTAAACGACGATATTTATACCTATTTTCTATTTATACAGATTACCGATAAATTTGAATATAAACCAGGTAAACTATTTTTCGAACACATCTTAAACAGTTTCCCTGGTCAAAACCCCCAAAGAGACCATATCCTTAACTGGTCGATCAGATTCGCGATCAACCGTAACGAAATTGCTGCTTTAAAACACATCTTTAAACTGCCATTTTCAAACCGTGAAAAAAACAGTGCTTTTGATTTTATTTGCTCTGTATCGAAATACGAACTCAGCAAACCCAATTCTAACTTCAACAAGTTGAGCATTGGTATCGATTTTATCGACCTTATGACTACAGGGCGGACGATGAGCAACCTGTATAAAGAAACCATCAAAAACATATCGGAAAATGTACTGAATGAAGACATTCAGATTATGTTGCATGTAATAGAATGCAACCTTAATCTTATTGATGTAGATAAAGTTGGTTTAGCCAATACGATGCAGCTGTTAAAGAGAAATTATAAAAGATTAAATGAACTGTTTCCGATTAATCCTTACGATTTAATCCTTTATTTTTATAACAACCTGATTAATAAACCTAACGAAAGCAAAACCCTCGAAGATAAAATTGTAAAACTTTGCCAGGAGATAGATCAAAGTAAACCACGGAGAAATGAAGAGATCACCTCTGCCGAAATACTCTCTTACAGATTGGTATTAACTGCCTTATTTTCTCAGAAAAATTATGCAGGATGCCACCGTTTTATTATGGCCATATTGAATAAATATCCCAATATTTTTTACGTAAGACATTCGGTATTTTCTCCTTTTTTATTGCTTCATTTAGGGCAAACCTACATCAAGCTCAACTATTTTAAAAAAGCGCAGCGCATTATGCAATTCGTAGATAAAATCATCAGCAGCGATTATACCTATTATACCAACTTTATATTGGCCAGCTTTAATGTTTTTAAAGCCAGCTTTTATAATGCCACGCATCATTACGAACAAGCACTTATAGAAACTAATATTGGCTTGAGTATTACCAGAAAGAATAATTTTAAGATGTTAGAAATAACCTTACTATTAAGTAAGATCGATACCTTAAAACATACCGATGAATCGGAAGAAGTATCAAGCGTTATTAAAGAACTCCTAAACTTTTTAAATACTCATAAACTCTCCATGCCCGATTATTCTAACCTAAGCAGTCATGAGTTCGATCATACCTTTAAGATTTTAAAATCTTACCGCAGGCACCAAAACCAATAAAAGAGGCCTTCTTCTCCAAAAACTATAAGTCTCTTAATTCCTAATTAAAAAATTTTCAGGTTTGGAGCGCAAGGCCGGTACAAAAACACTAAATTTCTTCCCGTTTTTCGCGTTTACGCTTCGCTTCCTCGTACCTCGTTGCTGCAGGGTAAATGCTTCAACCGGGGCTAATGGGGCTAATGCAGTTTTTCATTTTTGAGGCTTTAGGAGTTTACAAACCCTTGTGCCTAAACCCGACAGCAACGAAAATACTTTTTGTTGCAGCAACCCTGAATGAGCATGACAGTGGCACAAAAAGATTGAAGTGAATGGCGGGACTGCAAAATGCCAGGAACTGCTGCACCTTCATTTCCTGATCATAAAAACATGATTATTCTAATAGCCTGAGTTCGATAATTATTTGCTGAAAATTATATCTTATTTACGCCTGATACCGCTTTATCGTCCTGCTGAATTTATTTCAACATCTTTTTAGCGTGAAAGACCCTGAAATAAATCCGATAGCTATCGGTTCAGGGTGACAACCGCTTTAACAGAAAACTTGATTAAAATGCAACAAAATGAGATTTAATAATAGAACTCAGGTTAATAGGTTCTTCATTAATTATTATTATCTTATTTAATCAAATTATAAAGCTCATCCAGTTTTGGAGAAAGCACGATCTCTATCCTTCTGTTTTTGCTTCTTCCATCTGCATTTGCATTTGTACCCAGGGGTTGAAATTCACCTTTACCAGTAGCCGTCATCCTTACACTTTCTACTTTTTCGTTCTCTGTTAAATAACGTACAACAGAAGTAGCCCTCAACACACTTAAATCCCAGTTGTCTTTAATCTGCCCCAGATTATTTATTTTCTGATTATCGGTATGCCCCTCAACTGCAATGTTAATTTCAGGCTGCTGTTTTAATACATTGGCCAATTGCGTTAAAGCTTGTTTACCCTTTTCATCAATGATGATACTTCCTGAAGGGAATAAGAGTTTATCGGTTAGCGAAACATATACCTTCCCATTTTTAATTTCCACAGTTAAACCGCTTTTGGTAAAGCCCAATAAGGCCTGCTGTAGTTTCTCTTTGAGTGAGTTGGTGGCTTCATCACGTTTGCGCAGCACCTCTTCCACTTCTTTTAAACGTTTCTCGCGGGCAGCTAAATCGCCCGATAGCTTGGTGATCTCACTTGAAGAATTATTTTTAAGTTTTTTATAGTTCGCATCAACGGTGTTGTAATTACTTTGCAAATCGCGAAGCTCTTCAGCCATTAAAGTCGTATCCTTTTTCAATTTTGCTACTTCTTTTTCAAGGTTTTCGATTTTGATTAAACCTTCATTAAATGCGGTATATAGTGAGTCTTTGGTTCCCAACAAAGCTTTATACTTTTTTGGAGATAATACAACACAAGAAGTAAAAGAAGAAAGAAAGAGGAGAACGGCAAAGGCAAAAAAGGTATTTTTCATGTTTAAAGTTTCAAGAGTTTAGTATTCAGTGGTAAGTATTCAGTGGTAAGTATTTAGTAGCAAGTATCAAGAAGGTATTATGTTTGAAAAACTAGTCATTGATTATTGTTCTATAGCATTCCGTAAAAATGCAACTAATGGCTGTACTGTTTTAAAAGAACTTATCAACTTATTAACGAGGTTCGGCTTTAAAAATTCTTCATCATCGATTTTTGTGGTGGCTTCGAAGCTTTTCAGCTTTAAAAATTCGATGTTTGGATCTGCAGGATCATAGCCTTTCGGTGCATTTTTAAGTGCATTATCCACACCTAGTTTAAAGTTTTTCTTAAAATCCTTGCCGTTGATAATTTCTTTAAAATCGCCAATATTATAATCAATCTCCTGTCTGATCAATTTTAAATGCGATGCTTCAGGCATCCAGTATCCACCGGCAATAAAGCTTTTTCCTGGCTGAATGTGCAGGTAATAACCCGGTTCGTTCCCTCCTTTGCTTTTGGCCGAAAACCAGATACCGAAATTATTTTTATAGGGATCTTTATTTTTGCTGAAACGTACATCGCGGTAAATGCGCAAAAGGCTTTTTTTAGGATCAGCCTCAGCCGAAAGCAATGGATCTACTTTAGCCAGTTCCGGAATTAATTTTGCTACAAGTTCGAGTACATCGGCTTTTGCAGCTTCATAAACATCTTTATTGGCAGCAAACCACTCGCGGTTGTTGTTTTCGGCAACGTCTTTTATAAAGTTTAGGGTTTCTTTTTTTAACATTGCTAAAAATTGAAAGTTTATATTAAAATGGTTGATCGTTCATGGTCAATAGGCTAAATGCCCATCAAATAGTTCCAACAATCAACTTTTACTTATTGACTTCTGACTCCCAACTTACTTATCGTAATATGGCTTATACTTAATGTTCGGCGATAAAACATGGAGCAGTATAATTCTTGAATACCGATAGTTAAACGGGTACAGGATAAAACAGCCTGCAAAAATAACAATCAGATAAGGCCAGAAAGTTTCATCAGTAAGCGGACCAAACACTAAATAGGTGAGAAAACTCGCGAAAAGCATTTCGATTACATTCATGGCATAACTAACGTACATGGCTGCATAAAAGTAACCTGGTTCAATTTCTATCCGTTGTGCACAATGCCCGCAGATTTCTTTGGTATGCTGAATGTTCCAGCCGTACATACTGCCTGTAAAAATAGCTCCCCTGCGGCAATGCGGACATTTACAATGTACAATGGCGTAAAGTTTCGAGGTAGTTTGATCAGACATACTTTTAATTTAAATTAAAAGGTTCCTTTTTCATATTAAGGTGAACGTTCTTTTTACGATACTTTTTATACCAAACCACACCAACAATTACGGCCATTAAATAGGGAACAGACAAAAGATACAAAACACCCGTATTCAAACCCGCCGTTTGTGTATTGCCGTTTTTAACACCTTGTTCGGCATTAATGGTACACATCGAACACTGGGCATTAACATTTTGGCTTATCGCAAAGGTAAATACCAAAACAAACAGGATAAAAATTGCTTTCTTCTTCATCGTTTACAAATATAGGAATAAACGGATGGAGCGGTTTAAAAATTATGTCATAAAAAACCCCCGCACTAATGAGGCGGGGTTTAAATTTAGTTTTAATTAATTGATTGTTTCGGTTCTTTGCTTAATCATTTTTCACACCAGGTGAAAACAACTAATAAAATTATATTGAAAATCATAAAGATATGAACCTGCAAAAATCCACATGAATAGATTTCATAGAGATTAACAAGCTTGGTGAAGCATAAAACTTGATTGCTTTTTTATAATTGAAATGATAATCGATCAGGCCTATAACTAAAACAATAAGCCCAAGATAATACTAATTAGCAACCCGTTAAGAATATACTTTTTGATTAAGCAACATAAATAAAAAGTGGTTTAAAATAAAAACCAGGTAGTCTAGCATTTGTCTATAAAGCATGGAAAAATATAAGCCCCCGAATATTTCGAGGGCTTTATTAAAGATGTTAATTTATTAGAAAATAACCAGTTTCAAGCTTTCATCCGCATTTGCATAATAGCCATTAGGATAAGTGGCTGTTGCTGCCTTATAGGTTAATTGTTTAAATGTTATACCATCAACAGTATATTGTTGGAAACCATCAATGCCGGTATCTGTTGGCCTGAATGAATAGTTATTGCTTCCAGCCAATAAACCGTTAAATACACCCCAAGATACATTAGTAGTTTTAGTTGGTGTTACAAAACGGAAAGAATTTGCATTGTAAAAGCGATTAAAAGAAGTTCTGTAATTAGCAACTAAATTAGCTACGCTTGCCGCATTTCCAGGTACAGGTACCATAATCAAGGTAGTATTTCTTTTTCTACCTTTTAAGATAATTGAATCGGCATTGGCTTTTACTACCAAAAACTCTATATCACCTCCTAACCCAGTATCAGAAGCACCCCAGTTGTTAAGTATGCCTGGCAAGGCAAAGTAATCCAAAACAGAGTTATAGGTATCAAAAGTTAATATTGGGCCTGCACCAGGGTATACTTTATAAGAGCTGATAACATTCCCGGTTGTATAATCAGCCTGCACATTTACATCGGTAGCAGTAGTAAAATTAACAAATAAATTAACCCCTCCGTACGGCGCATTAGCACCTGGAAAATATTGAAAAATCCAACCGTTTGGTTTGCTTCTTAAAATATTTTGCGCATTAGCCACCGCCTCATTTAAACGTACAGTTGGGCTTTCGTCAAAAACTCTGTCTTTTTTCTTATCGCACGCAGCTAAAAACAGCAAACAGATGATAGCTAACAGATAATAATTTCTTTTCATAATATATAGATTATAATGAAGTTTGATTAAAATTAGGCAGGTTGGCTATGCGAGCCTGGATATTTGCCCTTAGTACATCCATATCAATATTCCACACCGTTAACATGTAGTTTTTTACCAGGATTAACTTATTGTTAATGATGGTTCTACCCGCAGCAGTACTTCCGGTTGCATTTAATCTGGCATCCCACTGGGCAGCAGATAAGGTTACATAAAATGAGTAAAGTTCTGCAAAATCTTCTTTATCAGAACTACTCGCATATTGCGAAATAAAGCCGGCTGCGACTGCTGCACCATCGTTAGCCCAGGCAGTTACCCAAACGTCATCTACATAAGAAGTTCCGGAAATAGTTTTAAAACTACTTGGAAAATCGGTAGTTTGGTTTAAGATATGCTGAAACTCATGGTGAATGGTATGAAAATAATTGTCGGTTAAAAAGTTTGCATTAACCCCTGAGGTAACATTCAATCTGTTCACCTCATAAAGTGTAATTTTTCTCGCACCTTCCGCTGTACCTAATATTCTGGTACCATTATTTCTGTAAGCTGCTTCACCGATATAGTTAATCAGTTTTGGAAAATAACCTTTTATAAAAGATTTTCCTTTTGTTACTTCATCATATGGTTCAAAACCCAAGTATTTTAACAACTTGGTCATTCTTATCGAACTTTCATAACTTGCAGGAACCAAATTATAATTCTGGTCAGATTCTTTATCTACATATTTATATAAAACATCAATATTATAATCCACTACTAAATTACTGTAGATATAATTATCTAATGCATTTTTTTCGATTGTCGAATCAACAAATACACTATTTGGATCCAACTTTTCCTTTTTGCAGCCGTTTATTACTAATGTTCCTGCCAAAAGAAATAAATAAATTTTATTAAATTTCATGTCTATCTTGGATTAGAGGTTAAACCAGAAGTGATTACATCTTGAGGCAATTGTATTGCTCTTCTATTATCTCTTACTACTAATTTATTATTGCTAATTGGGCCTGGTGCACCGGAAACAATTGTACGTCTTGTAACTTCTATACCATAACGTTTAACATCAAACCAGCGTAAACCAGTAAGTAAGGTTTCTATTCTTCTATAATACAATACCGCCTGCAGCATATTTTCTTGTGTACCTGCTTCAATAGTAAATTCAGTATTGAACTTTTTTCTTGGTGTTGAAGCTTCAGGAGTTGAATAGGCAAATGATGTAGCCCATGTATCAACCCTTGCCTGTGTTACAGGTACAGATGAAGTAAAGGTATTGCCAACGAAAAGATTAATATCAGCTAAGGCTGCAGTATAATTTTTCAATTGAATATAAGCTTCAGCACGAGTAAGTAAAGCTTCTTCTAGGGTAAAAGGCGTAAAAACACTATGTGTAAAGCCAATACCTGCAACAGGATCAGTATATTCAAATTGGTAAGAAACATGAGGTAATAATACTTTATCTAAATTTGCACCTGCATAACTATAGCTTCGAACACGGTAACCCGGAGTACCACTATAATTTCCATGAGGCGTATTTCTTATTAAAATTGATTCATTACCTGCAATGTAAGCACCGTGAGAGTACCTGCTACCAGTATAATAATTACCAAAATTTAATGCGGCAGATGAAGCTGGTGTACTGATTAGAAAATTTGCCTTTATAGCACTAGAGTTGTATTCTCTTGTAATATTGGCAAAGGTTGCACTAAAAGTGGAGATATAGGTATAATCTCTTAAGTAGGCAGAAGGCGAATTATTGAATGAAGCAGTGGCGTAGTTTACAGCTTTAGCCCAATCACCTTTGTAAAGAAATAACCTTGCTGCAAAAGCATTTGCTGCTGATTTGTTAAAGTGATATTTAGCAACGTTGGAGTTTGCATAAGAGGCATCATTTATCAACGGAATACCCTCTTCCAAATCTTTAATCATTAGGTCGTAAACTTCTGCTACGGTATTACGTTGATATTTAGGATCAAGCGTAGACTCTGGTTTAGTCATATAAGTTACACCTAAATCTGTTGCTGATTTTGATGGGGAATAATGTTGTGCAAACATATTGACCAATAAAAAATGGCCATATGCCCTGGCAACCAGGGCTTCTCCCCTTTGTGGCGATAAATTTGCCGGGTTACCTTGCTCATTAATAGCGGCAAGGGCAGCATTAGCACTAGCTATTGCGCCGTAGCAACCGCTCCATAGCCTATCAATACCATCATTATTCGTTTCGGTGATATCTTGCCAATTAAATGCCTGTGTAGCAAACCTGTCATAGTATGGGTTTGCATCACCATAATCATCAACATTATCTGAAGATAACTCGGACACCAACACATAGGAGTTTGCAGGGTAGGCTGATACCAGCATTTTAGCTATTTTTTCGGTATTGTTAAGCTCTGCCCTATTATCTGGCAATTCATCCAGATATTTCTTACAAGAAGAAAAACCGGAAATAATAATTGCACTAAATGCGAGAAATAAATATTTATTTTTCATTGTAAGTTTCATTTATTAAAATCCAACTCTTAAAGTTAATGTATATTGTTTTGCTAAAGGCAATGCTACACCACCTGCATTTACAAATTCAGGATCTTGGCCATTCAGATTTTTATCTGCATAGATTAACCATAAATTTGTAGCATTTAAGCGTAACGAAGCGGCATTAAGACCAATCCTCGACAACATTTTTTTGTTAAAATCGTAAGAAAGTGAAATATCTTTTAAACGAACGAAATCTCCTTTTGCAATATTTACTGATGAATAATTATAAGAGTTGTAAGCAATACTATAATTACTGTTATTTCTAATATATCTGGTATCCAAGATAACAGGAATATTTGTTCTTAACTCATCTCCGGGAACAGTCCACGCATCATAAAATTCTCTTGTACTGGCATCAAGATCGGTATAACCCGTTTTAAAAGCCGGATTTAAGCGTACTACATTACCGAAAGAGTAGGTAACAAAAACATTTAGTTTAAATGCTTTGTAGCCGAAGATGTTTCCTAAACTTCCTAAATGAGTAGGTTCAGTAGTTCCTTCGTATTTTAGGAAATCTACGTTATCTCTATTTTGAAGATATACCCCTGTAACAGTTTCGCTGCCATCGCTGTTGGTGAAAATTGGCAATCCATCATTTTGTAACCTAACAAAAGGTATGGAGAATAAAGAACGAGCCGGATAGCCTTTTAAGCCATAACCCGTACCCGTAATCAAATCAATAACGCGTGCATTATTTTCAGAATTAGTTACTTTATTCTGATTGTGCGTGTAGATAAAATTAGCTGTCCAAGAGAAATCGTTCTTTTTAATTATTGTACCGGATACACTTACCTCAATACCGCTTGATTTCATATCGGCTACGTTACCATACTTTGTAATTTCGCCTCCCAATCCTTGCGTATTGACGATACCTATCAAATCAAAATTGTTCCTTTTGTACCAGTCTACATCAATTGCTAATCTATTTTTAAATAGGCTAAAGCTGGTACCAAGGTTTAATTCATGCTTTTTCTCAAATGTGAGTTGAGAGTTTTCTAACGTATTAATTTCTAAGCCTGTTTCTCTATCGGCAGCAGTTGGTCTCCAAGGATTGTAACTGCTAAAGATAGCCTTCGAGTTTGTTACATAACTCGGACCTCTATCGGCTGATAAACCATAGGAACCTTTGAATGATAAGCTCGAAAACGGTGTATTTAGATTCTGAAAGAATTTTTCTTCCATAACGTTCCACAATCCAGACACACTCCAAGTTGGTAACCATCTGGCTGAGGTAGAACGGCCTAATCTGTTGCTTCCTTCGTATCTTCCGGTTGCTTTAACGGTATATTTTCTATCGTAAGTATAAGCTGCTTCACCGAAGAAAGCTACTTCCTTACTTCTGGTATTACCTACAGTATAATAATTGGTGTTTTCTTCTGAAGCTCTTTTAAATACGCGATAATCTGTAAAAGGAATTTCACCTAAATCATATTGTAACCCCCAACCTCTAAAGAAATTATTGTTTCTATAAATTTCACTTAAAGTAGATCCACCAACGATATCGATATTATGCTTATCAGAGAAAGTTTCATTATATTGAGTAACAAAACGGAAATCGTTACTGGTAAGTTTATTGTCTACGCGATTGTAAATACCTCCTGATGGTAGAATTGAAACAGGAACAGCATATAAGATACTTGGATCGGTATACAAATATGGGTTGTTATCTCTGATAATAGTAGTTCCCATTGCCCGGTATGCTTCTGCCTGATTTGAGCTATCTTTAATGTAATGTTGTTGTGACGTTTGGTTATACCTTGTTGAGGCCAGAAAACTGAAGTTTAAAGTTTTAAGCGCTTTCCAACTTAATTCTCCTTGAAACTTAACATCAGCCACATTAACATCCATATAATTGTTTTCTAACTCATGTAAGATATTAAATGGTGCATAGTTTCTGGTGTAAAAAGTATTTGCATCTAATGTTCTAGATGTATTTAAAGCATACGAATATGGGTTAATATCGAAATTACGACCTACTGTTCCAAAAACCACATCAGTAGATTGTCCTAAGGTTCCTGGAGCTCTTTGATCTCTATATGAACCATTTGATAGGAGTGTTAATTTTAAATTATTACGCAAGTTGTAGGTGGCATTAAAATTTGCAGTATATCTTTTCACCCTGCTTTGCTTAGTCCACCCAGGATCATAAACTGCACTTAAAGACGAATAGTATTGTGCCTTTTCTGTTCCGGAAGACATACTAATGGAGTGATTTTGCATAACACTATTGTTGAATAGCAAATCAAACCAATCCGTATTTCTATATTCTGCTTCTCGTAAATAAGTATTTTTAGCGGCTTCGGTGTTTTGTAATTGACCAGAGTTGATGAGTTGATACATTTTTCCATACACACCACTGCTTGAAGCATTGGATACACTAGAATTATTTAACCAACCTCTTTGATCTAACATTTGATAAACGCCCATTTGTTCCTGAGAATTCATGATGTTAAAATTATCATAAGAGAACTTTGAGCGCGTGGTAAGCTCTGATACGTAATTAAAAGTATTTACGCCCACCCTACCTCTTTTAGTGGTAATTACAATTACACCACCTTTTCCTTTTGCACCATAAATTGATGTTGCCGCACCATCTTTTAAGATTTGGAAACTTTCAATATCATTTGAGTTTAAGCCTCCAACAGCTGAGCTAATTAGAGTTAGGGCATCTCCAGATGATAAATCATCAGAACTGACATCAGCAACATCTTCCAGAATTACTCCATCTACAACCCAAAGTGGTTTTGAGCTTCCGTAAATAGAACTTGCTCCACGAATTCTAATTTTTGGAGCAGTACCGAATGTACCTGTGGTATTTTGAACGGTTACACCGGCAACACGACCGTCAAGCATTCTGCTCGGATCAGGCAAACCTCCAATTTCAGCATCCGATACTTTTACATTTGAAGTAGCACCCGTAAAGGTTCTTTTATCTACTACAGTTCCCATACCGGTTACTACTACTTCATTTAACTGCGCTGCATCTTCCTCTAAAGTAACATTGATATTTGTTCTGCCGTTTATTGCTACTTCAATGGTTTGGTAACCAATGTAGCTAAAAACCAAAGTTGCACGGTCGTTTACATTAATTGTATACTCGCCAGCCGAATTTGTTGAGACGCCGTTAGTTGCACCTTTCTCTTTTACACTTACACCCGGTAGTTCATTGCCGTTTTTATCTCTTACCTTACCGGTTAGTTTTACAGCGGCAAAATAATCAACAACTTTATCGAAGAGTGATTTAGGTATGGGTGTAATTAAAACAGTTTTGTCTTCGATTGTATAAGTTAAGTCTTTGCCAGAAATAATCTTTTCCACTACTTCTTCAATGGTAGCATTGCTGAAGTTGGCATTAATTGTTGTAGTACTTTTTATCTTGTTGGTAGATAATAATACATCATAACCAGACTGTTGTCTGATTTCTCTAAACATTTTTTCTAATGTTACATTTTTTTCTTTTAATGTAACCAGCTGGCCAAATGAAGCTGCGCTTACCTGCATTAAAGAGGCAAGCAATATGACCGTAACTAACTTCATAATTAATAGCAATTTAGGTATGTAGCGTCGATGCGTACATAAAATTCCGGTATAAATTTTGTACATTTATTAGTCTGTTTTTTTTGTGCGAAGCGCAATGAAGTTTGGACGCCAAAAAGCGTTTCGCGGTTATCCAAGAAATAATTGATTTTTTAATCGATTCCGTTTTACGGAATGGCTAAACAGATATAAAAGGGGTGTTGCAAGCACTCCTTTTTTATTAATTCAGCACTGAATAGTTAGGAGTGTTGTCGAAGTTTATTCATCATTTGTTAGGTTAGGGGTTGATTAATTAGTTGTTTATTTTTAGAGATAAAGGTTAGTTATGCCTTCATCTGTTATCATTTATTCCTTGTGAACAATTAATTTATTGCCTTTAATATCAAAATATACTTCCCCAGTTTTTTCAAACTTGGTCAGCATTTTCGATATTTTTTCGAAACGGCTTACTGTTCCATAATACATCACATCTTTGGCCTCAGGATCGGCATATTCTATTTCTACATTATACCAACGGGCAACTTTACGTAAAATACTCTCCTGCCTTTCGTTATTAAACATAAAATATCCCTTTTTCCACGCTATTGCTTCTTCAACATCCACTTCTTTTATGGCAATACCCGAAACAGATACCAGGGATTGTTCTCCAGGTTTGAGTATTTCGCTCTCATTGGTGTTTTTATGCAAAACACGCACACTTCCTTCCAATAAAGTAGTTTTAGTCACCTTTTCATCTTTATAGCTGTTAATATTAAAGTGTGTTCCCAATACTTCAACAGCTTGTTTATCGGTTTCTACAATAAAAGGATGTGCTGCATTTTTGGCGACTTCAAAATAAGCTTCACCATCTAATTTAACTACACGCTGTTTTGAGGTTCCAATGTTTAATGAGTACTGAATTGAAGAAGCTGCATTTAGCCAAACCGTTGAGCCATCAGGTAGCTGGATTTGCCACTCCCCGCCATTTGGGGTCGAAATGGTATTTAATCTGGTATCATTTACATTTTCAGATCCGGCGACATTATACACCAATTGACCATCGGCAGTTTTAGTGATAGAGAAACCAGCTTCTTTGACTATATCGCCTTTCATCGCGTCTGAAAGTGAAATTTTTCTTCCATCAGCTAATGTAAGAATAGCTTTATTTTTTCCAGGCGCTACATCAGTAGCAAAAACATGCTCTTTCTTTTTCTGTAGAGAGAGATAAGCCGTTAAAGAAAATGCAATAAAAACAACAGCAGCGGCAGCCCATCTTAAACTATTCATTAAAATTGGCTTAGGCGACCGGGTTGGCTTGTCTATCGTCAGAATTTTATGGAGAACAGGATTCCATTTTTCCTCATCAACATTCACCGCATGCGCTTCTTCTGCGATAATCATTTTCACGATTTCGTCAGAAAGTAGCGATGTGCTGTTTTCGGCCAAAACTAAAAGTTCTTCCTTTTCGGATTGACTTAAGGTCTTAGCTGTAAACTGTTGTAATAGATAATGTAAACGTTCCATAAAGATTCTGATACTAAGAAGCAGCAAAACAAAATTAGGACTATCGGAATATTATTTTTTTCTATTTTATTCTCAAAAAGAAAAAAACAATTGGAAAAAAGAACATAATTCCGTGCTGATCGAGGTGTATACGTATCGATTTTAAGGCAATTACGAGTGCATTTTTAACTGTATTAGGAGAAATATTAAGTATTTCTGCTATTTCAGGGATAGTTTTACCATCGCGCCTACTCAATTGGTATATATTTTTTCGCTGATCAGGCAATTTATCAACTGCAACAGCAATAATTTTGGTTACCTCATTTAAATTAATAGTTTCTAAAGTGTTATTATGGCTATTTTGTTGTTTAGCCGCAAATGCATCAACAACCCTGTCTTCTTTTAATTTTTTACGCAGGTAGCTTAAACATTCATTAGAAACATATTTATATAGATAGGCCTTCACATGATCTACTTCTGCTAATTTATCGCGATTCAGCCAGACTCTTAAAAATGCATCCTGAATAATTTCTTCGGCAGCATCATCAGACTTGGTGAACTTAGTAGCAAAAATATGGAGTACAGGAAGATATTTGAAGAATAAAACAGAAAAGGCCTGCTCATCTCCCCCCACGATTTTTTCTATAAGCTTACGTTCATCTTCTATCCTTCCTAGCGCCATAAATTAGTCGATTGGTTTATTTATATACAAAGTTTATGAATCACTTTGTGTGATATAATATACATAAAAGTGAAAAAAAAATTGGGTTAAAGCAAATATCTTCTGCAGGCAAAATTCCTGTAACCAAAAAAACCTTACGTTTTTAAGTAAGGTTTTTTAAATTTTTCATTATTAATATATCTCTAGTATTGATAATATGGCGAAATCATTAGATAAACTACCACACCAGTTATAGCAACATACAGCCATAACGGAAATGTTATCCGTGCAATTTTTCTGTGACGATCAAAACGCTCGGCTAAAGCCCTCACGTAGGTAACCAAAACCAGAGGAATAATTGCAATTGACAATAAGATATGTGTTAATAAAATAAAGAAGTAAGCATATTTAATTGCACCATCCCCCCCAAACTTAGTAGAGGGCGTAGTCATATGGTATGCGATATACATTACTAAAAACAATAAAGAACAACCTATAGCTGTTTTCATTAAATTTTGGTGCAATTGTATCTTTCCATTTTTTATTGCCCAAACAGCAATAACTAATAGTATAGCTGTAATCCCATTTATGGTAGCGTATATTGGTGGTAAAAAAGGCAAGGTTGGCGCATCAATACCTAAATCTTTTAACTTTACTACAAATAAAAAGGCTACAGCTACTGGTATTAGAATTGAAAGAATAATGATCCACTTATTATATTTTTTCTCAATCGGACTATTTTCCATGAATATTAAATCTTTTTATTATTATTATTTTGCTTCGAACCCGGACTAGAGGCTTCGGACTCTTGACTAAAGACTGCAGACTAAACTACCTACCATCTTTAACGTTCCTTAGGTATTCGGCAATAAGTACTTTTATTTCATCCTCCAGCTTAGCATTTGCTTCAGCACTATCTGCATCATAAATACCCCGTATACGGTGTAAATTATCAATCAGCACTATCTTATTGCTAAATATAAAGCTGTTCTTTCCATCGGACTCATTTGCTATTACATCAAGTAACAGGCCTTGCCTGATCAGTGGATAGGTTTGTGCAGTATCGCCAGCTAAAAAGTCCCACTTACCTTCTTTTGCTTTAAAATTAGCTGCAAAATTTTTGATTAAACCTGTATCAGCCGGATCAACAGATAGGCTTACAAATTTAACCAGGGGCTTCTGTTCATAGCCATCAGATAGTTGTTTGATGTATTTACTTGCCTGCTGTTTCTTCGCTCCGGCATGAAATAAGTTTAATACTACAATCTTGTTCTCAAACGATTTCCAGCTAACCGTGTCGCTATGCTGGTTTACGAGTTTAAAATCAGGAACCAAGTGGTAAATGGTATCTGGTATCTTCTTGCCCTTTACAGTATGAAAAGTCGTGGCAACAACCTTTTCACCAAAGATGGGTAAACTCTTATACCTGTTTTTTGCAAAGTGCGGCAATAAGTAAAAAAACAAAAATCCCGGTATAGCTAAAATGCTTACCAGGATTATTACCTTTTTTATAGGGCTTCTTTTCATTAATGGTTCATCATGTGGATGTTTAAAAACCCACCTTCTATCAGCATTAAAACAATAAAGTAACCAATAAAAATAAATGAAACGGTTAATGCAAGCTGCAAGCCTAATTTCTCATATTTTAAGTGCATAAAGTAAGCAACAATATAAAAAGCCTTTACAAGGGTTAAAGCAATATAAATATAGTTACCTACATGTTGAGGAATATGATGACCAGGAATTGCCCATAGTGCTATGATAAACTCAATTGCAGTAATTAAAGTTAAAATACCGGCTACTTTCCAGATTTTAGCTTTATCCAATCCTGCATGTTCTCCATGCTCGTGTCCTTCTGTTGTATGTGAGTGATCTGACATATTAAATATTTTATATAATTGAAATTAAACCAAATAGAAGAATGTAAATACAAACACCCAAACTAAATCTACGAAGTGCCAGTATAAACCAACTTTTTCTACCATTAAATAATGGCCTCTTTTTTCGAAAGTTCCATTAATCGTCATGATTAAAATAATCACATTGATCATTACCCCACTAAATACGTGGAAACCGTGGAAACCTGTAATGGTAAAGAATAAGTTTGCAAATTGTTGCGCAGCAACCAAAGAAACTGGCCCATCAAATAAATGTTTTAACTCTTCAGCAGATGGAATTGTACCCCACCAGAAACCTTCATGGTGTAAATGGGTCCACTCTAATGCCTGACAGCCTAAGAACATAAATCCTAAAACAATTGTAGGAATTAACCACGCAATTACTTCTTTTTTAGAACGACGATGTCCGGCCTCTACAGCCATAACCATAGTTACTGAGCTTAAAATCAGGATAAAAGTCATGATACCCACAAAAACTAGTGGAGCACCTGTATCTTTAATACCAGGGATAGATTGGAAAACCAAATCCGGATCTGGCCATGTTAATTTAGAAAAACGCTGAGCGCCGTAGTAGATCAATAAAGATGAAAAGGTAAAAGCATCTGATAATAGGAAAAACCACATCATGATTTTACCATATTCTACCGACCACGGAGAACGACCACCATTCCATGGTCCGGTTTTAACTTGATCTAATTGTGATACTGCAT
>Ga0308165_1000428_pt1 | contig 80600 bp, 59 predicted proteins | sample PhyWR2_FD_201032 | JGI IMG/M metagenome (GOLD analysis project Ga0308165, IMG submission 201032) | Phyllosphere microbial communities from UC Gill Tract Community Farm, Albany, California, United States - DLSLW.R2 | ecosystem: Host-associated > Plants > Phyllosphere > Unclassified | place: USA... | reverse complement strand
GAATTCAGTCGGCAGCAAACGGAAGTCGAAGGCACGGCCGATGTTGCCGCCCGCACCGCCGCCGCGCAGGTCGACGATCGCGGATGATAGAGAGCTGCCATTTAGCTGGACGCGCGTGAAATCGGTGGGCAGGCCGCGAATGCTTACACCCGTGCCCGAGCCGCGGGTGCGCGTGATCTGGACGCCCGTAATGCGCTGGCTGGCATCCGCGACGTTCTCCGTCGGAAACTTGCCGATATCTTCGGAGGTAATCGCGTCGATGATCTGCGCAGCGTTGCGCTTCTGGTCGGCGGCGGAGCGCAGGCTGGCGCGAACGCCGGTCACGACGATGTCCTCCCCGGTTCCGGACGCGTCTTGCGCCAGTGCAGGCGCGGCAAAAAGCGTCGTCGCGCCCAGCGCGATCGCTGAAGTCAGCGTTAAATTCATTGGTGCCCCCTGTCGGCTGTCAACTTCCCTTGAAGCGGGTCAGCTGACCTCCGGCGATCCAGTGGGTCTTTGCCTTTCCGTAGCCTGACAATGAATGTCAGCGCTGACATGACCACTAGGCCGGCATTGTCTATTATGAAAGTAGAGTATTGCAGGGGGCATGATAGATTTTCTATTGGCAGTCACGTCGGCGCGGTTATGGCAGTCCGGAAGGAGGCCGAGCCACGATGCGCGCTGTGACATTGGAGGACATTGCGGGCATCGTCGGAGTTTCGGCAAAGACGGTGTCGAGGGTCGTCAATAACGATCCTCGTGTGAGCCCCGCGACCCGGCAGCGGATATCGGACGCGATCGAGCAGGCGGGATACAGGCCGAACCTGGCCGCCAGATCCCTTGCCACTGCCCGCTCCAACGTGATCGGCATATTCGTGCCGCCGGCTGGTTCTCACTTCTTCAGCGAACTTGTGCGTTCGGCCATGCGGGCCTGCCGGGAGCATAGCTACAATCTGGCTCTCGAAGAATTCGACGGCCGCCGCGAGAGCGCTGCCGACACCTACAGGCAAGGCCTTCGCCAGCTGCGCTGCGATGGCGTTATTCTTCCTCCCGTCGCCGGCGACGATATGGATCTGCTCGATCTGCTCGATCAGGATGGCGTCCGTTACGTCAGGATATCCCCGGCGGCACAGCTTCACCGCTCCTTGTCGATCAACGCCGATCATGCACGCGGTACTGCCGCGGTAGCAGAGCATTTCTGGGCGAATGGTCACCGCAGATTCGGATTGATCGCAGCCAATCCAGGCGTGGCATCCGGCAGGATACGGCGGGAAGCCTTTATCAGTGCCTTGATGAGCCGGGGCGTACCCCTGGAGGCGATAGAGATCGTCGAATTTGACAGTCTCGTTGATCAGTGGGGCGGGGCGGATTGGTCGTTGATAGATCTGGGACGGCTGGGCGGCCGTCGCCTCCTTGGCGCCGAGACGCCCCCAACCGCGATCTTCACTTACAATGACGAACTGGCTGCAGGTGTGGTCGCCGAAGCTCAGGCACTGGGTATCTCCGTTCCGCGAGAGCTTTCGGTGGCGGGATTCGATGACAGCGACGCGGCTCGGCTTTGCTCGCCGGCGCTGACCACCGCCCGGCAACCGATCGCAAAGATAGCGGCCATGGCCGTTGCGGCGTTGGCATGTGAACCTCAGCGGCCGTATCAGGCGATCAGTTGTCCGGTATCGCTCGTCGTCAGACAAAGCACGGGAAGGGCGCCCATATCCGGCTGTTGAAGTGCCAGGGGTTGGGCGCCGGCCGAAACCCTCTTTGCTCGAGACAAGGATTTCTTTCGCACGGAATGACCTTATCGAGTGGCCGCCCGTGAATATCTTCGGCACAGTTCGTCCCTCTGCACCGACGGTCACGCGGCCGAGGTGATCACCTCTTCAGGAATTTATATGAAGAAGACCCTCGTTGCCGCGCAGGCTCTGCTAGGCGCCGCCTGTTTTGCCGCGCTCTCGCTTTCCGCTCCGGCTGCCCTGGCCAAAGACCGTGCCGCGCCTGCTGCATCATCGGCGAGGCCGGAAGCGCGTCCCCGCAACATCGTGTTCGTGCTGGTGGATGACCTGCGCTATGACGGGCTCGGCTTCCTCCAGCCGGGCCTGCTCAAGACCCCGAATATCGACCGCATGGCGAAAGAGGGGACTTACTTCCCCAACGCCGTCGTCACTTCGTCGCTGTGCAGCCCCAGCCGTGCGACGATCCTGACCGGGCAGACCGCACGCAATCATGGCATCGTCGACAACAACGACAGCTCCGAGGCGGGCCTCACCTACTTCCCGAGCTACCTGCGGCAGGCCGGCTACCAGACTGCGTTCTTCGGCAAGTGGCACATGGGGGCGAGCACCGATGCGCCGCGGCCGGGTTTTGACAAGTGGGTGAGCTTCATCGGTCAGGGCAACTACTGGCCGTCCAAGGTCAATACCGGGCAGTCATCCCAGAACCTAAACGTCGATGGCAAGTCGGTGCCTCAGAAAGGCTACATCACCGACGAACTGACCGACTACGCGATGGACTGGCTGACCAGGGAGCGCGATCCCAAGAAGCCGTTCTTACTCTATCTCAGCCACAAGGGCGTGCACTCCGATCCGCTGCCGCCGCCGCGCTACGCGCACCAGTACGACAAGGCGAAGTTCACGCTGCCTGCCTCTGCGGCGAACACGCCTCAGAACAACGCGGGCAAGCCGCTGTGGGTGCAGAACCAGCGCAACACATGGCACGGCATAGACTTCTTCTACAACGCCGACGTGCCGATGACCGAGTACCTCAAGTACTACTACGGCACCTTGTCCGCGATCGACGACAGCCTCGGCCGGGTGATGGACTACTTGCGCAAGAACCATTTGGAGAAGGACACGCTGGTCGTGTTCACTTCCGACAACGGCTACATGATCGGCGAACATGGCCTGATCGACAAGCGCAACGCCTACGAAGCCTCGATCCGGGTGCCGCTGGTGGTGTGGGAGCCGGGGACGGTCCCGGCGGGCAAGGTCAACGAAGGCCGAATCCGCAATCTCGATTTTGCGCCGACATTCCTGGATGTCGCCGGGGCGCAGCGCCCGCCGCAGTTCGAGGGCACGAGCGCTTGGAAGCTGTGGGAGGGCGTGCAGCCGGTTTCGGCATGGAAGCCGGGTGACTTCACTTACGAATATTACTGGGAATACAACTTCCCGATGACCCCAACCACCTTCGCGATCGAGCGCGACCGGTTGAAATACATCCAATACTACGGCATTTACGACACCGAGGAACTATACGATCTCAAGTCAGACCCGGACGAGATGCACAACCTGATCAACGATTCTGCATGGGCTCCGAAGAAGCAGGAACTGCGCCTCGCACTCTACGATCAACTGGCCAACTCGGCCGGCAAGCATGTCATCCCCTATGGCAAGCGGACCGCGCAGGGGTCGTTGCGGCGCGGGATCAACGGGTCTCACGCTGCGGACTTCCCGGCCGACTGGTACGTCAAGCCGAACCCCGTCGATCGCTTCGATCCGAACATGCCTGATTCTCCCGCCAAGTTGAAGTCGCAGGCCGAGGGGCGGCCGCTCATCTATACTCCGCCACTGGCCGACGAACTGAAGCGGCAGATCGACGCGGGCGGCCAGACTTCGGAGAAGTGACGTTGACCACATTGCTTTCGCCGCGCCGACGCTGGCTGATCTTCGCGCTGGCGTTGACGGCAGGCGTGCTGAACCTCGTGGACCGGCAGATCATATCGGTGCTCAAGCCGACGATTGCTGCCGACCTCGGCTGGAGCGACGACGACTACGGCACGCTGGCGGCATGGTTCCAGGCGGGCGCGGCGGTGGGCTTCCTGGCGGCGGGGTGGCTGGTCGACCGGCTGGGGGCCAAGTGGGCCAACGTGGCCGGCGTGGCGGCGTGGTCGGTTATGGCGATGACGCATGGCTGGGCGCAGAGTTTCAGCCAGTTCGTGTTCTGCCGCATCGGCCTCGGCGCGACGGAATCGATGGGCACGCCCTCGGGCGTCAAGACGATCGCCGCGCTGTTTCAACCCGAGTCCCGGTCGCTGGGCTTCGGACTTTCCAATGCGATGAACAGCCTTGGCGCCATACTTGCGCCTCTGGCGATCCCCGTAGTTGCGCTGGTCTGGGGTTGGCGAGGGGCCTTCGTGGCGGCCGGAGCGGTCGGGCTGGTCTGGGTGCTCGGCTGGCTGCTGGCATCGCGCGGGGTAGATTTCGGCGACCGTACTCCCGCCTCTTCGGCCAGGTCTTCGGGCGGCGCGCTCTCGGGCGAACGGCTATTCCTGCTGGAGCGACGCACTTGGACGATTGCGGTCGGTAAAGTGCTGTCCGATGCGACTTGGTGGCTCATGTTGTTCTGGATGCCGGACTATTTCCACCGGCAGTTCGGTCTTTCCGGCACCGATCTCGGGCCGCCGCTGGCGCTGGCGTACTGCGGTTCGGCGGTGGGCTCGCTGCTCGCGGGCTATGGCGCCAACGCGATGCTGGCGCGCGGCATCGGGGTTAACCGGACGCGCAAGACGCTCATGCTGATTTCCGCGCTCTGTGTGGTGCCCGTGCCGCTGGCGCTGCATGTCGATGCCTACTGGGCGGCGGTGGCGCTGCTGGCATTAGCGCTGGCGGGGCATCAGGGGTTTTCGACCAACCTGTTCGGGCTCATCGCCGACGTCACTCCGCGCGCCAAAGTGGGGCGGGTGACAGGCTTCGGCGCCTTCTGCGGCAACATGGGCGGAGCGGCGATTAGCAAGGTGTCCGGCCTCGTGCTGGCGGCGGGACTCGGCTACGGGCCGCTGTTCGGCTTCGCGGCGTGTTCCTACCTGTTGGCGATCGGCTGGATCCAGCTGACCATGCCCGTGATCGTGACAGTCGATGAGCCGCGCGTGCCAGCTTAGGGGAAGATTCATAGGGGGCTAAAGCAAATCTATCTTTCTCAACTGAATTGGTTGATTATCAGCATTCCCTTTCCAGGGAGGTTCCGATGATCGATAATTCATACCGCTTCGTCCGTTATGTACTACTGGCGTCCGCGGCCGTTTTCCCAGCGGTTGCGCAGGCCGAGGAAGCACCCCAAAGTGCTTCCGGCGAGATTGTGGTGACCGCGCGCTACCGCGACGAGTCCATCCAGCAGGTGCCGATCGCGATCACGGCCGTCAGCGGCCAGTCGCTGAACGATCGCGGCATCCACAACCTGCAGGACCTCTCCGCGACCGTCCCCTCGGTGGATTTCCGCACCAGCGCTTCCAACAAGGACCGCTCGGTCTTCGTGCGCGGCGTCGGCACTATCAGCACTTCGCCGGGTGTGGAATCTTCAGTCTCCACCGTGGTCGACGGCGTCGTCCTCTCACGTCCGGGACAGGCCACGCTGGACGTTGGCGAAGTGTCGCGGATCGAGGTGCTGCGCGGGCCACAGGGCACGCTGTTCGGCAAGAATTCTTCGGCCGGCGTCATCAGCGTCGTCACTGCCGCGCCCTCGGACGCGTTCCACGGCTACGCCGAAGGCACCGCCACCACGGATGAGGAATACCGCCTCAAGGCCGGCGTTACCGGCGCGATCGCCTCCAACGTGACGGCGCGCATCGACGGTCTCTACGCCAACTATGCTGGCAACGTGCGCAACCTCAACACCGGCAGCAAGGTCAATGGCTACGAGCGCTACGGCGCGCGCGGCAAGATCGAGGCGCGCCCGACCGATACCCTCAAGCTCACCCTCGCGGGCGACTACCTCCACTCCTACGACGATGCCACGAGCGTCTACACAAGCACCTCGCAGACTGCTTATCCGACCGGCACCGTCACCACATCCGCTCCGCTTGGCGCGTTCCTGTCGGGCGTGGGCATCACGCCCAGCGCGTCCAACCGGCAGGCCAGCACCAGCTTCGACACGCATGTCACCGACAAGAACTATGGCGGCTCGCTGACCGGCGAATTGGAACTGGGTGATTACACGGTAACCTCGATTACCGCCTATCGCGAATGGAAGAACCACCAGTTCCAGGACAACGACGGCCTCTCGGCGCTGACCGCGACGTTCCCGCAGATCCATGACGAGGGCAAGCTGGCCTCCAGCCAGTTGTCGCAGGAGCTGCGCCTGACCTCGCCCAAGGGCAACTTCATCGACTACGTCGTAGGCGCCTACTACATGCGCGCCAAGACCGACGAGACCTACCAGCGTACGGTCACCCGCCTGATTTCCGGCCGTGCGGTTCCTGTCACGGGCGTCGCCGATTACGGTATCCTCAGCAAGAACTACGCAGTGTTCGGCGAGGCGAACTTCAACTTCACGTCGTGGCTGCGGGCCTTCGCGGGTTATCGCTCGATCTGGGACGACCTGAGCTTCTACCACGAGCGCACCTCGACCAACGATCCGACGAATTCAGGGGCATCGTCGCTCGATATCACCTCGATCCGCGCCTACCATCAGGCGCAGGGTTCGACCTCGCAGCGCGGCGACGCCTATCGCGGCGGTATCCAGGCGGACGTGACGCCCAATACCCACGCCTATTTCACTTATGCGCGCGGGTACAAGGGGCCGGCCTACAACGTCTATTTCAACATGCGCTCGCTCAACGCGACGACGCCGCTGGACGAGATCGTGCTGAAGCCGGAAACCTCGGATTCGTTCGAGGCAGGCATCAAGGGCACCGCGCTTGACCGCACGATCACTTACGCGCTGGCGGTCTACCAGACCAAGTTCCACAACTATCAGGCCAACTACAACGACGTGGTCGGCGGCGCGCAGGTCACTCGCCTGATCAACGCGGGCACCGTGGAGAGCAAGGGTGTGGAACTGGAGTTCGGCCTGCGCCCGATTCCGGGCCTCTCGCTGGATACCTCGCTGGCGTACACCGATGCCAAGGTGGTCCACTTCAATTGCCCCGTCGGCGCGCCCACCAGCTGCGCCATCGATGGTGAGCCACTGCCCTTTGCGCCGAAGTGGAAGCTGTACAGCAACGCCTCGTATCGCTTCGCGCTGACGGATTCGCTGAACCTGGAAATCCAGAGCGACGTCTCGCTCAAGAGCAGGACGCAGTATTCGCTGACACAGACGCCCAGCACCGTCCAGCCCGACTACGTGATCTGGAACGCCAGCGTGGCATTGCTTGGCGCCGATGAGAGCTGGCAGGTGCGTGGCTTCGTGAAGAACATCACCAACCAGAACTACGCCACCCTGCTCGCCAACGGCGCGCTGGCCGGCACCGTCCGCTTTGTGCCCCGTGATGACAAGCGCTACGGCGGCGTCATGCTGCGCAAAGAATTCTGATGAATTGGGGCCGGGGCAGGCTAGCACCGCTCCGGTCCCAGTCGTTCACTGGGTTCGGTGCGTGATCAAGTCTTGGTACCTCATGGCGCGGACAGTCCAGTGCATTTGCGACGAGGATGCGTGCATGGAACGTCCGAAGTAGTGCGTTTGGTTACACGGGCGTGGTTCAACTTTTAATAATAGCGCCGTCCGGGGCAGTTGCTCAAAACTGCCTGATCCTTGATGATACAGAATTTGCGCGTCCGAATTGCGAAACCGGACCTACCGTTCAGCAAGAAGAAAATGGCGATCGAATGTCTTTGAAGGGTCGAGCGCGGAACGGCGAGCCAGACATCAAGCCTTCGCAATAGGTCATTGCATCCTGTAGGCCTTGATACTCGTTCAGTCTGGCAAGAGCGTCTTGCTGGAAATGTCGGCGGGCCATAGATGCACGACCATGAAACCGATCGTTCCCGCCCAAATCGACGACCAAGTCACCCGCTTTGCTCGCATCGCGCTCAAGGGCGTGCCCGAATGGATCGAGGTGGAACCTCTGGAGCGAAGCATACAGACCGAGTGCTTCGATAACGTCGATCAGGCGATCCGCGCCGATGGTGGCAAGGCGATCATGGGGTGGATCATTTGGGAAAAGCCTGGCGCGTGGCTGGAGGCAGAGCATCACGCGATATGGCAGCAACAGAACGGCACCTGGCGCGACGTTACCCCCACGGTTAATGGGGAACCGCGCTTAGTGTTCGTGCCGGATGACAAAGCAATTCGCACCCATCCGCGGTTCGGGCTACCAACCCGCTACGTCTCGATCTCCAATGACCCGGTGGCGGTCTATGCGATCAAGAAAGCGCAAAAGCTGATGGAGGTTCGCGCCGAGATTCTCGCCGCTGGGGGTATCAGCCCCAAGCTGATGCCAAAGGCGCAATTGACGAACGACCGTTTCATCAAAGCGCTGGAAGCAATCGACGCTAAACTCGCGGCGCAGGGCAAGGCCAAAGATGATGACGCGCCTCGGTGATGGTGCATCTTCCGTCGCAAGTCCGGACCTGAGGTTCGAAAATTAATGGCTGAACGGCGATAAAGGGTCGGTCGGGTGGTGATCAATTAATAACGATGTCAACGCTCAACAGCCTGCCGATTGCACGTATCCACGCTCGCGGTTATGGAGGGGTGCTCAGGCATGCAGGCGGGTTCAGCGACAGGCCCTGCATGCTTATCTGACGCCGAGACCACCACGTCAGGCATCGCCTTTCTTCGACACGGCTGCGGCATCGCTGAGCGTAGGAGAGAGGGTGTTTGCGCTCTTGCCGCAATTTCCGGTCATGGCGCCGGCCTGTTGGGGATCACGGCGCCACTTGCCCCGCGCGCCGCTTCCAATATGGCTCCGCGCCTTTCCAGATCGTTGGCGAGCTGGTCCGGCGCAAACTGGCGGCGCGCGGCGACAAGGCGGGGCCGCTCGCCTACATCGACCGGCGTATCTTCTGGTCGATCGGCATCGCGCCGGTGCAGTGGCGGCGTTCGGCCGACGGTAATCCGTTGATGGCGGCGGGCGCAGCGCTGACCGCGCGGCAATGGGCCCGCTTCGGGGAGTTCGTGCGGCTCGGCGGCAAGTGGGAGGGCAGCCAACTCGTCGATCCGGCGACGCTGGCCGGTCTGTTCCAGGGTTCGTCCGCCAATCCCGCCTATGGGGCGAGCTGGTGGCTTGCTGTTCCCGTGCCGGAGGCGGAACGTCCGCGACAGCTCCGCAATGCCGTCGATCTGGCCGGCAGCGCTCAGGATTTTCCCCGAGGCATCGTGCTGGCCGTGGGCAAGGGGCGCCAGCGCCTTGCCGTTGTGCCGAGCGAGAATCTGGTCATCGTGCGTCAGACCGACAACCGGAAAAGCGGGGAGGCCGGTGAGGGGGGCGGCGTGGAGGCTGGCGCGCCGGATTTGAACGACGGCCGCTGGTCCGACACGCAATTCCTGAAGCTGGCGTTGGGCATCAAGCCGTGAGCGCCGCGTCTGTCATTCCGACCGCGAATTCCCCACCATGGTCCGTAAAGCCGTTGCAGCGCTCGTCCTTCTGACCATGACGATCACGGGCTGCGCGCCTGTCGCGGGGCTTTCCGCCCGTCATGCGCAGGCGACCGCGGCCCGACCGAACATCATCGTCATTCTGGCCGACGACCTCGGCTACGCGAATTTGTCCGCCTATGGAATGAAGCGCATCCAGACCCCAACATCGACCGCATCGCAATGAAAGCGTGAAATTCACGGACGCCTATGCGGCCGCGCCCGTCTGCTCGCCGTCGCGCGCCGATTCTGGCTGCCGACCGCGTCTATGACGGTGTAGACCTATTGCCGTTCGTGGAAGGTCAGGCAAAGGGAGTGCCGCATGACGCCCTGATGTGGCGCCGCCAGCCCCTCGTTTCCATCCGCAAAGGCGAGTGGAAGCTGTGGAAGCACCTCGATGGCGACTATACGCTGTTGTTCAACCTCAAGGACGATCCAATGAGGCAAGTAATCTGGCGGCGAAATATCCCGACAAGGTCAGGGAACTGGAGGCGACCATTGCTCAGTGGTCAAAGGATCTCAACGAACCGAAATGGCCGACCAAGGCGATGATCGACTATGATGTCTGCGGAACGCCATTCAGGGTGCCTGTGTAGGCGCAGTGCAAGATTTCGGTGAATGAGATTCCCTGTAAGCGGGCGGACTGCATTATGGGAGTGAGAAATTTGCCTCAGAACGGCGACAAAGGGTTGGTTTCGCTGGCGCCCAAGGCCGGCGTCCCGAGGTCCCGGAGAGCTGAACTATGCGGCAACACGATCGCGTCCGGCCAATTTGGCAGCATATAGCTGTTGATCCGCGCGGTCGACCGCATTGCTCAACGCTGTGTCATCGGCCAGAACTTCGGTCAAACCGATGCTGACGGTCCAGTCGAACGGGCCCAGGCCGCTGACTGCTTTTCTGGCGTTCTGCACCAGTCTCTGCGCCTCGAGCAGCGAGGCGTTTGGCATGATTATAAGGAATTCATCCCCGCCCATCCGAACGACTTTCGCAGCGAACTCGAACTCGCTGTTTAGGGTCGCAGTGACCAGCGTACGAGCGAGAGCGACGAGCGTAGCGTCTCCCACGGCGTGACCGAAGCGATCGTTGACGGACTTGAAGTGATCGATGTCGATGTGCGCCAGCCATGTCCCCGGCTGGAGAAATCCGGAATGCACCTGTGCCAGCCACGCGCGATTGTAGACGCCGGTCAACCCGTCGCGCCAGGCGCTCTCGCGCATCGCGGCGAGCGCAGCTTCCGCGGGCATGGCCAACAGGCCAACGTTGAGCAGCATGAGCAGCAGCTGATCCGAAAGCAAGGCGACCACGGCCAACGTAGTGGGTGTGGCGAGGTGCAGGATATCGCCCGCAATCGCAAAGAGGTAGCAGGGTATATAAGCTAGCAGCGCAATGCCGGCAATGCGCCCGCCGTAACCGTCGGGAACGGTGCGGGCGGCCTGCCGGATGACGTCCGCGCCGAACGTGCCCATTCCCAGCGCGAGGCCGAAGGCTGCGAGCAATTGCTCGCTTTGCGGCGGCATGGGCATGCCCAGAGCGCCCACGATGGATGGCAGCAGGAACCCGATCAGCGTCACGGCGGGCGGCACACTCATCCACCAGCGCCATAAGGGGCGCCCAGCGAACAGCCGCACCCCTGTGCTTAGCGGGATGTTGGACGCAGTAAGAACTGCGACCAGCAGGGATCTGATGAGCACGTCCTCTGGCCTGTTGATCCACTCCAAACCTGTCAGCGCGACGCAGTAGAGCAGCAGGCTAGCCGCCCAATGCACGTTATGTAGCTGTTCCCTGCGGCCACGCCAGAGCGACAGAAATATGACGACGAACGTCGCGGAGGCAAGCAAGCTGCATAGGCGCAAAGTGGCAAGATCAACGGAGGGCAGCATCTCGTAGGGCTGCCTAAGCGTTATTGCTTAACAATGGCTTCACCTTAGCTGCATTTCTTGTGAGTTCCCGCCGATCAGGTGCTAGCCCGAAAGCCTGCCACCATCTACCCAGCGCGGTAGTGCGAGGTTCGGTAGCGAAACTTTCAGGCTGAGCGGTAACAAAGAGTCGACTGCGGCTTCCCTAAGTTCCAAGGGAAGCCGCTCTCCCTCACGCCACGTTTGCGCCGCCGAACACCACCTGATTGCGAACCTGCCGCTCGAACAAGCCGTAGAGGAAATTGCCGGTCCCGCCGCTGACGACGTCGAGCGCGGCCAGATGGTCCGGTGAAAGCTCCAGCGCTAGCGCCGAGGCATTGTCCGCCACCTGCTCGACGCGGCTCACGCCCATGAGGGTAGAGGACACGCCCGGCCGTCCAACGACCCAGGCGAGCGCAATCCGGGCCGGTGTTTCCCCCGTCTCGGTGGCAATGCGCTTGAGTTCATCCACGATCCGCCAGTTACGGTCGGTGAACAACGTGTCGCCGAAGGGATTGTCGCCATCGAGCCGCTTGTCGCCCTCCGGGCGTTCGCCTGCCGGACCACCCGCATTGGGTACGCCGCCCTGCCGCGATGCCCCTGCCTCCACCGTGGCACGATCATATTTGCCGGTGAGCAAACCATACGCGAGCGGGCTCCATGGTACGAGCCCGATGCCTAGCGCGCGGCCGAGCGGAACATGCTCGTTCTCAACCCCGCGCTCGGTCAGCGCGTAATAATATTGGAGGCCGACGGGCGCCGGAAGACCCCGTGCCTGCGCCAATGTCGCCAGTTGCGCGATATACCAAGCGGGGCTGTTGGACAGGCCCCAGTACCGGATCTTGCCTGACCGGATGAGGTTGCTCATCGTCTCCAGCAGTTCCTCTGCCGGGGTGATCCCATCCCAGATATGAATCCAGTAGAGATCGATGAAATCGGTGCCGAGGCGCTTCAGCGAGCCTTCGACCGCCGCGCGGACATGACGCGCGCCATTGCCGCCTGAGAGCGGTGCCTTGCCCGTCGCGAAGCCGGATTTGCTCGCGATGACCATCCGGTCACGCAAGCCCGCATCCTTTACGAAGGCGCCGACCATCTCCTCCGACGCACCGCCGGAATAGACATCCGCCGTGTCGAGGAAATTGCCGCCCAGATCGACATAGCGATCGAAGACCGCGCGGCTGTCCTTCGCATCCATGCCCCAGCGCGGCATGCCGAAGGTCATGGTGCCGAGGGCCAGGGGGCTGACGAGCAGGCCCGACCGCCCCAGCGCGCGATAGGATTCAAGGGTCATCATAATCATCTCCGACAGGGGGTGCGCGAAAGTCATATGGATTTGGATGCGACCATTGATTAGATCATAGGCGCTGCATGGGTAGCTGAAGGATTTTCACTAATGGATCGCGACCTCTGGTCCGGGCTCGCCGTTTTTGCTGAGATTGTCGAGGCGGGCAGCTTTGCGAAGGCGGCGACCCGGCTTGGCCTGTCCGCTTCCGCGCTCAGCCATGCGATGCGGACGCTGGAGGCGAAGCTGGGCATTCGGCTACTCGACCGCACCACGCGCTCGCTGGCGCCGACGCGCGCGGGTGAGGAGGTGTTGCTGCGCCTGCGGCCTGCCATGGCGTCGGTGGAGGAAGGGCTCGCGATCCTCGACGTCGATCGGGACAGACCTAGCGGTCGGGTGCGCGTCAATGCCCATCGACCGGCCGCCGTCCATATCGTGTTGCCGCGTCTTGCCACTCTCGCGCGCGACTATCCCGATGTGTCGGTCGAACTGGTCATCAATGACGGTCTGGTCGATATAGTCGCGGAGCGGTTCGACTGCGGTGTGCGGCATGAAGGGGAATTGCAGGCAGACATGATCTCGCTAAGGATTAGTGATCAGGTGCCGCTGATCTTTGTTGCCGCGCCAGACTATCTGGCCGTGCACGGCACGCCGTCGGTTCCGGACGATCTCGGTAGTCATCGCTGCATAAGCTATCGGTATAGTTCAGCGGGAACGGTGCACCGCTGGGCATTCGAGCGAGAGGGCGTCAGCCTCGAACGTGCGCTTCCGACGACATTCGTCACCAATGACGTCGATATGATGCGGGACGCGGCGTTGAACGGTCTCGGGATATGCTGCCTGATTGCTGAGCAGGCAATTGGACATCTCGCGGCAGGAAATCTGGTGGAGGTGCTGCCGGGATGGGCGCCGAACCTGCCTCCCAATCACCTATACTACCCCAGCCGCAGGCAGCCCACCGCTGCATTCCAGGCATTCATGGGTGTGATGCGCTCTGCTAAGATCCCGGCCGCCGTTCCAGCACCCGCGAATAAATGAAATGGCAGCATTTCTTCACGGGCAGCACTTCGGAAAGCTGTTCGAGGAGACGCGCAGAACCGCCATCTGCAAGATCGCCAGAGGGCCACCTCATAGGAATTGCCTTGCAACCGCAGCGCCGCGACGAAGCCGGGGCGCGGTTTTCTTGCCTTGGCGCCGATAAGCCATCACCTCTAACCGAAATGATTTACTTGGATGCTCATCTTTCGAGCTGCGTTAGCGACCAGATAGCCTATTTCCTGAAATTTAGTCTTTTTAAGGCGAGAGCGAGAATTAGAGATTGATAAGGCACCGCGCGGTTGCCCAATTCTGTCCGTCAGCACTGCAGCAACGCAGCGCGTTCCGTCAGCCTGTTCTTCATCATCGATCGCAAACCCGCGTTGCAGAGTTAGATGGAGTTCACGCCGCATCGCGTCCCGATTGTCGATGGTGCGGTAAGTGCGTTGCACCAATTCGCGCTTGCCGAAATACAAATCCAATTCTGCTTCGGTCCAGCAAGCCATGATGGCTTTGCCCGCTGCCGTGCTGTACATCGGCAAGGAAATTCCTTCGCGTGCCGCCGTGGGCCAACCGCCGCGTGCTTCAAGCTGTTTCAAATAGAAAATGGCATTTGATCGGGGAACGCACAGGTTCACGCTGTGATTTACTTCCAGCACCAGCGAACGCATTATCCCGCGGCCCACTTTTTCGAAATCGGAGGTCTCGGCAAAGGCGGAGCCGACCCGGAAAGCGCCGACGCCCACCGACCAGCGACAGTTGTCGCGATCGAACTGCACGTATTCGAGCGTTTCCATCGTCGTCAGCAGGCGGTGTGCTGTCGATTTGGGCAAATCGACAAGATTGGCCAGTTCGCTGAGCGTCATCGCGTTGCGCGAACCCAGTTCGTCGAGAATGCCGAATGCGCGGACCAGGGATTGCACCCGGCCGAGACGGTCAGCCTCTGCTGCTTTGTTCTCCTTCACAGGCCCACTCTCCCGGTTCTATTTTTATCATTAGCGGCCTGAATATCAGTCGTCAGGTTGTAAGGCAAATTTATGGTTGCCGGTTTCCCCTGTGGTTTGTGCTAGGTCAGCGATCGACGAGAATGATCCGCATGTCGTTGACATTGGTGCGTGTGGGTCCGGTCACGACGAGATCACCCAGACCTTTGAAGAAGTCGTAGCTGCAATTGGCGTTGAGTGCGCCGACGGCCGACAGGCCAAGCGCGCCGGCGCGGCGCAGCGTGGCGGGGGAAATGCAGGCGCCGGCGTTGTCCTGGGTGCCGTCGATGCCGTCGGTGTCGCATGCCAGCGCGAAGATGCCCGGTGCTCCGTCGAGGGCGAGGGCGAGGCTGAGCAGGTACTCCTGGTTGCGTCCTCCACGACCGGCGGGGTTGCGCACGATCACAGTAGTCTCGCCCCCCGAAAGCAGCGCAAAGCGGCCGCCCTTGCCGGCATGGTGAAGCGCCAGCGCGGCATGGACCATGCCCAGTTCGCCCGCGTCGCCTTCAATCCCGTCGCCCAGATACACCGGGCGGTAGCCAGCGGCATGGGCGATCTCGCCCGCGGCCTCAAGCGCCATGCGCGAGCGCGCGACAATGCGCGTGGTGGCAGCGACGAGGCCGGGGGTGCTGGCAAAGGGGGTCTCGTTGCGGTCGTCTTCCAGCACCTGGAGGATGTGGGGCGGGCAGGGGATACGGTACAGGTCGAGGATGCGGCGGGCGTCGGCCAGCTTGGTGCGGTCGGCTACTGTGGGGCCCGAGCCGATCATCGCGGCATCGTCGCCGGGGATGTCGGACATCGCCAGCGTCACCACTTTGGCCGGATGGGCGGCGAGGGCAAGGCGCCCGCCCTTGATCTGCGAGAGGTGGGTGCGCACGCAGTTAATCTCTGAGATCGACGCTCCGCAGGCCAGCAGCGCGCTGGTGACGGCCTTCTTGTCGTCGAGCACGAGGCCGTGGGCGGGCATCGTCAGCAGTGCCGAAGCGCCGCCTGAGATGAGCATCAGCAACTGGTCGTCCGCCGTCAGCCGCCGCACTTCCTCCAGGATCGCCTGCGTGGCTTCGAGGCCGTGCTGGTCGGGCAGCGGGTGGCCAGCCTCGAACAGGCGGGCGCCGGCCGGCATATCGGCGGCGGGCAGGGCGTGGCCGTAGCGGGTGAGCACGATCGTGTCGTGGCGACCTTCCATGCGCGCGGCGGCGACCTGTGCCATCGTCGCGGCCGCCTTGCCCACAGCAAGGATCAGGGTGCGCCCAGCGACGGGCGGCGGTATGTGCGCGGGCAGGCATACGTGCGCCGAGACGGCTTTGAGCCCGGCGTCGAACATTTCGCGGACGAGATCGATACTGTCTTCCATCATCCCCTCTCACCGCGCAGATGGTATGGCCCGTCTGTCACGTGTCCTGTCATTCGATCCCGAATTCGACCTGTCCCAATGATCCGTATCGCGCGGTGTAGTGGCCGCGTTCGGCCACGACCTGGACGATCGAGCCGGTGAGCACGACGTCGCCCGCCTTAGGCCGATAGCCGACTTCGATCGCCGTGTTGAGCGCCGAGCGCAGCGCTTCCCACTGATCGCCATAAGCCTTGCGTGCGCTGTCAGCCCCGAAAGGGCCGCCGTCGCGGGCCAGTTCGGCGCGGATCGCGTTGATGTCTCCCCCCGTCGCAACCGTGTGCGAGGGCACAAAGATGTAGCGCGCAGCGCTGATGTTGGCCGCCACCATGTCCGCCAGGGGATGATCGACGCCCGAGGCGAGAGCGACGTCGGGCAGTTCGATCGCCGGGCCGAGATGGGCGACGAGGCGCTTCATTGCGGCCACGTTCGGGATAGGATCGGTGACGTCGCGGGCGAGTTCGAAGCCGATCTCGCATTCGATCACCAGCTTGCGAAAGTCATCCAGCCTCAGTCGGTAGGGCGCCATGACCCGGCCACGCGCGGGCAGCACGCCGATCGCAGGCTTGGTTATGCCGAAGCGGGCGAGTGCTTCAGGGCTGGCGAAGCCGCCCTTGAAGCCGCCGATCGCCTTGCCGGTGCCGTACTCGGTGGCGACCAGGCGCGCTTGCGCGGCGTAGGCCTGCGCCAGCGAGGCGCCGGGCCGGGCGGTTAGGTAGCCGGGAAATTCGGTCCCGGCCTTGTCGGCGGCGACGACCGTATCGACCCATCGCTGGTCGATAGAGGCTTGCCCAGCCTCGACCGTTGCCGGCGCAGATGTTCCGCCCGGCGCTGCGCAGCCGGCGAGAGCGAGGAGGGCGCACGCCGTCAGCCCCGGGCGGAAAGGGTGCCTCATGCGCCGAGCGTGTGGTCGGCGAGGGTTTCGATCGCCCGCACCATCGCGCTGTGGTCCCAGTCGGCCCCGCCTTGCGCCACGCAGGCGGAGAACAACTGCTGCGCGCTGGCGGTGTTGGGCAGCGCCACGCCCAGCTTGCGCGCGCTGTCCAGCGCCAGGGCGAGGTCCTTCTGGTGCAGGCGAATGCGGAAGCCCGGATCGAACTTGCGATCGAGCATCCGCTGGCCGTGGACCTCCAGGATGCGGCTGGAGGCGAACCCGCCCATCAGCGCCGCGCGCACCCGGGCCGGATCGGCGCCGGCCTTGGCGGCGAAGACCAGCGCCTCGGACACTGCCTCGATGTTGAGCGCGACGATGATCTGGTTGGCGACCTTGGCGGTCTGGCCGGTGCCGACCGGGCCGATCAGGGTGATGTTCTTGCCCATCAGTTCGAATAGCGGCTGGACCTGTGCGAACGTGTCCTCCTCGGCTCCGACCATGATCGTGAGCGAGGCGGCCTTGGCGCCGACTTCGCCGCCCGAGACCGGCGCGTCCACATAGGCGCAGCCGAGCGCGGTGATTTTCTCGCCGAAGCCTTGCGTGGCGATCGGGTCGATCGAACTCATGTCGATCACCGTCTTGCCTGCGCTCAGTCCGCGGGCGACGCCATCGGCGCCGAACAGCACGGCTTCGACGTCGGGCGTATCGGGCAGCATCAGGATCACGATGTCGCTGTATTGCGCGATCGCTCGCGCGGTGGCGAAGGCGCGGGCGCCGCCGTCGAGCAGTGCCTGGGGCAGCGGCGAGCGATGCTGCAGCAGGGCCAGGTCGTGGCCGGCCGCCTGCAGGTGCCCCGCCATCGGAGTACCCATGATGCCCGTACCGATGAAACCGATCTTCATGTCTTCGCTCCGCTCGATCAGAGGTAGGGCGCGGCCCAGCCGAGCCCCTGGGTGGTGCCGGCGGCCGGCGCGTATTCGCAGCCGACCCAGCCCTGATAGCCGACCGTGTCGAGCCAGGGCAGGAGCCAGCCGAAGGCGATTTCGCCGGTGCCGGGTTCGTGACGGCCGGGATTGTCGGCAAGCTGGATGTGGCCGATGCGCGGCAGGTGCCGTTCGATGCTGCGCGCGATGTCGCCTTCCATGATTTGCATGTGATAGATGTCGTACTGCAGTTTCACGTTGTCGCGCCCTGCGGCGTCGGCCACTGCGAGCGCTTCGGCGCAAGTCGCATAGAAATAGCCGGGGATGTCGACGCGGGTGTTGATCGGCTCGAGCATGATGGCGATGCCGTGCGGCGCCGCCGCGTCGGCGGCATAGGCGACGTTGGCGACCATCGTGTCGAAAGCTGCTTCGTGCGCGGCGCCTGGCAGAGGCCTTCCGGCCATCAGGTGAAGGCGCGGGCAACCCAGCGCCAAGGCGTATTCGAGCGCGGTGTCGATGCCGCGCCGGCAGTCCTCGATCCGATCGGGCAGGGCGCCATGGCCGCGCTCGCCGCCGGCCCAGTCGCCCGGGGGGCAGTTGAACAGCACTACCTCGACGCCGGCATCGCGCGCCCGGTCGGCCACGTCCGCGGCGGGAAAATCATAGGGGGCGAGGAATTCCACGGCCTTGAACCCGCTCGCTGCTGCCGCTGCGAAGCGGTCGAGGAAAGGGACATCGGTGAACATCATGGTGAGGTTGGCGGCTAGGCGAGGCAAGGTGTTCTCCGCGGCAATGGCGTGAACGCGACTGGTAGGCCGGTGGGCGTCAGGATGCCAACCGGGGATGGGCGGCGTCTCGCATGGTGGAATGGTGGGAGGGATGTGTTTTCCGAGGTGGGAGCGTTCCGAGGGGGCTGTGCGCGGCGGGACGCGCAGCCGAAAAGCCCGAAACCAGTCGGCCGACGCATTGCGGTCGCCCTTACGACCCGTCATCCCCGCGTAAGCGAGGATCCCGCTCGTTTTATCGATCTGGCGTCAGGCGTCATGCGCAAGGCAGTAAGGTCCCCACCTTCGCGGGGGCGACGGAGCTGTTTGATCGTGGGATGTACTCCCCGGCTTCACCCCAGGTTGCGGACGGAGGCTCCGTTGGACTGCCAGAAGTCCTGCTCGGCCGAACGGATGCGGTCGGCCGCGCGGTCGAGGTGCCGCTCGGACGCCACCCGCGCGGCCTCGGGGTCGCCGGCGCGCAGGGCTTCGAGCAGGGCGAAATGCTCGGCCTTCACTTCGGCGGAGTAGTCCTTGCGCTGCGCTTCGTTGACCCGGGTGACGCCGATACCGATGGCGATGTTGCGGGTGAGTACCTCGGTCAGCTTCAGCCAGTAAACGTTGCCGCTGGCCGCCGCGATGGCGGCATGGAAAGCGGTGTCCTGCGCGATGCCATCCTCGTTGGCGTCCTCGGCCGCGCACAGGCGGGTCCAGGCGTCCTCGATCGCGGCGAGCTGGTCGGTCGTGCGGCTGCGCGCGGCGAGTTCGGCGATTTCCGCTTCCATCACGCGGCGCACGGCGATGAGATCGAGCAGCGACTTGACCGAGTGGCGCGTGGTCGCGTCCAGCCCGTCGTTGAGCATTTCGGGATCGCGCACGTAGGCGCCGCTGCCCTGGATCGTCTCGACCCTTCCTTCGGCGCGCAGGCGGGCGATCGCCTCGCGCACGGCGGCGCGGCTGACGCCGAAGTGCTGGGCCAGCGCGCTCTCGGGGGGGAGCCGGTCGCCGACCTTGAGTTCGCCCCGGTGGATGCGTTCGAGGATGGCCTGGGCGATCTGCTCCGCGCGGCTAACGCGGTCCGAATTGATCACGCCGCTGAATCCGGCTGTCGCCACCTTGCTTACCATGGGCCGTGTCTACACCAAGCCCTGCGCGTAGGTAAAGCGCGGGACTGCCCGCAGATGGGGACGATCAGCGGGTAAGCGCCGGTTTTGTCGCTACCACCAGCGCGCCGGCGAACAGGCAAGCCGCCAGCGCGGCCATGCCGTTGGCTGTGCTGCCGGTGGTCTGCGATATCCAGCCGACCACAATCGGGCTGAGGAACCCTGCCAGGTTGCCCACCGAATTGATCGCGGCGATCCCGACCACCGCCGCGCGGCCCGAAAGCGCCTGCGTCGGCAGGGTCCAGAACATCGGCGTCGCAGTCAGCACCGCAGCGGTGGCCAGCGACATCAGCACCATGGCGAGCGCGAAGCTTGTGCTCAGGAACGTCGTCGCCACCAGCAGGATGCCGCCGGCCATCATCGGCCAGAACACGTGCCAGCGCCGTTCGCCCGTATGATCGGAGTGGCGGCCCGTGGCGATCATCACTACGATCGCCACGGCATAGGGGATCGCGGTAAACAGCCCCATGTCCAGCGTGCCGGTGGCCCCGGCCGCGCTCACCAGCGTGGGCAGCCAGAATGTGACGCCGTACTGGCCCATGATGCAGCAGAAGTAGATGAACGCGAAGGTCAGCACGCCGGGATCGAGCATCGCCGCCAGCACGCCCTTGTGACATTTGCCTTGTTGCTTGTCGGCTTGCGGCTCCTCGCCGGCCAGGGTCTTGGTGAGCAAGGCTTTGTCGTCGTCGCCGAGCCAGGCGGCGTCGGCGATGCGCGAGTCCAGCACGAACAGCGTCGCGATGCCCAACAGAAACGCAGGCGCCGCCTCGAGCAGGAACATCCAGCGCCAGCCCTCCAGCCCGGCGACCCCGTCCATCACCGCCATGATCGAGCCCGACAGGGGCGACCCGACAAGGCCCGCCAGCGGGATCGCGGCCATGAACATGGCAATGATCTGGCCGCGCCGTGCCGCCGGGAACCACTGGCTCAGGAACAGCAGCACGCCTGGAAAAAAGCCGGCCTCGGCGATGCCCAGCACGAAGCGCAGCGCGTAGAACGCCTCGGTGCTGCGCACGAAGGCGAAGGCGGCCGAAAGCACCGCCCAGGTCAGCATGATCCGGCAGATCCAGCGGCGCGCGCCGAAACGCTCGAGCAGGATGTTGCTAGGCACCTCGAACAGGAAATAGCCGATGAAGAACACGCCTGCACCCAGGCCATAGGCGAATTCGGACAGCCCGATATCGGCGGACATCGCCATTTTGGCGAAGCCGATGTTTACCCGGTCGAGGTAGGCGACCACGTAGCAGACCATCAGGAACGGCACGAAACGCCGAAACACCCGCGCGGCAATCCGGTCCAGCCGCGCGTCGGCGACGGCTCTGGCATGGACCTCCATGGATTGGTCGGCGGCAAGCGGAATCGTGTCGGCCATATGTGGTCTCTCCCTAGATGTCGGGTTGCCTGACATATTTTATTGTGTCAAGGATGTCCGGGACACCGCCGAGCCCATCGGCCCGCAAAGGGAACACCCAATCTCCATGTCGCTCCATCTGGGATGCATCGCCGACGATCTTACCGGCGCGACTGATCTTGCCAATGAACTTGCACGGGCCGGCCTGCGCACGGTGCTGCGCGTCGGCGCCGATCCCTGCGTGCTGGATGACGATACCCAGGCGCTGGTCATCGCGCTCAAAAGCCGGTCGATCCCGGCGGGCGAGGCAGTGGCGCTGTCGCTGCGGGCATTGGACGTTCTGGTCGGTCTCGGTGCCGCCCATGTCTACTTCAAGTATTGCTCGACGTTCGATTCGACGCCGCTGGGAAACATTGGCCCGGTCCTTGAAGCGCTGTCCGGCAAGCTGGAGGTGGACTTGTCGATCGCCTGTCCGGCGTTCCCAGCCAACCGGCGCACAGTGTACCAGGGGCACCTGTTCGTGGGCGACCGGCTGCTGGAGCAAAGTGGCATGGAGAAGCATCCGCTCAATCCGATGACCCGTTCTGATCTCGTCGTCCTGCTGCAGGAGCAGATGACCGGGCAGGTCGGCCTGCTGTCCTGTGCGAGTGTAATGCCGGGCGCATTTGGTCCGGCAGTGCAACGCCTGCGCGCCGATGGCGTTCTGGCGGCAATCGCCGATGCAGTGGACGATGCCCAACTCGATTTTCTGGGCACGCAGTGCGCCGGGATGCGGCTGTCGTCGGGTGCTTCCGGGTTGGGAGCGGGTATCGCGCGCCACCTTGCGGCAGGCGCCGAGCCGGTCGCGGCGCAGATGCCGGCCCTGGCCGGGCGGCGGCTGATTCTGAGCGGAAGTTGCTCGGCTATGACGCTGCGACAGGTCGCGGCGGCGCAGGCCGCAATGCCCCACTTCTCGCTGGTCGACCGGCTCGATGCGGACGACGATGCCATCGTTGCCGAGGCGCTGCTATGGATCGCGGAGCAATGCGTAGATCAGCCGCTGCTGATCTACGCCAGTGCCGCGCCGGCCCAGGTCGAGGCCTTGCGCAAGACTTATGGCGAAGGGGTGGGCGAGCGGCTCGAACACCTGCTCGGCTTGATCGGCCGCGCATCGGTAGACGGCGGCTGCAACCGGCTGATCGTAGCGGGTGGCGAAACTTCGGGCGCGGTTGTCACTGCACTTGGCCTTGTCGCGCTCGCCATAGGGCCCGAGATCGCCGCCGGGGTGCCCTGGACTCTGGCTACGCGCCATGATGGCGCGCAGTTATGCTTGACGCTCAAATCCGGTAATTTCGGCGCAGCCGATTTCTTCCTTTCCGCCTGGGAGCTGTTGCCGTGCCCGGTTACGACCTGACTATCGCTGACGAGATCGTCGCCGCCGGCCGCTCGCTATTCGGGCGGGGCCTCGCGACGGGGAGCAGTGGCAACCTCAGTGCGCGGCTGGCGGATGGGCGGGTGCTTATATCGCCGACAAATTCCTCGCTCGGTGCGCTCGACGCGCCATCGTTGTCGCTCGTAGACAGTGAGGGCGGGCACCTTGCGGGCCCCTCTCCGTCGAAAGAATGGCCGCTGCACCTGGCAATGTACCGCGCGCGGCCGTCTGCCGGGGCCATCGTTCACCTCCACGCGACGCATTCTGCAGCGGTGTCGTGCATGGACGGGCTCGACTATGCCGACTGCCTGCCGCCGCTCACCGCCTATCAGGTGATGAAGTTCGGCCGGTTGCCGATGACGCCATGGTTCCGCCCCGGCGATCCTGGCCTCGCGCCAGCGATCGAGGACCTTGCGTGCGCGCATCCCGCGATCCTGCTGGCCAACCACGGCCCGCTGGTGGCCGGGCGCGACCTGGCAGATGCAATGAACCGCATCGAGGAACTGGAAGAGACGGCCAGGCTATTCCTCCTCCTGCGCGGCAGTGCGGTGCGAACGCTGACGCCGCCACAGATCGCCGACCTCGAAGATACGTTCGGCGCGGCTAATTCCCCGGAGAGCAAGGCATGAAAGTAGTCGTAACCGGCGGTGGCGGTTTCCTTGGCGCCCGCTTGGCAGGTGCCTTGCTGGCACGCGGGACAATCGCGCGCGACGGGACCGCGCGGGAGATCGAGCGGCTGGTGCTGTTCGACCGCGATTTCGCGACGACGCACGTCGATCCGCGCGTAGAGAACGTGTGCGGCTCGATCACCGATGTCGATGCGCTGACGGCGCTGGTCGCCGGGGCGGACGTGGTGTTCCACCTTGCCGCCGTGGTTTCCAGCCAGGCGGAGGCGGATTTCGACCTCGGCATGGCAGTCAACGTCGATGGTTCGCGCGCCTTGCTCGAGGCCTGCCGCGCGGCGGGCCGCTGCCCGCGCGTGGTCTTCACCAGTTCGGTGGCTGTGTTCGGACCCGCCGAGGCAGCAGGCCGGCTGCCGGTCGATCCGCACTCGTCCTATGGCGCGGAGAAGGCGATCGGCGAATTGCTGCTGAGCGAATACAGCCGGCGCGGCTTCGTCGACGGCGTGGTCCTGCGCTTGCCGACGATCAGCGTGCGGCCGGGCAAGCCGAACCAGGCAGCCTCGTCTTTTGCCAGCGGCATCATCCGCGAACCGCTCCAGGGCATCGAGACGGTCTGCCCGGTTTCGCCCGATCTGCCGCTGTGGCTGCTCTCCCCCCGCCATGCGGTGGCGAACCTCGTCCATGCCGGAGAAATTCCGGCGTCGGCGCTGGGCGGGCGGGCTATCGTCGATCTGCCGGGCCTGTCGGTGACGGTGGCCGACATGGTCGGCGCGCTTGGCGAGGTGGCGGGGCCGGAAGCGGTCTCCTGTCTGCGCTGGGAGCACGATCCCGCGATCGAGCGCATCGTCGCCAATTGGCCCGCGCGCTGGGACGATGGCCCGGCCCGCGCGCTCGGCTTCACTGCCGATGCCGATTTCGCGGCGGTAGTGCGCGATTTCATGGCGGAAATCGGGGTCGAACCGGAAGTCGCGCTCGCCGCTCGGGCCTGAGGGGCGGGCCGGGCGTCCCGTCATGCGGAATGGCGCTTGCCGTCCTCTCGCGAAAGCGCGGCGGCAGGTCGATGCTGCCGACAGGCGCAACCGCGCGTCGAACGGGAGAACGCATGAAACATCGGGGATTTGCCGCAGGGCTGACGGCCGCGCTCGTTGCCGCCACCGCCATTGGCGGGACTGTGTCGGCGCAAACCGCATGGGACGGCCGGGTGCCGGTAACGGGGCCCTTCGCCGCGCCAAGCAAAGCGCAGGACCCCCTCGATAATCTGCCGCCCGGCGTTCGCGTCATCACCAGCTTTGGCGAGCGTGCGGTCTTCTCGCCCGACGGCAGCAAAGTAGCCTTCATCGAGCGCGCCTATGGCGACGCCTTCGAGCTGGATCTCAAGACAGGCGCGATGCGCAATCTTACCGCGCATCTGCCCAACCCCGGTTTCCTGCGCGTCCATTACATGGCGGATGGCTCGTTCCTCTTGTTGGGGCCGCGCTCGATCGGCGCCAACAAGGAAGAGACTCGCGCCGCCCACATCGAGATGTGGTGGATGGACGCCAAGGCGCAGGGCCAGGCCTTCCCGCTTGGCCAGACCGTGTTTGAAGGCCTCGCCGCGAGCCCCGCCAGCAACCGCGTGGCCTGGCAGGTAGTCGATCCGCGCGTGGGGGTAGTCTCGCCCAGGATGCCGCTCAAGGTCTCGCTGATGGTGGGCGAAGTCGTGGTCGACAAGGGGCGGCCCCGGCTGGAGCAAGTGCGCCCGGTGGTCAGCCGCGATGCCAGGGAATGCCTGCTCGAAGCGCAGGACTGGTTCGATGGCGATCGCAAGCTGACCTCCACCTGCTACGTGATGGACCATAGCGGCATTCCCGGCGCCAAGCCGGTGGCGCAGTCGCAAGTTTACGTCGTCGACGTGGCTAGCGGGGCGATGGAGCATGTGCCGACACCGCTCGATCTTTACGCCGAAGCCGAAGGGATATTCCCGGGCGGCAGGCACACCACCACCGAATGCGGCAACGATCAGGCCAAGGGGCTCGACGTCTGCGTGCTTGAACTCAAGGCGAAGGACCCCGGATACTGGCGGATCACTTTCGCGCAGGATTACGGCAACTACCGCTTCTCCAACCCGCAGGTCAGCCGCGACGGCAGGAAGATGGCGTTCCAGATCGGCCTTGCCGCCGAAGAGGCAGGCTCGGGCCGGGGCATCCTGGTGATGGACCTGCCGCCGGGGCTTTGAGCGCGGCGCCGGGATGGTCCCGCCGCGCCCATGAAATCCCGCGATGTGAAATCGCAAGGGCGGCGCGATTGGCCCGGCGTCTTTCGATGGCCACGATCCGGGCACTGTCTTGAGAGGATTCCGGATGATCTGGCCGCAGAATTACGATCCCGTCGGCAACGGGTGGATATCGACGATCCTGTCCACCCTGCCGGTTGTTGTCATGCTGGGCGGCTTGGGACTGCTGCACATGCGCGCGCATGTCGCCGCGCTGGCGGGGCTTATGGTGGCGCTGGCGATCGCGATCGTCGCGTATGGTATGCCAGCCGGATCGGCGCTGGCTGCCGCAGGTTTCGGCGCGGCTTACGGGTTGCTGCCGATCGGCTGGATCGTGCTCAACATCATCTTCCTTTATCAGCTCACCAACGAGTGCGGCCAGTTCGACGTCATGCGCAATTCGATCGCGCGGATCACCGACGATAGCCGGCTGCAACTGCTGCTAATCGCCTTCTGCTTCGGCGCTTTCTTTGAAGGGGCAGCGGGCTTTGGAACGCCGGTGGCGGTTACCGGGGCGATGCTGATCGGGCTGGGGTTCACCCGATTGCAGGCCTCGGGCCTCTCGCTCATCGCAAATACCGCGCCGGTGGCGTTCGGTGCGCTGGGCACGCCGCTGCTGACCTTATCGGCGATCACCGGCCTGCCGCTGCTGGAGCTTTCGGCAATGGTCGGACGGCAGATGACGCTGTTCTGCGTGATCGTGCCGTTCTGGCTGCTGATCGCTTACTGCGGCTGGCGGCGCACGCTGGAGGTATGGCCCGCGGTGCTCGTCACCGGGCTGGCTTTCGGGCTGGCGCAGCTGGCGATTTCGAACCTGCACGGGCCTTGGCTGACCGCAGTGGGGGCGGCGCTGATCTCGATCCTAGTGCTGATCGGGTTCCTGCGGGTATGGCAGCCGCGTTCGATCATGCACGTCAACGACGCGCCGCTCAGCAAGGGCGACAGCCGCACGGCCGGGACGGAAATGGCGAAGGAGATATTGCTTCCCAGCGCCGCTCACCCCTCGAGCGCGGCGGTCCGCAAGGCGTGGATGCCGTGGCTGATCCTGACTGTACTGGTTTTTGCATGGGGCCTCCCGTTCGTGAAGGCTGCGCTCGACGCGCTGTTCAAGCCGGCTTTCGCGGTGCCGCTGCTCGACGGGCTGGTGCAACGGATGCCGCCGGTAGTGGCTGCGCCCGAGGTCGAGAAGGCGGTGTTCAGCCTCAACCTGCTGTCGACCACGGGGACCGGTATCCTGGTGGCCAGCCTGATCAGCGGCCTGGCGCTGGGCCTGCGTCCCCGCCAGATCGCCGCAACCTACGGCCGCTCGCTCAAGCTCGTATCGCCCTCGCTGCTGACAATCGCGGCGATGCTGGCGCTAGGCTACGTCACCCGCTTTTCCGGCATCGACGCCACCATGGGCCTGGCCTTCGCCGGGACCGGGTTCTTCTATCCCTTCTTCGGCACGATGCTGGGCTGGCTGGGGGTTGCCGTGACCGGATCGGACACCGCTTCGAACGTGCTGTTCGGCAGCCTTCAGAAGATCACTTCGGAGCAACTGGGCCTACCGCCGATCCTGATGGCGGGGGCCAACAGCGCTGGCGGCGTGATGGGCAAGATGATCGACGCGCAGTCGATCGTGGTCGCCTCCACCGCGACCAAGTGGTTTGGCGCGGAAGGCAAGATCCTGCGCTACGTCCTCGTCCATAGCATCGTGCTGGCCGTGCTCATGGGCTTGCTGGTGATGCTGATGGCCTATGTCCCGCCCTTCACGGACCTGGTGGTTCGATAGGGCAAGGCACGGCCGCGATGGGGCCTCCCTCCATCGCGGCACAGACTTTGGCCCCGGCTCCTTGGGGAAGGATCGCCGGGGCCTTTTTTTCGTGCGTAGCTTGTGGGTTTGGAAGAGGGCGTCGTCAGGTGACGAACAGCGCCTCGAATGCGCCGACTGGCGGCAGCGCAAACCAGGCGTAGCGCTGATCCTCGCCCTTGGCGGCGACAGCAGGGGTGTTGGCGCGCAGGCACTGGACGACGGGAGTGGTGCGTCCGGCCTTGATAACGCCTAGGCGCAGGCCTGAAATAGTCGGCGGATCGTCGTAGCGGCCATTCCGCTGCCCGGCGTAGTTGACGATGTGAAGCAGATGCCCGCTGCCGTCCGCCTTGCCCATCGCCATCAGTTCGAGCGGACCGGCACCTTCGAGCACGAACGGCGCGGGCGGGGCAAAGCGGCGCACGATCGTGGCGTTGATAAAGCCAGTCCGCAAGCCACGGAATCTGCACGGCCATGCCCTTGCCATGACGCCGTGCCAGTACAACCGGGTCTGTGCGCGGTTTGTCACCGGGAACGGGATAACTAAACTCAGGCGGGCCGAAGCGCTGATCCGGGGCGAGGCCGACGAGGGTTTGCGCATCGTCACGCGGGGCGAGCGGGAAATAGGCCTCGTCGATCATCATGCGCCCTTGGCCGAACTTGAGGTCGGCCGTGTCAAGATTGGCAGTCCAGCCGTGAGCATCGACCGAGGGCTTATAGGCCGACGCCGGGAAGCTGGCGAACCCGATGCCGGCGCGGTCCTTGCCGTTCGCGTCGCAGGCCCCGGTCCGGCCGGTGGCGATAAGCAGGCCGCCGGCCGCCACATAGGCGTCCAGCGCGGCGCTCTCCCGGTCACTTACCAGTTCGACGTGGGGCAGGACGACGGCGTCGAAGGCGCCGGGCAAGCGGGTGGTGCCGTCCTCGACGCGGGCGTCGTTGACCATCTGGAACGGCAGGCGCGAATCCACCAGCGCCATGTAGGCGCCGCGAAACGCCCCGGCACGATAGCGGGCGGCGGGGGTGCCGCCGCCGAAGCGCGCCGCTTTGAACGAGGAATAAAGCCCGATCCGCGCGGCAGGGACGAGCCCGGCGTAATGCGCCGCGTTGGCCCGGTGCCAGCGGAACAGATCGGCCACTGGCGGCAGCCACGACTGGTCGTCCTGCCCCTTGAGCGAGCCCATCAGGTAGAGGTCCGGCGCCAGGCCCAGACCAAGTTGCTGGGCAATACGCAGTTCGTGGCAGGCGGCGCTTTCGGTGACCTGTCGCCAGGGATAGTCGATATGCGCGGCCGAGGTTGTGGAGAACGGCTTGCCGGGGTTGCGGGCCAGCGCCTCGCGCGCTTGCTCGCCCGCCTGATAGGGCCATTCGGGCGCGGCGCGGTCGACCCGGCGCTGGGCTTCGCCGCGGCCGACCGCGTCGTAAGTCCAGTAGGCCATGATCGGCACGTCGTGGATGCCGGAGATATAGGCGTTGACGCGGGTAAGCAGCGCTTCGCTGGTCCGGTCCTGGAACTGTAGGTACGGCACCCAGTTTGGATCTTCGAACCCTTCTTTCGCGGGCAATTCGAGGCCGGTCTGCTTGCGGAAGCCGGCGCGGCAGTTGTCGCAGGTGCAGATGCCGTGGCGCACGTTGGCGTAGTCGGTCTCGGGATAGCCGGTCATGTTGAAGAAGAACGCGTCGGTACGGTGCCGCGCGACGCCTTCGGCCAGGATGCGAAAGCCATAGAGTTGCGCCCAGCCCCCGTTGGGGCAGGCCTGATACGTACCTTCGTAGACGCGGGGGCTGCCATCGCGATTGCGCATGAACCAGTCGGGATGCGCATCGAAGGCGGGTTTCATCGCCTTCGACAGGTCGAACCGGCCGACGACCTTGAGCCCTTCGGCCCGCGCCGCCTCGATCATCTCGCCCGCGAAGTCGCCTTTGAGGTAGGGGTTGGCGTATTGGAGATCCAGCTTGGTGGGATAGAAGGCGACGATGCCGCCGATGTTGGTCACCAGCACGTTGCCGCCGAATTCGCGCACGGCGCGGGCGATTTCGCGCGGGTCTTCGAGCACGTCGATTTCGCGCAGGTTGGTCTGGACGATGCGGTAGGGGCTGTTCCACCAGCCCGCCGGTGGGCTTTGCGCGGTGCCCGCGACCAGCTGCGTTGCAGCGCGCGAGATGCCCGCATTTACGCCGAGCGCCGCCGCCCCGGCGCCCGCAAGAAAGCGGCGCCGGCCAAGGTTCCAGTTGTCGTGCATGTCGCTCTCCCTCGCGGCCGCGTTCAGGTCGCCGCAGTGTCTTTTGCCCCGTCCGGCCCGATCAGCGCCAGGACGAGGTCCATCACGTTGGTTCCGCTAGGTCCAGTCACCAGCAAGTCGTCCAGCGACTGGAGGAGCGGGTACGAATCGTTGTCCGCCAGCGCTGCAGCGGGATCGAGGCCGAGCGCCTGGGCACGGGCCCAGTTTTCACCGTCGGCGAAGGCGCCGGCGGCGTCAGTCGGGCCATCGGTGCCGTCGGTCCCGGCGGCGAGCAGGGTCACGCCTGTCGTGCCCGCGAGCAGCCGTGCGGCGTAGAGCGCGAATTCCTGGTTGCGTCCGCCTTTACCCTTGCCGGTGACCTCCAGCGTGGTCTCGCCCGCCGATATCAGCAGAACGTTACGTTCGCCGCGCTGAGCGACTTGCCGCGCCGTATCGACGAAGCCTTTGGCCTCGGCATGGGTGTTGCCGTCCATGCAGCGATTGACGACGCGGCATTCAAGCCCGGCATCGGCGGCGAGCGTTATCACCCCGCGCACAAGGTCGGCGCTTTCGGCCAGCAGGAGAACGTCGTGACGACCGGCAAATGGCGCATCCTCGCACGCCCGCGCCTTGGCGCGGCCTGCCGCTGCGACCACCCCCGCAGGCAAGCGATCGAGCAGGGAATAGCGGCGGAAGATGGCTAGCGCATCGGGACCGCCCGGGCGCTCGGGGATCGAGGGACCCGAGCCGATCGTCCCGAAATCGCCGTTGGGCACGTCCGAAACCAGCAGTGTCACCGAACTGGCCGGGGTCATGCGTGCCAGCAGCCGCCCGCCCTTCACGTTGGACAGCGCCTTGCGCACCGCATTGATCTCGTCGATCGAGGCGCCCGAATGGAGTAGCAGGCGGGTGGTCGCCGCCTTGTCGTCCAGCGTGACGCCGGCGACCGGATCGACCAGCAATGCCGAGGCGCCGCCGGTCAGGATCACGATCACCCGGTCGTGCGCGGTCAGCCCGTCGAGCGTGGCAAGCAAGTGGCGCGTGCCTTCCACGCCGTTAGCGTCGGGCAGGGGGTGGCCCGCTTCGTACTGGCGGATGCGGGTGAGGGGTTCGGTGTGGCCGTATTTCACGACGATGCAGCCATCGTCGATGCGGTCGCCGAACACCGCCTCAAGCCCCAGCGCGAGCGAAGCCGCGGCCTTGCCCGCGCCGACTACCACGAGCCGCCCGTCGGCAGGAATGTCGAACGTGAAGTCGGCGGCGGGTGAGCGGTAGTGCCAGCTTCGCCCGTCGAAGCTGGACTGGCTGGTCAACAGGTGGGCGCCGTCCACTGTGCGCAGCGCATTGCGGAACAGCGCTTCGAGCACGGCGCGCGGGGCGGGCGTCGACAATAGCGGCGATGCCGGCTGCGATGCGGGCTGCGTCGCGGGATGGGCGATGGGTGCCTCTGGCAAGGGGGCGGCTCCTTCAGGCAAGGTCGATCGCGACGATTTCGCGCAGCTGTACGGATGGCACCGTGACCACGAGCCGTTCGCCGTCCATCCGGCTCATCGCCGCAGTTCCGGCGTCGAGCAGGCGCACGCTGCGTACCTTCGCGCCCTGCGGCAGTTGCAGCGAGACCTCGTAGGGTCCGGCTGGCAGGATCTCACGGTAGCTGCCCGACATTGTCATCGGGTTGTTGAGGTTGACAAGGTGCGCCGCCAGCGACTTGTCCTGGCGCCACCATGCGATGTCAACGAGGCCGGGGCCGGCGACTTCCATCGGTTGACGCACACCCAGCGCCCACTGCACCATGCCGGCCAGTATGCGCATGTGGTCGGCGTGCTCCAGTTCCTCGAACACCGCGTCGATGTTCATCGGCAGGTAGGCGACGCGCCCTTCGCCGGCTTGGCTGCACAGCGCCATCGGAATGCTGCTTTCGGTAACGCTGGTGAATACGCGCTCCATCGGCAGGTCGGGGAAGCTGGGCACCAGCGTGAGTGGCACTTGTGCTTCGCCGTCCTGGCGCACGTGCACACGCGCGGTCGCGGCGATCGTGCGCTGCACGCCTTCGAGATAACGTAGCGAGGGATGCGGCGCGCGCAGAGTCAGGTAGGCGTTGTGCAGCGGCGCCTCGGTCTTTTCGTAATGGCAGCCGAACAGGTCGGAGAGGCCGAAGTCAGCGCGCTTCTTGCCGTTCTCGTCGTAAAGCGAGGTTTCGTGCGTGGCGACGATGGCGCCGCCGCGCGCGACGAACGCGCGGATCTGGGCGCACTGCGCGTCCGAAAGCGCGGCGGCATTGGGCAGGACCAGCACGTCGAAGCGGGCGAGGTGCTCGGCGTCGAGATATGCCTCGTCCACTGCGTCGAACGGGATGCGCGCCTCCAGCATGGCCTGGTAGTAGCCGCGCCGATGCGCCTCCCGTTCGCGGCGGTGGGCGGCGCCGCCAATCACCGCATCACCCCGGTTGGCGACCAGCAGCGCCACGCGCGCAAGGTTGGCGGTGTTGCGCAAGTACGCCTCGTGGCGGCGATGCCACGCGAACAGGTCCTTCACCACCGGCATCCACCGCCGGTCGAACGGCTTGGCGTTGAACTTGGTGATCCACGGCCGCGCTCCTTGCGCGATCGAGCCCGCCGCCCACATGCGGATTTCTGCGGCGTCCTGCACCGAATCCTTCCAGCGGTATTCTTCCTCCACGCCAACCGAGATGATGTGCCCGACCGGCTTGTCGAACATGTAGGCGCGCAGTTCCTTGGCGAACCGGCCGCTGTTCCAGGCCTTGGTGCCAGTGGTGTACCAGGTCTCCTCGGTGGAGCGGGCCTGCCGATCGCAGAACACCATCTCCATGCGTTCGCCCACCGCGCGGGCGTCGAAATCGAGGATGCCGCGCCGCTCTGTGCCCGACAGGAAGAAGGCGTGGGGGCGTCGTTTGGCGATGGTCCGGTTCCACAGGTCCTGCAGCACCAGGATGCGCGTCTGCGACCATTCCTGCCATTGCAGGCCATCGGGCGTCGCGGGATCGGTCTGGGTCGGCAGCTCTGCGCCGGTCGCCTTGCGATAGAGCGTCTTGCAGCTTTCGCAATGACACAGGCCCAGCGTGTTCCAGCGATTGCCGAAGAACCCGTCGACCGGATAGCGCGTGGCGATCTCGTCGATCACCTTGGGCATCAGTTCGAAGTTGTACGGGCCGTACGGGCAAGTGAGGTACAGATCCTTGGCGGCCCAGTGGCGCCGGGCGACGCCGGCGGCATCGCGCGCGGCCCATTCGGGATGCGCGGCAAAGGCGCTCTCGGGCATGGCGTGCGGATCGATGCGGGCGAGCACGGCGATCCCCTCGCGCTTGCAGGCGCGGGCCAGGGTGCCGAACGGGTCTTGCCCGGCCATGTTGGCGCTCAGGCCGTGATACGGGATTTTCGAAGGATAGAAGGCAATGCCGCCACCCGCGCTCAGGCATACGCCCTGGGCGCCGATCTCGCGGAAGTAGGCCATCCAGAAATCGGGATCGAAGGCGCCGGGATCGTCCTCGGTAAAGGCAAGCTGGAACCAGCGCATCGGATCGCGCTGCCAGTTCTCCACGGTGGCGCCACCCGCTGCGGCGTTGGCGAGGCCGGGTGCGAGGGCGGGCAGGGCCATGGCGCTGACGGCGGCGCCGGCCAGAACGGTTCTGCGGTCCAGATCGATCAAGGGTATGTCCTTGCTGAAGGAAGGAGAAGGGCGGCCGCCGCCCGTGGAAGCGGCGGCCGCAGGGGGAAGCTCACATCTTCACGCGCACGCCGGCCGTGATGTAGCGGCCGATGATATCGTAGGTGTTGCGCATCGTCGGCACCGTCAGGCCAGGGGTGCGGGTGACCGGCAGAAGCGGCGGCTGCTTGTCGAACAGGTTGTTGACGGTCGTGAACAGTTCGAACTCGCGCCCCTTCTCGGTATGGATCGTGAAGGTCAGGTTGGCGTCGGTGTAGAGCACCGGCTTCACCTTGTTCTCGACATAGACGAGTTGGTGCGAGCGATCGAAGCCGCCGATCACGCGTTCCTGGACGTTGAACCCGAAGTTGTCGTTCTCCCAGCCCGCGCTCAGCGTGGCGCGCCACTTGGGCAGGGGCAGCGGGAACTGCACGTCGTTGAAGTCGGAGGTGCCGGTGAAGTCCCGCACCGGCTCGCCCGGGGCGGTGCGCTGCTGGAACTTGAGCTGGCGGGTCGCCAGGGCGCGCACGTTCATCGTGCCCGATGCCACCGGACGGCGATAGCTCACCTCGAAATCGATGCCGCTGTTGACCAGCGAGGCGACGTTCTGGTTGAGCGTGTTGATCGCGGTTGGGGTGTTGCTGGGATCGGGGTTGGTCGGGCCCAGCGGACGGTCGATCTGGCTGCACACCGGCGAGGTGAAATTGCTGGCAAAGCACAAGTCGACGATCTGGAAGGCCGAGTAGGGGGTCGCGATCGCATCGTCGATCTTGATGCGGAAGTAGTCGGCGGAGATGTGCAGGCCCGGAATGAACGAGGGCTGCAGCACGATGCCGGCGGTGAAGGTCTTGGCCACTTCGGGCTTGAGCGCGGTGTTGCCCCCGGTGATCTGGCTGGAGATCGCCTGCTGCCCGGTCAGCCGGTCCGAGAAGGTGATGCTGGTGGAGGCCCGCCCGGCGAACAATTCGTACAGCGTAGGCGCCCGGATATCGCGCGATAGAGTGGCGCGCAGGCGCACCCCATCGATGACGTCCCACACGCCGCCGGCTTTCCAGGTGGTGACCGATCCGCTGGTGCTGTAGTCGGTCAGGCGGGCGGCGCCGTTGAGGTTGATCGAGCCCACGGCCGAATCCTTGAGGATCGGCACGTTGAGTTCGCCGAATGCCTCCTTGACGTTGTACGACCCCTGCGCGGTGCCGATATTCTGCGACTGGAAGATCAGCCCGAAGGTGCTGCGTACACCGCGCAGGCCGGTGAAGTCGGGCGGGGTGCTGGGATCGCTGTTGGTGGTCTGCAGCAGCGATTGCTTGCGGTATTCCGCGCCTACCGCAAACGAGATCGGGCCGGCCCAGCCTTGGATGATGTCGCCGGCCAGTGTTGCCTGCACACTGTCGAGCTTGTTGGTGGCCTTGTAGCGCGAAACGCCGGTGATGTAGTCGTGCATCTGTTCGGTCACGCTGTCGGGGCCGAACAGGTTGATTGGCACACAGCCGGGATAAAGTCCGGGGTTGGTCAGCGTCACCCGGCACACGATGTTGCCGCCGGGATCGCGCACGGCATCGGCGGCGGCGTAGAAGTTGGTGTTGATCGTATCCTCGATCTCGCCTTCAAACGTGGTCTTGGCGTGGGTGTAGCCCAGCGTCCACTTCAGGCCCGGGCCGACTTCGCCTTCGAGGCCGGTGTTGACGATGAAGCTATCGCTTTTTTGCGTGGTGCTGTTTGTGAACCGCTTGTTGTCCGGTCCCCACACCTTGGCGAGCAGGAACGAGGGGGTCGAGCCCAGTGCCGCCCGGGTCGATGGGGCGAGGAAGGCGTTGTCGGAATAGATTGTCGCGCCCAGGCGCAGGCCGGTGAACGGCACGTCGCTGTTCGACGACCAGTTGTAGCCGACCGAGACGTATCCCTTAACGCTGGACGAGAACTCGTAATCGGCGCGGCCGAAGGCCTGGTAGGTCTTGGCGGACGGCGTCAGCGTGCAGCAATCGATGCCGATGAACGCCCCGTCGCCGCCGCGCTGGGTCCCGGGATTGCCCGAGGGGACGCCCGGATTGTAGGCTACGGTGGTGCCGCCGTTGGCGAACTGGCGGCCGGTTAGCGGGCCGCTGGAGATATAGCCGCCTTCCGACACGTTGCCGAAGCGCACGTCGTCAACGTAGCGGAATGGATTGGCTGCAGTGCCGGCACCGACCGCCTGCCAGGATTCGCGTACTGACGGCCTGGCAGACTTCTGCAGCGCATCGACATGATAGTGCTCCAAGCTGCCGATCAGGTGCAGCCTGTCTTCAAGCAGCGAGGTGCCGAAAGCCGCGCCGAGCCGGTAGCTGCCCTTGTCGCCCCGGCTGGAGATGCCGTACTGAGCCTGCGTCTTGAGACCCTCGAAATCCTTGTCGATGACGAAGTTGACGACGCCCGAAACCGCGTCCGAGCCATAGGCGGCCGAAGCACCGCCGGTGACCACATCGACCCGCTTGGTCAGGAGTTGCGGCACGAGCGTCACGTCGACGCCGCCGTTGGTGCCGGTCGGCGGCATTCGCAGGCCGTCTTGCAGGATCAGCACGCGCTGAGTGCCAAGGTTGCGCAGGTTCAGATAGTTTCCGGTGCGCTGGCGATTGCCTTGAGTGAACTGCTGAGAATCGCCGCTGATCGAATTCTGGAAGGACGGAAGTTGGTTGAGCCCATCCGCCAGGTTGGCAGGCGCTGTCTTGATCAGGCTTTCCGTGTCGACAACGCTGACCGGCGTAGGCGCCTCGAAGCCGGCACTCTGAATGCGCGAGCCGGTGACGATGATGTCCGCGGCGGTCGCGCCGCCGGTCGGCGGGGTAGGAGCGGGCTCGGCGGTGGCGGCGTCGTCAGTGGCGTCCTGAGCGTAGGACAGGCTGGGCGCCGCGCCGGACATGGTAATAACCAGCAGGCTGGCGGTGGCGAGCAAAGGTGTCTTGGTGCGAATCACTTTGAAAATCCTCTTTCCCTGTCGTTTCTTTCGCGAGGCCTGTCTCAGCCCAGTGCCTATTTTGGGCTTCTTTGGGTCCGATGGCGCCTCGCGTAGTTATCAGGTTGCCTGACAAATTATTTTCTGGCAATATTCCGTAATAACGTCGTCGCAACCGCATGGAACGGCGCCGGATTAAAGGAGAGGATCCCCGATGACCCGAATGACGATCTGTGCAGCGCTTGCCTTGTCCTTCCTTACTTCTCCACACGCCTTGGCGAAGCCGGCACCGATGTCGCCCATAGCGGATGTCACGGTGGCGGATTTCACGATCGGGTCGAAGCCGGGCAACCCGACCTTCGATCTACCCCCTAACATGCGCCTGCTCTCCGCCTTCGGGGAGCGGCCGGTCTTTTCACCTGATGGAACGCGGATCGCCTTCATCGGCGCATCCTACGGCGATGCCTACGAGATGGACCTTAAGACCGGAGCGGTGCGCAACCTGACCGCGCATTCTCCGCACAACGGCTTCCTGCGGGTCCACTACTTGGCCGACGGCAACTTCATCCTCATGGGCCCGCGGCTCCACGGCAAGACGCGTGAGGAGACGCGCAACAGCCATATAGAACTGTTCTGGCTCGACGCGCAGGCCAGGCGCGCGCCCGTGGCGCTGAACCGTACCGCCTTCGAAGGCATCGCCGTCTCGCCGCGCAGCAACCTGCTGGCCTGGTCCGAGATCGAGCCGAGCGCGGACAGCTTCGCGCAGATCGAGAAGACCAAGGTCATGGTCGCGACCGTGGCGATGGAAGGCGGCCGCCCGGTGCTGAGGGATGAGCGCCAGGTGCTTGAAACCACTGCCGCGCAGTGCCTGGTCGAGCCGCAGGACTTTCTGCCCGGCGACAGCGGGCTTACGTTGCCGTGCTACTACGTTCCGTTTCTCAAGAAGCCGCGCCAGACCGATGTGGTCTCGGTCGATTTCAAGATTGGAAAAATGACCACTTACCCCACTCCGGCGGCGCTTTACGGCGAGGTGGAAGGGCTGTTTCCGGACGGCAAGTCCGCGCTGGTTGAATGCAGTGGTGACCGGTCGGCGGGGATGGATATCTGCATCCTCGAACTCAAGGCCGATCGCCCGCGCTACACCCGGATCACGCGGATCATGGACTACGGACGCTGGAAGTACGGCAACCCGGTGGTCAGTCCGGACGGGCGCAGCATCGCCATGCAGATTGGCAGCGCCGACGTGGTCGATGCCGGGGTGGGGCAAGGCATCGTCATGCTAGCGGTACAACAAGACGGACAAGGGCATACGGTGGCACCATAACGGGCGATATCCACCAATAGAAAAAAGCTGCGCTATGAAGGGCAGGCGCTCATACCACTATATGAACTGTACGGGCATCAGCCGGTTCTTGAATGCGATACGTGGGTGGCCGCGGCCATCGCGCAAAATTACCGCCCAAATTTCACGGGGGGCGGCGTCATTTACCCGCTGTAGGGCTGTGCAGTTCAGTTCTTGAAATGCACTTCCATGCGCTGGATTTTCCATTCTCCAGCAATCTTCACCCAGGTGTTGTCGTAAATGAACATGGAGATCGCCACGGGCTGGGTTCCGCAGCCTTCACAGTGGCGGTTGACGAGGTTCTTGGTGGTCGTCACCGACATGGCGTTGATGTGGGTACGCACCTCGGTGTCGGCCACATCGTCGAACACGACGTTGACGATGTAGTGCTTGGAGGCGAGCCCGCTGTCCTTGGGGCCGCCGCCACCGAACGCCTTTTGGATCGCTGGCCGGCCGCGCAGGTGGATGTCGGGCGTGCCGTCGGGGTAGAAGGCGCGCATCTCCGCGTCATCGGTGAACATCGCCATCCACGCGCTGCGGTCGGGCGCGCCGTCGTCACGGTCCACCAGCTGGTTGTAGTGGGCCAGCGTGTCGCGGATCTCCTCCTTGATCAGCAGCCGGTGCAGCGCGTCGGCGGGTTTGGCCGGTGATGCGACGGCGATGGCCGAAGGCACCGAGCCCGCAAGAAGCAGAGCTGCAAGGGTCAGGCGTGCGCGGAACGGCATCAGCGTTTCTCCGTGGCAGGGACCAGTTTGACGATCATATCGGGTTCATTGACGGCGATGTAGATCCCCCCGTCCGGTCCGTTTACGACATCGCGCAGGCGGCCGTGCCAACGGAAGAGCAGTTCCTGCCCGGTGACCTTGTCGTTCGTGATCGTCAGTCGCAGGAACTCCTGCTGCTGAAGCGAGGTGACGAACAGGCTGTTGCGCCACTGGGGGAACAGATTGCCGGTGTAGAAGGCGATGGAGGAAACCGCGATCGAGGGCGTCCAGTGCGTGACGGAGTCCACCATCGTGCTCGGGTCCGGCTTCGCCGCCTTGGGCATGGGCACCGCCAGCTGTGAGTGGCCGATGGGATAGGCGGGATCGAAGGGCAGCCCGTCATAGCCCATGCCCAGGGTGACCAGCGGCCAGCCGTAGTTGGATCCGGGATGCAGCAGGTTCAACTCGTCGCCGCCGCGCGGGCCGTGCTCGGTTTCCCACAGGTGGCCGGTGCGCGGATCGACGGCGAAGCCCTGCGGGTTTCGGTGTCCGTAACTCCAGATCGAGGCGAGGGCGCCTGGCTTCTTTGCGAAGGGATTGTCCTTGGGGATCGATCCGTCCGGCGCCACGCGGTGCACCTTGCCGATGGGAGAGGACAGATCCTGCGCCTCCATCAGCGAATAGACGCGGTCGCCGACCCCGAAGTACAGCATCCCGTCTGCGCCGAAGGCCATGCGGCCGCCAAAGTTGGGCGTGGTGCGGTAGCTCCTGTCAGGGGCCTGCCAGATCGTCTGCTGTTCGACGAGGGCATTGCCGCGCAACTTGGCGCGGATCACCTTGATCTGCGAAGCCATCTGGAAGCAGGTGGATCGCTTGTCGCAGCGTTCGATCTCGCCGAAGCGGTCAGGGCGCTCGTCGGTGAAGGCAATGTAAATCCAGCCTGACTTGGCATAGTCCGGGGCCAGAGCCAGCCCGAGCATGCCGCCATGGATAAATTCGCTGGTGATGCGCGGGGCATTGGCCACCGGGGCATCGATAGTGCCATCGGTATGGACGACACGCAGGCGGCCGGGGCGCTCGCTGACCAGTATGCGATCCGCGCCCAGGAAAACCATCGACCAGGGCGTGACGAGCCCCTTGGCGACGACCGGCACCACCTTGTATGCCTGCTTCTCCGAGGTCTGCGTGCTGGTGGGGAAGGGCGCCGTGTCCGCCGGGGCCGAAGCGCCCTTTTCGCGGATGTAGGCGACGAGGCCACGCATCTCGGAATCACTGAATCGGCCCTCGAAAGCGGGCATCCCCGCCGTCATCGCGCCCTTCGTGATGATCTTGAGGATGCCGGCATCGTCGCTGCCGTGGATCCATGTCTTGTCCACCAGCGAGGGCCCCTGCGCACCTTTGAGATCAACGCCATGACAGCCTGCACAGTTGGTTGCGAACAATTGTGCGATGGACCCGTCCGCAACGGCGCCATTAGAAGCAGGGGCGGCTGTCTCCGCGTTGGTTTTCTGATCCTCCGACTTGCCCTGGCAGGCCGCCACCGCCAAGACAAGCAAGCCGAATGCGGGGAGGACGGCCTGCCGCAGCAGGCCGTGGAAACGTCGACGAAGCGGCACAGTCATGGCGGTCCGATCAGAACTTGAAGCGCACACCGGCGGTGACGGCGCGGCCGACCACGTCATAAAGCGCAAGGATGGTAGGATAAGTGACGCCCGGGTTGGCGACCGCCGGGATCAACGGAGGCTTCTTGTCGAGCAGGTTGTTGACGGAAATGAACGGGCTGATCGAACCGCCCAGACCGTCGATATGGCCGGTCAGCGTCATGTCCATGTAGAACGCGGCCGGTGCATGGACCGGGTCGAACACGCCGTAGCCCGATCCCGCCAGCGCCAAGTCGCTCAGCTTGGTACGGGTGAAATAGCGGCCCTGGATGAACAGGTCCGCGTGCTCGGTACTGAGCGTGGCGTTCATCGTCAGGCGCATGCGCGGGAAGGCCGACGTGGTGTCGAAGGTACGGCCCGCCTGGCTGGCGCCGGTGGCGGAGATGAACTTCAGATCGTAATTCGCCAGCCCCTGCAGGCGTACCGAGACGGGCGTTGCGCCCATGTCCAGGTTGAAATCGTAGCTGGCGTCCACGTCGATGCCGCGCGTGTGCAACGAGGCACCGTTGATCGGGGAGACGTCCACCGAGGTCGGGAAGTTGGCCGTCGTGGTATTGCTGGTCGGGAACGGACGCACGATGCGCGAGCAGACCGGGTCGGTGCCGCCGCTGGCGAAGCAGGTGTCGGCGATGGTGCCGGCATCCAGCGAGGTGATGGCGTTGCGGATCGTAAGGTCATAATAGTCGGCCGAGAGGCTGAAGCCAGGCAGGAAGTCCGGCTGCAGTACGACACCTGCGGTGTAGGTCTTGGCGATTTCCGGCTTCAACTGGAGGTTGCCGCCGCCGAAGGTGGTGGCAACGCCGCTGACGCCGGTCAGGCGATCGTTGAGAACGGTCGAGTTGAACGAACGACCGGCGAAGAAGTCGTAGAGGGTAGGCGCGCGGATATCACGCGACACCGTGCCACGGAAACGGATCGACGGGATTGGTGCATAAGTCAGGCCCGCCTTCCACGTGACGACAGAGCCGGAAGTGCTGTAATCGGTGTACCGGATCGCGCCGTTGAGATCGAGCGACTTGGCGAAGGCGGCATCGCGCAGCAGCGGCAGCGCGAATTCGCCGTAGACTTCCTTCACGTTGTACGAACCGTTGGCGACGCCAACGTTGGTGTAGACGAAACGCGCCGCATTGGGGCTGATGCCGCGCAGGCCCGTGATGTCGAGCGGGATCGAGGGATCGGCGTTGCTGGTCTGCTCCAGCGACTGCTTGCGGTAGTCCGCGCCGATGTTGATGGCGAGGGGACCGGCCCACAGGTCCACCACGTCACCTCCGACGTTGACGTTCCACTCGTCCAGCTTGTTGCGCACCGCAAAGCGGGTGATGCCCTGCTGCCAGGCCAGCGCCTCGGGCGAGGAGGAGCCTTCGCCCAGCAGGTTTAGCGGGGTGCAGCCTGGGTAGAGGCCGGGGTTCGTCAGCGTCACGCGGCACACGATATTGCCGTTGGCGACGTTGTTCTGGAATTCGCCTTGGTCCACCGCATCGATCGCGGCGAAGAACCTGGTGTTCTCGCTTTCGTTGCGGCGTGTCTTCAGCTTTGTGTCGCCGTGGGTGTAGTACGCCTCGAAATGCAGGCGCGGGCTGATGTCGCCTTTGAAACCGGCCGTGAGGTTATAGGCGCGGTTCACCGTATCGACATAAGTATCGAGGTTGGAGACGCGGTCATCGGCGCGGTTGATCGTGAAGGACGGTGTGTTGGTGGCGGTCAGCTGCGCCTGTGCCGCGTCGGACAGGTAAGGGTTGCCGCTGTAGATCGGGATGAACACGCGGAAATTGTCTTCCAGCGCATTGTAGTGGTTGCGCGATTCGGCGTAGCCGCCCTGAACATAGGCTTCGACACCGTCCACGATTTCGTAGCTGAGGCGGCCGAAACTCTGCAGGGTCTTGAGCGACGCGCTGAGCACGGTATTGCCGTTTGACGACGAGGCGGAATCCTCGCCGCCGGTGGCAAGGCCGCGATTGCCGATGATCGTGCCGGGATTGAACGGCGCCAGCACACCGCCGGGCAGGAACTGCTGGCCTGCAAACGGCCCGCTGACGGCGAGCCCGCCGCGCGACACGAACGAGAAGTTGGTGTTGGGGTAGATCTTGTACGGATCGGCGGCCGTGCCAGAGCCCAGGAACAGGTAGTCCGAGGACTGGCCGGGACGGTCTTTCTTGCTGGGAATGCCGTCGCTCACGAAGCGCTCGACGCTGAATTCCACGTGGCCGCGATCGTTGGCGAAGCCGGTGCCTGCCGCGATGCCGGTACGGTAGCCGCCGTTGTCGCCGCGCTGCGAGACGCTACGCTGCGCCACGCCCTTCACGCCGTTGAACTTGGTGTCGAGCACGAAGTTGACGACGCCGCTGACCGCGTCGGACCCATAGACGGCCGAAGCGCCAGCGGTCACCACGTCGATGCGCTGGACCAGAAGCTGGGGTAGCAGGTTGGTGTCGACAGTGCCTTCATAGCTTGTCGGTGGCACGCGGCGACCGTCCAGCAGGACCAGCGCGCGGACCGGGCCGACGCCGCGAAGATCGAGATAGTTGCCTGAATAGGGGCGGTCCGCATTTGTCAGCGAGGTCGCCTGACCAAGCGAGTTCTGGAACTGCGGCGTCTTGTTCAGCGCGTCCGGCAGGTTGCTGGGCGCGGACTGTTCGAGAAGCTGCGCGGTCAGCACCGTGACCGGCGTGGGCATCGCATAGCCGTGCTGGGTAATGCGGCTGCCGGTGACGACGATGGCATCGGTCTCAGCCTGAGCAAGCTCCGGTTTCTGCTGATCGGTGCCATTGTCCGGCACTGCTGTGGTGGTTTGCGACTGTTCCTGCGCGTGCACCGCGGTCGCCCAAGTTGCGCAGCCGCACAGAAGTACGGCAAAAGCCTTCCCATTCATAATCGCACCCTCGCCCTATCATAGGTCTTGTTGAGCGGGGGTGAAATTGCGTTCTCTGGAAGCCCCCCGACCTATTAATTCACCTTGTGAATTTTATTGGAGGCGGGCGCACCTGATATTTAGGTCAGTGCGTGGTGGGCAGGGTTCAGGAGCTTTCAGGTGGTGCCGAACAGCCGATCGAGGACGAGCGCGATGGCCCCTTCGACACGGCTGCCCGGCTCATCCGCTTTCAGCGTGACCGGTGCGCGATCGCGGAACACAGGCAGGAGATCGGCCGCGTATTGGGCCACGAACCCCGGCCGCATCAATTCCAGGGCGCGTTCGTCTTCCGACACGATGACGATGTTTGCCGGGTCGAGCAGGTTAACGTGGTTCGCGACTGCGGTGCCTAGCGCGCGGCCGGCAAGGTTGAACAGTTCGCGCAATCTGCTGTCCCCGTCACAGGCCTGATCCACGACCTGCTCGAATTCCTTGCGGATCTGCGGCAGCGTGGGATCGAGCATACCTTGCGCCCCCTTCGCCATGCGCAGAATGCCGTAGTGGGAGGATACCGTGATGAGGCAGCCGGTGCCTCCGCAGGGACAGGGATTGCCCGCTGCCAGAGGCACCTTCATGTGCCCGAACTCGCTGTTGAAGCCGTGGGCGCCGAACCGCAGCGCCTTGCCCTGATACTGGCCAAGACCGATGCCGGGGCCGATCGTAATCACGGCCATATCGTCCCCGGCGTCCGGATCGCCGTGCCATCGCTCACGCCGGGCGATCACGTTCTCCCGCGTGTCGAGAAAGACGGGAAGGTCGAGCCGGCTTTCCAGCATCGCCTTCAGCGGCGTTGGCTTGGGCAGGGTGCCGTCAGCTGCCATCCAGTGCACCAGTCCGCGTTCGCCGTCGATGGTCGTGGGGGGACAGACGCCGATGGCGAGCAGCCTGTCATTCACGGCATGGTCATCGCATACCTGTCTGATCGCGGTGGCCAGTTCATCCACGAAGGCAGGGTCGAACAGATGCGCGCCGAGCGTGTGCGTGCTAGTGAACACGGCCTGTCCGACAATGTTCGCCACTTCGATGTCGACCATGCCTTCGGGGTGGATCAGCACACCACAGACGAGCCCTCCATCGGGGTTGGTGGTCAGGCGGATCCGTGGCCTGCCGCGCGACTGGCGGGTATCCCCGGCCTCGCTGATGAGGCCGCGTTCGATCAGGCTGCCTGTCACCATGGTTATCATTGCCGGGGAGAGCCCGGTGATCTTCACGAGTTCTACTCGCGAGACCGGCTCGCTTTGGCGGACGGCCTGCAACACGCGTAGGGCACTGAGGGACGTGAAGGAAACCAAGCGCTGCTCCAGGATACGGACCGCGCTGCTGCGCGGCACGGAGCATTGCTCATACGATCATGTCGATGGCTTCGACACCCTGACAACGGTTATAATCGTCATCGTGCCCGCACGGTCTGATCCTTCGCGTAGCTTCGCGGGTTTGCAGGTGTTCGGCGAGCCTGCTCCTGGCTTCAGCGGAATGAGTGCAATGTGCGGCTTCGGCAATCGCTGTGCGACCCAGGCGGTGTTGTTCGAGAAGCTCAATCGGCAGGCCGTTTCGTCCGTTCAGACCTGCATTGCGACCTCGGCGATTGGTGCGCGATGCCTTAGCAAGCGGCCGGGCAAGTCGCCGGTGGCCTTGTCATTTTCGCGCGTAATCGTGCCATTCACCATTGTCAGGCGATAGCCGCGGACGTCCTGCAAAAGCCGGCTGGCACCTTGTGGCAGGTCGTCAACAATGGTGGGCTTGCCCAGCGCGAGGTTGTCGAAATCAATCACGTTGATGTCCGCGCGCATGCCGGGCTCCAGCGTACCTCGATCGGTAATGCCGATCGAGCGCGCCGTGTCATAGGTCATCATCCGCACAACTTGTTCCAGCGGAATTCCCGGCCCCCGAGAGCGATCGCGTGCCCAGTGCGTCAGCATGAAGCTGTTCATCGAGCCATCGCAGATCGTCATGACATGCGCCCCTGCATCTGACGCGCCAAGCACGGTGGCGGGATGCTCGATCATCGGCTTCAGTTTCTCCAGCGCACCGCCGACATAGTTATTGATCGCCAGCAGCAGACGCGGGTGCCGGCTGGTCTGGAGCATCATATCGTAGACGAACGACTGCGGCGTGGTGCCCGCCGCCGCCGCGAGACCGACTACGTTGACGCTATCATCCGGTTCGTAGTCGGCCGTCTCGCCCAGATCGAAGCAGCTGCCCCAATGCTGGTTGAGAAACGCGCCAAAGGTGCCTTCCGGGTCGGTCTCGGCCAGGATCCGGGTCTTGATCTGCGGATCGGCGAGCGTGGTCAGCCACTGGTCGCGCGGAAGACTGGCTTTCACCTCGCGAAAGGTCGGCCGCTCCATGAACGGGTGAGTACCGTAGAAGCTGAGCAGCGCGCCGATGCTGCGCCCGCTGACTTGCCCGAATACGCGCGAGCTACCGGCAGCATTGATCCGCGTCGCCCACGCCAGCTGCTCCTGCCAGTAATCCGGATCGAGATTGGGCTGTAACAACAACATGTGCACGTCGACGCCGGTTTCGGTCACGATGTCGTCGAACATCGCCATCTCGCTGCGGATCCCATGCGGATCCTCGCCGACTACCCCTGCTGGCGCGAACTCCATGACGCCCCGGTGCCGCGCAACTGCGCGGGCAAGCGCCACCAGTTCCTCGCGGTCTGCCTCGAAATCGGGGGTCATGTCACCGTGAACGGTGCGATGGACCGACGTGCGCGAACTGGATACGCCAAATGCGCCGGCCCGCATGGCTTCATCGACAAGGCCGGCCATTCGCTCGATCTCGTCGGCATCGGCCTTGCGGCCGGAGCCAACCTTGTCGCCCAGCACGAAAAGCCGCAGCGGGCCATGCGGCAAATAGCAGCCCAGGTCGAAGCTGCGCGGCTTGGAATCCAGCACGTCGAGATATTCGGGGAAGGTGGACCAGTTCCACTCCAGCCCGGCGTGGAGCGCACCGCCGGGAATTTCCTCCACCCCGTCCATCAGGTCGATCAGGCGGCCCTCGTCCCCCCGCGCAACCGGCGCGAAGCCGACGCCGCAGTTGCCGAGGATCGCGGTGGTGACGCCCGAACTGAAAGAGGGGTCGAGCAGCATGTCCCATGTCGCCTGCCCGTCGTAATGCGTGTGTATGTCCACCCAGCCGGGCGTAACGAGCATGCCGGTAGCGTCGATGGTGCGGCGGGCAGGGCCGGACAGGTCGCCCACTCCGACGATGCGGCCATCGGCGATGCCGATATCTGCCGTGAAACGCGGCCTTCCCGTACCATCGACGACGTCGCCGCCCTTGATGAGCAGATCGAGCATACGTGTCTCTCCCGATTTTGCCGGGATGATAGGTCGCGCTGCTCGTCTAGGGGCCTATGCAAAAAGTTAGGCGAAGCAGCGCGATGGGGGCGGCTCGAAGCTGGATCGCATTTGTCGAAGGCGCCGTATCGACGACTCGCCTGCGGATGGTTAGAGCAGCCAGCATGACTTCGCAGATAACGATCCGCCGCCCCGACGACTGGCATGTGCACCTTCGCGATGGCGAGATGCTCAAAGCCGTGGTCGGCTACACCGCGCGCCAGTTCGCGCGCGCCATCGTCATGCCCAACCTGACCCCTCCGGTCGTGACTGTGGCGGCGGCGCAGGCCTATCGCGAACGTATCCTGGACGCGGTGCCGGCCGGCGTGGACTTCACGCCTCTGATGGTCTGCTACCTGACCGACGGCTCGGACCCGGCGGAAATCGTGCGAGGCTACGAGCAAGGCGTGTTCGCCGCCTGCAAGATCTACCCCGCCCACGCCACCACCAACTCCGCACACGGCGTCACCGACATCCGCAAACTCACCCCGGTGCTGGAGGCGATGCAGCGCATCGGCATGCCGCTGCTGATCCACGGCGAAGTGACCGATGCCGATGTCGATATCTTTGATCGTGAGGCGGTGTTCGTCGAGCGCATCCTGGCGCCTCTGGTGCGCGATTATCCAGCGCTCAAGATCGTGCTCGAACACATCACGACGGCCGAAGCGGCCGCGTTCGTTGCCGAGAGCGGCCCCCAGGTCGGTGCGACGATCACCCCGCAGCACCTGATCATCAACCGCAACGCGATCTTCGCCGGCGGCATTCGTCCCCACGCCTATTGTCTGCCCATCGCCAAGCGCGAACGCCACCGCGTCGCCGTGCGCGCGGCGGCCGTGTCCGGATCGCCCAAGTTCTTCCTCGGCACCGACAGTGCACCGCACGAGATCGGCCGCAAGGAATCGGCCTGTGGATGCGCGGGCATCTTCAACGCGCCCTTCGCGCTGGAAAGCTACGCCCAGGTGTTCGAAGAGGACGGTGTTCTCGACCTGCTGGAGGGGTTCGCCTCCGAACACGGTCCCAATTTCTACGGCCTGCCCCTGAACGAGGGCACCGTGACGTTGAAGCGGGAGGACATACCCGTGCCGGAGGTCATCGCCGCGGGCGGCATGAACGTGGTTCCGTTTCACGCCGGCGAGACGATGCGCTGGCGCCTGGTCGACTGAGCCCTCGACCACGACCCGCGCTGGGTATGGGCGTCGATGGCGCGAATGGCGTCAGAGACCGGCGATCAGGCGAGCCAGCGCGTCATAACGGTCCGTTGCCCAATCGACCGGCGGCAGGAGGATTCGCTCGACCAGATGAAGGTCGGGCCAGATGTACGGAACGACCAGCAGCAATAGGAAGAATAGCGGAAAGCCGTAGGGGCGCAGCCTGGCGTAGGCCCGGGCAGCGCCTCGCGGCAGCAGGCCTTCGACGATGTGCGAGCCATCAAACGGGGGGATCGGCAGCAGGTTGAACAGCGCCAGGAAGATGTTGATCAGGACAAAATTGCGCAGATTGAGGGCGATGAAGCCAAGGATGTCGCCGGCGGCGCCGCTCCTCGCCATCAGTCCCAGCAGAACTGCGCCGATGCCCGCCAGGATCAGATTGCTGAGCGGACCGGCCAATGCGACAGCCATCATGCCGAGGCGGGGATTGTTCAACCGTCGCTGGTTCACCGGCACCGGCTTTGCCCAGCCGAAGACCGGCGCTCCGGCGAGCGCGAGCATGCCCGGCAGCACCACGGTGCCGACGGGGTCGACGTGGCGCAGCGGGTTCAGGCTCAGGCGCCGCTGTTCGTAGGCGGTCGGGTCGCCCAGCAGCCGCGCCACCACCCCGTGCGCCACCTCGTGAAACACGATCGCGATCACGAGCGGCACGATCAGCGCCGCGGCCTGGATGATGGTCTGTTGCATGGCCCCTATCTGGGGGTAGCGCGGTTCCTCCGCAATCGTTCATCGCGGTTTGTGACCGGCGGTGGAGGGCGTTGTGCCGGGACGGGTGGGCGTCTGCTGGGTGAATGCGCGTACCGGCCGCTCAGTTCCCTCAGTGAAGCGGTCGCTCCTGGCTCTCCAGGCTTTCGATCACTGCCCTTACCAAGCCCGTAGCGATGGCGGCAACGTCGCGGTGGATGGGGATCACCTCGGCGGTCTGCACCGCGCTTGCGCGCGGCCGCGTTCTATCTCGCCACCGGTTTCGCCGCCAGAACGCTTCTGTCGCCCAGCCGGGCAATGCGAACGATGACACAAGGAGTGAATGTCCCGGAACCAGGATGCTATCGGCCAGTGCGGTGTACCGCCCGGGCGGTTTAATCTCCCTCACCCGGTCGATCGCTCGGCATTGTCTGGACGCGGCAATGCGTCTGAATGCAGAGTTCGGCTGGCCTGATGACCGGCGGTCATCCGCAAAAAGAATCAATGGTTCACAGTCTCGGGAGAAAGCCTTGGCCACCGATAATACGCGCGTCGCGGTAGTGACAGGCGCCAGCTCCGGAATCGGGAGGGAAGTGGCCAAGGCACTTGCCGCGCAGGGGTGGCACGTCATCGGCACCGGGCGCGACCCGGCCCGCATCGCGGCGGCGAAGGGCGAGATTGCCGCTCGTTCGCGCACGGGACAGGTCGATATGATCCGTGCCGACCTGTCGCTGCTGGCCTCGGCCCGCGATACGGCGCGTCAGATCGCGGCGCTTACCGATCGCGTTCACTTGCTCGTCAACAATGCGGGCGGCATGGCGAGTGAGATGGTGATGACCAGCGAGGGGCTGGAAGCGAATTTCGCAGGCAACCACCTGGGCCCGTTCGTACTCACCAACGCACTGCTTCCGCTCCTGCGCACCGCCGCGCAATCGAGCGAGCCGGGCGCCGTACGCATTCTCAACACGGCCTCCGATGCCAGCGAGATGATCCCGTCCATCAATCTCGACGACCTGCAGAGCCTCGCGGCGTTCAGTCCCGGTCTTGCATATTGCACCGGCAAGCTCGCGAACGTGCTGTTCGCCAAGGCTCTCGCCCAGCGGCTCGCCGAGGACGGGATCGTCGCCCATGCGGTCCATCCCGGAGCGGTGGATTCCAACTTCTTTTCCTATGCGCCCAAGGACACACAGATGCGTTCGCGCGATCTGGCAAAGGCGAGCGAGGAGGAGGGCGCCGATACACTCGTCTGGCTCGCGACGGCCGACGAAGCCGCGGTCACAAGCGGTGGGTACTGGTTCAGGCGCGCCCTGCGTACCCCTAACCCGGTCGCACAGGACCAGGCCGCGATCGACCGGTTCTGGCAAGAAAGCGAACGCCTCGCGGGCGAGCACTCACCGGGGGCCTGATGCCGCGCGGCAGCATAATTCCCGGATTGCGGGTAGGCAGTATAAAATAGGTGCCGGACGGCACGATTGTCAGGGAGATGGACATGGCGAAGGTGATGCAGGGAATTCGCGTGCTGGAGGTGGCCCAGCATACCTTCGTGCCATCCGCGGGCGCCATTCTCGCGGACTGGGGAGCGGATGTCGTCAAGATCGAGCACCCCATCCGTGGAGATGCGATGCGCGGCCTCGTCACGCTCGGCGGGCAAAGGGTCAATCCACAGCGCAACACCCTGATGGAGCATCCGAACCGTGGGAAGCGCAGCGTGGGCGTCGACATTTCGACGCCTGAAGGACAACAACTCATCTACGAGTTTGCAAAAACGGCTGATGTTTTCCTCACCAATTACCTGCCCCAGCTACGAAGCAAGCTGAAGATCGATGTCGAACATCTGCGAGCGACCAACCCCGACATCATCTATGCACGAGGCAGCGCCTACGGCGACAAGGGCCCTGAGCGGGAAACCGGCGGGTTTGACGGGACAGCCTTCTGGACGCGGAGCGGGGTTGGCTATTCGATGAGCCCGGCGGCCTTGGATGGCCCTCTTTCCCAGGGTATTCCCGCGTTCGGAGACTCCACCGGAGGGATGAACATTGCCGGCGGAATCGCCGCCGCACTGTTTCACCGCTCTCGCACCGGAGAGGCGATCGAAGTGGATGTCTCGCTGCTGAGCACGGCATGGTGGTCTGCAGGCACCGCTGTCGATCAGTTCATGGAAACGGGTCAGGTTACCCGCGTCAGCATGCCCCGATCCGGTTCCAATCCTGGCAATCCCTTCATGGGCAATTTCAGGACTTCGGACGGCGGCACGATCAATCTGTGCGTGTTGATACCGGGGCCACATATCCGCGACACGTTCTGGCACCTCGGCGTCACGGCAGCGGCAGACGACAGCCGATTTTCCACCGTGCAGGCGCTGATGGAAAACTGGGAGGCCGCCAGCGAGATCATCGTGCGGCAATTCGCGGAAAAGCCATTTGCGTACTGGCGCGAGCACCTCAAGACGATGACCGGGCAATGGGCGCCCTTCCAGAGCCTCCTCGACCTCAGCAATGACGAGCAGGCATTGGCCAATGACATGGTGATCGAGGTCGAAGCGTCGGACGGCGAACCCTTGCGACTGGTTCGCGGGCCCGTCCAGTTCAATCATGCTCCGGTCGAAACGACGCGTGCTCCGCAGGCGTCGGAGCATACCGAACTGTTCCTGATGGAGATGGGAATCGAGTGGGATCGCATCGAAGCCTTGAAGGCCGCAAACGTGATCGCCTGATCGACGGGCTGCGAGGCGGCGGTGAGTGCGCCTATTGGTTGGGCATCGGGGAGTGTTACGAATGGATTTGGTCGACAGGTACGGTCCTTGGGCGCTGGTGACCGGCGGTTCCGAAGGAACCGGAAGTGCATTCGTGGAGCGCCTGGCGGACGCTGGAATGAATTGCATCATCGTGGCTCGGCGCGAAGCTCCTCTCGCTGCGCTTGCTGAAAGAATCCGGTCTCGCGGCGTGGAAGTGGTTACAGCGTGCATCGATCTGTCGGCTTCCGATGCAGCCGATCAGGTTATCGCCGCAGCTGGCGAGCGCGAAGTCGGGCTGTTGATTACGAATGCGGGTGCGGAAAGCAACGGGTCGCCATTCCTCGACGGTACGATGGAGAACTGGGATAGCTTGGTCGGTGTCAATATCAGGACAACCATGCGTCTTGCCCATCATTTCGGGCAGGGGATGCGCGCCCGGCGACGCGGCGGTATTCTGCTGGTCGGGTCGGGAGCCTGTTATGGCGGGATCGGGGGAATTTCGGTCTATTCAGGCGCAAAGGCATTCGTTCTATGTTTCGGTGAAGGTCTGTGGGCGGAACTGCGTGAATACGGCATTCACGTACTTAACCTGATTCTGGTGCGTACCGACACACCAGCGCACCGGCGCAACCTCGAGAGCAAGGGACAGGCGATGCCCGCAGGCTTGGCATCTGCCGATGACGTTGCTCGCGTTGGCCTTGAACAGCTACCGCACGGGCCGGTCTACAACTGGGGGCAAAACAACGAGGAAGCAGGCTATGCTCCCAGTTCGCCCGATACCCGCCGTGAGCGGATACTGGCAATCGAGCGCAATATGCGCAGACAGCCGTGAGTCCAAGCGTCCGAAGTCCGGCACGCATGACGACGGACGGCCGGCCCAAAACTGAAAAATCGTGCGGGTTGCAAGGGGCGGCGCTGGTTGCGGTGAATGGTATCGCCGCGCTGGAAAAGGGATGGACCAGCGAACTTGGTGTCGGTCAGCTTGTAGCCGGTGAAGATACGCTCATGGCTGATCTGGTCGCCCGGCCGAACGTTCGCGGCGTACCACCACCATTCCTCGCCGAAGATCATGTGCTGACCATCGATCTGGCCAAAGCATGCCTGATTGTTGCCGTGCCCCCAACGCGCAGCTGCGAGGGTGATTGCCCGAACCAGCGGCGGCAGCTGCGCGAAAAAACCGCCTGCTCGGCAAAGCCCAACTTTTCGGAGATGCCCCTGAAATCAAGCTGGGTCTGTCGCAGGTAATATATTGTCAGATCGCGGCGCACGCCGTCCTTTACGTCCTGAAACGTCGTTCCCTCGTCCTTCAAACGGCGGCGGAGTGTGCGGTGATGAATATTGAGAGCATGGGCCACGTCGCCGCTCGCGCAGTTGCCTTGTGTTAGCCGGCGCATGATCAGGCCGCTAACTTCGGCATTGAAGGGAAGCCGCTTTTTCGGGAAATGCGTCTCGATATAGGCGGTCAGTTCACGATGAACGTCCTCGTTCTGGCTCAGGACGGGACTCGCCAGATCATGCGCAGAGAACGTCACGCCGTCGGCGGGCTCTCCGAAGCGAACGTCGCAGCCGAAATAGCGGCGGTATTCCGCAGGGGAAGAATTCGGCTCGTGCCGGAAATGGACGCAGCGCGCGCGCGCATAGCCACCCGTCATCTCCATAGCCTCGAGATGCCCGATCAGCAGGATTTGTTCGATGGCCTGGATTCGTTCACCGCTGCTTTCGAGGAACAGTTCATGCCCTGCGAACACCGAGCCCTCAGGCCCGGCTCGCAACCAGACACGTGCGGCACGACTGTGAGCGCTCATGTGCTCGCTGGCGAAGCGCAGCGCATCTCCGAACGTTCTCGAATTGCGCATCGTGCGGCCAAGGGGGCCGAAGATCGCTCCGCCGCGCTGCCGCTGCGCCAGCCGCATCCCGAAGTCATGGCATTTGAGCTCACGCGCTGCCACATCGAGAAGTCGGATCGCCTGGGGATAGGTGAGATCGACGGCATCATCGCGAAATGTCGTGGACTTGATCCCGGCCAAGTCCAGTAGTTCGCCAGGATCGCGGCCGAAAGCCCGCGCCAGTTCCGGAAAATGACGCAGCAGCGGTATGTTGAGTTTCGCAAACTCCGCATCGGCGATCGATGGCATATTTGCTTCCCCTGGCGCTTCAGCCAATGCACGGAAATCGCCGGTTTCTAACATTTTTAGGCGCTGCGTGGACTTGTGTGCTGCCTCGTTTGGCCACATCGGTCAAGTCGCACGCGGATAAATGCGGCACCATGCAAACCGAAACGGGAAGGGCGAGGTCAGACAAACTGTGCACCTTCCGGCGCTACGATGTTCAGAGGCCGAATGGCTCACGATGGGGGGGAACGATGACTGAATCTGTAACCAAGGCAACAGTCTCGCTGTTGGCCGTAGTTGCCACAATCTCGTCGGTGCCGGCAATTGCGCAAGATAGCGGTGGGCGGGATGTTGGCAGCGAAATCATCGTCACCGCCCAGCGCCGCGCCGAAGCCTCACGCGACGTTCCCATCAGCGTCACCACGCTTGGCAGCGAGCAGCTCTCGACGGCGAATGTCAGGCAGCTGTCGGACACGGCCAAGCTGACGCCGGGCCTGCGCTTCGACAGCCAGGGGCCTGCCGTGCAGCCGACCATCCGCGGCGTCGGCACCGCGATCACGACCTCGGGCGGGGGGCCCAACGTCGGCATTTACGTCGATGGGTTCTTCCAGGCGAATACCTATCTGTCCGACTTCGATCTGCTCAACGTCGGCAGCATCCAGGTCCTCAAGGGGCCGCAGGGCACGCTGTTCGGCCGCAACACGACCGGCGGCGCGATCATCGTCACCACGGCCGAGCCCAGCACCGACACCAGCGCGCAGGCCAAGGTCAGCTACGGCCGCTTCAACAGCGTCAAGGCGCAGGCCTATGCTACCTACGGCATCAGCGACCGCGTGGCGCTCGACATCGAGGGCCTCTATCGACGCGGCGACGGCTACCTCACTGACATCAGCAACAACGACGACAAGGTCGGCCAGTACGAGAACTGGTCTATCCGCCTCGGCCTCAAGGCCGACCTGACCGACGATGTTTCCGTGCTGCTGCGCTGGAGCCATTCAGAGACCGACGATCCGACCTCGCAGCTCGTCAACGCATACGTCGACAAGTCCGGCGCGGCTGGCTTTTTCGACAAGGTGTCGCCCGCCGGCCGCGCGATCTACGGGACTTCCAGCTCCAAGGGGCTGCCGCTGGTCTTCTTTTACGCGCCCGACGGCACCTACACGAGCAACCCCCGCCAGGTGCTGCTCAACAAGCCGCAGAGCTTCCGCACCAATTCCGACGCGCTGCAGGGCACGATCAAGGCAGACCTCGGCTTCGCGGATCTGACATCGTACACCCAGTACCGCAAGGACCTGTCGCCCTATTATGGCGACCTCGACGCGACGGCGATCCCGATCTTCAACATCTACGTCGGCGTCAACGACGAGACGTGGAGCCAGGAATTCCTGCTCAACTCCAAACCGGGCGGGCCGCTGCAGTGGACGGCGGGGCTCAACTACTTCCAGATCCGCGACACCTGGGACATCGGCGCCTCGTTCGGCGGTGCGCCGTTCGGCCCCTTCGGCGGCTCGAACACCAAGACGACCTCCTACGCCGCGTTCCTCGACGCGACCTACGAGGTAAACGACAAGTTCTTCGTCACGCTGGGCGGGCGCTACAGCCATGACGTAGTGTCCGACGGGTACTTCGTCGCCAATTTCACCACGCCGCTGACCGGCTACACCGGCCCGAACGGCGAGAACGTGCCGTTCACCGGCAACCCCGGCGACCGCATCCCGGTCGATACGCTCAAGAACGACAGCTTCACCCCGCGCGTCGTACTGCGCTACAAGCCCAGTGACGATTCCAGTGTCTATGCCTCGTTCACGCGCGGCTACAAGGCGGGCATCCTCAACGTCGGCGGTTATTCCGCGCAGCCGGTGAAGCCGGAGAAGATCAACGCCTTCGAGGTCGGCTACAAGTTCGACAACCGCGTGTTCCAAGCTGATCTTGCGGGCTTCTACTATGACTACAAGAACCTGCAAGTCTCCAGCTACCAGGACGGGGCGGCGCAGATCCGCAATGCTGCAAGTTCCGAAATCTACGGTCTCGAGGCGCAACTGCGCTATGCGGTGAGCGAGGCCTTCAACATCAACGGCGGCGTCGCCTGGACCCATGCGCGCTACAAGTCGTTCCCGAACGCGCCGTACTACAGCTACTGCGATCCCTCCGTCATCGATCCGTCGAGTTCCATGAACTGCGCTTACAGCGGCACGCAGAGCGCGGGCGGCCTGGTCCAGACATCAACCGACGCGTCCGGCTACAAAATGCAGCGCGCGCCGGAGTTTTCGGGCAACATTGGCGCCAGCTATGGGCTGGACCTTGGCGGCGGCAGGCTGATGTTGTCGGGCAACGTCTACTACACTTCCAGCTTTTATTTCGACCCGGAACAGCAGTTCAAGCAGAAGGGCTACGAGATCGTCTCGCTGCGCGCGCAGTGGACCGATCCCAGCGAGATGTTCACGGTGGCGGCCTACGGCGACAACGTCACCAACAGCCGCTACCAGACGCAGGTTCTGTTCAACACGCTGGGCACCGGCGCGGTGTGGAACTCGCCGACGACCTACGGCATCGAACTGGGCGTGAAGTTCCGCTGACGACGTCGTTCAGGCATTCATGAGAGCCATGCGCCTTTGCCAGCCGGTCTCCCGTGAAAGCCTGGCGCTGGACCATGCAGAATCCCACGCGCCCAGCCCATGTTCTGGTCGCTGCAGCACTTCGAAGAACCGCGCGAAGGTATGCGGGCTGTCATCCAAAAGCGTGCCCGCATGGATGTCCCGGAGCATGGATCAGGCCCCCAGATTGAAACCGGGAGCCGCGCCGGCGATGATCCCGGCGGCGGTGGTTTTGTCCGCATCCGTCAAATCGGAAACGATTGGCTCGTCTAAATCTGGGTAAACCGCGTTGGATGAGGGGGGCAAGGAGGGGCACGATGGACGAGAATTTGAGCGAGATGCTGGACCGCGAATCAATCCGCACTTGCGTGGCGCGGCTGGCACGCGGTGAGGACCGGCGCAGCGCCGATCTCATCCGCGCGTGCTGTTGGCCCGAGGCCCGCTTCGACTACGGCGTCCACAGCGGCGACTTCGAAACCTACCTTGCCTGGGTTGTGCCCGGCGCGGGTGCGATCAAGGACACGCAGCACCTGCTGGGCCAGACGCATATCGAACTCGCCGGCGACACCGCAAAGGCCGAGACCCACGTCTTCTCCTACCATCGCGTCGACATGGGCGGGGGTGACCGTGACACCTGCATCGGCGGCCGTTACCTCGACAGCTTCGAAAAGCGCGACGGCGAGTGGCGCATCGCCGACCGCGTCATGCTTTACGACTGGGAGCAGGACTGGGGCGCGGCAGCCGACTGGTCCAAGGGTGTGATGGGCTATCCCTTCACCGCCGAACATTTCCCAGGCCGCGCCAGGGACGATTTTTCCGAGCGCTGGTTCGCCGGAGACGTCAAGTGAGCGCCCCTCTCGCCGGCAAGGTCGCGCTCGTGACCGGCGCCAGCCGCGGCATCGGCAAGGGCACTGCGCTGGCGCTCGCCGAGCAGGGGGCAACGGTCTACGTCACCGGGCGCACGGTGAGCGTAGGCGGACATGCGCTGCCCGGCTCGCTGGAGGAAACCGTGGCCGAAGTGGCCGCGCGGGGCGGCAGGGGGGTGGCGGTAGCCATGGACCTGTTCGACGACGCGCAGATCGCCGCAGTGTTCGACCAGGTCCGCCGCGACGAGGGCCGGCTCGACCTGCTCGTCAACAGCGCCATGGCCATTCCCGATTCGATGACGCAGCGCGCCGGCTTCTGGGACAAGCCGCTCGCCGACGAGTGGCAGATATGGGATACCGGCGTGCGCGCGGCGTTTGTCGCCGCCTGGCATGCCGCGCGGATCATGGTGCCGCAGGGCTCGGGGCTGATCGCCGCCCTGTCAGGCTATGTCGGCGTAACTTATACCTACGACGTCGTGTTCGGCACCACCAAGACCGCGACCGATCGAATGATGCGCGACATGGCCCACGAACTGCAAGGTACCGGCGTCAGCGCCGTCTCGCTCTGGCAGGGCTTCACTTATACCGAGCGCGCGACCGAGAACCTTAAGGCGGTTCCCGGCATGGCCAGCCAACTCAACAGCGCGGTCGGCTCCTCGCCCGAGTTTCCCGGGCGCGTCATCGCGGCACTGGCGATGGACCCCGAAGTCGGCGCGAGGTCCGGCGGCACATTCATCAATGCCGAACTGGCAGCAGAATACGGCGTGACGGACAAGGGCGGGCGCACGATCCCGTCGCTGCGCGAAAGCCGCGGGGCCCCGCTGTGGGGACCGGGCGACACGACATGGAGAGCGGAATGAGTGCCAATGTAGCCGGACGCCGCTTTGACGGCCGGGTCGCCGTCATCACCGGCGGCGCGCGGGGCCTCGGCTTCGCTTATGCGCAACTGCTGGGATCGCTTGGCGCGAAGATCGTCGTCAACGACAACGGCAGCGCGATGTCGGGTTCGGGCAGCGACGTCGGCCCCGCCGAGGACGCCGCGCAGGCCCTGCGCGCGGCCGGCTGCGATGCAGTGGCCTGCACCCAGAGCGTCGCCACGCCGGAGGGCGGCAAGGCGATCGTCGAGGCCGCGCTTGACACCTTCGGGCGGATCGACGTGCTGATCCACAGCGCCGGCAACGTGCGCTACGGCGCGCTCGACGCGATCAGCCACGAGGATTTCCGTGCGGTGATCGACGTCCACCTGCTCGGCGCTTTCAACGTCGTGCGCCCCGCCTTCGAGCGGATGGCAGCGGCAGGGTATGGCCGGGTGGTGCTCAGTGGGTCGATCGGTGGGCTCTATTCGATCGCGCATGGCGTGAACTACGCTATGTCGAAGTCGGCGATGATCGGCCTCAACAACATGATCGCGATCGAGGGCGCGGACCGCGACGTGAAGTCGAACGTGATCCTCCCGGGCGCCGTCACGCGCATGGCCGACGGGCTCGACATGACGCAATATCCGCCGATGGGGCCCGAACTGGTCGCCCCGGTGGTCGGTCTGTTGGTGCACGAGAGCTGCCCGGTCTCGGGCGAACTCTACGTCTCGATGGGAGGCCGCATCGCCCGCGCCTTCATCACCGAGACGCGCGGTGTCTACCGGCCCGAGTGGACGATCGACCAGGTCGCAGCTGACCTTGACGCGATCCGCGATGACAGCAATCTCTGGACTTTCCACCCGGTCGAAAACGGCTTTGGCGAGCACATGGCCAAAAGCTTCGCCATGACCCGCGGCGAGACATGAGGTGGCTTCAGCCCCTCCTAGCTGAGTATCGCAAGGCAGGCCGCTAAGCTCGACAACGTTTCGTCGCTTCGGACGCCTGGCCGATGCTTGCTGCAGAGGCACGACGGCCGTCCAAATTGGGCGAGGCATTCATGATCGACCTCGGCTCTACATTCCACAAATCAGATTTCGCGAGGTCGGCGCCCCTCGCATGGCCCTCCAGCGGGCGTATTGGGAGGCCTTCATCGGATGGCAGTTCATCGTGTGGATCAGCCAGAACTGGACCAGTTCGACCCACCTCTGGTAGATCGCTAGTCGGTGCGCGGGCTGCCATTTGAAGTGCGGCAGTGACTGAAATCCTGGCGCAATACTGTGTTCAACATCACTTGGCACCCAACACCGACTTCTCCAAAATCACCGGTGCGATCTGGCGGCTTGCGACTTCGCGAAGTACAAAGCTGCTTCGGATGCGCCGGACGTGTGGCAATACTGACAGCTCCTTGCGATAGATCATGTCGTAATCCTCCAGCGACTGGACGTTGAGGATCATCAGGAAGTCGGTGTCGCCGGTGACGAAGGCGCAGAATTGCATCGACGGGCTTTCCAGCACTGCCGTCTCGAAGTCCTGCAACACCGCTTCCGTCTGCGAAACCAGCTCGATCGATACCATGACCAGCGTTCCGTAGCCCAGTGCGCGAACATTGAGGTTCGCCGAGTAATGCGTGATATACCCCGCTTCCTCGAGGATTTTGCGGCGGCGGGCAACCGCCGTGCTCGACAGATGAACCTTTTCCCCGAGCCAGACGTCCGAGGCGCGCCCGTCCGAGACGAGAGCCCGCATCAGCCTGAGGTCGGTGTCGTCGAGCTCATGCTGCGCAGGGCGTCCCCGTACCGCATCGAGCCAGTGCAGTTTGCTGGACTGCATATCCATCTTGTTGGGCGCCCCTTTTTTCAATTTCGAAACCATAGTGGCTGATATCCGTTCGATTTCAAACAAAAGGGTTCGGAGAGGTCGCCTAATCAGACAGAATGTTATCAAACCAGCCGGTATCCCCGCCGATGGGCATCCCGGCGGGGATCGGCGGGCGCGGACGGCTCAGCTTGCTGATCTCGGCGTCGAGGCGCTTCGGGTCGCCCAGCAGCCCGGCCATCGAGGCCTGCCATAGCGCGTCCTCAGAGGCACCGCTGGCCTTGCCGAACCCGCGCGCGGTGCTCTTGAGGAAGCCGTCGAGCAAAGCGGCCACATCGGCCGGGGTATCCGGATCACGTTGGGCCGAGGCGACGGCGAGGAGCGTCGTTTGTGCGATCCGGCGGGAGACCGCGCCGTCATGCAGTGCGATCACTGGGGCCAGCTTGCCGAGCAGCGTGCCCACACCCGGCTGGGCGTCGTCATAGCCGTGCTGGATTTGCAGCCGCGTGAGGCGCGAGGGAGCGAGCAGACTGTCGAGCGTCACCTGCGCCCCCACTTGCGCCGCGACGAGTGGGTCGAACACAGCGGAGCCGGCGCCCCGAAGTACTTCGGGAGCGGCTTCAACATCGGTGCGGCCACTGGTTCCACCCGAGAGGGTCATGGATAGCGCCAACGGCACCGTCAATTCGCGCGGTGACAGGGTGCCGATCATTGCGTCCATGGCTTCCAGCTGTTCGCTGGCGAGAACAGGGGTGGGCGTATCGCGCCCGTCGCCCGCCACCGCATATTCGTACCGCACGCCGCCCACCAGCTTGCCGGTGGCATCGATCGAGTAGCGGTGGAACAGCCAGATCGGCACGAACTTGCGGCGCAGGTTGGAGAGCGGTTCGCCCGCCAGCAGCGTGCCTGGGCCGAAGCTGGCAAGTGCGATGCGGCGCACGTCCATGGTATGGGCGAGGTCGGCGGGGGAGTCCGCGCCTTCGGTCCACATGTTGACGCCGGGAACAGCCAGATCGGCAGCACGGCCGTCGATGTCGGTGCCGTAGATCAGCCCGGCCTTGCGGATAGCGACGGCCTTTGCTGCGGCTTCCGCGTCGCCGTCGATGCCCGGGGCGGGCTGGCCGTAAAGCCAGTCCACCGTGAACTTGTCCCACTTGCCGATGCCGCTGGCGTAGGCGTCGCCAAGGTCCAGCCTGCCATCGACGATGCCGACCTTCGGCCCCGGATAGTCCATCACCGAGGCCCGGTCCTGCAGGCTGGCCTTGAAGTTATGGACGAAGCCGATGGCATGGCCCACTTCGTGCGCGCCCAACTGGCTGATGCGGGCAAGGGCGGCGCGGACCGGGTCGTTCGGCCCGCCGGTGTTGTTCTGCGCGGTGCCGACCAGCCCCTCGAACACGGTGATGTCCTGGCGCACGCGCAGCGCGCCCAGAACGACCACGCCCTTGATGATTTCACCGGTGCGCGGGTCGATCACGCCGCCGCCGTAGGACCAACTGCGGTTCTGGCGATCGGTCCAGTTGACGACATTGTAGCGCACGTCCTGCGGATCGACGCCGGGCGGCAGGATTTCCACTTTGAACGCATCGATGAAACCCGCCGCGTCGAATGCGTCCGCCCACCAGCGCACGCCATCGGCCAGCGCGGTGCGGATCGGGTCGGGTGCGGCACTGTCGATGTAGAAGACGATCGGCTTCTTGACCGGGGAACGGGCGGCGGCGGGATCGTTCTTTTCCAGTCGGAAACGGTTGGCGTATTCGACCAGCATCGGCGTGCCCAACGGGGTACCGAAGTCATAAGCCTGCGTCGCGTGGCTGCCCGAGCGGATGTCGAACTTGCGCGGCATGAACCCCGGTTCGGGCAGCGCGACCAAGGACGAATGCACGGTCACGCTTACCGCCCGGCCGTCCGGAGCGAGGATATCGAGTTCGGTGCCGGCGCTGTCTGCGGTGAAGGTCTGCACTGTCTCCAACTCGACGTTCCGGGGGAACACCTTCACCGAGGCGGGATCGAGTGCGCTCAGCTTGTCGGACAGTTTGTAGCCCTTGGCGCTTTCGCCGATAGCGCCGGCAAGGTCCATCGCGTCGGTCATCAGCAGCGGCGTCAGATCGACGGTGACGGGGCTGCCGGCGCCGGGCGCGCCCACTATTTCAAGCATCGCCACGGTACTGAACGGGAAGCTGGCGCGCGCGCCCTTGGCGACGCCCGCATCGCCGGTGGCGCGGTAGCGCGGGTTTTCGAACACGGCCGCCACCTTGCCGCCCATACGTCGGAATGAGAGCATCCGGGTCTCGCCCTGCATCCCCCGGTCGATGCGTATCGCCGCAGATCCCAGGCCGGTCTTGATCGACTGCGTGAAGAGATAGCGCCCTGATACCCCGTCGGCATCGGCGGCGGGCAGCGTGAAGAGCACCTTGCCCTTGGCGGCATCGACCTGCACCGGCAGCAGCGCTCCGTCTGGTGAGGAGGTGACGGCAGCCGGTGCGGCCCATGCGGACATCGGGCCGATATAGGCGGCCAAGGCGCAGCCGACGGCAAGGAAAGGCTTTATGCGGGCGACGATCGACATCGTGATAATTCCCCTTTGAAGCAGCGGGCGAGAACGTGGGCCCCTTCATCTCGCTGATGCAGCAAAGCGTAACGGAAACTCGGCGCAGCTTCCCCGAACTTATCGGGGCGGAAACGCACGGCGTTGATGGATTCCTGCGCAGACGGGCAAATAGGCGGGAAATTCATGCGCAGGGAGAGGATGTGTCGCACGAGTCGAATACGGTGACGGCGATGCTGCGCTGCATTTCGCGAATCACGGTGCGCTTCGGTTCGGGAAAGTGCGTGCCGGGCGAACGCGGTGTCCTTTTCGTGCGCCGATATTCGTTATGGCGATGAAATCCATCGCTTAGGAGTGAAATTTCCCCGAACTTTGTTGGGATCATTCGGCCCCTTCCAGATACTATCGATGGCATCAGGCAGCAGTCCGGATCGGGGGCAAAACCGAAATCCAAGCGGACACTGCCGGATGATGAGCTTTCGCAAGGTATGCGAGGGCGGGGAATACCGGGTCTTTACAAGCGCTTTGCAAGCGGCACCGCGAGGGCGGTGAGCACATTCGTGTGCCTGGAGAACCGCGATTTTCCCGGTTCATCGGGGATGAGGGCGCCTGTGGCGAAGGGTTTCAGTCACAGGGAGTTTTCGCGATGCGCAATGCAGTCCAGACCTCGAAGGTCCGAGGCAGAATGGAAACGATTTCGGCGCGCTCTATCCGTGCCCTGCTGCTGGCAGGCGCGGCGGCGCCGCTGATGATCGCGGCTCCGGCATTGGCGCAGGGAGCGCCGGCTGCCGAAGAGCCGGTCAACGACATCGTCGTCACCGGCTCGCGCATCGTTGGCGACGGCTACAGCGCGCCTACGCCGGTCGCTGTTCTGGGCGAGGCGGACATCGCTGCGCAAGCCCCGGCGAACATCTCCGACTTCGTGAACCAGCTTCCCGCCATCGCCGGCAGCGGCACTTCGGGCGGTGCTTCGGGAGGTCTGTCGAACGCGGGCGCGGGCATCAATTCGATCGGCCTGCGCGGGCTTGGCGTCGGCCGGACGCTGGTGCTGGTCGACGGCCAGCGCTCGGTCGCATCCACGGTGGGCGGCACGGTCGACATCAATACTATCCCGCAGGATTTGGTGAAGCGCGTCGAGGTCATCACCGGCGGCGCCTCGGCGGCTTACGGTTCGGACGCGGTTGGGGGCGTCGTCAACTTCATCCTCGATACCGGCTACAAGGGCGTCAAGCTGGGCGCGGACACCGGCATCTCGACCTATGGCGACGCGTTCAACTACCGCTTCACCGGGACGGCGGGCCTCTCGCTTCTGGACGACCGGCTGCACCTGCTCACCAACGTTTCCTATTTCAAGCAGAAACGCGAGGAAGGCATCGACCGCGACTGGAACGACAGCGGTTACTTTCAGATCAACAACCCGGCCTACACTTCCACCAACGGCGCGCCGCAGCGCCTGGTCGGCAGCGGCATCGGCCCGGCGGGCTATACGGCGGGCGGCCTCATCGCAAGCGGTCCGCTACGGGGCACGTATTTCCTGGGAGATGGGCAGACCGCGCAGCTCAATTACGGCACCGTCTCCAGCCCGTGGATGATCGGGGGCGACTGGCAGACCACGCTGGACGGACACGTCGGCACTAACACCATGGTCCCGCTGGACGAGCGGCTCAGCGCCTTCCAGCGCATCGGCTTCGACCTGACGCCCGACATCGAGATCTTCGGCCAATTCTCCTACAACCGCTCGGTCAGCGCCAGTTCGTACCAGCAGACGCCCAGCACCGGTGTCGCCATCGCGGCGGACAACGCCTACCTGCTCAGCCAGTACCCCGCCGTGGCGGCGGCGATGGCGGCGCGAGGACTGTCCTCGATCACGGTGGGAACCTCGAACGCGGGCTTCCTGATCCCGGGCAGCAATATCAAGCGCGAAGTCTATCGCGGCGTGATCGGCGCCAAGGGCAACCTGAACCTGTTCGACAAGCCGATGGCCTGGGACGTCTACTACCAGAAGGGCGTCACCAAGGCGCGCGAGGAGCTGACCAACACCTGGCAGAATTCGCGCATGGCGCTGGCGCAAGATGCGGTGTTCGACGGTTCGGGCAACATCGTGTGTCGCTCAACGCTGAGCGCGCCGGGCAACGGCTGCGTGCCGATCGACCGGCTTGGCACCAACGGGCCGTCGCAGGAGGCGCTCGATTACATCTACCTCGATGGCTTCCAGCCGATGCGCCACCAAACTATCAAGCAGGACGTGGCCGCCGCGACGATTTCGGGCAGGGCCTTTGCTCTTCCCGCAGGCGACCTCGCTTTCGCCACCGGCGTGGAATGGCGGCGTGAGCAGATCAACGGCGAGGTGGATCCGGTCCATAACACCGGCTGGCTCTACGGCAACTTCCGCGTGAACCAGGGCAAGTACGACGTCTACGAAGGCTTCCTCGAAGTCGACGTGCCGATTTTCGATGGCATGAATGTCAACGCCGCCGCGCGCGGTACGCATTATTCGACTTCGGGCTGGGTGGGCACCTGGAAGGTGGGCGCCAGTTGGCAGGCGATCGACGGCCTGCGCCTGCGCGGCAACCTCAGCCACGATATCCGCGCGCCCAACCTCGAAGAACTGTTCGCGGCCGGGACTGCGCGCACCAATTCGGTCATCATCCCGGCAGGCTCGGATGCGCCGCAGACAGGATCGCTGCAATTCGTTCAGAACGCTTTTGGAAACCGCGCTCTGAAGCCCGAAGTGGCCGATAGCTGGACGCTGGGCGCGGTGTTCGAACCCACGTTCCTGCCGGGCTTTTCGCTCTCGTTCGATTACTACCAGATCAAGATCAAGGACGCGATCGGATCGATCACAGCGCAGCAGACGGTGGACCTTTGCTACGAACAGGGCGTCTCTTCCTACTGCCCGAACATCAAGTTCGTGGGCGGGCAGCTCAGCACGATAGACCTCACGCCGATCAACTTCGCCCGCCAGAACACAAAGGGCTTCGACATCGAGGCCAGCTACACCCGGCAGGTCGGCCCCGGCACGCTTCGCCTGCACGCGCAGACCACGCACTACATCGAAAACGTCGTCGATGACGGCATCAGCTTCCCGATCGATTACGCGGGCACCCTGACCAACACCACTTATGCCTCGCCAGACTGGGTGTACCGCCTGAGCGCCTTCTACGACCTCGATCCGGTGACATTCAACCTGGTGGCGCGCGGCTTTACCAGCGGCGTCTATGGCAATGACTGGATCGAATGCACCAGCAACTGCCCGGTCAGCACCGCGCAGTACCGCACGATCAACGACAATTCGATCAAGGGGGCGACGTACTTCGATGCCTCGATCGACTTCAAGTTCCCCGCCATGAACGATGGCGTTGGGCACCTGACCTTCATCGTCAACAATCTGCTGAACAAGGACCCGGTGCTGGTGGGCAACGGTCCCGACGGCAACAACGTGCCCGCTTACGCCCAGACCAACCGTGGCCGCTACGATGTGATCGGCCGCACCTTCCGCGTCGCCGCCAAGGTCGAGTTCTAAGAGAGGATATCGTAATATGAAAACCTTCAAGCGCGCCGCCCTTGCCGCCGCTCTCACCACGGCCGCGCCGATCGGCGCCCTGCTGGCCACTCCGGCCCATGCCGAGGCGCCGCAGGCGCTCAAGGCCGAGGTTGCCGCCGAAGTCGAAGCCCAGCGCAAGCAGATCCAGGTCATGGTCGACCAGATATTCAGCTACGCCGAACCCGGTTTCCAGGAGATCAGGACCAGCGAATACCTCACCGGCATTCTCGAAAAGAACGGTTTCAAGGTGGAGCGCGGCGTAGCGGGCATTCCCACCGCCTTCACCGCCACCTGGGGCAAGGGCGGCCCGAAGATCGCGTTGGGAAGCGATATCGACGATGTCCTCGGTGTCTCGCAAACGCCGGGCCTGCCTTACCTAAAGCCCATCGTCGAGGGCGCGCCGGGGCACGGCGAAGGCCATAACTCGGGCATGCCGCTGATGGTCGCGGCAGCGATCGCGGTGAAAAAGGTGATGACGAAGCACGGCCTGGAAGGCCGGCTGATGCTATGGCCGGGCGTCGCCGAGGAACTTCTGGCGACGAAGGCGTACTTCGTGCGCTCAGGCATGTTCAAGGGTGTCGATGCCTCGATCTTCACCCACGTCAGTTCTGATTTCTCAACCGGTTATGGCGAAATGGGCGGCAATGGCATGGTTTCTGTGGAATATACCTTCCACGGCAAGACCGCGCATTCGGCCGGATCGCCTTGGGAGGGCCGCAGCGCCCTCGATGCGGCGGAGATCATGGATGTGGCCTGGAACTTCCGGCGCGAGCACCTGCCGCTGACGCAGCGTTCGCACATGATCATCACCAACGGCGGTGGGCAGCCCAACGTGGTGCCTGACAAGGCCAGCATCTGGTATTTCTTCCGCGAACGCACCTTCACCGACATCCGCAAGCTCTATGAAACCGGCAACGACATCGCCAAGGCTGCCGCGCTCGCTACCGGCACGACGATGAGCCAGCAGACCTTGGGCTACGCCGCGCCCAACTTCGGCAACAAGCCGCTTGCCGAGGCCGCTTATGCCAACATCAAGGCGGTGGGCATGCCCAAGTGGAGCGCCGACGACCAGGCCTTCGCCAAGGCCGCGCAGACTTTCAACGATCGCAAGGTGGAGCCGCTCAAGGACGAGGTGACCGAACTCTCGACACCGGAAAACCGCAAGCCCTCCACCGGCGGCGGCTCGGATGACATCGGCGATATCATGTGGGCGGTGCCGACCATCACCATCCGCTTCCCTTCGAACATCCCAAACATGATCGGCCACAACTCGACCTCGGCCTTTGCGATGGCTACGCCCATCGCGCACAAGGGCGTGGAAGCCGGGGCCAAGGCGGTGGCGATGACCGTGCTCGATATCCTGACCACGCCCAAGCTCGTCACCGATGCCAAGGCGTACTTCACCGATGTGCAACTGAAGACCGACACATACGCCCCGGTGCTGACCGAAAAGGACGTGCCGGCGATCTGGCTCAACGAGCGTAATATGCAGCTTTACCGCCCGCTGATGGAAAAATATTACTACAACCCGGCGAAGTACCCCAGCTACCTCGACCAGCTTGGTGTGAAGTACCCCACGCTCACCAAACCGGCCGAAGCGGGGGCGGCGCAGTGAAGCGGGCGATGAACAGGCGAACCCTGATCGCGGTTGCGCTCGCGGCGACGGCGATGGTTCCGACCATGGCTCAGGCGGCTGCGGACCCGGCAATCAAGCAGGAAGCCGCCGCCGCCGTGGAGGCGCAGCGCAAGCAGATCCAGGTCATGGTGGACGAGATATACTCGTTCGCTGAACCAGGTTTTCAGGAAGTCAGGACCAGCGAATATCTTGCCGGAATACTCGAGAAGAACGGCTTCAAGGTGGTGCGGGGCGTGGCCGGAGTCCCGACCGCCTTCACCGCGACATGGGGCACCGGCGGTCCCAAGATCGCGCTCGGCAGCGATATCGACGGCCTGCTCGGCGTTTCGCAGGTGCCCGGCGTGGCGGATGTGAAGCCGCTTACCGAAGGCGCACCGGGGCACGGCGAGGGGCATAATTCCGGCATGCCGCTGATGGTCGCGGCAGCGCTGGCGGCCAAGCAGGTGATGACGAAGCACGGCATTCCGGGCCGCCTGATGCTGTGGCCCGGCGTCGCCGAGGAACTGCTCGCCACCAAGGCGTATTATGTGCGCGCTGGCATGTTCAAGGACGTCGACGCCTCGATCTTCGCCCGCGTCAACACCGGCTTCGGCACCGGCTGGGGCGATCTTGGCCTGACCGGCATGATCTCGGTCGAGTACGAGTACAAGGGCAAGACCGCGCACTCCGCCGGCATGCCGTGGGAAGGGCGCAGCGCCCTCGACGGGGTCGAGCTGATGGACGTGATGTGGAACTTCCGCCGTGAACACCTGCCGCTGACCCAGCGCTCGCACGATGTCATCACCAACGGCGGCGGCCAGCCCAATGTCGTCCCGGACAAGGCGAGCAGCTGGTACTATTTCCGCGAGAAGGACTTCTCCTCGCTGCGCGGCCTCTACGATACCGGCAACCAGGTGGCCGAGGCGGCGGCGCTGGCTTCGGGCACAACGGTCAGCCGCAAGGTGCTGGGCTACGCCGCGCCCAATTACGGCAATAAGCCACTGGCAGAGGCGCTCTACGCTAATATCGAGACGGTGGGCGTGCCGCAGTGGTCCGCCGCTGACCAGGCGTTCGCCAAGGCGGTGCAGACGAAGAACCACCTCAAGGTCGCGCCGCTGCCGGACAAGGTCGCTCCGTTATCCACGCCAGATACGCGCGGGGATGCCAGCTTCGGCGGCTCGGACGACATCGGCGACGTGATGTGGACGGTCCCGACCGTCACCATCGGTTACCCGGCGAACGTGCCTAACGTGATCTTCCACCACGCTACGGCCGCGATGGCGATGGCCACCCCGATCGCGCACAAGGGCACCGTAGTGGGCGCCAAGGCGGTGGCGATGACCATCCTGGATTTGGTCACCACGCCGCAGCTCGTCACCGAGGCGAAGACCTGGATGCGCGACGTCCAGCTCAAGGACCAGAAGTACGATCCCCTGATCGCCGCCACCGACATGCCAGCGATCGACCGCAATGCCCGCACCATGGAGCAGATGCGCCCCTCGATGCAGCCGCAATACTACGATGCCAAGAAGTACGACACGTACCTGCAACAGCTTGGCATAGACTACGAGGCTTCGGGTCGCGAAACCTCAGGCGCCGGGAGCTAGCCTCCGTAACAACGGCGCCGATCGGCCGGGGTGCGAACACCCTGACGAGACCGAAACTACCCCGGCCGGTCTTTTTACTCCCGACATTCTCCCTCAATCAAAGGGATACGCAGATGGCCCGCATCATCGTCATCGGCGCTGGTATCACCGGCGTCACCGCCGCCTATGCTTTGCTTGCGCACGGGCATGAGGTCACCGTGGTCGAGCGCCACCGTTATCCGGCGATGGAAACGTCCTTCGCCAACGGCGGCCAGCTTTCCGCCAGCAATGCCGAAGTGTGGAACTCCATGGCGACGATCGCCAAGGGCCTGCGCTGGATGCTGCGCGCCGACGCGCTCCTCTTGTTCAATCCGCGCCCTTCGATGCACAAGTATGCGTGGATGGCTGAATTCGTTGCCGGGATCGGCAACCACCGCGCCAACACTGTTGAGACCACCCGCCTCGCCATCGCCGCGCGCCGCCACCTGTTCGATATTGCCGAGCGCGAGGGCATCGACTTTGACCTTTCACGCTGCGGCATCCTCCACTTCTATCGCACTCCCGAAACGTTCGATGCGGCCCGCCAGGGCAATGTCCTCCTGCGCGAAGGCGGCCTCGAACGCGAGGAAGTGGGGCCAGCCGATATCGCCCGGATCGAGCCGACGCTGACCGGCGATTTCTGCGGCGGTTTTTTCACCCCGTCGGATTCGACGGGCGATATTCACAAGTTCACCACCGGTCTTGCGCGGGCCTGCGAACGCCTCGGCGCGCGTTTCGTGCTGGGCGGCGAGGTGGATGCGGTAGCGCTTCGGACCGACGGTGTGTCGGTACGGCTGCAGGCGGCAGGCGGCCTTGGGGAAGGATCCGATACCGGCCGCCTGCAGGATCTTTCAGGCGGCGATCTCGGCACCGAAATGCTGGTCGAGGCAGACATGGTGATCGTCTGCGCGGGCGTCGCCAGTCGCGCGCTGGCGGCCAAACTGGGCGACCGGGTAAACATCTATCCGGTGAAGGGCTATTCGATCACGGTGATGCTGAACGATGAGGGCAGCCGCGCTGCGGCGCCGCGTGTCAGCCTGCTGGACGAAGACGCTAAGATCGTCACCAGCCGGCTCGGCGACCAGCGCTTTCGCGTGGCAGGCACCGCCGAGTTCAACGGCTTCAATCGCGATATTCGCGCCGACCGCATCCGTCCGCTGGTGGAATGGAGCGAGCGGCACTTCCCCGACATGTGCACCCGGCAGGTCGTGCCCTGGGCGGGCCTGCGCCCGATGACGCCCTCGATGATGCCTTTCGTCGGCCCCGGACGCCATCCTCGCGTTTTCTATAATACCGGCCACGGCCATCTAGGATGGACACTGTCGGCGATCACCGCACAGATGACGGCCCTGGCCGTCGAACAGGCAGGCGCGCCGGCATGAAACACGCAGAGGAGACAGCATCATGAAAACCACACCCATTCTCGAACTTACTGATGTAAAGGCAATCCTGGCGGCGGCCGAGGCCGAAGCCAGCGCGCACAAGTGGGCTGTGAGCATCGCGGTAGTCGATGGCGGTGGGCACTTGCTGGGCTTTGTGCGTCTGGACGGGGCGCCGGCCAGTTCAGCCCAACTGGCACCTGCGAAGGCAGTCACCGCGATCATGGGACAGCGCGAATCGAAGGTTTATGAGGACATGATATTCAACGGTCGCACCGCGATGCTGTCAGCCCCGGGGCTACCGGCCATGCTGGAAGGCGGCGTTCCGATCGTCGTCAACGGAGAATTTGTCGGCGCCGTAGGCGTGTCGGGGGTTAAGTCTGACGAGGACGCGCAAATAGCCAGAGCAGGGATAGCAGTCTTGTCCAGCAGGCAGTAATCGCAAAACCGAGCGGCGCTTACGGCGAAATTGGCCGTTCAGCAGGGTCGCCGTGAACGGCAGCTATGTCCCACGCGCCGCAAGGCTGGCCCCTCGGCAGAGCCGATGGTCAGATTTCGGTATTTTCGACAAGGGCTGGGGCGCCGTCCACGTCAATCTCGGGATAGAGGACCGTATTCTCAATATTGCTATGACCGAGAAGGATCTGGAAGGCGCGAAGGTTGCCGGTCGCCCTGTAGATGATGGATGCGTTCGTTCGGCGAAGTGAGTGCGCGCCATACTCGCTCCGCATAAGGCCTGGCCCAGTCATCCATTCGTCGACGAGCCTGGCAAACTGGTGGGTGCTCAGATGCCCGTTATGGTCAATCCGCCTGGGAAAGAAGTAGACGTCGATCGTGCCGCCCCGCTAATCGAGCCAAGCCAGCAGGCTAGCTCAAGAGCTTGCTGTCGATCGCAAGGTCGAACGGGGCCCGATCTCGCAAACGATGCTGCGCATCTCAACAATCCGCTCGGTGGCTTGGGCATGAACAGCAACTTGCATGATGCGTTCAACTTGTGCGAGTGCCTCGTCGACGTCCTCAGGGCGGCGACGATGGCCTGCTGGACCAGTTCGACAGGCAGTGCCGCACCGTCACTCACGCCTTTCCGCAGAAGCAAACCATCAAGAGCATGGAAACCATGGGCGGCGGGCAGGGCTAAGCGCACCCGTGCCGCCGTGACAAGATGCGCGCGCTGCTCACTAAAGACGATGAACGCCGACGTACCTGCTGCGCTACTCTATGATCGACAGCCTTCGAGATGCCGCTGCCATTGCGTGATAAATCCCTCCATCACCGCGGGCGCGGCGAAGCGCGCGCAATGACGCAGGCGTTGGCGGTACGACGCCCACTCAGGGCAGCGAGCGGTAGAATTCCAGCTTCATGTCCTCGGCCACGCATTCGAGGATGCCGGGTACCAGCCGGTCGTGGAAGTCGATATGCATGTGCTTTTCGTAAGCCGCATCGTCGCGAAACGTAGCGATGACCTGGAACAGGTCGGGGTCGCTTTCCGACTGGAACAGTTCGTAGACCAGCGCGTCCGGTTCACGCTCGAACACCAGGCTTTTCAGTTCCGACTGCAGCGCGATCATGTCGCCGCGCTTTTCGGGACGGGTACGCAGCTGCGCGATGAAGCTCTTGGCGCTCATCGGGCCTGCCCTTCCAGCTGTGCGTCGAGGTCGTACAGCAGTTCGCGTTCGTAGCTGCCGTCCATGCAGCCGACGATCTTCTCGATCAGCGCCTTGTTGTGGTCGTAGGCCATGTGCGCTTCGTCGGCCGCTTCGTCGACGAAGCTTTCGTGGACGGCGAACATCCCCGGTTCGGACAGGCGGAAGAACTTGTAGTGCAGGGTGCCCGGCTCCTGCTTGGAAAGCACCTCCATCTCGCGCGCCAGGGCAATGAATTCCTGCTGCAGATCGTCTTTGATGCGGAAGCGGGACAGGAAGCTGAAAGCCATTGTCGTTTTCTCCTCAGGCGGGGCTGGGCGACAGCGGCGATTCGCCTGCAGCTGCGCGTTTGCCCGGTTCTCTCCGATGCGATGACTATGTCGCCACCTGCTTGCCGTTCAGCATAGGTGATCACAATATAAAAACAATCATGAATGCATGCGATCGTGCTCTGCAGGGCGCTTTGGCGGGTCGGCGCATGGCCCTGTCGCCCGCCCGATGTCGCACTTTGGACACGCTTCAAAAAAACATACATGAATGATTGCTTATCGCTCCGGTCGTGATATCCATCAGGGCAACCCGCAAGGAATGGCGGGGTACAAGGAGAGAGGTTATGTTCACCATGAGGCTTCATGGCTCGACGTGCGCATTCGCTATTGTCGCGGCGCTCGCCAGCGCTTCTGCCCGCGCGCAGGATACCGCTGCCGCAGACACCGCTACCCCGCAGGCGAGCACGGCATCGGCCAGTTCGGGGCTGGCTGAAATCGTCGTCACCGCCACCCGCCGCGCCACCGATCTGCAGTCTACTCCGGTCTCGGTTTCGGCAGTGGACTCTACCTTGATCGCACAGGCATCGCCGCGCGATCTTGGTGATATCGCGGCCTTCGTGCCGAACTTCTCGGCTGCGACGATCGCCAACTTCAACGCTGCCAGCTTCGCCATGCGCGGCGTCGGCCAGACCTCGATCATCGTCTACTTCGAGCCGCCAGTCGCGGTTCTTGTCGACGACTTCGTGGTGCCTTCGGTGCAGACCCAGCTCCTCGACACCTTCGACGTGGCGCAAGTCGAAGTGCTGCGCGGCCCGCAAGGCACGCTGTTCGGCAAGAACACCACCGGCGGCGTCGTGACCGTGCGCACCAAGCGGCCGCAGATGGAATATGTCGGCGTCGATGCGCGCGCCGAATTCGGCGATTTCGGACAGAAGAAAGTCCAGGCCGCGATGAACGTTCCGATCGGTGACATCGCCGCGCTGCGTCTAGTTGGTGGGTACGAAAAGTCTGACGGGTTCTACCATAACGGCGCCTGCTACGGCCCGGTCACCGGCTTCGTGCCGAACAAGTTCGAAGGCTCTACCGGGTGCCTGGGCGGCGAGCGGCTTGGCGGCAAGGACGTGTGGCAAGCCCGCGCCAAGCTGCTGATCGAACCCTCGCCCGATTTCAGCGCGCTGCTGCAGTACGAATGGATTCGCGACCGTTCGGATTCGGTCCCTTCGGTCAACGAGAACTACCTCTATACTGGCACCAACCCTTTCGTGACCGACCTGCTGGGGCTGACCGATCCCAATGCGCAGAACGTCGATCCGCTGAAGCGCGCGGGCTACACCGGGCGCCATGACGGCCTGCTCTACATGGATCAAGGCCAGCGTATCTCGGTAGACGGGCTTTACGCCAATCTGGAATACGATACCGGCATCGGCACTATCAGTTCCGTCACCGGCTACCGCAAGCAGAAGTCGCGTATCCCCAACTCCTATGCAGGCGCGACCGCACTGGGCAGCGATGGCCAGCTGCTTTCGTTCTTCGATGCCACCCGCGATGACGATCGCAAGACCTTCCAGCAGGAACTGCGCTTCTCGTCCGACTTCAAGGGTCCGTTCAACTTCGTTGCGGGCGGATTCTTCCAGCGCGACAAGATCGACTTCTGCGTCTCCCAGATCCTCGGCTTCCTCGACCTTACTTCGGGGCCGCTGCCGTTCGGAGAGTGGAACAACACGCCTTACATCCTGTGCAATGCCCAGAAGGCGAAGTCGCGCGCGCTGTTCTTCGAAGGCACGCTCAAGCTGGGCGAAAAGCTGACGATCGCGGCCGGCGGGCGCTATACCTGGGACGACAAGACCTGGATGGGCCGCCAGCAGACCTTCATCCCGGCGCTGAACGGCGGTTTCGATCCGACGATTTCCATCGACCATGCGCTGGATGCCAGCGTCTACAAATACCCCGCCGGGGTGGTAACGGTGAAGGACAAGTGGCGCGAGCCGACCTACCGCGCCAGCATCAGCTATCAGGCGACCGACGACGTGTTCGTCTTCGGCGGCTATTCGCACGGCTACAAGGGCGGCGGTTTCAACGACCAGATCGGCGGCTTCGCAGCCTTCGGTGACGATCTCGACGCCTTCCGCGCCGCCGCGCGCGCCACCAATCCGGAAACGGCCGACAGCTTCGAGGTGGGCTTCAAGTCGCAGTTCCTCGACAACCGCGTACGCTTCAACGTCACCAGTTTCTACGTGAAGTACAAGGATCTGCAAAAGCAGCTCAACGTGCCGATCGTAGTCAACGGTCAGCCCAATCAGGTGACGATCTTCGTCAACGCGGCCAGTGCCACAGTAAAGGGGCTTGAAGGCGAACTCTCGGCCACGCCGGTCGAGGGGCTGACCCTGCGCGGCGTGCTTGGTTATCAGGACGGCAAGTACAAGAGCTATACCGCCGAAAACGCCGGCTACGATCTGGCGAGCGCGCCGCTGGACCGTGCGCCCAAGTGGCAGTGGACTGCGGACGCGGTCTACTCGGTGCCGCTGGGCGATGAATACAAGCTTACGCTGAACGGCAACGTCGCCTATACCGGGCGCAATCTGAACACGCAGGCGATCGACGATCCGCGCGGCAATACTTTCCTTAACGCGCGCACGCTGGTGAACGGATCGATCACTCTCGCCCAGACGGACGACAAGTATTACGTCCGCGTCATCGGCAGGAACCTGACCGACAAGCGCTATCGTATCGCTTCGCAGAACGTGGCGGGCCTGTGGCTCAACTCGCAGTTCGGTGCGCCGCGTTACTTTGGCGTCGAGCTGGGCTTGTCCTTCGGCAATCACTTGTAAGGCTAACCCGGTCCTCCCTTTGCACGGCAATGGGGAGGACCGGGCACCGTCCCCATCTGCGAACAAGAGGTGCTCTGCGTGTTGGTGAAAGGCGATTTTAAGATGCTGCGGCCCGTCATGCTCGGTGCGCTGGTGTGGAGCCTTGCGGCCTGCGGTTCGGCGGACCAGCAGGCGCTGGCTGGAAAGCAGGCGCCCGAGGCCTGGCTCCAGCAACTCGACGACGCCAGCAGCGGAGACGACTGGCCCGCTTTCGGGCGCACTTACGGCGAGCAGCATTACAGCCCGCTGGAGCAGATCAACGAAGGCAACGTCAAGGATCTGGGTCTCGTCTGGTCGGTGGATCTGCCTGCCGGCAACCCCGCCACCGGACCCATCGAGGTGGGCGGCAGCGTCTACCTGGCCACCGGCTATTCGGTGGTGCGCGCAATCGACGTCGCCACCGGCAAGGTCCGGTGGGAACACGATCCCAAGGCGCCCGAGGCTTCGGGCGTGCGTCTGCGGCAGGGCTGGGGTAGCCGGGGCGTGGCCTACTGGAACCACAAGGTAATCACCGCCACGCAGGACGGCCGCCTGGTCGCGCTGGACGAGAAGACCGGCGCCCCCGTCTGGACCGTGCAGACGCTGGACGACGGCGCCCCGATGTTCATCTCCGGCCCGCCGCGCGTGTTTGACGGCAAGGTCATCATCGGCAACGCAGGGTCCGATGAAAGCGCGGTGCGCGGCTTTGTTACCGCCTTCGATGCGGATACCGGCAAGTTCCTCTGGAAATTCTACACCGTCCCCGGCGACCCTGCGAAAGGCTTCGAGGATGCGGCGCAGGAGATGGCCGCCAAAACCTGGCACGGCGAATGGTGGAAGTACGGCGGCGGCGGCTCCGCATGGAATTCGATCACGTATGACAAGGCCAACGACCAGATCCTGATCGGCACCGGCAACGGCGCGCCGTGGAACCACAAGATCCGCAGCCTGGGCAAGGGCGACAACCTGTTCGTCTGCTCGATTGTCGCGCTCGACGCGAAGACCGGCAAGTACAAATGGCACTACCAGATCAACCCCGGCGAAAGCTGGGACTTCAACGCCGCGATGGACATGCAACTGGCCGACCTGACGATCGACGGCAAGCCGCGTCAGGTAGTGACCACGGCGCCCAAAAACGGCTTCTACTATGTGATCGACCGCAAGGACGGCAAGCTGATCTCCGCCGAACCTTTCGTGCAGGTGACCTGGGCCAGGAAGATCGACCTAGCCACTGGCCGTCCAGTCGAAAACCCTGGCGTGCGGTATGAAAGCGGCAAGACCACGTTCCGCCCCACCCCGCTGGGCGCACATAGCTGGATGCCGATGGCATTCAGCCCCAAGACCGGCCTGACCTATATCCCCGCCATCGACTTGCAGGTGCGCTTCGACGACACCGGCATCACGCGGGAGAACTTCAAGTTCGCGGGCGGGATGGGCCTGTCCCCCGGTGTCGGCTACGCCATCGACGCGGGCGGCAGCAAAGTCACTGGCTGGCTGATCGCCTGGGACCCGGTGACGCAGAAGGCGCGCTGGAAGCTGCCGATGCCCACCCACGGTAATGGGGGCATCATGGCGACGGGCGGCAATCTCGTGTTTCAGGGACGGCCCGACGGCGGGTTCTCCGCCTACAACGCGCAGGACGGCAAGCGGCTGTGGAACTTCGATGCGCGTGCCGGCGTGGTGGCGCCGCCGATAACCTACCGGGTGAACGGCAAGCAATACGTAACGGTGATCGCCGGGATCGGCACCAGCGTAGGCCTGTTCGGTCCAATGTTCGAGAAGTACGGCATCGATTACCGCACCCAGGCGCGCCGGGTGCTCACGTTCGCGATCGGCGGCAAACAGACGCTGCCGGCCCGCATTCCGTATAAAGCGGTTGCCTTCGAGGATGCCGACTACAAGCCGAACGCAGCGGTCACCGCCCGCGGAGAGGGGATATTCGGCGGACGCTGCGCGGTATGCCATGGCACCGGGGTGGTCGCAGGCGGCACCGCGCCGGACCTGCGCACTTCGCCGATCCCGCATGATTCCCAAGTGTTCGCGCAAGTCGTCAAGGACGGCGCCCTGGTGCCGAACGGAATGCCCGCGTTCGGTGAGTTCACACCGGACCAGATCGAAGCACTGCGCCAGTATATCCGATCAAGGGCATACGTTCTGCGCAGTGGCAAACCGGAAACGCCTTTCGGTTCGGCACATAAAACCGGAGAGTGAGCTTGACGTCGTCCCGGACCAAGTCCGGGACGACTGTTCGCCGCCTCAATCCGAGCGCTTGGGCCACAACATGGTCAGTGCAATCCGTGCGAATTTCCACCGCCCATCCTGGCGGACGTAGATATCGTCGTAACGCCCGATAAGCAGCAGTGGATTGGCTTCGCCGCCTTGGGTAACGATCGCCGACCCTTCATGCTGGCGGGTGACCAGGTCCAGCAGCAGGCAGTGCCCGCGCGCGCTGTCAGGCCCAGTCAGTTCGATCGAGTGGTTGGCGATGTAATGCAGCGTCTCCAGCGGCGCGCGGCAGTGGCGCCAGTTGTCGCGGAACAGGCCCAGCACCGCCTCCACGCCTTCGTAAGCGCCGCCAAAGGCCATGGGGTATTCGCACACGATATCTTCCGCGCAATTTCGGCGCACGGCGACTTCGTCCATCGTGTCGAAGGCGGTCGAATAGTCGATGCGCAGTTGGCGGATGGCCTCGCGCGCGGTCAGGTCTTCAAGTGTCATTGCCGTTAACTCTCCCGTTATCCGCCCATTTTTCGGGCTATTTGCGCATTCGCCTGATCCGTTTCAGTAGGGCGACTAGTTTCGCCAGATAGGCCTCGCGCAGCTCTCCCGTCAGCACCAGCGAGGCGCTCTGGAGAAAGCAGGCGTGCAGTTCCAGGCGGCACTGCTCCGATCCGCACTGCCCCAGCGACCAGCGCCTGTAGACCAGGAATTCGTGCATCACATGCGTGTCGACCAGCGCCTCGTTATCGAGATCACCGCGCACGCTGCCTTTGCCGCGCTGGTGTTCCAGCCACCCGGCGAAGCGGCTACGGGCGACCGAGGTCAGCTCGTTCACTTCCAGCGTGCGGACTTCCGGCGCGAAGACGAAATCGATCACCACCCGCGCGTAGAGGCTGTCGCGGTCGAGTTCGCTGACCATCCAGTCGAGTTCGCGAAACACCATCGGCAGCGTATAGATGTGGTCGCGCCGCGCAATGTGTTCGCGCACTTCCACCATGCGGTCCACTACCGTCGCGCTGATGACGCCGTCCTTGTCGCCGAACAGGCGGTAGAGCGTGCGCTGGGCTACCCCGGCCTCGTCCGACAGCCTGCGGATGGTTAGCGCGGCAACACCGCCTTCGCCCAGGATGCGGTGGGCAGCGTCGACGATTCGTGCGCGGCGCTCGGTCATCGCCGGACTGGTGTAGCGGCGCCGACTCGGAGGCGTTTTTTCTGCTGTCGTCTCCTGCACTGCAGCAAGTCCCCCGCGCATCTCGTTTCCCTCGTTATTCTCTCGAAATTCTAGAAGCGTGCAGTTGTCCAAAGCAATCTCTTCACCGTGCCGTCGCTGCATTGCGATAAAACAAATCATACATGATTGTATTTTTTGTCTTCACAAAAATGAACATCTGCACTCATTTATAGGAGCCGGACGAAAACGTCGGCAGTGATTCGAACTGCCCCATCAGAAAAAGGCAGTCGGTTCGGAGGGGAAGACCATGATCGGCAAGTCACACCTGAATTGCGTCTGCAAACTGCTCGTCACGGGGCTGCTGACGAGCGCCAGCACCACTGTCCTGGCCCAGACGGCGCCCGCGCCGCAGCCGCAAGGCACTAGCCAGTCCGGCCAGTCGACCGGCCTTGAGGACATCGTCGTCACCGCGCGGCGTATTTCGGAATCCATTCAGGACACGCCGGTCGCAGTGTCGGCCTTCACCGAGGCGGCGATCGAGAACAAGTTCGCCAACGATATCCGCGCTTTGGCCGGGGATGTTCCCAACGTGGTCATCACCAACGTGCCGGGGTTCAACGCTGCCTCGATCGGCATTCGCGGCCAGTCCACCGGCGACATCATCCTGACCTTCGAGCCGGCTGTCGGCGTCGTCGTCGACGACTTCGTGCTGGCGCACGTCCAGACCCAGCTCTTCGACTTGTTCGACGTGGAGCGGATCGAAGTCCTGCGCGGCCCGCAAGGCACCCTGTTCGGCAAGAACACCGTGGGCGGCGTCGTCAACGTCATCACCAAGAAGCCGGAGCCGGGCTTCAGCGGCGAAGTGCGCCTCGGCTATTCCAGCTTCAACACCAAGGACGTAAAGGCTTCGATCAACATTCCCTTGTCGGAGAACCTCTACTTCCGCGCCGCCGGTTCGTTTCAGGAAAGCGACGGCTATTACCGCTTGACCAAGAACAATTCCGTCGACGGTTTCGAAGGTGTTCCCGGCCGCGGCCAGCGCTGGGGCGGCAGCCGGTACTTCAGCGGCCGCGCGAAGCTGCTCTGGGAGCCGACCGCCGACACCAACCTGATGCTGACCTACGAATTGCTGCGCGACCGGGGTGACAGCCCGCCGTCGGTCAACGAAACGCCGCCGGGTTTCCTGATCGACGTGGTCGGTTTCCCCGGCATCCAGACCACCGGGCAGAGCCCGTTCAAGACCGGCACGACCCTGTGCGAAGGCTCAGCCACCGCGCCGACCTGCGTGGGTACACTGGACGGCCACCGCGTCGACGTGGACGGCATATTCCTGCGCGGCGAGCATACCATGGACGGCACCGGCACGATCACTGTGGTAGGTGGCTGGCGCCGGGTGCGTTCGGAACTACCTTCGGACTACACCGGCGAGAACGCCTACCTGTTCGTCTCCACCCGCGAGGACACGCGCAAGCAGTACAGCGCCGAAGCCCGGTTCAGCTCCGACTTCTCGGACAGCATCAAGTTCACCGCCGGCGCCATGTACTGGGGCCAGACACTGGATGCCAACGCGACCAGCTTCCTCGGTTTCCTGCGCTTCCTGGGCGATCCCACCGCGCTGACCGACCCGAACCAGTCCACCGCGAACTACAAGGTCGACAGCTACGCGGTGTTCGGAGAGGCGGAGTACAAAGTCGCCGATCCGTTCTCGGTGTTCCTGGGCGCGCGCTATACCAAGGAAAGCAAGGACTTCTCGGTCCGCCCGCAAGTTCGCCGCTCTATCATCGCGACCGGGTTCTGGCCCGAATACAGCGATAGCGCCAAGTTCAGCAAGCCCACCATCCGTGCCGGCTACCGCTGGGAAATCGCGTCGGGCATCAACAACTACTTCACCTATAGCCAGGGCTACAAGTCAGGTGGCTACAACGAACAGGCGATGTCGGCCACGTCGGCGCTGCCGTTTCGAGAGGAGACGGCCGACAGCTTCGAACTGGGCTTCAAAACCGAAACCGCCGACCGCAAGCTGCGGGTCAACGTGGCGGCGTTCTACGTAAAGTACAACGATCTCCAGCGCGATGCGGTGGTGCCTTTCGTTGACCCGATCACGGGCCTGCCGGGACAGGAAACGCGCACCACCAACGCCGGCAAGGCGGAGGTGAAAGGTGTTGAACTCGAAATCTCGTCTGCTCCGATCCCCGGCCTGACGCTGGGCGCTTCGGTGGGATACCAGAAGGCCAAGTACATCAACTTCAGCACGGATGTGAACGGCGACGGCGTCAACGAGGATGCGTCCTACCTGAAACTGCGCGGCGCGCCCAAGTGGACCGCCGGGGCCAATGCGCACTACGAATTCCCGCCTGCGGACTTCGGCACGGTCTCGCTCAATGCGGACATCAACTATCAGGCGCAGTTCGAATCCACGACGCTCAACGCCGATTATTCGCAGGGGCAGGCGCGTACTCTGGTGGGCGCGAGCATCGGGTGGACCGATCCCGACGAACGCTACCGGGTCGCCATTTTCGGGCGGAACCTGTTGGACAAGGTATACCGCGTTTCGGCCAACTCGGTGGCGGGACTGTTCAACTTCACCAATTACGCCCCGCCGCGCAGCTTCGGCATCGAAGGCTCGGCGAAGTTCTGAGTGATGGTGGCGGCGGTTTCCCCTTCCGTGCCTCGTGGGCCTTCAGCGCAGCTTGTGCGGCTGGCCCACGCCTGCGGGCACAAGGTCGAAGGCGAAGCTGATGCGTTCCTTCTCGCCCCCGAAAGGCAGCGTTCCATGCCACAGGTAGGAGGGAAACAGGATCATGCGCCCAGCGCGCGGGGCCTTGACGACGGGAGTGCCGCCGCTGCCCAGTTCGCCGGGAAGCACGCCGATCGCGAAAGCGCCGTTCTCGCCCCCCTCTGCGCTGTCGAACTCGGGATAGTAGACGCCCGAGAGCCAGTTGGGCGCATGGATATGGGCACCCACTTCGCCGCCGGGCTGGAGGATCGTGCCCCACAGGGTCAGGCTCCAGCTAGCGGGCAGGGCGCGCAGGAACGGGTGATCGGCGGGCTGGGCGGCGAACCCGGCGAGGGCCGCTGCGAGGTGTTCTCTGGCGATGATGGCCAG
>Ga0308165_1000425_pt1 | contig 81346 bp, 76 predicted proteins | sample PhyWR2_FD_201032 | JGI IMG/M metagenome (GOLD analysis project Ga0308165, IMG submission 201032) | Phyllosphere microbial communities from UC Gill Tract Community Farm, Albany, California, United States - DLSLW.R2 | ecosystem: Host-associated > Plants > Phyllosphere > Unclassified | place: USA... | reverse complement strand
GATTTATACAAGCTTTAAAAGGTTGAAGAGGGCAATTAAAGAGTGGATTAATTACTATAATCATCACCGAATCAAAACAAGGCTCGGCTGCAGTCCCGTTCAATATCGCAAACGGATGACCGCATAATAACCCGACCAAATTTCTTCGGTCGGGTTATGGTCTAACTATTGGGTCTCACTTCAGCATTCTAAACAGAGTGCAAGCTTTCTTTTTATCAGTTAAGAATGATTAGTTCTTTTGGTGTTTTCGTGAAAGCTTCGCATCCCGTTTTAGTTACGTGCAAGCAATCTTCAATGCGGACACCAACTTTTTCAGGAATATAGATACCTGGTTCGATTGAAAAACACATACCTTCTTCAATGATCAAATCGTTGCCAGTAACTAGTGAAGGATATTCATGAACAGTTGTCCCAATACCATGTCCTAATCGATGATTGAAATAATCTCCATAACCATAACTACTGATGACACCACGTGCCACTTCATCCAATTCTCCTGCAGTAACACCAGGTTTGACTGCATCCATAGCTTTCAATTGCGCTTCTAACACAATTGCATAAATTTCTTTTTGAAAATCTGTAGGTTCTTTATAAGCAACTGTTCGAGTAACGTCACTACAATAGCCATTGTATACAACACCTAAATCAAATAAAACGAGATCTTGTTTCGTAACTGCTGTATTTCCTGGATTGCCATGAGGGCTTGCCGCATTTTTACCAGCAAGAACTAATGTATCAAAACTCATTGAACGAATCCCCTGACGTTTTAATTGATATTCGATTTCAGCTAATATTTCTTGTTCTTTAGCGCCCTCTTTGATCGCTTTAAACCCAATTTCCAAGGCAACATCCGCCCAATTACCAGCTTCCATCAGTTTAGCAACTTCGTCTGATGTTTTGAGTAGTTGCAGTTTTTCGATGACAGGTGTGACACTTACTGTAAAATCACTAGTAGGAAAATAATGAGTCAAAATATCAAAACGAGCAACAGTCAACGCTTCTTTTTCAGTCGCAATTTTTGTTGGAGTTTCATTATTTTTAATGAGTTGAGCAATTTTTTCCCACGGATTTTCGCTATCAAGATAACCATGAACAGGGTAGCTCCATGAACTTTTTTCAGCATCTTCAACTTCCAAAGCTGGTGTAAATAAAAAAGGGTCATGATTTAATGAGATAAATAAAGCTAAAACCCGTTCGTGGGGATCACTTTTATAGCCAGAAAAATAAGCAATATGTCCAGGATCACTAATATAAGTGAGGTCGATATTCTCGCTGGCCATCCATTTTTTTAGATCATTGATTTTTTCGTGATTCATAAATATCCTTCTTTCTTTTGAACGATTCGTTGTAAAACTTATCTTTATCATACCACGAAAAGGCCTAAAGCGCTTTTTGAAATATGTAGTAAATTTTCATGAAAATGGGATAAAACGGTTGCAAAAATAAAAAAACTCTGCTATTCTTAGTGAGAAATGTAAACAGCGTTTTCAGAAAATGAAAAAAACTATAAATATTTAGGAGAATTAACATGGAAAAACAAACAATTACGATTTATGATGTTGCTCGTGAAGCAAATGTATCCATGGCGACAGTCTCTCGTGTAGTGAATGGCAATCCAAACGTAAAGCCTGCTACTCGGAAAAAAGTGTTAGAAGTAATTGATCGCTTAGATTATCGCCCCAATGCTGTAGCGCGTGGCTTAGCAAGTAAAAAAACGACAACTGTGGGTGTGATCATCCCCGATGTCAGCAATATCTTTTTTGCCTCTTTAGCTCGAGGAATCGATGATGTCGCTACAATGTATAAATACAATATTATTCTAGCAAATTCTGACAGCAACGATCAAAAAGAAGTGAATGTATTAAATAATCTTTTAGCTAAACAAGTTGATGGGATCATTTTTATGGGACATCATATCACCGATGAAATTCGTGGTGAATTTTCTCGTTCTAAAACACCTGTTGTTTTAGCTGGTTCGATCGATCCTGACCAACAAGTTGGCAGTGTGAATATTGATTATACTGAAGCTACGAAAGATGCGACCAATATATTAGCTAAAAATGGCAATAAAAAAATCGCTTTTGTCAGTGGTGCGCTGATCGATCCAATCAATGGCCAAAATCGTATCAAAGGATACAAAGCAGCTTTAGCTGATAATGGTTTATCTTATAATGAAGGCTTGATTTTTGAGTCTGAGTATAAGTTTAAGGCGGGTATCTCATTAGCAGAACGTATCCGTAATAGTGGCGCAACAGCAGCCTATGTAACGGATGATGAACTAGCAATTGGTTTATTGGATGGCATGATCGATGCTGGTGTGAAAGTGCCGGAAGAATTTGAAATTATTACAAGTAATAATTCGTTATTAACAGAAGTTGCTCGTCCACGTCTTTCAAGCGTGACTCAACCATTATATGATATTGGTGCGGTTTCAATGCGTTTATTGACAAAATTAATGAATAAAGAGGAAATTGAAGACAAGACAGTAATCTTACCATATGGTTTGGATCAAAAAGGATCAACAAAATAAGAAATAATAGGAACCTCACGCAAATTGTTTTGCGTGAGGTTCCTTTACTACTCCATAAAAAAACAGACAACTTGAAATTAGTTGTCTGTTTTTTTATTAGTTACTACTTCCACTAGAGCTGGGCGTAGTATTTTCTTTTTTCTCATCCTCTTTTTTGGTCTCTTCTTTTTTCTCAGAAGAAGAGGGTGTTGTTGAACCTGAGTTATTATTTGAAGAGGATGGGCTTGATGTTGCATAACGGCCCCAATAGGCGCTATAATTTGCATCTGACCCGCCAAAGCCAAATTTATATTTACTTTTAGGTGCGCCATCTTTTGCATACAATGACACAACATTTGGTCCCGGTGCAGTATAAGTACCGCCATTATAAGTAAATGTTCCAGGTTTTTCTCCTGTGAAATTAGAAACAGTTGATTTGATCACATCATTTGAAAGTGTGAATTTTTCCCCATTACCAAATAAATCTGGTCTGACAGAATAGACTGCATTCGCCAAGTTAGCAAGATAGGTACTATTTTGATCTCCGCTATTAGGACTCATAGCGGTTGGATTATCGTAGCCTGTCCATGAGCCTAGCGTGATTGTTGGTGTAGAAACCACTAACCAAGCATCTACATAAGAATCTGTGGTCCCGGTTTTACCGATCCAGTCAAGGCTTCCTAAAGCAGGATTTAAGCCGCTGACTAAATTTTTGAAAGGTGTTGTTATTTTTGAATCTAAAACAGAACGCATCATATCGTTCATGATAGAAGCTGTTGCTTGTGAATATACTTGGACAGGTGCCTCTTTGTGTTCATAAATCACGTTCCCATTCGTGTCCGTGATTTTGTCGATCATATAGCCTTGTTGATATTGTCCTTTATTAGCTAGAGCTTGAAAGCCATTTGTTTGTGTTAAAACCGTTGCTTCTACAGAACCCAAAGGCGCTGATTCATAAGCCCAAGCCTCACTAGCAGGATAGTTCATTTTACTTAAATAATTATTATAAGAGAAATTATCGTCACCCATTTGTTTTTTCATCGCTTCATTTAGATGGTATACAGGAATATTATATGACCACTCTAATGAATGGCGAACGGTATCAAAGGTATTGGTACCAGAATTTGTTGCATTCGTCAATTCACCACCAAGATTATAAGTAGTAGGATAGTTCGCTAGGCGACTTTCTGAACCAATCATACCTTGATCGATCGCAGGTCCATAAACAGAGATAGGTTTGATCGTAGAACCAACTTGACGAACTGTATCTAGGGCATGATTACTTTGACTGACATTATAATCACGACCGGCAACAAAACCAATTATGCGACCTGTTTTATTATCCATTAAGACATTACCCGTTTCGACAAGACCCGCACCATAACCATCGTCTAGCATATAGCCAAAATTTGCGACTGCATTTTGCATCGTGTCATAAACTTGTTGGTCAATCGTTGATTGAATGGTATAGCCACGGCTTTGAATTTCTTTTCTTGCTTGATCTTCATACTGATCAAGCGCTAAAGCATCTAGTGTATCTTTTTTGACTCCAGCTTTTTCTATATTGATATCCATTACAACTTTTACAGCCTGATTCAAGACAGCGTGGTATAGATAATCTTCGGTATCTTGATTGGCCGCTTGTTGGGGTTGGAAATCTTGTTTTAAGTCATAGCTTTTCGCTGCTTCATACTCTTCTTTGGTAATTGCTTTTTCTCGATACATACTGAACAAGACAAAATCTTTTCGCTTCATCCCATAAGCTAGGTTTTCATCATCCTTCAACGCACCTGTGTTGCTATAAGGTGTGTAAATGATAGGACTTTGGGGGAGTCCTGCAATGAAGGCGGCTTGAGGAAGAGTTAAGTCATTTGCATTTTTACCAAAAAGTCCTTTTGCTGCTTCTTCAACGCCTGCGATATTTTCACCTTTATTATTCCGACCAAAGGGAGAAACATTTAAATAAGTCGTAACAATCTCATCTTTTGAAAAATATTTTTCGATACGATAAGCGAGAAGTATTTCATTAGCTTTCCGTTTAAACGTCGTTTCATCTGTTAAGATTTGTTGTTTGACTAATTGTTGTGTCAGCGTTGAGCCACCGGATGAACCGCCCATACCCGTTGCATCTGAAACTAAAGCACGAATCACGGCTTTTGGAACAACGCCTTTATGTTCTTCAAAGTATTCGTCCTCAGTAGAAATAATCGCTTTTTTGAGTAGTGGAGAGATATGTTCTCCATCAACTCGTGTTCTGACAAGGTCAGATTTGATGGTAGCGATAGTTGTACCATCAGCATAGGTCATATGAGAAACTTCAGTAATATCACTGATTTCAGTTTGAAGTTCCTCTTTTGTCGGTGGCTGAGTATCTTCGACTAGAAAAGCAAAATACCCCATACCGATCCCCATGCCTAAAGCACCGCCTAAAAGTAGCATAACGACTGCAAAGACAAATAACGACTGCAGCACACGAATCACTACATTTATAATCAAAAAAATCTTTTTCTTTTCTGGTCCTTTATTAGAATGTTGTTCCGTCTTACGGGAATTATCCTGATTTTCCAAAAGCTTCACCTCAATAAAATGATACATTCCGTGATATTATAGCAAAAAAAAACTATAATGAACAGTTGTTCAGGTATTTATAAGAACTTAATCAAAAAAACTTAATATTAACTACGGGAAAAATAGAAAATAGGACGCCCTTTTTTATTATCTCCGTCTATGCTTATTCGCTGGCATTCTCTGCTAGTCTGAATAATACGATTTTTTGGATCAATTCTATAGGTAGTTCTTTATCTAAAGGGAATTGGATCGCTCCTTTACTGGTTTTAAATCCAGCTAATTCTTCTTTGAAAGTATCAATAGCAGCAGGAGCAGGATAAAACCCAATATCATTTTTCATATTGGCAAAATGGACTAAATTACTCTTTAAATAAAAGGTTGGCATGCCATAGGCCATTTTTTCTGTTGCTTTGGGTGCAAGATTTTTGATCAGAGTATAGAGTTGGGTCAATTTTTCCTGTCGATCTGCTGGTGTGGTTAAAATATATTCTTCAATGATGCTCATGCTCAATCCCTACTTTCAGATTAAATGATACTTTCAGTATACCATGTGTTGTTTTTTTTGCGTCAAAAGAAGATAGACAGTGAAAGTTCAAAAGGTTATATGGTACACTATCAGTGCGCTGTAGAACATGGTGAGAGGCTGAATGAAGATGAAGAGGCAAACGCACTATTTAAGAAACTCACACCAGACTATAACAAAGAGTGGGTAAGATATATTTATAGGGCCAAGCAAGTAGCAACACAAGAAAAAAGAAAAAAATAAATGATCGATATCCTTGAAAAAGGCTTTAAATCAAAAGAATTGTATCGTCAATATTTGGCAAAATAAAGGAGAAGTGGCGATGGATAATGTAGAAGAATATAGCGTAACGATCGAAACAAAATGGCAAGAAGCCTATCAATCTTTAGCTAAAGTTATTGCTGAAAATATACCTGAAGGGTTTATCTTACAGATGCAGTATGGAATGCCGACCTATGTCGTTCCCTTGAGTGTTTTTCCAGCTGGTTATCTAGGTCGAAAAAACGAACCATTGCCGTTTATTAGTCTAGCTGCTCAGAAGAGGCATTTATCATTGTATCATATGGGAATCATGGGTGATAAAGAGTTATTGTCATGGTTTCAAGCGGAATATCAAAAAGTTGTTCCAACAAAGCTGAATATGGGGAAAAGTTGTATTCGATTTAGTAATCCGAAATATATTCCATATGAGTTGATTGGAGAATTGGTTCGTAAAATTTCGATGGATGATTGGATTGCCAGTTATACTCATTTTACAGAAAAAAATAGCAAGTAGAAGCTGAGTAGTTAAAGAAGCAAAAAGATTGTTTTTTCAGTTTGTTTCACGTACTCTTTTAAAGGATGCAGAATTCAGAATGTTTAGAGGCAAATTAGTTGGGAAGCGGTATAGTGATTCTTTGATTACATCAATTTCTCAGGAGCTAAAGCTCTAAAGATTGAAAGGTTCGGAAAAAAGATAAAAAAAGAATGAGACAGAAATCATCTCAGTCATTTTTTCCTGTTTTTCAATCGAGGCCAAATGAGCTCGTTCAGCTTTTAATCATGTCTAGCTTCACGAGCTAGCCTCTCGGAAAAAAGATAAAAAAGAATGAGACAGAAATCATCTCAGTCATTTTTTCCTATTTTTCAATCGAGGCCAAATGAGCTCGTTCAGCTTTTAAAATTAGGAGGTTTATTATGTTATTAGGTTCACATGTTAGTATGAGTGGGAAAAAAATGTTATTAGGTTCTGCTGAAGAGGCAGCTAGTTATGAGGCAACAACATTTATGATCTACACTGGTGCGCCGCAGAATACTCGTCGCAAACCGGTACAAGAGATGAATATTGAATCAGGTCATGAGTATATGGCGGCACACAATTTGAGTAATATCGTTGTGCATGCACCGTATATTATTAATCTAGGAAATACGATCAAATTAGAAAACTTCGGTTTTGCTACCGCTTTTTTACGTCAAGAAATTGAGCGCGCTCATGCCTTAGGTGCAACGCAAATCACGTTACATCCAGGAGCTCACGTTGGAGCAGGCGTTGATGCTGGGCTGAAACAAATCATCAAAGGACTTGACGAAGTGTTATGGAAAGAGCAAGTGCCGCAAATTGCTTTGGAAACGATGGCAGGTAAGGGTACGGAACTAGGTCGGACTTTTGAAGAGCTGGCAACAATCATTGAAGGGGTCAAATTGAATGAGAAGCTGTCTGTAACGATGGACACTTGTCATATCAATGATGCAGGCTATAATGTAAAAGATGACTTCGATGGTGTTTTGGAAGAATTCGATAAAATCATTGGGTTGGATCGCTTGAAAGTTGTGCATGTCAACGATTCTAAAAATCCAATGGGTTCACATAAAGATCGTCATGCTAATATCGGTTTTGGCACAATTGGCTTTGATGCACTGAATAAAGTAGTTCACCATGAAAAATTACAAAAACTACCTAAAATTTTAGAAACACCTTATGTGGGCGAGGATAAAAAAACAAGTAAAGCGCCTTATGGGTATGAGATTGCCATGTTAAAAGCTCAAAAATTCGACCCAGAACTATTGGAAAAAATCGAAGGACAAAAGTAATCGTTCATCTAGATAGCTTGATATAAAGAAATAGATTAAGAAGAATTGCTCTGTCGTAAATTTCTTGTGAGGAATATGACAAAAGAGCTTTTCTTTTCGACCTCTTTCTAGTAAAATGGGTTCTTGAGAGCAATTTATTCAAAATAGGGATAGAAATCCCGTTAAAATTTAGAAAGATCCGCTTTGTAAGAGTAATGACTGCATAATAGAATCAGCAGAAGTTCTTACTTAGCATTTCTAGCAGAAAGGAGAGATTTATATGTCAACAGGTTTAGTAGTATTGATCGCGATTATCGCTTTATTAGCAGGTGCAGCAGGTGGATTTTTCCTTGCGCGCAAATATATGCAAGACTATTTCAAAAAGAATCCTCCCGTTAATGAGGATATGTTACGAATGATGATGATGTCTATGGGACAAAAACCTTCTGAGAAGAAGATTCGTCAGATGATGCAGCAAATGAAGAACCAAGGAGACAAATAGGTTCTTTAAAGCGATTCAGAATTCAAGGACACAACGGGCTGATTTTTTCAGTCCGTTTTTTTGTATTTATTTTTAAACAAATGAAAGGAGTTGGAATGAAATGAGAAAACAACAAATGAATGATGTGAGTGCACAGTAGTTAGTTTAAAAAAGGAGAATGTACATGTCTATATTTAAGAAATTAGAGTGGTTTTTTAAAAAAGAGAAAAAAAGTTATATGATTGGGATTTTTTCATTGGTGATGGTTGCACTTGTACAATTAGTTCCACCGAAAGTGATTGGGATCGTTGTCGATGAAATTGCTGCAAAAAATCTGACGATCAAACCGATTTTATTTTGGATCGGTATTTTACTCGCAGCGGCTGTTGCTCAGTATATTTTTCGTTATATATGGCGGATACATATTTGGGGGAGTGCAGCACGACTTGAAAAGGATTTAAGAAGGCAATTATTTCAGCATTTTACGAAAATGGACAATGTTTTTTATCAGAAATATCGAACAGGTGACTTGATGGCGCATGCAACGAATGATTTAAATGCGATTCAAAACGTTGCTGGTGCAGGCATCTTAACGTTTGCTGATTCAATGATCACAGGAGGGGCTACGATCATTGCCATGGTTTTATTTGTTGATTGGCGTTTAACCTTGATTGCCTTGATTCCATTGCCATTATTAGCCGTAACGTCAAGAGTATTAGGATCGAAATTACATGATGCTTTTCGTGATTCACAGGCAGCATTTTCGTCGATCAATGATAAAACACAAGAAAGTATTACAGGGATGAAAGTCATTAAAACGTTTGGTCAAGAAAAAGAAGACATCCAAGATTTTACGGAAAAAATCGAAGATGCTATCGTTAAAAATAAACGTGTAAACTTTCTAGATGCTTTATTTGATCCATTTATTACCTTGATCATCGGAATTTCTTATGTTTTAACAATCATCATGGGTGGACGATTTATTATGGAAGGAACGATCACGATCGGTCAGTTGATTTCATTTATCAGCTATATTGGAATGCTCGTGTGGCCGATGTTTGCCATTGGTCGCTTGTTTAATGTACTGGAGCGGGGAAATGCGAGTTATGATCGTGTCAATGAGTTATTACATGAGAATACCCATATCATTGAAAAGAAAGACGCACTGAGAACACCAGCTAAAGGACGGTTATCAATAGAAGTTGCTGAGTTCACCTATCCAAATGATGAACAAGCAACATTAGAGCAAATCAAATTCACGCTAGGCGCCGGAGAAACGCTAGGAATCGTTGGAAAGACTGGTGCTGGAAAAACGACTATCTTAAAATTATTGATGCGTGAATATGATCATTATCAAGGTCGTGTGACGTTTGGAGAACGGGATATTAAAGATTATTCATTAGATGCGCTAATGAATTCAATAGGTTATGTTCCTCAAGACCATTTTCTGTTTTCAATGACAGTCAGAGACAACATTCGGTTTGCTGATCCTGATTTTACCGAAGAAAAAGTCGAAGAAGCAGCCGAAATGGCCTTTATCAATAATGAAATCAAAGCGTTCCCTAAAGGCTATGATACCTTGGTCGGCGAACGTGGCGTGTCACTATCGGGTGGTCAAAAGCAACGGATTTCAATTGCTAGGGCTTTAATTGTAGAGCCAGAATTATTGATTTTAGACGATGCTTTATCAGCTGTTGATGCCAAAACAGAAGAAGCAATTCTTTCAAACCTAAAAGAAGCAAGGAAAGAAAAAACAACGATTATTGCGGCACACCGATTAAGTAGTGTGATGCATGCTAAAGAGATCATCGTATTAGATGAGGGGAGAATTGTTGAACGCGGTACGCACCAAGAGTTATTAAGATTGGCTGGTTGGTATAAGCGGATGTGGGATAAACAACAATTAGAAGCAAAAATTGAAGGGAGTGAAGCATAATGGAAGAACAATATGAATCTGAATGGACGAAATCAGTACCATTAAAAGAACAAGTTTCAATCGTTAAACGCTTGCTTAAATTTGCTCGACCGTTTCGTCGGACTTTTTTTACGGCAATTTTGTTTGCCTTGATTCTTTCGATTATCAATATTATTTTGCCGCGAATCATTCAAACCTTCATGGATGATTATTTAACACCAAAAACGGCTACCAATCAAGTCATTCTCTTTTTTGCCGGTCTGTATTTATTTGGTGTGATTGTTAAAAGTATTGTCTGGTTTTTCCAGTGGTTCTTATATTCAACGGCTTCACTGAAAACCTATCAATATATTCGTGTAAAGTTATTTGAAAAGCTACAAACGTTAGGAATGCGTTATTTTGACCAAACACCAGCTGGTTCGATTGTTTCTCGTGTGACGAATGATACGGAGACGTTATTTGAATTTTGGTATGTCTTTTTAATGGTTTTAACAGGGATTTTTGCGGTAAGTTCTTCGTTTATTGCGATGTTCCAAATTAATGGCAAAATTGCGCTGTACAATTTAATTTTCTTACCGATTTTATTGGTTGTGATTTGGTATTACCAAAAATTCAGTTCTAGAATTTATCGAAGTATGCGGGAAAAATTAAGTCAGTTGAATACAAAGCTTAATGAATATATTTCTGGGATGCAAATCATTCAACAATTTCGTCAAGAGCAGCGTTTGGAAAAAGAATTTGAGGAAACAAATAACGATTATTTGCGAACACGTTATTCAATGATCAAAACCAATTCATTATTGTTAGGTCCGATTATTAACTTTCTTTATACCTTAGCAATTGCCTTGACCCTAACCTTATTTGGTTATGATGCATTACATTCTCCAGTAGAAGTCGGCTTGATTTATGCTTTTGTGACCTATGTTCAAGCTTTCTTTAATCCGATGACACAAATGATGGATTTTTTAAGTGTTTTTACGGATGGGCTGGTTGCGGGCAGTCGTATTTTGAAGATTTTTGATAATGAAGAATTGACACCACAACAAAATGTTGGGGCAAATGCAGAAATTATTCGTGGGAAAATTGAATTTCGTAATGTGAGCTTTTCTTATGATGGGAAAAATAACGTGCTAACTAATATCAGCTTTATTGCAAATCCTGGTGAAACTGTTGCACTGATTGGACATACTGGGAGTGGTAAAAGTTCGATCATCAATGTATTGATGCGTTTTTATGAGTTTTATGAGGGAGAAATTTTGATTGATGATCGTGATATTCGCGATTATCCTTTACCTGAGTTGAGAATGAAATTGGGGTTAGTTTTACAAGATGCGTTTATGTTTTATGGAGATATTGCAGGCAATATTCGTATGCTAAATCCAGAAATCACGGATGAACAAATCAAAGAAGCGGCCGAATTTGTTCAAGCTGATAAGTTTATCGAAACGTTACCCAAAAAATATCATGCAAAAGTAATCGAACGTGGGGCAAGTTATTCAAGCGGTCAACGGCAATTGATTTCATTTGCTCGAACAATCGTAACGAATCCTAAAATTCTTGTATTGGATGAAGCCACAGCGAATATCGATACTGAGACAGAAGGATTGATCCAGGAAGGGTTGGCGAATATGCGCCAAGGAAGAACAACGATTGCAATCGCTCATCGTTTGTCGACTATTCGTGATGCGGATCTTATTTTAGTGTTGGATAAAGGTAGAATTGTGGAACGCGGTGACCATGACCATTTATTAGCTCAAAATGGTCTATATGCAGACATGTATCAACTACAAAATAGCGAAGGGTAGAGTCTAAAAGAATTGTAAAAGCAGGGACTATGGAAAGTTCTTGCTTTTTTATTTTACTAATAAAAAGTAAGCTTAAAGGTGATGCGATAGTGGAAAAAGCATGCTATAATAAATAACTGTAAAATAGTCATTGATATTGATTGGGCAGAAATATAGACAAGTAACTATTTAAGATGTAAAGTAAATGTACTTGAAAAATTCGGAGGGAAAATTGATGTATGATGTAATTATAATTGGAGCCGGACCTGCCGGTATGACCGCAGCATTATATGCGTCACGTTCTAATCTTTCAGTCTTAATGATTGAACGCGGTGCTCCAGGTGGGCAAATGAATAATACTGCTGAGGTTGAAAACTATCCAGGCTTTGACTCGATCATGGGACCAGAGCTAGCTTATAAGATGTATGAAAATGTTGAAAAATTCGGTACTGAAAATGCGTATGGCATTGTGATGGATATTAAAGATCAAGGCTCTTATAAAGAAGTAATTTGTGATGATAAAACCTATCAAGCAAAAACAGTGATTATCGCGACAGGTTGTGAGCATCGTAAGTTAGGTGTTAAGGGAGAAGAAGAATTTGCTGGTCGTGGTGTATCGTATTGTGCCGTTTGTGATGGCGCATTTTTCCGTAATAGACGCTTATTAGTGATCGGTGGCGGTGATTCAGCAGTTGAAGAGGCGATTTATTTAACACAGTTTGCTTCAGAAGTTGTGATCGTACATCGTCGTGATGAACTACGTGCTCAAAAAATCATTCAGGATCGTGCCTTTGCCAATGAAAAAATTTCTTTTGAATGGAATACCGTATTAGAAGAAATTGTTGGAAATGACATGGTTGTAACGGGTGGCAAATTAAGAAATGTCTTGACGGATGAAGTCAAAGAAATTCCAGCAGATGGCGTCTTTATCTATGTTGGTCTAGATCCGTTGACTGAACCATTTAAAAAATCTGGTTTGACAAATGCCGAAGGCTGGATCGAAACAGATCAAGATATGAAGACAAGTATGCCTGGTGTTTTTGCTATTGGAGATGTTCGTGAAAAAACATTACGTCAAATCACAACAGCTGTTGGTGAAGGCGGGATCGCTGGCCAACAAGTATATAAATATATTGAAGATATGACAGAAGTTGAATAATTGAAAACAACTATCATTTGATTGCTACTTTATTCTAATTTTTACTGACTAGGATCTAGGTCAAAGCTGTAGTGTTTACCCCTTTAAAAAAAGTGTCAGACGTTCAAGTCATGCCAATTCTTGTAGTGACAGATGAAGGAACTGGAGAAAACTACTCGGTACCGATATAAAGCTATCTATCAGAGCTGATTTTGACATTAAAAGTGAATGAAGCTGAGAATATATTATTTTCAGAGTCCAAACAGATGGCAGATGCTCAGTTTCTTGAGCTTGGTAACGGGTTTACGATCTTGTTGAAAATCTATCCGATGAAGAATTAAAATTAGCAAATTTCTCAAGAATAGAAATCTCTCAAGGAAGAGGAGAGCTTGGCTAGTTAGTAAAAGTGATGTCTTTTTATTTTATGTCTTTTTCTTTTGACAATTGTAACAAGATAAACTATGATAGATAAGGATTCAGAACTGAATAATTGTTAGGTGAGGCTCCTATTTGGACACATGCTGCTGCCGCGAAAGAATCGAGAGACTCTTAGTTGGTTGAACAGGAATGATCGTGAAGGTTATTCATAACGTAGCTGATAAGAAATTATCTACGCCCTTTAGTGCTAAAGCTCAACGATAGAGAAACTTTTATTTAAGTTGCTATTTTACGCACACTCTATTGTTGAGTGTGCGTTTTTGCTGTGAATCACAGCGACTGGCTTCGCCAGAGCTGATGATGAACAGTACTTGGCGACCAAAGGGAGCGAAGTTCCGCAAAAAGAAACAAGCAGGCAGAAGGAAAACAGAAACTAGTAAGCAAAAAGTCTAAGAACAGGAAAACGTACTGGCTTCGCCAGAGCTGATGATGAACAGTACTTGGCGACCAAAGGGAGCGAAGTTCCGCAAAAAGAAACAAGCAGATTGAAAGAAGACAGATGTTAAACAGTAGCAAGAGCAGAACTCAAGAGAACAAGATTCCCGCCTAACAAAAAATCTATCGTTCCAAAATAAACCAAAAGAGAGGAAGAGGCTCATGGAAGACCCCAGTCAGACCAAAAACAAACGAAATGTAGCCTTCATCTTAGAAACGATGGAAATGAAATGATTTTTTCTCTCCTCGATAAGATGAAGTAAAGGAGGAAAAGAAAATGATGAATAAAAAAATGACCGAAATGAAGAAAACAACAAAAGACCAAGAATTAAGAAAATTAGCAATGCTTTCTGAACGTGAATTGATGATGGAACTTCGTACATCAGAAAAAGGGCTATCAGAAGAAGATGCCAAAAATCGTTTAGAAGAATATGGACCAAATGAAGTGTCCGCACAAAAACCAACACCTGCAATTATTATGTTTTTAGAAGCATTCAAAGACCCATTTGTTTATGTCTTAGCTTTATTAATGGTCGTTTCAGCTGTAACGAAAGATTTTGAAGCAGCACTTGTGATGGGAATCATGATTTTAGCTAGTGTTATTATTGCCTTTATTCAAGAGTATCGTTCCCAAAAAGCAAGTCTGAATCTAAAAGAACTCATCGAAAATACAACAGCTGTAACGCGTGCGGGTCAAACAAAAGAAATTCCGATGGACGAAGTTGTACCTGGAGACATTGTAACACTTGCAACAGGTGATATGATTCCAGCGGATGCCGTACTAATATGGACAAAGGATCTCTTTATCAATCAATCTTCTTTGACTGGTGAATCAATGCCAGTCGAAAAATTTGTGGATGCAGGTATTGATAAGAATTCAGAATCAGTTTCTGCTTTAGATATGCAGGATTTGATTTTTATGGGAACGGATGTATTGAGTGGACAAGGTAAAGCAATCATTTTGAAGACTGGACAAAATACATTCTTCGGTGATATTGCTAAAAATGCGACAACACAACGTGGAAAAACATCATTTGATATTGGCTTGACAAAAGTTAGTAAATTTTTACTAAGAATGGTGATGATTCTGTTTCCAATCGTCTTTTTGATTAATGGCATTACAAAAGGTGAATGGGGCGAAGCGTTTTTCTTCGCAATTGCAGTCGCTGTTGGATTAACACCTGAAATGTTGCCAATGATCGTAACGAGTAACCTAGCAAAAGGGGCATTAAGTTTATCCAAACATAAAGTCATTGTGAAAGAGTTGCCTTCTATTCAAAATCTAGGGAGTATGGATATTCTTTGTACGGACAAAACCGGAACGATTACAGAAGACAAAGTTGTTTTGGTTCAACATTTAGATCCGCTAGGACAACTTAATGATCAAGTTCTAGATATGGCTTTTCTAAATTCTCATTATCAAACGGGTTGGAAAAACTTGATGGACATCGCTGTAATCAACTTTTATGAGGAAAATAAGAATCAAAGTCCGTATCATTCCGTGACAAAACTAGATGAAATTCCGTTTGACTTTTCTCGTCGTCGTTTAACGGTGGTGGTCAATGCAGATGGTCATCAATTTATGATCACTAAAGGTGCGGTAGAAGAGATGGAAGCTGTTTGTACACATGCTGAAATCAACGGGGAGATCGTACCGTTAACACCTGAATTACAAAAAAGAATGCGTGAAGTCAATATTCGTATGAATGAACAAGGTATGCGCGCTTTAGCCGTAGCGGTGAAAAAAGACGTGCATAGTGAAGCCATTTATAGTGTGGAAGATGAGCAAGGAATGACGCTGATCGGTTTTATGGGCTTTTTGGACCCAGCGAAAAAATCAGCGATTACGGCAATCAAGTCCTTACACGAACATGGTGTGAATGTAAAAGTTTTAACAGGCGATAATGATATCGTTGCTAAGAAAGTTTGTAGCGATGTAGGAATCGAAGTGTCTCATGTCGTACTTGGTTCTGATATTGATAATATGTCGGATGAACAAATGAAAGACGAAGTCGAAAAAACTAATTTATTTGCTAAATTAAACCCGATGCAAAAGTCTCGAATTATTGAAACACTGCAAGGAAATGGTCACACAGTCGGTTTCATGGGAGATGGAATTAATGATGCACCAGCACTTCGTAAAGCAGATGTAGGAATCTCAGTTGATACAGCAGCTGATATTACGAAAGACGCTAGTTCAATTATTCTGTTGGAAAAAAGTTTGAATGTTTTAGAAGACGGTGTGATTGAGGGACGTAAAGTTTTTAGTAATATGATGAAATATATTAAAATTACAATCAGTTCTAACTTTGGGAATGTTTTCTCGATATTGATTGCGAGTGCTTTTTTACCATTTCTACCAATGCTTTCCATTCAATTGTTGATTCAAAATTTGATTTATGATATCGCGCAATTGGCCATTCCTTGGGATAATGTTGATGAAGAAGATTTATTAAAACCTGTCCGCTGGGAAACAAACGGCTTGATGAAATTTACCTTATGCATTGGACCTGTAAGTAGTATTTTTGATATTATGACCTATCTTGTGATGTGGTTTGTTTTCAGTGCGAATACGATTGGTAGCCAACATTTGTTCCAAACAGGTTGGTTTGTGGTCGGATTAGTTAGTCAAACATTGGTTGTTCAAATGGTTCGGACAAGAAAATTACCATTTATTCAAAGTATTGCTTCACCTGCTGTGATTCTTTCCAGTATAGGAGCGGTAGGGTTAGGCTTATTGATTGTCTTGACACCAATTCGGGAAGTTTTCGACTTTGTGAAACTTCCAGCTAATTATTGGGGCTGGTTCATTTTGATCATTGTACTATATTTGATCACAGTCGAAGTTGCCAAACGGATCTATATCCATCTTACAAAAGAGTGGATTTGATTTAGAAAAAAATAGATTTCGTTTTTTTTATGAGTGATTTTGATGAAATCAAGATTTTGATTCGTTCATTTAAAGCAAAATGCTTATCTAGAAATACCGAAAAATTTCTCTGCGATCGAAGCTGTCATTCGTAATGAATGAAGAAAAATTATTTTTTAATTACTAATATTCGTTTTTTATAGAACAAAGACAAAATAACTAAATTTTTGTCTTTGTTCTATTTTTTTTGTTTTGGAAATGTTTGTTCATTTTTTAGCAAATAATTTCTAACTTGTAAATTTGCTGTAGCATAACAACGGACAAGATGACTATAACAGCCTGTTGTCAAAGGATATGATTAGGAAGGTGATTTGTAAAACGGTTTCTTGTTTGTGATTTTAATCACTAACCTTTGATACGAAAGGTTTCAAGTATTTTAATCAAATTTAAAGAAATGCTCACTTTTTACTTGCTCTTTTACCTGTTTAGTGATAATTTGTAAGTGTAGTCGATAAAAAGTAATACAGTTTTTAACGCTGTTTTACTTTTTACGAAAAAAAGAAACGTAACAGAGAGGATTGTGTGACAAAATGGCAAAGGCAAAGAAACAAAAACCTATTGACTTTAAGGCACTTATGGAAAAAGTCGACGCTGATTTCCCAACATTTCAAATTTTAGATAAAGATGGGAAAATCGTAAACGAAGATGCTGTACCGGATTTATCAGATGACGAATTAGTAGAATTAATGACTCGTATGGTTTGGTCACGTGTATTAGACCAACGCTCAACTGCGTTGAACCGTCAAGGTCGTCTAGGATTCTTCGCCCCAACTGCTGGGCAAGAAGCAAGTCAGCTAGCAAGTCAATTTGCGATGGAAAAAGAAGATTACCTATTACCAGGTTACCGTGATGTACCTCAATTAGTTCAACACGGCTTACCTTTAACAGAAGCATTTTTATGGTCTCGTGGACATGTAGCAGGTAACCACTATGCACCAGAATTAAATGCTCTACCACCACAAATCATCATTGGTGCGCAATACATCCAAGCAGCAGGAGTTGCTTTAGGAATGAAAAAACGCGGCAAGAAAAACGTTGTCTTCACTTATACAGGTGATGGCGGTTCTTCACAAGGTGATTTCTATGAAGCAATCAACTTTGCAGGAGCATATCATGCAAACGGCGTGTTCATCATCCAAAACAATGGTTTTGCGATTTCAACACCTCGTGAAAAACAAACAGCAGCTAAAACATTAGCTCAAAAGGCAGTAGCCGCAGGAATTCCAGGGATCGTCGTTGACGGAATGGATCCATTAGCAGTTTATGCAATCGCAAAAGAAGCACGTGAATGGTCTGCAAATGGCAATGGTCCTGTTTTAATCGAAACGCTAACTTACCGTTATGGTCCACATACATTATCCGGTGATGATCCAACTCGTTACCGTTCGAAAGATATGGATGACGAATGGGTACAAAAAGATCCACTAGTTCGTTTCCGCAAATATCTAGAAGACAAAGGCTTATGGTCTGAAGAAAAAGAAAACGAAGTAATCGAAAAAACTAAAGAAGAAATCAAAGTAGCAATTGCAGAAGCAGATAAAGTTCCAAAACAAAAAGTATCTGATTTCTTGAAAAATATGTTTGAAGTTCAACCACAAAACATTAAAGAACAAATTGCATTCTACGAAGCGAAGGAGTCGAAATAATCATGGCACAAAAAACAATGATCCAAGCAATTACAGATGCCTTAGCTCTTGAAATAGAGAAAGACGAAAACGTCTTGGTCTTTGGTGAAGACGTTGGTAAAAACGGCGGAGTTTTCCGTGCAACTGAAGGGTTACAAGAAAAATTTGGTGAAGACCGTGTCTTCGATACTCCTTTAGCAGAATCTGGAATCGGTGGTTTAGCTTTTGGTTTAGCATTAGAAGGATACCGTCCAGTTCCTGAAATCCAATTCTTTGGATTCGTATTTGAAGTATTTGACGAAATCGTTGGTCAAATGGCTCGTACTCGTTACCGTATGGGTGGAACACGTAACATGCCTATTACTGTTCGTGCGCCATTTGGTGGTGGTGTGCATACACCAGAACTTCACTCAGATAATTTAGAAGGATTGATTGCTCAATCTCCTGGTATCCGTGTGGTTATTCCATCAAATCCATATGATGCAAAAGGACTATTGATTTCTGCAATCAGAAGCAATGACCCTGTTGTTTACTTAGAGCATATGAAATTATACCGTTCATTCCGTGAGGAAGTGCCGGATGAAGCATATGAAGTGCCATTAGATAAAGCAGCTGTGACTCGTGAGGGTACTGATATTTCTATCATTACTTACGGTGCAATGGTTCGTGAAGCAATCAAAGCCGCTGACAACTTAGCAAAAGACAATATTTCTGTTGAAATCATTGACTTACGTACTGTCGCTCCTTTAGATGTTGAAACAATCATCAAATCAGTTGAAAAAACTGGTCGTGTAGTCGTAGTTCAAGAAGCACAAAAACAAGCTGGCGTTGGCGCTATGGTTGTTTCTGAAATTTCTGAACGTGCGGTTTTATCACTAGAAGCGCCAATTGGCCGTGTATCTGCTCCAGATACAATCTTCCCATTTGGACAAGCAGAAAACATTTGGTTGCCAAATGCTAAAGATATCGAAGCGAAAGCTAGAGAAATCGCAGAATTTTAATTAGAGACTAAACAAATCTTACTTTAAAAACGTGCCTTGATTTTCACGTGATAGCTTATCACGTGGAAATTTAGCGCTGTTATTTTCAGTAAATGACTAGTTAGACAGATACGATAAAGGAAGGGAAGGCTTAAAAAATGGCTTATCAATTTAAATTACCAGATATTGGTGAAGGGATTGCAGAAGGCGAAATCGTAAAATGGTTCGTTAAAGCAGGAGACACCATCAATGAAGATGATACATTATTAGAAGTTCAAAACGATAAATCTGTAGAAGAGATTCCATCTCCCGTTACAGGAACAGTTAAATCTATCGTAGTACCAGAAGGCACTGTAGCAAATGTTGGAGATGTATTGATTGAAATCGATGCACCTGGACATCCTGAAAATGACGCTGCACCAGCAGCTCCAGCTCAAGAACAAACACCTGCACAACCAGCAGCTGTTCCAGCAGCACCTGCAACAGACAGTAATGGGGGTGTGTTCCAATTTAAATTACCAGATATCGGTGAGGGTATTGCAGAAGGCGAAATCGTAAAATGGTTCGTTAAATCTGGCGATACAATCAACGAAGATGATACTTTATTGGAAGTTCAAAATGACAAATCTGTTGAAGAAATTCCTTCACCCGTTACAGGAACAGTTAAAAACATCGTAGTACCAGAAGGTACGGTAGCAAATGTTGGGGATGTATTGATCGAAATCGATGCACCAGGACATAATTCTGCATCAAGTTCAGCAGCGCCAGCAGCAAGTGCGCCTGCTCAAACTGAACAAGCAGCACCAGCTCCAGCAGCATCAACAGGTGTTGTAGCAGCGGCTGATCCAAACAAACGTGTGTTGGCGATGCCATCAGTACGTCAATTTGCTCGTGAAAAAGATGTAGATATTACACAAGTTGCACCAACTGGAAAAGGTGGACGTGTTACAAAAGCGGATATCGAAAGCTTTATTTCAGGTGGCGGACAAGCAACAGCGCCAGCACAAGCTGAACAAACTGCAGCGGCTCCACAAGCAACAACTACAACTGAAGCAGCACCAAAAGCACCAGCTAAACCATTCGTTTCTGACTTAGGTGAAGCTGAAACACGCGAAAAAATGACACCAACTCGTAAAGCAATTGCGAAAGCAATGGTGAACAGTAAACATACTGCTCCACATGTTACGTTACATGATGAAGTTGAAGTGTCTAAATTATGGAATCACCGTAAGAAATTTAAAGATGTTGCAGCAGCAAACGGTACGAAATTAACATTCTTACCTTACGTTGTGAAAGCATTGACAGCAACGGTTCAAAAATTCCCAATCTTGAATGCATCAATTGATGACGCAGCACAAGAAATTGTTTATAAAAACTACTATAACATTGGTATTGCAACAGATACTGATCATGGTTTATATGTACCAAACGTTAAAAATGCGAATACTAAGAGCATGTTTGCGATCGCTGATGAAATCAACGAAAAAGCAGCTCTTGCAATCGAAGGCAAATTAACTGGTGCGGATATGCGTGATGGTTCTATCACAATCAGTAATATCGGTTCAGTTGGTGGCGGCTGGTTCACACCAGTTATTAACTACCCTGAAGTTGCGATTTTAGGTGTTGGTACAATCGCTACTCAACCAGTTGTAAATGCAGATGGTGAAATCGTCGTTGGACGTGTCATGAAACTTTCAATGAGTTTTGACCACCGTATCGTTGATGGCGCAACTGCTCAAAAAGCAATGAACAACATCAAGCGTTTATTAGCTGATCCAGAATTATTATTAATGGAAGGATGATTATCACATGGTAGTAGGAGATTTCGCCATTGAATTAGATACAGTCGTAATTGGTTCAGGCCCTGGAGGATACGTTGCAGCGATTCGTGCTGCTGAAATGGGTCAAAAAGTTGCGATCATTGAACGTGAGTTTATCGGCGGTGTATGTTTAAACGTTGGATGTATTCCTTCTAAAGCATTGATCGCAGCTGGACATCACTATCAAGAATCATTAGATTCAACTATGTTTGGTGTAACAGCTAAAGAGGTTGAGTTAGACTTTACAAAAACACAAGAATGGAAAGACAACAAAGTTGTTAATACGTTGACAAGCGGTGTTGGTTTCCTTCTTAAAAAACATAAAATCGAAATTATTGAAGGAGAAGCGTTTTTCGTTGATGAAAACACATTACGTGTGATTCATCCAGATTCAGCGCAAACATACTCATTCAATAATGCAATCGTAGCGACAGGTTCTCGCCCAATCGAAATCCCAGGATTTAAATTTGGCGGCCGTGTCTTAGATTCTACAGGTGGTTTGAACTTGAAAGAAGTGCCTAAGAAATTTGTGATCATCGGTGGCGGTGTTATCGGTGCAGAATTAGGTGGCGCATATGCGAACCTTGGTTCTGAAGTAACGATTTTAGAAGGTAGTCCTTCAATTTTACCAACATATGAAAAAGATATGGTTAAATTAGTTACAGATGATTTCAAGAAGAAAAATGTAACAGTTGTAACCAAAGCGATGGCTAAAGAAGCAATCGACAACGGCGACAGCGTAACGGTTAAATATGAAGTAGACGGCAAAGAAGAATCAGTAACTGCTGACTACGTAATGGTAACAGTTGGACGTCGTCCAAACACAGATGATCTTGGTTTAGAACAAGCTGGTGTTGAAGTTGGCGAACGTGGTTTAGTTCAAGTGGACAAACAAGGTAGAACAAACGTATCAAACATCTTCGCTATTGGGGATATCGTACCAGGCGCTGCTCTTGCTCATAAAGCAAGCTACGAAGCAAAAATTGCCGCTGAAGCAATTTCTGGTAAAAAAGTAGAAGTAGACTACAAAGCAATGCCTGCTGTAGCCTTTACTGATCCTGAATTAGCAAGTGTTGGTATGACAATCGCTGAAGCCAAAGAAGCGGGATTAGAAGCAACAGCTTACAAATTCCCATTCGCTGGTAACGGCCGTGCTATTTCTTTAGGTAAAACTGAAGGATTCGTACGTTTGGTAACAACAAACGAAGACAATGTCATTATCGGAGCACAAATCGGTGGAGTTGGCGCAAGTGATATGATTTCTGAATTATCATTAGCGGTTGAATCTGGCATGAATGCTGAAGATATTGCATTAACAATCCATCCACACCCATCTTTAGGGGAAATTACTATGGATGCTTCTGAATTGGCTTTAGGTTTGCCAATTCATATTTAAATAGCATATTTGTCACACAAAGAAAGACCGAGCTGGCCAGGCTCGGTCTTTTGTTTTAGTTTTAATTGAAAAGACTGTTAAAACTTAGTAAGATTTCACAACTTTTAACCGTCTTTTTTGTTATTCGGTATCACTAAGCCTATGTTTCAGCGATGAAGCTCTCTATCATCTTGCTCATCGATTCTATGGACCATTTCAAGCAATCCACCGTTTCCCTCATCTATGATTCTTTTCACTCTAGAAATCGTTGTAGTGCTGCTGCCAGTGGCTTCAGCGATATCACTATACGTTTTATTTAGTAACAGTAACTTTGCGACTTCAAAGCGCTGAATCATAGAATCCAGCTCTTTTAATGTCATTAAGTCATCGAAATAATTGTAGCAATCCTCCAAGGTTTCTAAAGCCAATAGAGAACGGAAAAACTCATCACCGTGGCCGTCTTGTATCTTGTCGATTTTCATAAGTCCCTCCTAATTTAAAAGCTGAGCGAGCTTGTCCAGCCTCGACTGGAAAATAGGAAAAACTGACTGAGACACTTTTTGTCTCATTCAGTTTTTATCTTTTTCTCGAGAGGCTAGCTCGTGAAGCTAGATAAAACAAAGTGCGGCAGATGATCCAGTTCTAACAGAAAAATAGGAAAATAAGAGGGTGATACTTTTTGCCACAATCCTATTTTATCTTTTTCCGAAGAGTTAGCCCGTAAAGCTAGATAACTTATTCTACCGATACGTCAAAATACACTGTAAACTTTTCAGTAAGCATTTTTTATTATAAAACTTTTTTTTATTTTGTCCAGTGAATTGAGTGAATTAATGCAAAAAATGAAACAAAAGGGAAGCATACTAATTTTAGTTTGCTTCCCTTTTAAAATAGCCTATTTAGTTTTTACTTAGAAATCAATTTCACTAAAGTGTATTGTTTTTTACCTTTACGAACAATAATGAATTTGCCATCAAAGCTGTGCTCTGCTGTAACGACAAAGTCCAACTCTTTAATACGGTCACCATTGATTGAAATTGCACCATTTGTGATATCTTCTCTCGCTTGGCGTTTAGAAGGTTCAATGCCAAGTTCAATCAACCAATCGACAAGAGTTTGACCAAGTATTTCTGTTTCAATAGTAGGCATGTTTTTAAAGCCTTCTTCAATTTGTTTTGAGGTTAGATTTTTTACGTTACCAGAAAATAGGGCTTCTGAAATTGCTAATGCATCATTTAGATCAGCTTCACTATGCACAAATTTTGTCATTTCTGCGGCTAACACACGTTGTGCTTCACGTAAATGTGGTTCGGTTTCTACTTTAACTTCTAATGCATCGATCTCGTCTTTTGTTAAGAAGGTAAAGAACTTCAAGTACTTGATTACGTCACGGTCATCTTGGTTTACCCAGAATTGGTAGAATTCGTAAGGGGTTGTTTTTTCTGGATCCAACCAAACAGCACCACCAGCTGTTTTACCGAATTTTGTTCCATCTGCTTTTAGCATCAATGGAATGGTTAATCCAAAGGCTTTTGCATCTGCGCCTTCTTTTTTACGAATCAAATCTAGGCCTGCGGTAATATTGCCCCATTGATCGGCTCCACCGATTTGCATACGAACGTTATTGTGTTGGAATAAGTGTAAAAAGTCCATTGATTGAAGAATTTGGTACGTAAACTCTGTAAATGAAATCCCTGTTTCTAAACGACTTGCTACAATATCTTTGGCAAGCATGGTATTGATATTGAAGAATTTACCGTAATCTCTCAAGAAATCCAATAAAGTCAGGTTGTGCGTCCAATCGTAGTTGTTGACCAAAGTTAATGTGTTATCTGTATCCACCGCAAATAATTTTTCCATTTGTCTGGTTAAAGAATCAACATTGTGTTGAACAGTCTCCATTGTTTGCAATTGACGTTCGGTTGTTCGCCCACTTGGATCTCCGATCGTTCCAGTTGCGCCACCGATCAAAATAAACGGCTGGTGTCCAAACGCTTGGAATCTTTTTAGCATCATAAAAGGAATCAAATGCCCAATATGCATACTATCTCCTGTAGGATCAACACCGCAATATAGTGAAATGCTCTCGGTTTCAACGTATTCACGTAGACCTTCGCTATCTGTTTGTTGGTTGATGGCGCCACGCCATTCTAATTCATCAATAATGTTTGTCATGTTTCTTCTTCCTTCCCTAAATAAAATAAAAAACGTCCCATAGGCTAATAGCCTATGGGACGAACTTCGCCGTGTTACCACCCAAATTGTATATGAAACATCATATACCTCTCAAATCTGTATCGTAGATAGACGCCTACTTACGGTAGGAAACTAAAAGTGTAATTCACAAAAAATGTATATGCCAACTCTCACTAAATGTTGACTCTCTGAAATAGGGACATTCTTGCTACTGTGCTTTATTAAAGTTTGATATGTGATTTTGTAGCAATTCTACGACAAATAAGCCAACTTGTCAAATACTTCTTTTTTTCTTTTATTATTTTTAAATGTGGGAATTCTCATATAAATAGTTTCCTCTTTAATCTAGGTTTTTTGAAAGCAGAAAAAGACTAGTATAATTTCTAACAATTATGAACGAGCTTTTTACAATTAGCTGTTTTATGTTATTTTTTTCACACAAACGCTTTACTACAGTGGAGCATTGACGCGCTATATAGAGTAGGGAAATGTTAAATAACGGGTTATTTTTTTAATTCTACTCTTTTTGACTTGGGTGTAAAACGTACCTATACTTTGGGAGTGATTTCACATGTGAGAAACAAAAATTAAATTAAATCAGGAGGTCAAATTTAAACATGAATAAGAAATTATCATTATTTGGACTAATTGGAATTACCATGGCCTTTTTCGGAACGGTTCGTAGTGTTCCAACCTTAGCATCTACCGGGTGGGCACAAATTTTTTATATGCTAATTGCAGCATGTTGCTTTGCTTTACCAATTGCTTTGATTTCAGCCGAATTATCAACTGGTTGGCCGGAAGAAGGCGGTCCACAAGTTTGGGTACGTAATGCTTTTGGTGAAAAATGGGGTTTTGTTACGTCATGGTTATTATGGGTACAAATGTTTTTCGGAATGGTCATGGTTGCTTCAACTGTAGGTGTATTACTAGGTTACGTGATCGACCGTCCAGATTTAGGGCATAATAATTTATTTATTTTTATTATGATATTGATTTCTTATTGGGGCATTACGTTACTTAATTTGAAATTTGACATGGTAAAAATTGCTGGTGACTGGGGCGCTGTGATCGGTGTCTATATACCTTTTGTTGCTTTAGTCGTTTTAGGGATGATGTATATGGCAAAACACGGAATCAACCAAGAAAGCTACTTAGGTCATTTTGAAGCAAGTAAATTATTACCAGATTTTAGTGATTTAGGAAGCTTGCCAACGTTGACAGGGATCATCTTCATTTTTGCTGGGGTAGAAATTTCATCTGTTCACGCAAATAACATTGATAATCCAAAACGAAATTATCCAATCGCAGTTATTGCATCTGTTTTACTATTAGTTGTGTTTAACTTAGCTGCTGGTTTAAGTGTAGCAGATAGTGTACCAGCTGGAAAAATGGAACTTGCTAACATCACGCAACCATTTGTGATCATGACACAAGATCTTGGGATTCCTGCGATTTTCAATAATATTATTTCCTTGATGATTTTAATCGGTGTTTTAGTTCAATTAAGCGCTTGGGTCCTAGGTCCAAGTAAATCAATGATCAAAGTTGCAGAAGAAGGAAACTTACCACCATTCTTCCAAAAACGGAATGCAAAAGGAATTCCAATTGTTTTTGTCATGATCCAAGCGATTGTTATTTCACTTGTGTCATTCTTATATGTTGTAGTTCCAGATATTAGTGCCGCATTTTTGATTATCACAATCACAACCACAATTCTTTATTGCGTGGTCTATCTATTGATTTCACTTTCAGCGATTAAATTACGTTACAGCATGCCGACTGTGAAACGTCCATTTAGATTAGGAAGTAAAGGCAATGGTTTGATGTGGTTTGTCTCTACTTTAGCAATTGTTAGTGTGGTTGTGACGATTCTAGTCAGCTTGATTCCGCCAACCTCTGTTCCGCAAAGTGGACATGTTGCTTATGTTATTTATCAAGTTGCAGCGACGGTCATTATGATCGGTATTGCCTTGATCATTTATAAGAGAAAGAAACCAGAATGGAAGAAAATAGATAAATAAGAAACAACATTTTCAGCATGATCAATTATGAAACTATCGGAGGAAAATATCATGAAAAATTTCAACACAGATGATACAAATTTAAAAGCATTATTTATAGGTGATAAAGGTGAAAACGTTGATTTATTCAAAGAACTGCTAAATAAAATGATCGATGAACATGTTGGCTGGAGACAAAACTACATGCCACAAGATTTACCAGTTATTTCACCACAAGATAGAAGTTCTAAAAGTTTCCAAGAAACAGCGGACAATATGAGAAATGTCTTCAATGTATTATCTTCACGTTTACGTACAGAATCACTTCCATGGCACTCAGCAGGTCGTTTTTGGGGTCATATGAACGCTGAAACATTAATGCCATCAATTGTCGCCTATACAACTGCAATGCTGTGGAATGGCAATAACGTGGCTTATGAGTCATCGCCTGCAACTTCACAAATGGAAGAAGAAGTTGGAATGGAATTTGCAACATTGATGGGCTATGAAGATGGTTGGGGTCATATTGCAGCAGATGGTTCAATCGCTAACTTAGAAGGTTTATGGTACGCCCGCAATATGAAATCTTTACCATTCGCCATCAAAGCCGTTGTGCCAGAAATGGTTGCAGGTAAAACAGACTGGGAATTATTGAACATGTCAACAACGGAAGTCTTAGATATTTTAGATCAGGTACAAGATAACTTTGACGAAATCAAAGCACAATCAGCTCGTAGTGGTAAAAACTTGGATAAATTAGGTAAATGGATCGTACCACAAACGAAACACTATTCATGGTTAAAAGCCGCTGACATTATCGGTATTGGTTTAGATCAAGTGATTGCCGGTGAAGTAAATAGTGAATACCGCATGGATATTGACAAACTAGAAGCCCAAATTCGTGATTTAGCAGCTCAAGGTATTCCAACGCTTGGTGTTGTAGGCGTGGTTGGTTCAACTGAAGAAGGACAAGTTGACCGTATCGACCAAATCATTGCTTTGCGTGATAAATTAGCCAAAGAAGGGATTTACTTCTATGTACACGTCGATGCAGCGTATGGTGGGTATGGTCGTTCAATCTTCTTAGATGAAAAGGATCAATTTATTGAATGGGACAAAATCGAGGACGTTTATGCTAAACATAACATCTTCCAAGAAAAAAATGATTGGCTAACAAGAGAAGTTTATGATTCTTTTAAAGCAATCGAACAAGCTGAATCTGTAACGATCGATCCACACAAAATGGGCTATATTCCTTATTCAGCTGGTGGTGTTGTAATCAAAGATATCCGCATGCGTGACGTGATTTCTTACTTTGCGACCTATGTTTTTGAAAAAGGGGCGGATATTCCAGCATTATTAGGTGCTTATATTCTTGAAGGATCTAAAGCAGGAGCAACAGCAGCGGCTGTTTGGACAGCTCACAAAGTCTTGCCATTAAACGTAACAGGTTACGGTAAATTGATAGGTGCAAGTATTGAAGGGGCTTATCATTTCTATCATTTTATTGATGGTTTAGAGTTTAAAGTGGGCGATAAAACGATCGAGATCCATGCATTGACAAAACCAGACTTTAACATGGTGGATTATGTATTTAATGAAAAAGGAAATACAGATCTTGTGAAAATGAACAAATTGAATCATGATTTTTATGACTATGCATCTTATGCAAAAGGTGGATTATATAACAACGAATTCATTACATCACATACCGATTTTGCAATTGAAGAATATGGTCACAGTCCGTTTGAATTTGTAACCAGTTTAGGTTTTTCACGTGCTGAATGGGAACGCGCAGACAAAGTAACGATTTTACGTGCTGCTGGAATGTCTCCGTATATGAACGACAAAGAAGTCTTTGATGACTATGCTGAAAAAATCAAAGAAGCAATTCAAGAAAAATTAGAAGCAATCTACGCTGAGCAATAGCGTTGAATAACTGTAGGTGCGGTAAGGCGATAATACAGCTTTACCGCAGCTGCAGCTTTTCAATAAAAAAATAAATAAGAGGGAATGGTGAAATAGTGAGGGAGAAGTCTCTTGAGCCAACTCTCTATAAAAATGTGAGGAAGCTATATGAAAAAATATAAGGTGAATTTAAACGAAGCAGTTTTCTTATTAATAACATTATTATTGATGATTGGCATAAGTATTATTGGTTTTAGTATTCCTGCTCATGTCGCTATATTGCTTGCAATTGGCTATTTATTGTTATTTGCGGTGTATAAAAAATTTTCTTGGGATTTCATCCATAATGCGTTGATTGAAGGTGTTACTTCAGGCATTATTCCAATGCTGATTTTTATTTTGATTGGTGCGTTGATCAGTGTTTGGATCGCAGTAGGAACGATTCCCACGATCATGGTTTTAGGTTTTTCTTTCTTATCAGTCAAATTTTTTATTCCAACAGTTTTTATTGTTTGTGGTATTGTCGGTGGTGCTGTTGGTAGTTCTTTTACCACAATCTCAACGATTGGGATTGCCTTTTTAGGAATGGGTAGTTTAATTGGAATCGATCCTGCATTGACAACAGGTGCAATTGTTTCAGGAGCTTTTTTAGGCAATTCAATTTCACTGCTTTCTGATACAGTAAATTTAGCAGCAGCCATTTCAGAAGTCGATTTATTTGAACATTTGAAAAATACATATAAAACAGCAATTCCAGCTGCTGTACTTTCGTTCGGTTATTTTCTAATTATGGGATTACGCTATGAGGGTACTTTAGATAGTACAAGTATTCATGGCATTATAAATACATTAAATAATAATTTTACGATTTCCTTTGTCGAGATGATTCCTTTGGCGATCTTGTTCGTTTGTGCATGGAAAAAAATTCCTGCAATACCTACATTACTCTTAAGTATTTGCGTATCACTCATTTTGATGTTCTTCACAAGTACACACTTTTCATTTGTAGAAACAGCGGATATGATTCAAAATGGTTTTGTTTCTCATACCGGCAATATGCAAGTAGATGAGCTTCTTTCTAGAGGTGGGATTCAAAGTATGATGTGGTCTGTATCATTGATCATTTTGGCGTTAGCCTTAGGTGGATTATTAGTGGAAATGGAAATTATCGACTGTTTGCTTCAACGATTTGAATCAGTGATTGATTCTCGGTATAAATTGATTTTCATTACAATGATGAGTTCGATCGGAATCAATGGACTGATTGGAGAACAGTATCTTTCAATCATTTTACCTGGGAAATCTTTTATCAATAAATTCAAAGAAAAACAAGTTCCATTGACTCAGCTATCTAGAGGCTTGAATGATGCAGGCTCTGTTGTAAATCCGTTGATTCCGTGGGGAGTGAGCGGAGTATTTATTTCAGGAACTTTAGGGATCACCACAATCAATTATCTACCTTATGCAGTTTTTTGCTATATTCTCCCGGTGCTGTCATTTTTAGTGACGTTGAGTAGCAAAAAAAAATCAAAAAGAAGCTAAAAAATACAACAGGATTCTTTTGCGGGAATCCTGTTGTATTTTTTTGATTCTAGGTGTAAACTACTCACCGAATGTTTTCAGTCCTTCACTATATAAGTAATCATCGATCTCTGAAATAGTCAAACTGTGAGTGATACCATAAATCACTACAGCATCCCAAGGATGTTTAGGGTAGAGTTGAGCATAGCCAGTTTTTTTCATTAATTCATTGGAATCTTCCAAGGTTAAGCCTAGACCAATCATTAAAGCAATGACTTTTTCTCTAGAAGGATTTCGTTTGCCATCAAAGTATTGATAGCCAGTTGCTTCTGCAATACCTGCTTTTTTAAGTACAGTACTTTTTGAAACGTGCTTCTCACTCAACCAATACGCTAGATAGGTTTTCAGTGTTTGATCAATGGTATATTGACGTGTTTCAGAAAAAATAGTATGAAAATCTTCGGCTTTTTTCAGTGAGTGTACTAGTTTATCTGTATCTTTCTCGTGCATATTTTTAATCCCCTAAAGTCAAACTAAATTGTGTTATATTCATTATACATCGATTTTAACAAAGATCGATCCTATTACAATGAATTTTTTGCTATAATTAAAAAGTAAATTGAAGCAATGGAGTGTAATCATGGAAAATAGCAATAATGAGTCAGCTCTTCGTTATAGAGAAATCGAACCTCTAACGGATAAATTAAATGGACCAGTTCTTGTTCGGAAAAATGATACCAACGAATTTTTTGTAAAAAAATGTTATCCGTTATATTTAGAAGAGCATTTAGATGCACTTCAAAAAATCGAACATCGTCATTTACCTAAAATTCAAGAAGTTGTGGTTCAAGACGGAAAGCTTTGGCTTTATGAAGAATTTGTCCAGGGAAAAACCTTGACCGATGTAATCCAGTCCTCTAAAACAATAGAAACAGAACAGATTTTAACGATAACGATGGCTGTTTTAGAAGCTTTAGGCGCCTTGCACAATAAAGGCTTAGTTCATCGAGATGTAAAACCTGGGAATATTATGATGACCAGTGAAGGAACTATTAAACTGATCGATTTTGATGCTGTTCGGGCTGTTGATGGTGAAAAAGAAAGTGACACGGTCCAATTAGGAACTATGGGATTTGCCGCACCAGAACAATTTGGTTTTGCCGAGTCAGATGAACGGAGTGACCTGTATTCACTAGGGATTGTGATGAATATTTGCTCTGTAAAGGAGTATCCTAAAAAACAGCTGACGCAAGATCCTATGTTAAGAGGAGTCATTCGTAAAGCAACAAAACTAGAACCAGCAGAACGTTATCAGTCAGCTTTAGAAATGCATCAGGCACTTAGACAACAACGCTTGCGGCAAATAGCTGCCGCTAAACGAGCAAAGTCTCGTGCTGCTACTTTAGAAAAAGGCCCAATAAGAACGTACACCAATACTAAACCCAATACAAACAAATGGGATACGAACAACTATGTGAAACAGGTTATCAGTATCATTAGTCGTTGGTATGAAGTTATCGCAAGTTTTTTTAGAAAATATATTCCAGGCTTTCGAACAGAAGTCATGTGGAAGCGTGTAATTGCAATAGTTTGGTATGTATTTTTAATTATTGGGACGATAGGGAATGTATTGGAGCAACCGACAACAGGTTTGCGAATCCAATTATTTGTGGACTATCTTTTTATGTTTATCTTACCGATTATCTTGTTCACCAATTTTTTAGATTATCAAAGAAAACTGCCTCTATTTTCATCTGGTAATCGAGTTTACCGTTATATCGGTTATGGTTTGATCTTTTTATTTTGGCTTGTGCTCACAAAAGTTGGTTTAGAGCTTAATTCATTTATCTACAAACATTTCAATTAATATAAACTTATTCTGTCACGGATTTCTATGAGTCAAAAGACAGAATAAGTTTTTTTGTTCTCTGACTATGCAAAATGCATAAGATTATTCTGTGCTGATTGGGTATTATCAAGGTGTACCAACGGACTAAATAACAAAGGAGACAAAAAAATGAACGTGAAGAAAATTGTTTTGATCGGAGTCGGTATTTTAGTAGTAGGTGGTGTTCTAGTAAATATGGGATCTGATTCTAAAGAAGAAACAACGTCTAAAAAAGAAACAACAACAAGTACAGTTGTAAAAAAACAAGAATCAGAAGCACCTGCTCAAACGGATGCTGGTGATCTGGGGGATTATCACATTGCCATCAAAGAGCTGTCGTTTGCAAAAGATTATAATGGGGAAGATGTAGGTGTGATCGAGTATGAATTTACGAACAACAGTGATAAAAATGCGATGTTTTTAACATCGATCACAACGAAAGCTTTTCAAAATGGGATAGCGTTACAATTAGCAATTATGTCAGAATCAGGCTATGTCGATTCGATGACTGAAATCCAGCCAGGAGCAACATTGAATTTAAAAGTACCTTACAAATTAGCTGACATGACAACACCAATAGCTGTTGAAGCAACGAAACTATTTAGTGATAAAGTGAAGGTGACAAAAGAGTTTATCTTGGAATAAATGAAAAGAGTAAAAAGGGTTGAAAAAGGTGGTTCAGCTAGCTTTTCTTTAAGTAGAAAAGTATTAGTTTTTAGCTTCAAAGGGAGCAAAGGAATTGAGTACTATTCCTTATATATGGCCGTGTATTAGGTTGATTGGATCAGTTGCTGTTAAGATGTAGTTATTTGGTCCGAAATCAATTAGTCTTTGCTGCCTGACTGATTTGCCAAATACGAAAACAGCCAAAACCACAAAAAGTGAACGCTTGGAGTAAATCCAAACGTTCACTTTTTTTATTCTTCTGTTAGTGAATCAGGATGTTTTTCAGTAACCGAATGAATCGGTTTGACCTTTAAAATATCCAAAAAGAAGGTAAAAATTGGAATCCCAACAATCAGTCCCCAAACTCCAAATAAGCGTTCACTGATCAGTAAAATAACAAATGTATAAAAAATCGGTAGATCAGTTTTGCTAGACATAAATTTAGGATTCAATACATAAGACTCGAATAAGTGCACAACAATGATCACAATCAAAATATAAATCACATCATTGATGCCACCTTCAGAGTATGCAATGAAACTGAGTGGAATACAAGAAATGATCACACCTGCAACGGGAATCAGACTTAAAATAAAAATCATGATCGCTAAACTTGGTAATTGATGAAAGCCGATCAAGGCCAAACAAATAGTGGTAATTCCAGTATTGACAAGTGCAATAAAAAATTGGGCTTCCATCACGACACCAAATGTATTGACGAACTTATCAGCAAAAAAGTAAATATCTTTGAAAAACCAGTCGAAGTCACTTTTTAGAAACAACTTAGAAAACTCAGCCATTTGTTTTTTCTCGATCATAAAAAAGAAACTGAGGATAAACGAAAGGACAAAGGAAAGACCGATTGATCCAACATCTTGAACATAACGCAAAAGAATACTCGCACCATTTTGGATTTGAGACATTAGATTCGATTTTTCTAGATAGTTATCGATAATCACTAAAAATTGATTATGGTCATCCGTTGGTGTTTGATAAAAATGGATGACGGAATTGTACATTTGAACCGATTGATGAATCAAAACGGGAACGTATTTTGTGATAGCTAGATAAACTAAAAAAACAATCAAAAAATAAGTAGCTAAAACGATTATGATAGAGGGAATCTTTAAATATTGCTGCACAAATTTCACAAAATGAAGGGCCAAAAACGTAAAAATAAACGTTAATAGAATCATCGTGATCATACTTCTAGCTAAAAATAAAATAAAAATAATAACAGCCAAAACAAAAAAACGTCGTAACCGTTCATTTTGGATAAACTTTTCATAAATAGACACAGGCTTCGCTCCTTTAATACTTTACTTATTATCTTGTAAGATAACTATAATGCTTTTTCATAATTTAAGATAGCAGTTTTATCTATAATTCTAAAAAAATTATTTTTAATTCAAAAACTTAAAAAATTGTTCCCCTTTACAAAAAGAACTTATGTTCGTATAATTGGTTGTGAAGTAGAATAAGGAGAGGATAGCGATGATTTTTGATTATGAAAAAGAACCTAAAAGAGTGCTTTTTTGTATTGATGTAAAATCCTTTTATGCCTCAGTCGAATGTGTGGCTAGAGGCTATGACCCACTTGAAAAAATGTTAGTTGTGATGAGTCATGCTGAAAACACCGGCGGTCTTGTTCTGGCCTCTTCTCCAAAAGCAAAAGAAGTGCTAGGGATCACCAATGTAACAAGAAAATACGATGTACCCAATCATCCAGAATTAATGATCGTACCGCCACGAATGAATGAATATATCAAAGAAAATATGAAAATCAATGAGCTCTACAAAGAGTATGTTTCAAAAGAAGATTTACATATTTATTCGATCGATGAATCTTTTTTAGATGTAAGTGCTAGTTGGAAGTTGTTTGGTCAAACGCCAAAAGCTGTAGCTGAAATCATCCAACAAAGAATCAAAAAAGAGACAGGATTAGCCATCACAGTTGGAATCGGTGATAATCCTTTATTAGCCAAACTAGCGATGGATATTGAAGCGAAACATAATAAAGAACGGTTAGCTGAGTGGCATTATGAAGATGTTCCTGAAAAAGTCTGGACTATCGAATCAATGACGGATATGTGGGGAATCGGCCATCGATTAGCCAAACGTTTAAACAATTTAGGTATTCGTTCTGTGTATGATTTAGCTCATGCTGATGTAAATAGTCTCAAAAGGAATTTAGGAATCATTGGCGAACAGTTATATGCCCATGCGCATGGTATCGATCGTAGTCGTTTATCTGAAAAATACATACCAGAAGAACGTTCCTATAACAATTCTCAGATTTTGATGCGGGATTATATGAGACAAGATGAGATCGAAGTTGTGATCAGAGAGATGGCGGAACAAGTGGCAGCACGACTGAGAAAAGCCCATTGCCAGACAGAATGTGTTCATTTATCTGTGGGCTTTTCAAAAGCAGGTTCATCAGGTGGAACAGGGTTTTCAAGACAAATGAAGGTGCCTTTAACAAATAGCAGCAAGCTATTAATCGAATACTGTTTAACCATTTTTAGGCAGCATTGGCATGGAGAAGAGGTACGACATATTGGAATTACGTATTCCAAACTGAATTACAATACTTATGTACAGTTAGATTTATTTCATGAACCAGATGAGCAGATGAAAGAACTGAAATTAGACAAGTTAATCGATGATATCCGGCAGCGTTTTGGCTATGTTTCTTTGGTCCACGCAAGCTCAGTCTCATCTGGTGGTACAGCAATTTCAAGAGCATCGTTAGTTGGTGGACATGCAGGGGGAATGGAGGGCTTGCAATGAGTAAGGAGCGGGATTATTATTTTGAACAGTACCAAGATCGAAAAATGAAAAAGTGGGCTGGGTTTTATTTATCTGAGCATACTGCAATGATCGAACAAGAGCAAAAAAAGAAGCCAGTTAAAAAGAAAACTCAAATGACTTGGTCTGAAATCGACGAAGTATTAGCTCAAGCATTTCAGAATCAGATCGAGATTACAATTCAAAAAGAAGAATTGGACAGCGAAGGAAATTACGGGGCAGATATCAAAGGAAGGATTCAAGGTCATGATGAGTTAGGGCTTTATGTAGATGGGCAAAAGATTGGGTATGATGAGATTCGTCATGTGCAGCTTAGTTAAAAAATAGCTAGGATAGAATTCTAGGTGTTCTATCCTAACCCATTTGGACTCAGCCTATTTCTATCAAGAAACAAAAAACAAATCGACTAGTGCTAATAGAAACATCATCAAAGAAATAAGCCCACAAATAATCAAGTGGCGGCGTTTATGCATCATTATGATTGCAATAAACTCTCTTAAAAAAGCATTTGGGAGGAAGTAAAAGGCAGTTTTTGCCCCGATTCCATCTGCTTTTAAATGCGCCATTTTTGCAAAAAGGCCTGCTCGGAATAGATGGAAATTATTAGTAGTGAAGATTGCTTTAAAGTTTGTTCCACCAAAGCTTGCTTCCATGATTTCTTTAGAAAATTTCATGTTTTCCAAAGTATTTTTAGAATTTGTTTCAACTAAAATATCTTTTTCTGGAATTCCTTTTTCAAGAGCATAATTTTTCATTGCGAGACTTTCTGCAATGTGTTCATCATCGCCTTTACCACCAGACATAAGAATTTTTGGCGGGTTTAAAGTAGCACGATCTTGCGCTTTGTAAAATTGAATGGCTTTTTCGATCCGTTTTCCTAAAAGTGGGGGAACTGTTTTTCCATCGATCAAGCCTGATCCTAACACAATAATAAAATCTTGTTCATAATTAGGCTGATTAAACTGATAAATAATCGAAATGGTTAAAAAGTTATAGAACACAATGAAAAAGTAAAACATAGAGAAAGGCAAAATACCAAATAATAATGAGGCCCATGAAGGCAAGATTCGTGAGGAGAAGTAGCTGAAAACCAGAAAGACGGTCAACCCAATCGCTAAAAGTAGTGTTAATAGATTTGCTAAGGAATGGCCTTCTTTTTTCATGACAACAATAGCATTCCAATATAAGAAAACCACTAAACCATAAAGACCAATCAATAAAAGCAAGATCAAGACAATACCAGTAATGCCCGCTAAAAGTATTAACAATGGATTAACTGTTCGAACTAACAAAGAGCCTAAATAAGTCATCCCAACAACCAAAAATAGATTGAATAATAAGCCGTTTACTAATCGGCGTTTTTCTTTAAAATAGCAAAAAAGAAAAAGGAATAAAAAGGTTGATGGAATCAAAAAATAATAGGTCTGAAGTTGAACTTCTAAATAGATAACATAAAAGATAAAGCAAAGTGAAAACCAAAGTAATTCATAAAATTTCCAGTTTGGTTTCAATTTTTTTCGACGCCATTTTGGAATCAAGAAGACACCAATCAAATACATAACACCAATAATAATACTAAAATAATTCCCCATAATAGAACTCCTTCAATAAATGATTTCACTACTAGTATAACGAAAAATGAACAAAAAAAATACTATGATGCGTATTTGATCATATTTAGGGAGGTTAGTTTAAAAAGAAACATTCTCCATATTAATAAAATAGAAGAATGTTTCTTTTTATTTATTTACAAGATCGAACGGGAATTGTTATGAAGAAGTGGGTCCCTTCTCCTCTTTCCGAAACTAATGAAAGGTGCCATTCATATTTTGCTACAATCGAAGTAACCGCAAATAAGCCTAGGCCAGTCCCTTCATCAGCTGACTTTGTGGTGAAGAAGGGTTCAAATATTTTTTCTTTTAAATCTGCCGGAATCCCTGGACCATTATCAGAGATTTCCAGTGTCACAAACTGATCGATATGATTGGTTCGATGACTGTCTTTTTTTAGTGTCTTAGTTAATTCTTCTGAAGCAGGAGACACATTGATCGCAATTTTTTGCGCCTTTTCTGAATTCTCTTTTGTTGCTTGATAGGCGTTAGTGATCAAGTTATAAATCAAATTTTGTAGATCCGTTTCTTCCAATTTAGTCGTGCCTAGATTTTCTTGAATAGAGAGAGAAAGTCTAACGTTTTTAGGAATGATTTCTCCTATTAGATGAGTAGCGACACCGATTGCAGCGGAAATATCGATCCATTCTTGTACGCTTTTTTGCGGCTTTGAAAACCGCAGCACATTTGAAGATAATTGCTTTCCTTTTTGAGCTGAATGTAAGATCTCTTCTAAATCTGCTTCTAATATAGGATCATCCTGATGTTCTTCCAACAATAATTGAGTGTTCCCAATAATCGGTGTTAAGAAATTATTCATATCATGAACGATTGACGTCGTCAGTAAACCGACCGTTTCCATTTTATTTCGTTGATAGAGTTCAAGTTCAAGCTGATGCTGCATTTTTTGTTGCTTCTGTTTTTCGATCAGCTTCCGATTTTCTGCTTCAATCGTTTCTTTTCTTCGGAAATTATGAATGAATAGTGAGCAAATAATAATTAATAATAATAATAAAACCAAAAGAAAGGATAGAACGATCACGAAATTTATAATATCATCATTTCGTTCATTATAATCAGCATTGATGGCAACCACCCAATGGGCTAAACCAACATCGATCCATTCAAAGGCACTGATTTTTAAAACTTCTGTAGGAGTATCTTCATCCCACCAATAAGATTTATAGGTCAATTTTCCCGAAGAATGGTTTAGTTGATATTTTTCTAAACGTTTTAAATCAGAATAATCAAAATCGGGGTAAAGTTTTTCTCGCCCGTTGATGATGTCTAACCCAACTTGTTGGGCTACAGGATGCATTACAACGGTCATTGATCGATCTTTAATCATAGGATACCCTTTATAATCTAGTTCAAAATCTTGAAGGAAATTTTTATAAAAGGCTTCCAAATTCAACGGTAAAATCAAATAACCATCGATTTGACCAGTCGTTGTTTTGATTTCTTGGTAAAAATTGACATAGGCTTTTTTATTGATAAAATAAGAGTCCCCGTTTTGCGCAGTTGGTTTATCGAGTAACTGTTTCAAAGACAAGTCATGACGAATGAATGGCCGAATCGTTTCGATATCTGCAATGTCGACCTGCTTTTTTTCAGTATCCCAATGAAAAGCATACAAGGGTGTACCGTCCGCTTCCATATAAAAAAGAACATTCGCTTCATTATTTAGCGAGTCAAAGAATGTATTTAAAGAAGAGCGGCTATTTTGTAAATAGGTCGCGGGATCATCACTATTTTTTAAATTGCCATCGATTGCTAAGTAATTAAGTGCTTGATGCCGATTTTTCATAGAAAGTTGGATCACTTTTCCAACATATTCCGTTGATTGCAGTAAAAAGTCCTGTCCGCTTTCCGTGGTTGTTTTGCGGATAACGGAAAAACCACGAATTGCAAAGAAAACGGATACAACAATAAAGACAATCATTGCTGAAATCATGATGTTTACAATTCTATTCGTTCGTTTCATTGGTATAGCTCCTTTTAAAAGTCTGTTCATATCATAACAAGTTCATGTTGAAATTTAAAGATAATTCGGCTATTGTATAGATAATGGCAAAAGAATAAAGAGGTGTAGACGTTGCGAAACGAAAAAATTTTAGTGGTAGACGATGATGCTGCAATTCGCCGTTTGATTTGGAAGTCGCTTCAGTCAACGGGATTATTGGTGTATCAAAGTGATACGATTGAAAAAACATTAGACATCATGGATCGAGTGGAATTTCAATTGTTTCTTTTGGATGTCAGCTTAGAACATGAAAATGATGGATATCATTTAGCTCAATTGATTAGGGAACGGCAACCTTTGACACCGATTATATTTGTTAGCGGGAAAAAAAGCGAGCAGGATATTATCAGTGGTCTAGAATCAGGAGGAGATGTGTATCTTTCTAAACCTTTTGCCCCAGATGTTTTACGCGCCCAAGTTATCAGTACCTTGAACCGAACAGAACAGCTATTGACACTAAGTCAACATCGTGATGAAACGATGTTGAAAGAAGGCATCTTTTCATTTGATAAACATCAATATCAATTTTGTAAAAATAGTGAAATAGTGAATATGACGTCTAAAGAAATCATGATGATTTTGTTCTTTATGGAAAATCCGTATCAAGTATTTAGTAAAGAACAGATTTATGCAAGTGTTTGGAGTGATGGGGATATGGATAAAAATCTCATCACTGTTTATATTAATTATCTAAGAAATAAAATCGAAGACGATCCTAAAAAGCCCCAATATTTACAGACAGTGTGGGGGATCGGCTATCTATTCAATCCACAAGGAAAAGAAGCTGGAAGTAGTGTCTAGTTTTTAAGTATGTAAAGCTTAAACTAAACCTTCTAAGCGGGCAAAAAAGAAACTTAAGGCTAGTAAGTCAGCAGCTCCGCCAGGACTTAGGTTGTCTTGTATTAATTTTTGATCAAAGAAAATCAGTAATTTTTCTAGTTCTTCCACAGAATTATCGGCAGCAAACAAGTTGAGGAGATCCGCAGCTTGTTTTTTGACGTTTTGCCAAGCTGAAATGCCACCTCGGTTGATCACGTTAGAGTCTTCGGTGGTAGCCATTAAATGCAGTAGTAATAACAAGAACATTACTCTTGTTGAGTGTCTTTGGCATTGTCTTAGAAATGGCAGAGCAATCGTTTTGAGTGAAGGGTATCCAGCTTCGGCTTCTCCTCTAATGCCAGTGATCCCATAGTCTAAATAAAGTTTTTCTCCATAACTCAACTGCTTTTTGTTTGTTAAGTCAGCAAAATCTTTGGCAAGTAAGCCGGTTGTCATATGCTTTACATACGCTAAAATGTCCGTAGTGTTTTGCTCAGAAAAGGGAACCGTTAATTGGTGTTCTTGCATCATTTTTCCAGTGGCACTTAAAAGCAGTGCAAAAGAAAAATTTGCTCCTTTATGAGTGTTGATTCCTTTGGTTTTGATCAGCATCATTTTTTCAGCTTGTTGTCCTAGCATTCGGACCTTTTCAAATAAGTCAACAGGCGTTCCTTCATGAGTGAAGCCCAGTTGGACGTATTCAGTAAAAAAAGGTGCAAGAGCGATGCTGCTATCGATAAAGGTTAAATAATTCATATCTTTATGTGCACCACAGCTTACCGGATCGACTAAACCTGGTTTTGGAGATAGAGTGGCTTCATACAACAATGCTTGTAAAGCAAATTCACCGATCAGCTGTGGATTTGTTTTTTTAGTTAGCTGTTTCATGTAAGTGTTTTTCCATTTCTTTAATAATGAATGTTTGAGAATAGTCTAGATGCTCAGTAATCAATTGCTTTAGTTGTTCTTCTTCTTGGTTCATCATGCATTGATAAATCAACCAATGTTCATTTAGCGCCTTATCTCTTCGATCTTTTGAGCGAATGGAAATATCTCGGAAATAGACAAGGTACTCTCGCAACTTCATAACAATCGATTTTAATCGCAACATTTTGCTTTTTTCATAGATCAGCTCATTAAAATCAGAAAATTTTTGCAGTACTTGGTCGATTTCATTTGCTTCATTTAAACGCTCTGTTTCTTCCAGCAGTGCTTTCAATTCATCAAAATCTTCTGGAGACATCTCTTTCATTGCAGTGATGGTGGCTAAAACATCTAGAGACTTTCTGATTGCATAAATTTCGGTTGCATCATTCAGTGAGATGCCACGAACAATAATCCCTACCCCTCGAACATGATCAACTAATCCTTCTTCAACAAGTTTTTGTAAGGCGTAACGAATCGGCGTACGACTGATATTCATCACTTCGGAAAATTCTTTTTCGTTGATTCGTTGTCCAGCAGGAATTTCTCCTAGAATGATCGTTTTTCTAAAGGCTTTGTACACGAGTTCTTTTAAAGGTTCATTCAGACTTAAATCTAAATTTTTTCCAACAGCTTCTGATATAGTACTCATTGGATCACTCCTTTGCACGTTGATAATAGAAAAGATAAATGAATCTTTTCATTCTGTATTGCTAAGAATCAGCTAAAAAATATAAGAAAAACTTCTACTTAAACAGAAAATCGCACAAGCCATTTTAAGGATTGTGCGATTTTCAAAGGTCACATGTTATTGCGGAATATAAAGTGGCATATGGCCAGTTAGCACAATTGTTACAACAAAGATAATGAAAATCCCCAATGCCCATTTTGCAGATTCTTTTTGCCATTGCCCCATATCTAAACCTGTTAAACGAAGTAATAGGTAGATGAAGGCAACTAAAGGACTTAACAAGTGGAATGCTTGCCCCATCAATGAAGCCAATGCCATCTGCATATCGGTGAATCCATAAGCACGTCCAGCTTCTGCTAAAACAGGTAAGACCCCAAAGTAGAACCCATCATTTGAAATAAAGAAGGTACCAGGAGCTGAAATCAATGCGATGACTAAGCCCCAGAAGCCCGCCAATTGATTTGGAATGATTTTTGTGAAACTTTGAGCTAATGCATCTGCCATACCAGTTCCTTGGAAAAGGCCCATAAAGACCCCTGCTGCGAAAACTAGAATAACAACTTGAACAGCGTCGCCGCCATTTGCGCCGATCCGTTTAGACTGATCTTTTAAGACTGGGTAATTGACCATCAAAGCAACAACTGTCCCGGTTAAGAATAAGAACAACGGGGGTAAGCCAAGACCGACGAATGAATCAGTGACCAACAACGCAATCAATGAAATCGTTAGAATAGCATTGAATAGCCAAATTTTAGGACGGCGAATCGCCAATGTTTCTTCGTCCGTTACAGTTGTCATGGCATCGATTTCTGCATCAGTTAGCTGTTTGATCCCAAGACGAGCTCGTTCTTTTCTACCCATAGAAGGTGCTACGATGAAAATCACATAAAGTAGAGCAAGGATCATTCCAGGAATTAAGTAAGCTAAAATTTCAGCACCAACATTCAACACACTCATTGCACGAGCAGTTGGTCCACCCCAAGGAAGCAAGTTCATGATCGTATTTTGTAAAATAACCAAAACACCTAAATTCATCAATTTCATATCTAACTTTTTATAGATAGGAATAAAAGCAGAACAGCAAATCAAGGTTGTAGTTGTGCCATCGCCATTAAGAGAAACAGCTGCTGCAACAACAGCCGTCGCGATCAATACTTTCATCGGATCGCCTTTTGCAATGTGGATCATCTTCTTAGTGATTGGGTCAAATAACCCCGCATCCAACATAATTGAAAAATAAAGAATGGCAAACAATAACATAATACCCGTGGTGGATGTTGTTTTGATTCCTTCCATAACAAAGTCTCCGATAGATCCTTTATTAGAAACACCAGCAAACATTGCAATCAGAGCAAAAATCAGTGGAATCAAAACCAAAGCTGTAAACGGTGACATTTTCTTTTTCATGATGACGAACATAAAGACGATGATCATCACATAAGATAAAACAGTTAATAACATTTTTTTCTCTCCTTCAACACTAAATTCGTTTTCCAAAACAATCGGGCGTCTCTTTGGATGTGTTGGATCAATAGAAAAATAACAATAAGGTAATGCTAGAAAGCCCTTTCTTGTTTCGTTTAACAATGTTTAGTTTAAGCGAAGAAAGTTTAGATAAATAGATGAAGAGGGGAAAAAGAACACCAAAAAAACACAAATGAGAGCGGTTTCTTAAAGAGATGTTAATAAGATGTTAATAAATCCTTAAATGCTTATAAACGTTGTTATATCAACGTTTTTGTATGTTTTAAATGGATAGAGAGGAGAAGGAACAGCGAAAGAACAATTTCTGGTTGAAGAATTCATTTTATTGTAATCGTTTTTACCTATAATGAATTCATAAACAGAAAGGATGTGAGTTCATGGGTCTATTTGAACGGCTGTTTAATAAAGAAAAGACGGAAATAAAAAAAGATGAAGTACCACTTTTTCCTACTATAGAAGAACAGAATGAATGGCAGGAAGTTGCTGGCTACATTCCAATAGAAGGAGGAGAGTATCAATTAGTTTCGATAATTGCAACAGCAATTGCGGCTGGAGAACAGCCTGAAAGTAAATTTGTTATTAAACGCATTTCAAAAAGAAATCCAGAAGCACAACTGGTTTCTGTGATCGCTACCAGTATTGCAGCAGCTGATCACGCACAGAGTCAGTTTGTCATTCGATCAATCAAGGAAAACAAAATGAAGTAGAGTTTGGATGACTTGACGGTTTTGACTAGTTTTTTGGAAAAAATAAAAATTGAATGTGATAAAAAGCATCACCGTCAATTTTAGCTATTTTTCAGTCAGAGCAGAATGAGCCTACTACACTTTTATGTTATCTAGTTTCACGGGCTAGTCTCTCGGAAAAAAGATAAAATCTGCCTGTGACAAAAAGCGTCACAAACATATTTTTCTATTTTTCAGTCGAGCCTGGACGAGCCTGCTACACTTTTATGTTATCTAGTTTCATGGGCTAGTCTCTCGGAAAAAAGATAAAATCTGCCTGTGACAAAAAGCGTCACAAACATATTTTTCTATTTTTCAGTCGAGCCTGGACGAGCCTGCTACACTTTTAATTTTAGGAGGAGAAAAAATGTTACGTAAGTTTAAAATCGCAATTGATGGAAAAGAGTATTTAGTAGAGATGGAAGAAATTGGCGGTGTACCACAAGCGCCAGTTGCAACGCCAACGGCACCAGCAGCACCTGTGGTAGAAGCAGTACCAACAACACCAGCACCTGCGCCGGGCGAGCAAGCAGCACCTACAGTAAGCACACCAGCCGGAAGTGATGCAATGCCATCACCGATGCCTGGAACAATCTTAAAAATTTTGGTAAATATTGGTGATACGGTTCAAGAAAATCAACCATTAATGATTCTTGAAGCGATGAAAATGGAGAATGAAATCGTAGCTGGCAAAGCTGGAACAGTTACGGGAATTCATGTGCAACAAGGTGATATGGTCAATCCAGGAGAACCGCTTATTACAATCAATTAAATAAGAAAAAAGTAATTTAATTTTAAAAGAGGAAGTGACGTTTGTGGAGACATTAATTGAAGGCGTAGTGGGAATGGGACAGGAGCCTGGTCGTATTGTAATGATGGTGATTGGTGGGATCTTGATGTACTTAGGTATCAAAAAAGAGTACGAACCGACTTTACTTGTGCCTATGGGATTAGGAACGATTTTAGTCAATTTTCCTAATTCCGGTGTACTAAGTGCTGGCGGAGAAGCCGGTCCCTTTCAGGTGTTGTTTGACATGGGAATTTCGACGGAGTTATTTCCACTATTACTATTTATCGGAATTGGCGCTATGATCGATTTTGGACCATTATTACAAAATCCATTTTTATTATTGTTTGGTGCAGCTGCGCAATTCGGGATTTTCTTTACGATTATTGCAGCAGTATTATTGGGCTTCGATTTAAATGACGCAGCTTCTATTGGAATTATTGGAGCAGCAGATGGTCCAACATCTATCTTCGTTGCAAATACATTGAATTCGAAATATATGGGCGCAATTATGGTGGCAGCTTATTCTTATATGGCCTTGGTTCCTATTATTCAACCAGTGGCAATTAAGGCCGTTACAACGAAAAAGGAACGCCAAATCCGTATGACGTATCGTGCGGGTGAAGTATCACAAACAGCGAAAATTTTATTTCCAATCGTAATTACGGTTGTTGCTGGATTGGTGGCACCAGTTTCGCTTCCGCTAGTTGGCTTCTTAATGTTTGGGAACTTGCTGCGTGAATGTGGCGTCTTAGATCGTTTATCTGTGACAGCTCAAAATGAGCTAGTAAACATCATCAGTATTGTGTTAGGGTTAGCAATTTCAGTAAAAATGCAGTACGAAGAATTCTTACAAGTTGATACCTTGATGGTCATTGGACTTGGGTTAGTTGCTTTTGTAATGGATTCTGTTGGCGGTGTCTTATTTGCGAAATTATTAAATCTGTTTAGAAAAGAAAAAATCAATCCGATGATTGGTGCAGCAGGAATTTCAGCGTTTCCAATGTCCAGCCGAGTGATTCAAAAAATGGCAACGGACGAAGACCCGCAGAACTTTATTTTAATGCATGCAGCAGGTGCTAATGTATCTGGACAAATCGCATCCGTTATTGCGGGCGGTTTATTATTGGCATTACTTGCGTAGGATTTTGATAGCATAGGAAGAAAGGAGCTTGGCTTATGTCAGCTGATTTACTAAAATCATTTGAACTGTTGGTTTTTGGGTGGGGTGGCGTGTTTGTTGTCATTTTTGTGATTTACTTTGCGTCGCTTGTGTTAAGTAAAGTATTTCCACCGAATAAATAGGAAGTGATACGGAATGAATATCAGAAGAATTTGGCTTGATCGAGATCAGAGGGGAAGGCAGCAGTGGTCAGATTTTCTAACTAGGGCTGATCTAATACCTGATGATCATCTAGACTATACGATCGGTATCTATGATCAGGAGAAGCTTATTGGAACAGGCTCGATTTTTCAAAATATTTTGAAATGCATTGCAATCGACTTCTCTTATCAAAATGAAAATTTACTTTCTAAAATTGTTCAAGTATTACGAGAACGGTTGCAGGAAATGGGGTATCAGCATTATTTTTTGTATACCAAACCAAAAAACAGTCAGTTGTTTCAATCTTTAGGCTTTGCTGAAATTGCGGCAACAGCTGAACTGGTTTTTATGGAGCAAGGCTTTCCTGACTTTGAAGACTATTTAGCGGAACTTAAAAAGCATCAGCGAATGACAAAGTACAATGCAGCAATTGTAATGAATGCCAATCCATTTACAAAGGGTCATTTATACTTAGTTACAGAGGCCGCTAAACGTGCTGAGACGGTTTATCTCTTTGTTTTGTCTGAGGAGCGCTCTCTGTTTGATGCAAAGACTCGTTTTGAACTGGTAAAAGAAGGAGTCAGTCATTTATCAAACGTTGTTGTTTTACCAACAAGAGAATACATGGTATCCAGTGCAACTTTTCCATCTTATTTTTTGAAAGATCAAGCGAAAGCTAATATTGCGCAAGTTCAAGCTGTTTTGGATGCTACTTTATTTAAAGAAAAGATTGCTTCTGCTTTATCGATTACAACTAGATTTGTTGGAGAAGAGCCATTTTCAGAGGTAACAGAGATTTATAATCAGGCAATGAAAAAGACTTTTGGTTCTCAGCTGAAGCTAGTTATTTTACCAAGAAAACGAATTGGTGAAGAAGTTATCAGTGCTACTAGAGTGCGAGCTTTGATGGAACAGGAACTTTATACAGCGATCAAGCCCCTTGTTCCGCCTAAAACTTTTGAAGAAATAATCAAACAAAAAAATAAGTAATGAGGTGTATATTTTGGAAATCAAACAAAACGCATCTGCTGGTACAACTGAATCAAGTGATATCATGATTACAATTGGAAAAAACAGCGGACAAGGAATTCTAATTGAATTAGACAGTAGTGTTGAAAAGCAATTTGGTCGTCAAATTCGTGAAAAAATACAAGAAACTTTAACTAATTTGTCAGTTACGGATGCGAAGGTTCAGGCAATTGATAAGGGAGCATTGGATTGTACAATTCAAGCTCGAACGGTGGCAGCTGTTTATCGCGCTACTGGTGAAGAAAATGTAGACTGGCAGGTGTTAAATACATGGAACGTTTAAGAAGAACGATGATGTTTGTACCTGGAGCGAATGCTTCAATGTTAAGAGACGCCACTTTATATGGCGCTGATTCGTTGATGTTTGACCTTGAAGATGCGGTTTCATTAAAAGAAAAAGATAGCGCCCGTTTACTTGTCTATCATGCCTTGAGAACATTTGATTATTCTTCTGTAGAAACTGTTGTTCGAATCAACGGATTAGATACAGTAGGGAGACAAGACGTTGAAGCGATGGTTTTAGCAGGTGTTGATGTGATTCGTTTACCTAAAACAGAAACTGCTCAAGATATTGTGGATGTAGAGACAGTTATCACTGAAATGGAAACAAAATATGGAATCGCTGTTGGCACCACGAAAATGATGGCGGCAATCGAGTCAGCAGAGGGTGTTTTAAATGCTCGAGAGATTGCTCAGGCAAGTGATCGCTTGATCGGTATTGCGCTTGGAGCCGAGGATTATGTAACAAATATGAAAACACATCGTTATCCAGATGGACAAGAATTATTTTTTGCCCGTAGTTTTATTTTACATTCAGCTAGAGCTGCCGGAATTGCAGCAATTGACACTGTTTATTCAAATGTAGAGAATACAGAAGGTTTCTTAGCAGAAGTTGAATTAATCAAACAATTAGGCTTTGATGGAAAATCAGTCATTAATCCACGTCAAATACCATTGGTAAATAGTGTCTATGAGCCGACTGAAAAAGAAATCCAACATGCAAAAGAAGTAATTTGGGGAATTCGTGAAGCCGAAGCAAAAGGCTCAGGCGTGATTTCAGTGAACGGAAAAATGGTCGATAAACCAATTGTTGAACGTGCAGAGCGAGTAATTGCTTTAGCCATTGCAGCAAAATTAATTTCTGAGGAGGAAGTCTAAAATGAAAAATAATGTAGGCAAAGAAATTCCAGATAATTATGCTGAGCAATACGGTTTATTTAAAGGTGAACTAGCGAATATTCAGGAGTACAAAGAATCTAGCCGCACAATCAATCCTGTCAGACCAAGGGATACAAAGCTATTAGGAAGTTTAAAAGAAGCGATTAAAAAAACAGGATTAAAAGATGGGATGACGATTTCTTTCCATCATCATTTCAGAGAAGGCGATTTTGTGATGAACATGGTATTAAAGGAAATCGCAGCGATAGGCATCAAAAATCTATCAATTGCGCCAAGTTCGATTGCCAATGTTCATGAACCATTGATCGACCATATCAAAAATGGAGTGGTAACAAATATTACCTCTAGTGGGTTACGTGATAAAGTTGGTGCTGCGATTTCTGAAGGTATCATGGAAAACCCTGTTGTGATCAGATCTCATGGTGGTCGTGCGAGAGCGATTGCTACGGGTGATATCCATATTGATGTGGCTTTTCTTGGCGCACCAAGTTCAGATGCCTATGGCAATGTAAATGGAACCAAAGGCAAAGCAACATGTGGTTCATTAGGCTATGCAATGATCGATGCGAAGTATGCAGATCAAGTAGTAGTCATTACAGATAGCTTGATGCCCTATCCCAACACACCAATCAGTATCCCACAAACCGATGTGGATTTTGTTGTAGAAGTTGATGCGATCGGTGATCCTGATGGGATTGCTAAAGGAGCTACTCGTTTTACAAAGAATCCAAAAGAACTCTTGATTGCGGAATACGCAGCGAAAGTTATCACACATTCGCCTTACTATAAAAATGGCTTCTCTTTCCAAACGGGAACTGGCGGTGCAGCATTAGCTGTATCTAGATTTTTGAAAGAAGCCATGATCAAAGATGGGATTACTGCTAGTTTTGCTTTAGGTGGTATCACGAACGCAATGGTTGAATTATTAGAAGAAGGACTCGTTGAAAAAATCATCGATGTCCAAGATTTTGATCATCCTTCTGCTGTTTCTTTAGGTAAGAATGAGAATCACTACGAAATCGATGCAAATATGTATGCTTCACCATTAAGTAAGGGCTCTGTCATCAATCAATTAGATACTGCAATTCTTTCAGCGTTAGAAATCGATACGAATTTTAATGTGAACGTGATTACTGGATCAGATGGTATAATTCGTGGCGCATCTGGCGGACATTCAGATACAAGTGCGGCTTGCAAAATGAGTTTAGTGATTGCACCATTGATCAGAGGAAGAATTCCGACAATCGTTGAAGAAGTAAATACAGTTGTAACGCCAGGTAGTAGTATTGATGTGGTGGTGACAGAAGTTGGGATTGCCATCAATCCAGAAAGACAAGACTTAGTAGAACACTTTAAAGCACTAGATGTTCCACAATTAACAATGAAAGAACTTCAAGAAAAAGCCTATAGTATTGTAGATAAACCAGATGCCATCAAATATGGCGATAAAGTCGTTGCCTTGATCGAATATCGTGATGGGTCAATTATCGATGTGGTCAGAAATGTCTGAAACCTACTTAAAGGGAGAAACGATTACACTGATAGACATGCTGAACGCTCGAGATAAGCGAGTAACTATTCAGCGAGAACTTTTACAAAAGCATCCTGCTTGTGTTTTATTAAGTGCTACCATGAATATTCCTGGACCTATAAAGACGAACGAGCGGCTAAGACATATCTTCTTAACTGTCATTAAAGAGATCAATGCTCTTTTTCCTCCTGAAAAAATAGTCGCTCGCAATCACAGAGAGCTGAAAACAGGTTCAGAATATTATTTAGTCCTTGATGAAACATCTGAAGAGTTGAAGAAAAAACTAATTGAGATTGAAGAAAGGCATGTCTATGGTCGCTTAATGGATTTAGATGTCGTTTATCTAAAGGACAAAATCTTACGTTCTGTCAGTCGTACCGAACTAAATCACAAACCAAGGACTTGTTTCATTTGTGAAGCAGAAGCGAAAGTTTGTGGAAGACAAAGACAGCATAGCCTAACAGAAATGCAACAAGCAATCAGTCAACTAATGAGAAAGGAAGGATGAAATGACAAAAAAAATCCTTTTTACAGAAACGGTCTTGCGTGACGGTCAACAAAGTCAAATTGCTACACGAATGCCGACAAGTGATATGTTGCCGATTATTCAAACATTGGATGAGGCAGGCTATCACGCGTTAGAAATGTGGGGTGGAGCTACTTTTGATGCTTGTATTCGTTTTTTGAATGAGGATCCTTGGGAACGTTTAAGAGCGATTCGAAAAGTCGTCAACAAGACAAAACTACAAATGCTTTTACGTGGACAAAATTTACTTGGCTATAAAAACTATGCCGATGATGTTGTTGAAGCCTTCGTTCAAAAATCAATTGAAAACGGCATTGACATTATTCGTATTTTTGATGCCTTAAATGATACAAGAAACTTGCAAACAGCGATTGAAGCAACGAAAAAATTTGGTGGTCATTGCCAACCGGCGATTTCTTATACAACAAGTGAATTTCATACAATTGACTATTTTGTCGGTTTAACAACGGAACTAGAGAAGATGGGGGCTGACTCGATTTGCATCAAAGATATGGCAGGGATCTTAACACCTGATGACGCCTACCGTTTAGTTTCTGAAATCAAGAACAAGATTCAAGTGCCTTTAGAAGTTCACACGCACGCAACCAGTGGTATTTCTGAAATGACTTATTTAAAAGCTGTTGAGGCTGGGGCTGACATTATCGATACGTCGATTTCATCGTTCTCAGGTGGAACGAGTCAACCAGCAACAGAATCAATGGCGTTAGCATTAGAAAATTTAGGCTATAATACTCATCTAAATATGAAAAAAGTAGCAGAAGCGGCTGACTATTTTAACCCGATTCGGGATAAATTTAGAGAAGCAGGAGTCTTGAATCCTAAAGTTAAAGATACCGAACCAAAGACCTTGATCTATAAAGTACCTGGTGGAATGCTATCGAATTTATTGAGTCAATTAACAGAGCAAGGATTAGCCGGTAAATATGAAGAAGTTTTAAAAGAAGTACCGAAAGTTCGTGCTGATCTAGGCTATCCTCCACTTGTCACCCCTTTATCACAAATGGTCGGCACACAAGCTGTAATGAATGTGATCAGCGGAGAACGCTACAAAATGGTGCCAAAAGAAATCAAGGATTACGTCAAAGGACTATATGGAAAACCGCCAGTTGCGATTTCAGAAGAGATGACGAAATTAATTATTGGAGAGGAAGAAGTCATTACGATTCGACCGGCTGATCTATTAACACCAGAGCTTGCCAAATACGAAAAAGAAATCAAGCAATATGCAAGATCAACTGAAGATGTTTTGATGTATGCATTGTTCCCACAACAAGGAAAAGATTTCTTAGGCAGAAGAGAAGATCGCTTCTATGATGTACCAACACAAGAAGTGAAAGTTACGTTCGACCTTTAAGTAAAAGCGTTACAAAATCAATTGATTTTGTAACGCTTTTATTTTACTTTGGAAAGAATTCATCATAAAAATAAAAAAATTTTGGCTGACATGAAAGCGGTAAAAATTACTTGAAATAGCTGAAATATGACTTAGAAAATGTCAGTTGTTCAATTATAAAATAGCTTGAAAATAAATGTGTATAAAATTAGAAAACAGTGTGTTAATTGTGTGTTTTAGCTAATTTTGTTTGTAGAAACCTTAGGTAATATCGATTGAAAGCTTTAAATTCAATGATTTCATTCATTACACAAATATTACGCTATTATGTTAGTTAATATAACTTTTCTCATTTTTTAAAAGGTTTACAATTATTTACAATACGATTATAATGACTAAAATCAAGTTTATATTTAAGCTAGAGATCAATTTTTTTCTTTTTGGAAGTGTATACAATTGATATGAATTTGAAATGCTTAACATTACAAGGAAAAATATATTCGCGTCAAAAAACATCACACATATATTTTTCAAATGGAGCTGGAAGAATCAGTATAGCTTTTATATTAGCTAGCTTCACAGGCTAGTTCAGCATTTATATTTAGGAGGGATGTTTTTGATTACAACTAAGCAATCATCAGAAAATTTTTTTGAAATGAATCATCAAAAGTACCGATATTATTCATTAGCTTCGCTAGAAACAGAGCAGTCTTCATTTATTTCAAAGTTGCCATTTAGTATCCGCGTCTTATTGGAATCAATCATACGGCAGAAAAATGGTACGGGGATTACGCAAGAACATATTGATAATTTAGCTAAATGGTCTTCAAAACATGAGTCTAAAGGTGAAGTCCCCTTTAAACCAGCGCGAGTGATTCTTCAAGATTTTACAGGTGTTCCTGCTGTTGTTGATTTAGCCTCTTTGCGAAAAACAATTGCTGATTTTGGCGGTGACCCATCTAAAATAAATCCTGAAGTTCCTGTGGATCTTGTTGTGGATCATTCGGTACAGGTAGATGTAGCAGGTATCAAACAAGCACTGCAACTGAATATGAAAATGGAGTTTCAACGAAATCAGGAACGATACAAGTTTCTTAGTTGGGCGCAAAAAGCATTTGATAATTATCGTGTTGTTCCACCAGCAACTGGAATTGTACACCAAGTCAATATTGAATATCTAGCAACCGTTGTGACACAAAAAAATCAAGAAAATGGTACGATTTTACTGTATCCTGACACATTAGTAGGAACGGATTCTCATACTACTATGGTCAATGCATTAGGCGTTTTAGGCTGGGGTGTTGGTGGAATCGAAGCAGAAGCGAGTATGCTTGGGGAACCGTCTTATTTTCCTATCCCAGAGGTCGTGGGTGTCCGTTTTGTCAATGAATTATCTTTTGGGGCAACGGCAACAGATTTGGCATTAAAGGTGACACAAGTGTTGAGAGAACAAAAAGTTGTTGGGAAATTTGTAGAATTCTTTGGCTCAGGTTTGGTAAGTTTAAGTTTAGCTGATCGGGCAACTGTGGCAAATATGGCTCCAGAATATGGTGCAACGTGTGGCTTTTTCCCTGTAGATGATGAAACGATTCGTTATTTGCGATTAACAGGAAGAGAAAAAGAAGCAGTAGCCGTTACCGAACGCTATTTAAAAGAGAACCAATTGTTCTATGATCCAATCAATGATATAGAACCAGCTTATACAAAAGTTATTGAAATCGACTTAAGTAAAATACAAGCCAATCTGGCTGGACCAAAAAGACCACAGGATCTAGTGCCTTTAACAGAAATGAAAACCGCCTTTGAAGAAGTTGTAAAAGCTCCAGCGGGACTGCAAGGATATGGATTATCTAAGGCACAGCGGGCGCAAAGTGTTGCGTTAGAGCTAGACGGTGTTCACCATCAATTAAAACCAGGAGCAGTAGCAATTGCAGCAATCACTTCCTGTACAAATACGTCTAATCCATACGTGATGTTAAGCGCAGGCTTGGTAGCCAAAAAAGCTGCAGAGCTTGGCTTACAAGTACCTAATTATGTAAAAACTTCTTTAGCGCCCGGTTCAAAGGTTGTGACAGCCTATCTTGAGAAGGCTGGTTTATTACCATACCTAGAGCAGCTAGGGTTTCACTTAGTTGGGTATGGGTGTACGACCTGCATCGGTAATTCTGGCGCACTAAAATCAGAAGTTGAAGCAGTGATTAAAGATAATGACCTTCTAACAGCGGGTGTTTTAAGTGGCAATCGAAATTTTGAAGGTCGGATTCATCCGCTTGTTAAAGCCAATTATCTGGCTTCTCCGCCATTAGTGGTTTTATATGCATTAGCAGGAACTGTCGACATCGATGTAATGAAGGAGCCTATCGGTCTTGGAGAAAACGGAATACCTGTTTATTTTAATGATCTATGGCCTTCTAGAGATGAAATTAAGGAATTGATCGATACATGTGTGACACCAGAGCTATATAAACAGGAATATGCAAGAGTTTTTAGTGACAATGAGGAATGGAACCATATTGAAACGAATGCTGAAGCGTTGTATGGTTGGGAAGAAAGCTCTACTTATATTGCTAATCCACCATACTTCACAGGAATGACCAAAGAAAGAGAGTCTAGAAAACCATTAGAAAAATTAGCTGTACTAGCGAAATTTGGTGATTCGGTGACAACAGACCATATCTCACCTGCTGGAAGTATTCAAAAAAATAGTCCGGCAGGTCAGTATTTAATTGATCGAGGTGTTGAAGTCCGTGAATTTAACTCTTATGGTGCTAGACGTGGACACCATGAAGTAATGATGAGAGGGACGTTAGCGAATATTCGAATTCGGAATCAATTAGTGCCGGAAATTGAAGGTGGCTATACCATTTTTGGCCCAACACAAGAAAAAATGGCCATTTATGATGCTGCGATGAAGTATCAAAAACAGGGAACGAAGCTAGTTATTTTAGCCGGCGATGATTATGGAATGGGATCATCTAGAGATTGGGCTGCTAAAGGAGTTCAGCTTTTAGGTGTTGAGGCAGTCATCGCAAAAAGTTATGAACGTATCCATCGTTCTAATTTAGTCATGATGGGTGTTTTACCATTGCAATTTAAACATGGAGAAGATGCGGATAGTTTGGGTTTAACAGGAACTGAACTATTTGACATCGCTATCGATGAAACAAAAGGAATTTTAGATGATGTAACGGTCACTGCGACTAAACCAGATGGAGAGAAAATCATATTTGAAACTATTCTGCGTTTTGATTCAGCTGTTGATATCACTTATTATCAGCATGGCGGCATCTTGCCAATGGTGATTCGTAAAAAGCTTCAAAGCTAGTTTAGTCTAAGAAAAATAGGAGATGCGACAATACGATACGAAGGTTGTTATTTTACGTCTCTCAAGCTGTGCGGGTCAGCTTTTCAGAAAAAAGATAAAAAGTGAGAGTGACAAAAAGCGTCACAATTATTTTTCCTATTTTTCTGTCAAAGCTAAACGAACCCACTACGCTTTTGTTTTGAAACACAGTGAATAAAATGAACTGATGTTGAAAAGTACAAGGTGCAGCATAACGGAACGTTGTTCCCTATATACGAGGAGGAATTTGGATGGAGATTCATAAAGGTTTAGATGGTGTTGTTGTTTCTGAAACAAAAATCAGTTCAATTGTAGAAAATCAACTATTGTTTGCGGGATTCAATATTGATGATTTAGTTGCTGAAAATGTTCAATTTGAAGAAGTGATCTATCTTTTATGGTATTTGAGAATTCCAAATTCGCTAGAACTAAAGAAATTTAAACAAGATCTAGCGCTAGAAATGCAAATTTCTGATACGATCATCACTTGTTTGAAAATCCAAACGCGTCAAAATCTTCATCCAATGAGTGTTTTGCGTTCGACGATTTCTCTTTTAGGTGTATTTGATCCAAATGCTGAATCAACAGATGAACGATCGATCTATCATCAAAGCATCGCATTGCAAGCAAAAATGCCGACAATCGTTGCGGCCTATGCACGACTAAGAAAAGGCCTAGATCCAATTGCCCCTCGAAGTGACTTATCGATTGCAGAAAATTTTCTTTATATGCTGACAGGAAATGAAGCGGATCAGGTACAAGTAGACGCGATGAATCAAGCACTGGTATTGCATGCAGATCATGATTTAAATGCAAGTACATTTACTGCTAGAGTTTGTGCGTCTACATTATCAGATGTTTACTCTTGCATTACAGGTGCAATAGGTTCTTTAAAAGGGCCACTTCATGGTGGAGCGAATGAAAAAGTCTTTGATATGTTAGAAGAAATCAATTCAGATAATCTAAATGTAGCGGATTATTTAAACCAAAAGCTTGATCGTAAGGAAAAGGTCATGGGATTTGGACATCGCGTTTATAAAACAGAAGATCCGAGGAAAAAACATCTGAAAAAACTGGCCAAAGAGCTAACGACTATCACCAAAAAAGAGCAGTGGTATTTTTTATCTTGCCAAGTGGAACGCTATTTGAAAGAAACAAAAGGCTTGATTCCAAATGTCGATTTTTATTCTGCTACAGTTTATCATTGTTTGGATATTGATAGTGATTTATTTACATTGATTTTTGCGATGAGTAGGGTTTCTGGTTGGCTAGGTCATGTCAATGAGCAGAAAAAAGAGGATTGTTTGATCAGACCTCGTTCCCATTATATTGGACCAAAGCAGTTAAAATATAGTGACATACAGACCATACATTCAGGAGGAATGGAAGCATGACAAATGGAGAAAAAGTTGTTTTTGAAAATGGAAAATTAGTCGTTTCAAATTTTCCAATCATTCCTTTTATTAAAGGTGATGGGATTGGACCAGAAATTTGGCAAGCTGCTAAAGAGGTATTTGATGCTGCTGTGCAAAAAGCATATCAAGGGAAACGTAAAGTGGTTTGGCAAGAAGTTTTAGCCGGAGAAAAAGCATTTAATGAAACGGGGAGTTGGCTTCCCGACGAAACGTTGGATACGATCAAGACCCATCTGATCGCCATCAAAGGACCGCTTACAACTCCGATCGGCGAAGGATTTCGTTCATTGAACGTTACGTTAAGACAAGAGCTGGATCTATACATTTGTTATCGACCAGTGCGCTATTTTGAAGGGGTCCCGTCGCCATTAAAACACCCAGAAGCAACGGACATGATGATTTTTAGAGAAAACACAGAAGATATTTATGCAGGAATTGAATTTTCATCGGAAAGCCCGCAAGCAATCAAGCTGATCCATTATTTAAAGCAAGAATTTGGTGTAAATAAAATTCGTTTTCCTGAAACTTCTGCAATCGGCATCAAGCCAGTTTCTAAAGAAGGAACCGAGCGCTTAGTTCGTGGAGCGATCGAGCATGCTTTAACACACAAACGTAAATCAGTCACACTCGTTCATAAAGGGAATATCATGAAGTTTACAGAAGGTGGCTTTAAAAAATGGGGATATGCTCTAGCTGAGAGAGAATTTGGAGACAAGATTTTTACATGGGAAAAATATGGAGAAATCAAAAATAAATTTGGAAAAGCTGCGGCTGATCAACAATTAAGCGAGGCAGAAAAAGCAGGGAAACTAATTATTAAAGACCGAATCGCTGATATCTTTTTACAAGAAATTTTACTTCATCCCGAGAAATATGATGTCATCGCGACCTTGAATTTAAATGGAGATTATATTTCTGATGCATTAGCGGCTCAAGTTGGTGGGATTGGTATCGCACCTGGAGCAAATTTAAATTTGGAAACAGGTCATGGCATCTTTGAAGCAACTCATGGAACGGCACCAGAATTTGCAGGATTAAATCAGTTGAATCCATCCTCCTTATTATTATCAGGTGTATTGATGTTTGACTATTTAGGCTGGAATGAAGTGAGTCAGTTGATTACAAATAGCATAGAAGAAGCCTTGATAAACAAGACGGTAACAAAGGATTTTGCAGATCAAATGATAGGAGCAACGTTATTGAGTTGCTCAGGATTTGGCACAGAGTTAGTGCGATTGATCATGAAGTAAATGAAAAACAAGTTCAAAATAAGCCATGTTTGAACTTGTTTTTTTGACAATAAAAAAACCTGACGAATCTTCGTCAGGTTTTGAATTTACTAATGTTAAGTTGATTATGCTTTGTTAACGTTAGTAGCTTGAGGACCACGTTGGCCTTCTTCAACGTCGAAAGTCACTGCTTGACCTTCTTCTAAAGTTTTGAATCCGTCGCCTTGGATAGCTGAGAAATGTACGAATACATCGTTACCATTTTCTGCAGTGATAAATCCAAAACCTTTGTCTGAGTTAAACCATTTTACTGTACCTGTTTCCATAATAAAAATCCTCCTTGTGATAAACACATATTTTGCAATTACTTGAAAGGTGAAAATGTGGAAGATGTTTATTTGAAACAGCTACACATATATTACCGAACAAAAACTACACTCTTAATATACCATATTTAACGCTACTTGACTAGTAATATCTCTCTTTAAACTAAAAATTTGTTAAGAAATAGAGATTAATTGTCAAAAAAAACTTATTTCTGTTATAGTATAGGAGTATTGAGCGTTAAATATGAAAGTAATGATAGATTTATATTGTAGAAATCTATTCCGAAGGCGCAGCCGTGGAGCTGCATAGATTTGAAAGTAGGAAGGGTTCAGATTGTTTAGATGAGAATAAGGTTATCCTTACTAATAGATAGTTTTACATGGTTTTATAGCTAACAAAATATTTAATCAACTTAATTAAAGAGCCACTCGACAAATTTGTCGAGTGGCTCTTGTCCATTATTCTACTCTAGCTAGATGTTATTCGTTTAATAACGTAGCACGGCTAATAACGATTTTTCATCAGGAGCCGCTTTTTGATCTAATACAAAAACGTTCCCGCCAGTTTTAAGAACATTATCGGTAATTTTGTTCAAGACTTTGCGACGATCAAACTCTTCTGTGGACATCTCTGTTGTTTCATTAACAAGATTAGCCGTTGAAATAAAGAAGTGTGAGATTTTACCTTCATCTGATGCAGGTACGATATCAACAAGTTGATCGACAAATTTTTTGTCTAATAAGTGATTGTAACTAGCTGTTTCGAGCGCTTCTAATTCTTGATTGATCTTCAATGCTCCTTTTTCTATCTCTTGAAAAGAAACCTGTGCAGGAGATAGTGTGATAGAAGCATCAGTCACTAAATAAGGATTTTTAGCAATTTTTTTGAACAAGGTTTGATTTTCTGACAGCGCATATAACCGGATTGGCAGATTATCAGAGTTTACAAATGTATCTTTCAAATAGTTATCGATTGCTTGGTAATAATTTGTCCAGTCGATTTTGACTTCTTCATCTTTCGTATTAACACCGTGATAAGCGACGCCTTCTTTAGAGGAACCATTGTAGCCAGCTCCACCTTGAATAGAATAATTCATACTACCGCCCGTTAGCTCGTCACCTAATGTGCTGACTAAATCGGTTGGTGCATCTTCTGGTAAAGCTACAGCAGTCACACGATCCTTCTCAACGAGATAAAGTTGCATAGAATCTCGGTTCAAAGCCATTAAGTAATAACGATAATTAAATTGATTATTTTTAATGATACCTAGGAGATAAGGTCGATCATCAACATAGTATTGATTGTCTACAGGGACACTTAATCGGTGAATAAAAATGTCCTTCTCGCTAATAATGATGGATACACTTTTAGTAGCATTTCGCCAAAATGAAGAGTCTGCCAGCAAGGCATCGATTTTCTCTTGAAAAGGTGCCCAAGTTAGCTCTGTATATTTTTTTTCAAAACGAACTTTCGCTGCTTTGGCAAAATTTTTAAGGGCTAGAGAATCTTTTTCGACATCTTGATGCGCGACATGAGTATTTAGAATAAATGTTACAAAGGGACCTTGAACTTCGTCAGAGAATAGAACAGATAAATTGTCTTTTTCTTGATCTAGCATAATACATTCCTCCTAAATTTTAAAGCGGAACAAATCGGTGGATCCTTTAGAAAGTTAGCATGAAAACGTTGGTTGTTTCATTGAAAGCTTATTTACGTTCTAAAGGATTGATTTGGACAGCTATCTATAATTTAAAAACTGAATTTCAAGGAGCAAGATAATGATTGAATACATTTCATTGCTACTAATAAAAGTGTAGCACAGGCATAAAAATGTTGGAACTAATAAGATTTGAAAGAATAAGAACTAAATGAAAACGCAAAAAGTTACTCTATGAGTAATTCCTCATGATTTTTTTATGAAATACAAAATGGGCGTTCATTTTCATTTTAAATAGAGATGCTAATATGTCCTCATGCCAATTATCCCGAATTGGTTTTTCATACTTACTCCTACCAAGAGTAAATAACAACCTTCATTTCCACCACAGACGACGGTCGTGGTGGTTTTTTTGTGTTATTAAAAGCTAATTTTAACGACTTTTGTTTATGTTTAGTAGTTATTTTATACTTGTTTATTTATTTACCAAAAATTACTTTCCCACAAATTTTCTAAAGTAAAGGATAAAAAAATTAAAGCCTATCAAGGATTTCACCGAACATATCACCTGTTTCAGTTTCTTTGTTTTTCAATAGGAGAGTATACGCATCTAATGTTGTGGTAATTTTCTTGTTGCCTAATCGTTCCGATACATATTTTGGATATACTCCTTCAGCAAGTAAAAAAGTAGCATGAGTGTATCTCAAATCATGGGTAGTGATATTTCTTATTACAGTCTTTTTATTTTAATCATTTATTGTAGTGATGATTCTGTCGAAAGCATATCGAGCATTAACCGGACTATATGGATTAAGTATAGAGCGTGGCTAATCAAGACTGAAAATATGTATAAAGCTATCTGAAGATAGCCAGAAATTATTATTTCTTTTTTGGTAAAAATGCAATGATAAAGAATAACATTGGGAATAGGATTGCGCTAAGAACTGTACCAATATTGTATGCAAATGGGTCTGTTGGACTAGTTAATGAGCCATTTAGAAATCGGTAAATTGAATTAACAGTAAATAGAATACCAATAACAAAAGCGGGTTTACGTTTAATCATACTTTCACCTCCGTAAAAAAGTATTTCAAATAAAAAAATATACACAACTTCATAATCGGCTAAATCACCAGTTAGAATTATTAAATGAGGTGGAGTGAATACAGTTACTCGGCTTCCTTTAAAAGCTTATTTGCATGACTGCGACTAATGATAATTAGGGACAGTAATGGATTTAAAACGCAATAACTCATACCTGTAACTGATATAAGAGTGGTTTCAATTAGACGAGAAGAGTCTGGGATACCGTTGAAAATGTACATCATGAAGAATAACAAAAATAAGGGAACCGAAAATATTATTAAAAATATAAATAAAATAGCAAGAAAGAAAAACTGATTATACTTTAACAAAGTATAGAAAATTGAAAGCCAAGTCAACGCTCCTATTACTAGCGTCAAATTAAAGATAGAGATTCCTGAATATAAAGAGACTGTGCAAAATAGAAGGTTAACAAGAAATATGGAAATGTATAAAGATCTATTTAACAAAATATAACAACTCCTTTATGCATTAATTATAGCATAAAGTGGTCGTTTTAAATTATTGAAAGTGTAGATGAGGATTGAGATGCAGTTGTGAATTACAACCAAGAAGGACCTTTATCAACGAGAGACTATAAATGCACAGGTGCTCTTTACCTTGACCTCATCCAAACAGCCGAAAAACTGCAGGTGGTTGAAAATAAAAAAGAGCCCGATTAAAGGCTCTTAAGGGAATTAAATCCATGCTGAATAAAAAATTGACGTTTTTTTCAATTACATTTTCATTAGTTCCAAATCTCGAAACTGGCAGTTTATAACTATATCTGTAAGTAATTTTAACAAGTCTGTGCATTTCGTTATTGTAAAAATTTGTTACGCTAATATTTCCATCAGTATCAAGTATTTCTTCTGATGGCACATCAATCCACTCTGAATCATCCGCATATAAGAAGACTTTATCTGAAATGTCATATCAACAACAGCAGGTTCTACAGAATTTCCATTAGGATCAGTCACATTGGTAATAGCTGATTTAGGGTCGAATATACGATCTTTTAGGTTGGCTGAAGAGATGACTTCCAAACTAGCTTTGTCATCTACTTGTCGCGAGCTTGAACCGATTAAATCCGTGATGTCAATAGCGCCTGTCGCCAATGCAACCGTTGTGCCAGCAAGTAAAACAACTAAAGTACTAAGAACAACAAGAATACCAACAAATTTCTTTTTTAACATAATTTAACAACCTTTATAATTTATAACAAAATTATATCGTAAATATATGACAGAAGATATAAAAAGTAACTTAATGGAAAGGAATGGATAAGGATGAAAGTAAGGACGAATATCACTAAAGAAAGTAGGGATCAAGCTATGCTTGTCATAGGTTTTAAAACAAACTCACGAACAAAGCTGTCAGGATTTTTAACAGTAAATTTCTTGATCACAAATTGCTTGCGATCGTTGTAATGACCAAAGGTAGCAAGTTCAAACTTTCCGTCCTCAAGAAAAAGAATAAGGTTAGCTAGTTCTTTTTTGCTGACTAAGCAATTTATGTCAGCAGAAGGAGTGTGTAGTGTGAAACGCACTAGCATACCAGGGAATGACTTTATAACTCTAATCTTGTCAATTACACCTACATAACTATTTTTCTGCATAATATTTGTCCTCCTCAGCGTTTAAATAAAAAACAAATTTATCTAATCCAACATTGTTAATTAAACGTTGGCCACAACCCCATATATAATTTTGGAACTCCTTGTAAGTTGGTAGTCTAGCCTCGTATTCATCAATTAAATTCATCATGTCACTTCCGTTCATCGTAATTCCACTGATCAAATATATATTCCACACGCCTTGTTTCCATTTTGAAATCAGTCAGTTTATAGTTTTTTTTACTCGATAAAGTCAAATATTGATAGGGATCGGTATATTCTAAAACAAGAAAGTGGTCGATCTTTTCAAGCGGGAATGCTGCTAAATAGTCTTTTTTCTTTATCTTAGGAAATGACCATAGATTATAAATCGTTCCCTCTATGTATAGGCGCTTAGAGGACACTTTGTGAAATGGCACAAGTTGTAACGAGTAAAAGTATTGTGCTGGTCGTAGATGCTCCTTTAAATGTACTGTTTTTACATATCTCATTTTCATCACCATGACTTTTGCTCAAAAATATTATACGAACAATCGTTCTGTTTGTCCACTAGAATTATCAAATTAAGTGCAACATTTGATTTGTAGGCTAGAATTTCCTCAAGAATTCAGTCCTAAGTCTCACATTTTTTAAATCTGATTATGATAAAATACTAGAAGGAAAATAAAACATAATAAAAAAATTACTTAATTAGGAGATTTAATTATGAATTGGAAAAATTTTTTTAGAACTATTGTAGTAATGTGGGGAACTTTTTTACTCTATAAAACAGTTACGTTAAGTCTCTTGTATACTCTACCAAATTTACAAAGTAAACCTTACTATGAATTTATTTATTTCTTAATCGTAACTGTAATTTCTATCTTTATTGTTAGATTGGCTAAAAATTTATTTGGTATTGAAATAAATTTCTCTCCAGTAATCAAAAAGCGTAAGAAGACTATCTTTATTTTCGTGATTCCTTTTATTCTTTATGGAATTGATTTTATTGGTGGAATTGCTGATATTTTTAGACAACCAATCTACCTTATCATCGTCTCTTTTGCTAGTGCGTTAGGTGCAGGCCTATTCGAGGAAATAAGGGATAGGGGGTTTGGTACTATAGGATTTAATAACTCTTTCCCTAATTCAAAGTGGAAACCCCTAATAATTGCCTTTTGTATTTCATTTCTATTTTGTACGACACACTATTTAAACTTACTGATGCCAATAGCTCCTTCTCTGGAGGCTGTAAATCAACAAGTAATTTATACTTTCTTCCTAGGCATGGTTTTTTCTGTGCTATCAATGAGAACAGGTACAATATTTTATGCTATTCTATTTCATTCTATGAATAATCTGGTCCCTTGGACACCTACATCAGATTTGTCCTCTGTTAGCTCGTGGTCTAACTTACTTATTATATATGGGCTAGTTCCTCTTCTGTACACACTATGGTGCTTGCGGCCAAGTAAAGAAATTCAAATTAATAATTCATAAACATAGAAGGTAAAAAAATCCTATTGATTTATGTTGGGAAAAATTTAGAAATCATTTAGTAATCTCGCTTAGTTAAAAATAATGACTTATTATAAAATATCTCATAAGGTGTTTTCCAATTTAAGCATTTTCTAGGTCGATTATTTAACTTAATAGCGACAGTCTCAATATATTCTTCTGAGATAGGTGTCATATCTGTACGCTTTGGTAAGTATTCACGTATCAATCCATTTGTATTTTCATTTGTTCCACGTTGCCATGGAGACCAAGGATCTACAAAATAACAATCAATACCGCACAATCTACTGAAATACTTGTACTTTGCAAATTCTGGTCCCCTGTCTGGCGTAATAGTTTTGCGTTGCTTTTTATTTAGAGGAGACAATAATTTTACAATCATATCCCGTACACAAATTGAATCATTTTTAGGAATTCTCCCAGTTAGTAAAAACCGAGATTTTCGATCAACTAATGTTACAAGACAGGATTTTCCTCGGTGGCCCAATACAGTATCCGCTTCCCAGTGTCCCAGTTCTTCTCGATTTTCGGCTTTTATTGGGCGTTCATGTATCGTTTTCACATCAGTAAATCTTCCACAACGATCACCGATTCTTTTATTCACTGATTTTCTTCCTTTTCGTCGCAGTATTTTTCGAGCTCCAGGGCTTCCTTCTGGAAAAACTTGATCAAATAGACCCTTGTAAATAGAGCGATAAATAGTAGGATAGCTGATAATAGATTCATTATTCTCTAAGTTAATTCTATTCGCTATCTGTTCTGGAGACCATTGCTCTTCAAAAAGTAGTTTACGAATGATTTCTTTGTAAGGTGACTGATCCAAAATTCTCTTTCTCCCGCATTTCTGCTTGTTCTTATGATACGATTTTTGTGCTAGAGAAGGAGAATATGTTCTAAACTTTGTAGTATTCCTTTTAAGTTCCCTCATAACAGTTGACGGACTTCTTTTGATCAAGCGCCCAATTCTACGAATAGTAAATCCAAAACCATGATAAAGAAAAATCATTTCCCGCTCGCGTATAGTAAGGTGTGTGTATGAAGTCATAACTGAATACCTCCTAGTAGATATAATTCGTCAACACCATCATAGCAGGCTTTTTCACCTTCCACTTTTAGTGTTGCACTTAAATTATACATTCTAGCAGAATGAGCGACTTAACCTATTGATTATAAAAATAACCACAGAATTTTCCGCACTCTGCGGTTAATTGGATGTTAGTTGAAGTAAATAGTAATGTTAAAATCTTAATTTGACGGCATTTTACATCGTTATAAAGAGCAAGGAAATAACTACCAAGAGTAAATAACAACCTTCATTTCAACTACAGACGACGGTCGTAGTGTGTTTTTACGTTTAGATATTATGAATTGATAGGATGGCTTTTGTGTGTTTAATAGTGGGGGAATTTATCTTTTATAGAAGAAGGGAATTCTTATAGCAACTATATTGTCTTATATAGGGTGATAATATATTTTTAACGAATCAACCTGAGATTAACGTAGGTTTAATAAAATAGAGATTAGAATCTAGTTAATATTTTTATTTTTGGATAGGTAAATAAGTTGGAACAGCTCCTAATTATTACGAAATCTATGGAGTGTTCCAACTTAAAGTGTTAGTTTGTCGTTTTGAAACGTTTCTAACAATTAAAAATCATTTTAATTATATTAAGGTGATCAGCGCAGTATCAATTGCTTTCATTCTTAATGCTTTACCAATTGTTTGGACATTTTGTAACCAGCCTGTCCATTTTTGCCTTGGATATAAGTTCTATACATCACTCTATACCAACCGAAGCTCTGCATTTGTACGTTACCATATAAATTGCCATAGAGTCCTCTTTGCAAACCTGATAGTTCCTCAAGCTTATAGTCATTTGGAATCGCATTCATTAATTCCTGCTGTTCTGTGGAAGTTCTACTAATAGTTTGGATAGGCGATTCCTCTGCTTTACTTTCATCTGAAAAAAAAGCACACAAAATAATCCAACAAACAATCCGTATAAACAGTGGGAGCAGAAGCAATCCCGAGAAATAAGTAGGAATTCACGAAAATTGCTCTTCAAATTTTTGTGAATTTCAGCTTATTTCTCGGGATTTAACACTCTTGTCCCAAGCTCTTTTTATTCAATAAAACTCATAATAGATCACAATGCCTCAATAAAACGATTTGTCCTAAATAACCGTGCTTCTAAATTAGTTCCAAGTTCAATAGCAGCATGTTGGCCTTTACCGCTAAACTTATACCGAATAGCATCTGCATTTGTTTTAGCAGCAACATAAGACACACCAAAATTTGCCTGCATTGTATGGATCAAACGAACATACAGAGCGCTTTCTGATATGCCGAAACGATTGGAAAGTTGAGATAAGTTCCAACCTTCTTTTAAAAAACGAAAGAAAACAACATCCGGCACAAGAATCGCAGAAGCCCCAATATTGGCTTGAAATTCATGAAGCACTTCATTATAGGAATAATGTAAACTGCGAGCTGTGTCAGTAAAAATCGTCTCATTATCAGTCATATGGAATAAATAGTGAGTGATTTCATGACTGATAGTAAAGTTCTTTCTTTTCTCACTCATGTTTTGATTATAACCAATCGTTGTCTCTAAGGAGTCTTTAACAATCATACCGGAAATACGATCTCTTGCTACACCATCGAATGGAAAACTACGCATTGAAACGCCCTTAGATTTTACGAAATCCCAAAGATATGAACAGTCATAATTTTCATAACCGATATTATGTGCGACCATTATCGCTGAGATATAATCGTTTATTTTATCTGAAAAACTAAGATATTCATCAATTTGCTCTGTCATCCAATCACGCCTTGTCGTCTTGTTTTAATTCCCGTTCTCGTTCGATCTCAGATCTTCTAAAACGAAGAAAACGATCGACTTCATCTTTCAATTCATCCACTTCATTTTCAGATAAACCATCAGTGTTCATCCGAAACATGATTTGTGAAGAAAGATTTTCTTCTTGAGGGGGTTCTTTAATAGAAGGAACCTCAGATCTTCCTAATAAATAATCTGTAGAGACATCAAAGTAATCAGCTACTTTTTGGATATTTTCTATTTTAGGAGATGAAGTGTCCCAACGACGAATCTGTCCATTTGAAATCCCAGTATTTCGTTCGATTTCTGCAAAAGTAACCTTTTTCTTGTCTGCAAGTTCTTTTATTCTGTAAGTTAAACTCATGTTTTTCAACCTTTCATAAGCTCAAATGAAAAAGATATTAGCTTTTAAGCTATTTTTAGTTGACAATTAGCTTTTAAGCTATTAAAATGTTCTTATAAGCTAATTTATCAGTGAATAGTTAGCGAAGCCTTTTTAGTAGTCCTTTTCAGAAAGAAGAAAGTGACAAACGTAGAAGAGCGCTTATTTAACTATACTTATATAATAGCGTAAATGCTAATTCTGGTCAATTGTTTTCTCATGTATTAGCTAATTTACTAAATAAGGAAATAGAATCGCTGCACATTTTTTTAAGGGAGGTAGGAAAAAGGGATGAAACGCAAACAAAAAAGCAAACTGCTTACTTATTATTTGAATCTAGCGGAGTTGGGAGATCAACAAGCTGCTAAAAAGGCGGAATTACTTGCTAAGACAATTTTTCAAGAAAAGAAAAAAACGAAATAATTCATTAGAAACAAAGCATTCGTATAGCTAAGAAGGAACTTTTGAAAATTTGTAAGTAGTTGACTATTGAGAGAAAAGGAGAGGATAAAATAATGCTATTATTTCCCGAGATTGATCGAAAAAAAACTAGAAAAACGGTTCATGACCTATTAAAAACATATCGTTCTTTAGTCAGAATCGCTGGTGAAAAACATTCACCTAAAGTAACGGCTGCCTATACCTTTGAAATGAACGGCAGTGAAGTAGAGTTCTCCCATAAAACAGAACAGATGATGGATCGAAAGTATTTAGCTGAAACAGAATTAATGAAGATCATAAATGCTATGAATCAACTAGATTCTTATGATCGGCAACTTTTATATGACAAATATATGGATCGGAATTTTACAACAAATATTGCGATCTATATGAAGCATCATATGAGCGAAAGTAAGTTTTATCGAGAATTGGACAAAGCCTTGATTCGATTTGGGGAGTCTTATGAAAGTGGACAACTATTGATAGAAAAGTGACATTTTTATGGGAGAAGAACGCAAGTTTTACGAATAAATTATCGGCTAAACTAAAGTTGTACCGTTAGTTGAAATAGTGTTCAATCGAAAATGAAAAGAGACAGTTAGAAGAAACTATCGGAGGAAGTTACAACGCAACATCAGGTAAAAAATAGTGAAAAGGTGGTAATTATGAAGATGTTTGAGTATCTCGATCGATTTTTAGTAGATGCAGATCACAAAGCCATTTACGTTTTGACATTGATTTGTATTGCAATGATCATTGATTTTTTAAGTGGTAGCTTAGCGGCTAAAATCAATCCCAAAATTAACTTTTTAAGCAAAGTAGGAATCAACGGTATCTTACGAAAAGTAGCTAGTATGGTACTATTGATGTTTTTTATTCCCTTGGCGCCATTGATTCCAGGAGGAGCGGGTGTTGGACTGATTTATGTTTTATACGTAGGGTATCTACTAATGGAACTAAAATCGATTCTTGAGAATTATAAAAAAATGGGCATTGGTACGGAGTTATTTGAAGAATTTATCAAGAATATCAAAAGTGGCAAAGAGGATGAGTAAGCGAAAGTAAGCTGTTTTTTAGCTAAGTAAAAAATGAAACTGAGCCATTAGATTCTGTACTCAGTTTCATTTTTTATTAAGTATTATTTTTTTCAGCTTTTAATGCGCGGAATAACGTCAGCGCTAAAGCTGTTAAGCATAAAATAAAGGAACCAAAGAATGTGATTCTCATCCCTGCAATAAAGATGTCGGGACGCTCGCTTATATAGGTGGTCACACGTTGTCCGTAAAAAACACTCATCGCGTTATATAAAATTGTCGTAGCCAAAGCAATCCCTAACACCATTCCTAAATTCCGAGCAAAAGAGTTCATACTCCCTGCAACTCCTAAATTTTCCTTGGAAACACTGCTCATGACAGTTGTATTGTTAGGAGATTGAAACAGTGCATTACCTAGTCCCATAATACCAGTTGCTAAAATATAGTACCAAAGAGGGGTTCCTTGATTTAAAAACATATACATCAAAGATGTAATCGATAATAAAATCAGTCCAGAAAAAGTTAACAGCTTAGTCCCGATTTTATCTGTTAAAAATCCACTGACTGGTGACCCGACAACCATCAACAAAGGAAAGACCATCATCAATAAGCCCGCTTTGCTCGCCGGTAATCCCCGAGCGTTTTGTAAATAAAAAGGGATCACAACATTGACAAAAAAGTTAGATGAAAAAATCAACACTGCGGTGAGCAAACTCATCGTAAAAACGTTGTTTTTAAAAATTGAAAAAGTGATCAATGGCATACTGACACGTTTTTCCACTAAGATAAAAATGATAAAAGAAAGTAGTGCAAAACCAAATAATAGTATAGATAAAGTCGCGTTAAAGCCGATCTCTTGACCGATAAAAATACTACCAAAGAACGTCATAATAAAGATAGCGAATAAGCTAAAACCAAGTAAGTCCACTTTTTTTCCACTTTTGGTAATATCTTTTGGCAAGAATTTCTCACCTATCAAAATAGTGAGGATGCCAATAGGAACGTTGATCCAAAAAATATAAGGCCAAGAAAATTGTGAAAGAATCAAGCCGCCGATGCCAGGTCCGGCAATGGAACCTAAAGAGACAAAAGCACCAATTGAGCCTAACGCTCGCCCTCGTTCTTTAAAAGGAAAGACTTCGGTAATAATACCAGAATTTGTGGCCATCGTCATACTTGAACCAATCCCTTGAACGATACGTGCAAACAATAAAAAACTCAATGATTTATTGAAGCCGCATAGTAATGAACCAATCGTAAAAATGATTGTACCGATTCGATACACTTTGATTTTCCCCAAACTATCTCCGATTTTTCCAAAAAGCAATAAACAGGAACAGACGACCATCAAATAAATCGAAACGATCCATTCGGATTGATTCATCGGAACATTCATGTCCTTTGAAATTGTCGGTAAAGCTATATTAACAATGCTGGCATCTAAGGTAGACATAAACGTAAACATAGCGACCGAGACTAAAATCCACCAGCGATTTTTTTGTACTTTAGCATTTTCTTGAAAACTATTCACGGTTTCCATCCACTCATCTCCTTAAAAAAATGTAAATAATCCGCTATTATCATACTCCTTTTTTTAAAAAAATGTCAGTAAAATGAGAAAAAACTAGTCGGAAATACTATCTTTATATTTGGAATATAGCACTGGCTTAATCCAATTTAAAAAAAGATCATTTCCTATAAGAAAAAGTTGCTTCGTTTATTTTTAACTTCTGTTACAATAGAAGAAGAATAACTGTACTAAAATAACTAATTTTTTGTTATACTTTTTAAGTGAAGTCAATCAACAAGAATGCTAAAGCTGTCTTAGTAATGATTTTCAATGAATTAAAACAGAATGGCGCTACAGAAACGCATTACGTTTTTTAAATATCTAGTTGCTCGGGTTAGAGACGATACTCTAAAAGTCTTAGAAAAAAAGAAAAAGTCTATATGTTGAAAATAGAAAGCATGACAATCGATTTTTCCTACAGAGCCCATTACGCTTTTAAAACAAGGAGGATATTATGGCTACGAAACATGATCAAATATTAAAATACATTGAAGGATTACCGATTGGGGACCGTATCTCAGTTCGAAGCATTGCAAAAAATCTTGGTGTGAGTGAAGGAACAGCGTATCGGGCAATTAAAGATGCTGAAAATATCGGCTTAGTGTCAACGATTCAGCGCGTTGGAACAATTCGAATCGAGCGCAAATTAAAAAAACATATTGAAAAACTAACCTTTGGGGAAGTCGTTCGTATTATTGAAGGTGACATATTGGGTGGCTCAGCTGGATTAGATAAAGTTCTCAATAAGTTTGTGATTGGTGCGATGACTGAAAAAGCGATGACGCGTTACATAACACCAGGTTCATTAATGATTGTAGGGAATCGTCAAGGCGTACAAAAATTAGCACTAGAAAATGGTGCAGCAGTCTTAATCACGGGTGGTTTTGAAACAGAAAGCGAAATAGCTGATTTAGCTGATGAACTGGAAATGCCGGTTTTAAGAACAACATACGATACATTTACGGTCGCAACCATGATCAATCGGGCATTGAGTGATCAATTGATCAAAAAGGATATCATGTTGGTTAGCGATATTTATACGACCTTGGAAAAAACCAATTATCTATTTTCAACGAATACAATTACTGATTACCAAAAACTTTCTGAAAAGACGCATCATTCACGTTTTCCAGTAGTGAATAAGAACTTGCGTTTAGTTGGGATCGTCACGGCCAAAGATGTTTTAGGGAAAAGTGAAACCTTAACGATGGATAAAGTGATGACAAAAGATCCAATTGTTGTCAAAAAAATGATGAGTGTGGCTAGCGTCAGCCATCAAATGATTTGGGATGGTTTAGAAGTGATGCCGGTGGTCGAAGATGATTTATCTTTAGTTGGTTTTGTATCTAGACAAGATGTAATGAAGGCAATGCAACTGGTTCAACGTCAGCCACAGATTGCAGATACAATTTCTGACCAAATCTCAGGTGAAGTGATGCCAATAGAAGAGAATGGTAAAGCAGATGGCTCACAATTTAAGTTTTCGGTTACGCCGCAAATGGTCAATAGCGTAGGAACCATTTCTTTTGGTGTATTAAGTGAGATTATCGCCAATGTGACCCAACGTACGATGATCACCAATCAAAGAAGAAATGTACTGATTGAGCAAATGAGTTTGCATTACTTGCGTTTGATTCAATTGGAAAGTGAATTAGATATCCGGCCAAGAGTTTTAGAAATCGGTCGTCGCTCGGCCAAACTAGATATTGAAATTTATTTGGAAAATGCGTTGGTTGCCAAAGCAATCGTCGTTTGCCAAGTAATGGAACGGACTTAGGAGGAAATAACATGGACGTCGTAAAAGACATTTTAGAAAAAATCAAAGCCTACCAAACAATCATCATTCATCGCCATCAACGACCAGATCCAGATGCAATTGGATCACAAGTTGGACTGGCAGAAATTTTGAGAGCAAGTTTTCCTGACAAGCAAGTATATCAAGCTGGAGGACCTGTTGAAGGGTTAGAGTTTTTAGCAGAGATGGATGATGTATCGGATGAAATGTATCAAAATGCGTTAGTTATTGTCACGGATACTGCGAATTCACCTAGAATCAGTGATAATCGTTACCAATTAGGTGCTGAATTGATTAAAATTGATCATCATCCTAACGATGATCCCTATGGAGATTTAGTCTGGGTCAATCCAAAAGCAAGTAGCTGTAGTGAAATCATAGCTGATTTTTATCATCTTTATCAAGAGGAATTGAGCATGAATAATAATGCAGCTCGTTTGCTGTATGCTGGAATTATTGGTGACACGGGTAGATTTTTATACCCGTCAACCACGCCTCATACTTTAGAGATAGCAGCCAAACTGATGACATATGAATTTAACGCAGCTGAACTGAATCGTGAATTAGAACAAATCCCAATGAGTGTTGCCAAATTAGCTGGATATGTATATCAAAATATTGAAGTAGATGAGCATGGCGCTGCTATGGTGATGTTGCCGCAATCTTTACTTACTGAATATGGCATCGTAGATTCAGAAACAGCTGCGATCGTTTCTTTACCTGGAGTGATCGACGAGGTTTTAGCATGGGGGATTTTTGTAGAGCAACCAGAAGGGTATTATCGTGTTCGTTTACGTTCAAAAGGACCAGTGATCAATGAGTTAGCAAAAAAACATCATGGGGGCGGACATCCTCTGGCTAGTGGTGCTAATGCTAAAAATCAAACAGAAGTCGATGAAATCTACAATGAAATTCAACTGTTATGCAAAGAATATAAAAAATAACAACTGAAAGCATTTACATTTAGAATGACATCCGTTATACTAAAATCAGTTAAATAGTGGATAGTGATTGTCTTAGACAAGCTAAACCTGATTATACCAACTAGTTTTATTTGGTATAGTTAGGTTTTTTCTTTTTTCTGTTAATCAAATGATCCCAATATTATTTAACTAAAAATAAGGAATAGTGTGGAGGAGAAAGTGTTATGAAATTGAAAAAGATAGTTGTTGGTGTAGCAATGTTATCGATGTCTTTAATTGGGTGCAGCAATAATGCCGCCAATGAAGAAAAGAAAGCTGACACAAAAGAAAAGGATAATTCAGAAGTAGTGATCTACCTTGCTCGTCATGGTAAAACGATGTTGAATACTGTCGACCGTTCTCAAGGATGGATCGATGCACCGCTGACACCAGCTGGCGTTGAAGTAGCTGAACAATTAGGTAAAGGGCTGTCGGATGTTAAATTTGATAAAGTAGTGACGAGTGACAGTGGCAGAGCAATTGAAACGGCTGAATTAGTCTTGAAAAATAATGGACAAGAAAAGTTAACAAAGGAAATGACAAAAGACAAACGTTTAAGAGAGTATAATTTTGGCACCTATGAAGGCCTGATGAATGAAGAGATGCTGACAGCAGTAGCAAAAGAACAAGGCAAGACCTATGAAGAATATAATGAATGGATGAAAGAAGTTGGTTTCTATAAAGGAATCATTGAATTTGCTGATGTATTATCTGACTTAGATAAGAAAAATGTTGAAGAAGGCGTCAACTGGCCAGCAGAAGATAGTAAAACAATCGTCGCTCGTTTAACAGCTGGATTAGATGATATTGTGAAGGATGCTGAAAAAGAAGGTGCAAATAATGTCTTGGTCGTGTCTCACGGAATGAGTATTATTACCTTGTTAGGTGAATTAGATGCAAATGCAGACCTACCAGATGGCGGATTGAAAAATGCGAGTGTCTCAAAAGTAACGTATAAAGATGGGAAATACACAATCGATAGCGTAAATGATCTTTCTTATGTAGAACAAGGGAAAGAAAGTAAATAGCGCTGACTTACCTTACTATTTGTAAATATAATAATTCTTTTCTTTCGTTTAGAAGTAGGATAAAATGAAGTGATAACACTTTAAAAGAGAACGATAATGAAGGAGAGTTTAAGCTAAATGGAAAATTTACCAAGTTGCCCTGAATGTGGCTCAACATACACTTACGAGGATCGCGGCATGATGATTTGTCCTGAGTGCGGACACGAATGGTCACCAACAGATGCTACAGAGGACACAACGGCTGTCATCAAAGATTCAAATGGCAATGTGTTAGCTGATGGTGATAACGTGACAGTTATCAAAGACTTAAAAGTCAAAGGGGCAAGTGGTGCGATCAAACAAGGAACCAAGGTTAAAGGCATTCGTTTAGTGCTTGATGCGGCAGATGGTCATAATATCGATTGTAAAGTCGATGGGTTTGGTCCGATGAAGTTAAAATCTGAGTTTGTGAAAAAGAATTAAAAGATACGCGAAGTTAATGCAAGTTGCTCATTTTTATAAAGTGTCGGAATTATATTTCTGGCACTTTTTTTAGATGGTAGTATGTTCGTCAGACGTTTTGTTGAATGAAGTGAAGATAATTTACTAACATTCTTTTTTATTTTATGTCTGAACAAAACCTTGAAGTGCTAGTAGATAAACGAAAGAAGCAAAAAGAATCTCCCTTTAAAAATTACTGCCAAAGCGTTATAAAGATAAAGAGACAGGAGCCTCTCATAAGGTTTCTTTTTTTCTAAACATATTAAATTTCTTTAAATGATAAAGATTTTTTTGAAACAACCTATCAAAAAAGAACGAAATGGAGGGGACAAAATTGAGCCATGAACACTTTCATGCATTTATTGACTATTATGAAAAAAACAATTATTTACAAGGAAATCTATTAATTTGGCATAAGGGTAACATTATACATAATAGCAGCTATGGATCAGCAAATATAGAAATGAATGTACCTCATGATGATAGAAAACGCTTTAAGATTGCTTCTTTAACAAAAGCTTTTACCGCAATGCTAGTGTTTTGTTTACATGATAAAGGTTTATTAAATATCTATGACTCAGTAAAGAAATATCTTCCTCTTTTGGAAAAGTATAAATCGGTTACACTATATCATTGCCTAACTTGTTCCTCTGGAATTCCAGATTTTGCAAGTAAGTCTGATTATTGGGATAAAAACATGAGGATACCACAAGATATAAGTAATGTTATTGAAGAAATTTATCAAGATGAGTTGAATTTTACTCCTGGTACTGCTTATGAGTATTCTTCAACAGGGTATTTAATTATCACAAAAATTATTGAGAGCGTAACAAAATTAAGCTATGATGAGGCACTTAAAAAATATATTTTAATTCCTTTAGAGTTGAAGGATACAGGTTGTATGAATAATGTTGATGTTGTGCCTAATCTGGTTGACAGTTATGGATTTTGGGTTGAGGACATTCAAGCTGCAAAAACAGATATGTCGTTTCCAACAGGAGCGGCAGGTATGTATTCCACAACCAATGACCTGTCGAAATGGGGAAGAGCTATTATTGACAAACGGTTAATCCCAGAAGCGCTCTATCAAATTTATGAGACTGCTTATAAAGCAAGCTATGCATGTGGCTGGGACGTGACGACCATTGAACAAAAGGAAGTTATACAACATCAAGGGGACTTAGATGGTTTTGCTACAAGTATCAAAATTTGTCGTGAAGAAGAGATAGTAGTCGTTTTTCTTTCTAATCAAGAAATTATCCCAGTCACGAATATTACTAAAAGAGCTGTGGCACATCTATTAGGCAACCGTTTTTTAATAACACCCTTAAAAAAAGTAAGTATTTCAAAAGAAATTTTATTAAAACTAACGAATAGCTATCACTACTACGATTCTACACATTCGATTCATAAAGAATTAGAAGTTGCTTTGGAAGGTGAACAGTTATTTTTATACTGCTTTAAACGATATGATATTCAGTATAAATTTAGGCTAAATTCTTTTTTGGATGAAGATGAAAATGTTGTCTTAAAAGCGGAAAAAATCGATGAAAGAATCATTTTTATGCCAAATGAGAATCCAACATATATCACGTTCAATGATGAAAAATTTAGTTTAGAACAATTGTAGCGAGACAAAAAATTCCCCAAAAAATGATCAGAAAGGGTGATAGAATGAAAAAATGTAGATATATATTCATGATTGTAGGAGTTATCTTACTATCAGGCTGTACTAAAAGAGAGGAAATCAAAGAAATTTCGTATACAACTTCGGGCTTTGGGATTATATTGAAGGCAATTACAGTCAATACAGAGGAACGGACTAAAAAAATATTTATAAATGATGATTATACTAAAGGAGGAGCGCCAAGAGAAATGAGTGAGATTCCAGAGAAGGAGTTTGACGTTTATGATATCAACGATGTTGAAACGTTGATGAAAGAAATGAATAAAGCAAATATTCTTCATTGGAAAGATAGATATGATAATAAGAATATCATGGATGGCGAGCAATGGTCGTTAACGGTTACATACAAAGAAGGGAAGACGAAGTCGATTTACGGCAGTAATGATAAGCCTAGGAAGTTAGATGAATTGATCCGTGTATTGTTTGATACAGAAAAGTAATGTGCCTCAATTTATGAAAAAGGATACCAAATTACAAATAATGGGTAATTTACTATCTGTCCTTAATACTGTAGGATAATAAAAAATAGAGAAAATCTAACCATAAACTGATTCATTTCTATGCTAGAATAAATTCGTAAAGAGGATATGCGCTAATCTATCCTTTTCGACAGAGCCGTTTAAGACAGTAACCAGATTAGATTATTTTTTCTATTTGGAATCGACTATTTTCAATAATGGTCTAAACAGTTATCTATTCATACCTCATCCAACCCCACCAATTTGGAACGAGTTCTTCAAGCGTAATCGTTTCTCGTTTCTGATAATCAACCATGATTTCTGTCTCTTTATTCTTCGGAGAAAACTGTAGCAATAATTCTCTACAAGCGCCACAGGGCATTCCACCCAGTCCTTCAGGTGCTTCACTGCGAAAGGTGATGATACGTTTTATAACAGTTTGATCACTATTTATAAACATATTCAATACGGCGATCCGCTCAGCACATAAATCCAGCACGCCACTGCAACTTTCAATACAAAAACCAGTGTAAATTTCACCGTTTTCACTTTCTAAAGCACTGACTACATGGTGCGTATAAATAAATGGTGTGACTTCTGTGGGATAATATTTTTTTCGCTTTTTCATACAAGGGTTCCCAGATATCCATAAATTTACCTCCGTTGCTTAGTAATAGTCTTAATTATAGCAAGGGGTTACTATAACAGACAGTGAAGGTTTATAATAAAAAATGCTGAAATGAAGATATATCTTCATTCCAGCCACATACTCTCTATCTATTCTTTAATTGGATTCTTCCCGAAAAGACTTCACTCTCTTTACCCCTCTCCAAAGGTTGAGAATTGCCAACACTGCACCTAAAATAAGTGGAATCCATAGTATTTCTGGCGCATAGCCTAATTTTTCTAGTTGTGCAGTAGCATGACTCTCTTCCAAAGTCCATAGCCCCTGTAATACTTGAAAACTAAAAGTCATCATAAATGTAGCAATCAATAAAAGGACGAAACCGATATAATGAAGACTGCTTTTTCTTCGAATAAGCGCAAATACGATATATAAAAAGAGTAGAAAAATGGGAACGCCAAAAGCAAAGTATGGATTTAACATAATAAAACCTCCGTATTTAAAAGTTGCTGCGTGATTATTAGGGAATTTGGTTGTTGAAGCGCTACAATTCAATCATACTGCAATTTTTCTGATTTGCAAAATATATTTTTTGCTAAAGGAGTGGCTATCTTAAATGACAAAGTGCTTATTTTTTACTAAACTAAAGTAGAAGGGGGAGTGTTTTATGTCAGCTTATGCTGCACCAATCAAAACAGCCTTGATTGTATTTCCATTTTTAGCTTTTGCCATTTCATTTATTCTTGTTATTCGTGAATATCGGAAATACGGTACTTTTTTATTTAGACGGGCGCTTATTTTATATTCATTTATTTTCTATTTACTCTGTGCGTATTTTTTGGTTATTTTACCATTGCCGCCTCGAGCTGAGGTAGCGCAATATACGAGCCAAGTTTTAGAATTGCGGCCATTTTATTTTGTCAGTCGCTTTTTACAAGATACGGTATTGAATAGCCATGATCCAAGTACGTTTATCCCAGCACTTAGACAAAGTGTTGTGTTAGAGCCTGTGTTCAATGTCTTGTTGCTCGTGCCATTTGGGGTCTATTTACGTTATTATTACAAGTTATCATTCAAAAAAGTAGTGCTGGCCAGTTTTCTCTTGTCGTTGTTTTTTGAGTTAACGCAGTTGAGTGGGTTGTATTTTATTTATCCTAGACCTTATCGGTTAGCGGATGTAAATGATTTGATCAATAATACATTTGGTGGGATGGTTGGTTATGCGATCACACCGATGTTGACCTTTTTATTTCCAACAAGAGACGAGTTGGATGAAGCCGCCTATGAAAAAGGGCAGTCTGTTAGTCTATTTCGGCGTTTTGTGGCTTTTTTGATTGATTGGTTTGTGATTTCGATCGTGCAAGCGATCGGGCTGCTTATGCTCAATTTAATCCCAGAATACAGACAATGGTTTATAGGATATCCTGCATTAGAACAACGTCTTTGGTTCTTTATTATGGTCTTTTTAGTCTTTATGGTATTACCAAAGCTTACCAATGGAGAAACACTTGGTAAAAAGGTTGTCCGAATTCAAGTAGTAGAGGAAGGACATGAAAAAATTCGTTTTAGAGCTTTATTTATCCGTTATGGTTATTTGTATGTTGTGTATGGTTTGATCAGTTCTTACATGACTAGTTCAGCTGATTTGCTCAATTCTAGTAATCGGATGTTGCAGCTGGTAAGTTTTATGTTATTTCTATTTTGTTCATTTTTATTATTGCTGTTTATCGTTAATATTATTTACGTATTGGTCAGAAGAAAACGTCGTTTGTTCTATGAAAAAGCAAGTCATACTTATACGGTCAGTACAATAAAAAGAGAGGAAAATACAGAAAATCAATAAGAATTTACCCTTTTTGTGGTATAATGCATGAGGACTTACACAACAAGTTTGAAAGAGGTGAGGTAAATGAGTTCATTTAAACAATTTCAGTTCAACGATTTTATCATGGAAGCACTAGCAGATAAAGGGTTTGAGCAACCAACAGAAGTACAAGAAAAATTGATCCCTGTCATTAAAAAAGGTAAGAGTGTGATTGGTCAATCACAAACCGGAAGCGGTAAGACCCACACCTTTTTATTACCATTGATGAATAAAGTAAATCCTCAATTGGATGAAGTACAAATTCTAATTACGGCCCCTAGCCGAGAGTTAGCGAATCAAATTTATCAAGAAGCGATTCAAATCGCTAAATTCAGTCAACCAGAAATGCGTGTGACAAATTTTGTGGGTGGAACGGACAAACAACGACAAGTTGCGAAGCTGAAAAAACAACAACCCCATGTGGTGATTGGAACGCCGGGACGTATTTTAGATTTGATGAATGAACAAGCGTTAAAAGCACATACGGCATTTGCTTTCGTTGTCGATGAAGCGGACATGACGTTAGATATGGGCTTTTTAGAAGAGGTCGATCAGATTGCTGGGCGTTTACCAGACAAATTACAAATGCTGGTTTTCTCCGCAACGATTCCTGAAAAGTTAAAACCCTTCTTAAAAAAATATATGGAAAACCCTGTTATCGAGCATATTAAACCTAAAAATATCATTTCCGAAACGATTGATAATTGGCTGATTTCTACAAAAGGAAAAGATAAAAATCGTTTGATTTATCAATTATTAACGATTGGTCATCCGTATTTAGTGATTATATTTGCGAATACGAAACAACGTGTGGATGAAATTACTGATTACTTAAAAGATCAAGGCTTGAAAGTCGCAAAAATTCATGGGGATATTTCTCCTAGAGAACGTAAACGTGTGATGCGCCAAGTTCAAGATCTAGAATTTCAATATGTCGTTGCGACGGATTTAGCTGCGCGTGGAATTGACATTGAAGGTGTTTCTCACGTGATCAATGCAGAAGTTCCAAGTGATTTGGATTTCTTTATTCATCGAGTAGGTAGAACTGGGCGTAACGGATTAGACGGAACCGCCATTACGTTGTATTCACCAGCTGATGAAGAAGCAATTTCTGAGGTTGAGGACTTGGGTATCAAGTTCCAACCAAAAGAAATCAAAAATGGCGAGATTATTGATACGTATGATCGTAATCGTCGAACAAAACGTGAAAAGTCTAAAGATGCCTTAGAAGACCCAACATTGATTGGTTTGGTCAAAAAGAAAAAGAAAAAAATCAAACCAGGGTATAAAAAGAAAATTGAATGGGCAATTTCAGCTAGCAATAAGCAAAAGCGTAAAGTTGAACGCCGTCAACAAACTAGAACAGCGAAAAAGTCTAAAAAAAATAGTTATAAATAAAAATCAGCAGCAAGATGAGCAAGTCATCTTAGCTGCTGATTTTTTTGATCATTTCTACACAAACAAGGCCGTCTTCTATGTACTCATCAGAGTTTACTTCGTAGTTCAACGATTGGTAAAAAGATACAGCGGTTTTTTCTGCAGATAAAATACTGAATATAAAGCCTTCTTTCGTAGCTTTATCTTCTAATAGTCGAAGTAATGTTCGACCAATTCCCTTGTTGCGATGCTCTTTTCTTACACAAAAACGGTCTGGTTGAATTGTGTCCCCATCTTTTTTCTGATAACGAATGGTTGCGACTGCTAGTGAGTGGTCATAAACAACAAAATAATTTCGCTCTGGTGTATCTAGTTCATCAAATTCATCTTGTAATGAAATGCCTTGTTCTAAAACAAAAACATCATAACGCAAAGCAAATGCTGCCGCCTGATGCCAGCGTTCACAGCCAAAGTGAGTGTGCATATAAGCCCTCCAGATAATTTTCTTAGTGAAAGATTCATTCAATGGTATACTTAATCATAACAGATAGATTTGATGTCATCTAGCAATACTTGCTAGCTCTGCTTTTAAAATACGAGGAGGGTTTAACTTGGACCTATTTGAACAAATTGAGTGGGCAAATTGGAAGAACTTAAAAGATGCTGAAAAAGAAATACTTTTACACCAACTATTGATGTATTTTGTTCCGCCAACAATAGAAGTTAATACAATTGAATTAGTAAATTTTGAACTATATGGCATTAAATGCCGCACCTTTGAATTGGAATTAAACGGTGAACTATTTGTTTTCATTCCAGGCAATAACGAAGCGATCCTTGGCTGGAATTTAGGGGCAGAAGGCTTAAGAGCACATGAATTGTTAGGGTTTGATGTAGAGCATTTAGCAAAGAATACATTTAAAACAACATTGACGAACGAAGCAATTGATTCTGCCGCTGAGTGGAATGAAGCAGAAATGAGCTATGATTTAACTTCCTTAGAAGGGATTTCTGATTACATAAATGAGCATACGACCGATTTAAGAAAAGTTAAAATTCCTGCTA